>VFQU01000658.1_pt1 | contig 27197 bp, 23 predicted proteins | sample 3512311 | NCBI WGS metagenome assembly VFQU01 (sample SAMN10412377, study PRJNA504923) | tailings metagenome | isolation source: Relicate 3 Philex TSF3 active mining site | place: Philippines: Tuba, Benguet | collected 2017-08-29
CTGGCTCACCGATGTACTCACCCGCCTGCCGACCACGCGCAATCGGGATATCGACAGCCTGCTGCCCGTCGAGGGCTGGGCGCCGGTCAGCGGCTGAGGGTCAACACAGGGCGAGGTCGAGCGGTAGGTGTGGTGGCCGGACGCTTACGCCGGATCGAACCGCTTCGCTGCCGCGGGCACACGGTTCGCTGCACCCGGAGGTCGTTTGGCTGCCCGCGCCTTGGCGGGCGGCGACGAGCCGCACAGGCTGGTCCGCGACCTCCCCTGCCGTGAAAGCCCCTACCGTGCGTCAACTCCTGCTGCGACAGTCGCGGGTCCTTCCGCTCGCCGCCCTGCTGCTGCCCATCCTCATCGGGTCCAGCGCGCCCGGCTATTCCTCGCTGAGCCAGCACGTCAGCGAACTGCAGCTGCTCGACCATCCGGTGGCCGCGCTGATGCGGGTGGCCCCCGTGGTCTGTGGGCTGTCGATCCTGCTGTTCGGTTTTGGCGCCTGGCTGATCGAGCCCGCGCGCTTCACGTTCACCGCGCTGACCTCCGCGGCGGTGGCGGCCAACTTCATCTCGGCCGGCATCTGGGTCACCGGCAGTCCGCTGCACGGGCTGTACGGCGTCGGCTTCTTCATTCCCCTGGTGCCGGCCTGCTTCGCGGCGGAGTCGGGGATGGGCCCGCGCGTGCATCGCGTCTGCCTCACCGTCGCAGTGCTCAGCATGGCCTATCTGTGGCTGAACCTCTCCGGCCTCGACCCGCTGCGCGGCCTCAGCCAGCGCCTCGCCATCGTGCTGATCCTCGGCTGGTACACCTACGCCAGCCACTTGCTGCTGAGGGCCTTTCGCGGCAACGACCCGAAGACCCGGCGCACTGCCGACGATGCGCCGCCCGATCCGCTGATGCGCTGATGCATTCCCGTCCGCCGAAGCTCGCCTCGGGCCTGTTGTGTTCGAGCCCGGATCCCTGCTGCCCACCCGACTGGCCCGCTGCGTCCGCGGTGAGCCACATTCAAGGTTCCCTACCTCCATGACTCGCCTGTTCTGGTTGCTCCTGCTTGTCGGCACCTCCACCGCCAATGCCATCGTCATCCGCGACGACATCCCCGATGCGGAGTATCGGATCGCGGCCGCCGACTTCCCTGAACTCGTCGACCTGCCGATGGAAGCCCACGGCGTGCTGATCGCGCCGCAGTGGGTGGTGACGGCTGCACATGCGGTGAGCCCGAATCTGGACTGCGTGGAGATCGCCGGCGTGCAGCGCGCGGTGCGCCGCGTGGTGATCCATCCCGGCTATCGGCAGCCGCCGCAGGCGATGGTCGAGGCGGCGCTGGCCTCGGGCGACTGGGCCGAATTCTTCGCGTTCCAGACGGGCACCGACGACATCGCCTTGATCGAACTGGCCGAGCCCGTGCAGGACATCGCGCCGGTGCCGCTGTTCCAGGGCACGGCGCTGGGCGAGACGGTGCGCATCCTCGGCCGCGGTGCGACCGGCACGGGCGCGGAGGGCCATCGCCTCGGTGCGCCCAGGCGCAACGCGCTGCGCCAGGGATACAACGTGATCGACCGCGATGCAGGCCGCTGGCTCGCCTACACCTTCGACGCCCCGCCCCATGCGCTGCCGCTGGAAGCCAGCATGGGCAGCGGCGACAGCGGTGGGCCGCTGTTGATTGCCGTGGATGAGCGCTGGCAGCTGGCGGGCGTCGCGGCGTGGAAACGCGGCATCGTCGAGGGCACGGAGATCAAGCCCGGAAAGTACGGCGAGTCCGGCATCGGCGTGCGGCTGCAGCACTATGCCGAGTGGATGGCGCAGACCATGACGAAGGCTGCGCCGTAGGTTTCGGCGAGAGGGCAATCGCGGCAACAGGGAGGCACACGCGCTGCGGTTGCCGTCGGCCGGCAGCGGACGCATCCCGAAGTACCGATCCCGTCGTGTGCAAGGCGAGCTTGCTAGCCCATCGGCATGTGATGCAGAGGCAAGCGTGCGGTCACCTGCGACCCGGCACCGCTGGTGCCGGCATGGCTCTAGAACCACTCCCCGCGCATCGCGAAGAACGAGTCCTCGAAGCCTGCGACCAGACCGATCGCATGCATCGCCGTCGGCAGCTCCTGCTTGAGGAAGTAGCGGCAGGTCTGCAGCTTGCCGCGCAGGAAATCGGCGTCGCCCTGCCCCGCGTCGAGCTGCTGCTGCGCGACCAGCGCCTGCTTCAGCCACAGCCAGCCGACCACGGCGTGGCCGGCGGCGTGCAGGTAGTGGCTGGCGTTGGCGAGCGCCAGGCCGGCCTCACCGCGCTGCATGCGGCTGGCGACGCTGGCGGCGGTGACGCCGACCTTCTGGGTCAGCACGCGCAGCATCACCGTGGCTTCGATCCAGTCGGGATGCAGGGCCGCTGCCGACAGCGTGGCCTCGATGCGCTGGCCGAGCAGGCGCAGGGCAGCGCCCTGATCGGCCAGCGCCTTGCGCGCCAGCAGGTCGATGGCCTGGATGCCGTTGGTGCCCTCGTGGATCGGGTTCAGGCGGTTGTCGCGCCAGAGCTGCTCGACCGGGTATTCGCGGGTGTAGCCGTAGCCGCCGAGCACCTGGATCGCGTGGTCCGAGGCCTGCACGCCGAACTCCGAGCACCAACCCTTGACGATGGGGGTCAGCAGGTCGAGCAGGCGGCCGGCCTCAATGCGTTCGTTCTCTTCCACCGCATGCGCTTTCAGATCGACCAGGCTGGCCGCGTACAGGCACAGCGCGTAGCCGCCTTCGACCAGGGCGCGCTGGCGCAGCATCAGGCGGCGCACGTCGGCGTGCTCGATGATGGCGACGGGCTTGGACTCCGGGTCACGGTTGTCGACCGGCCGCCCCTGCAGGCGCTCTCGCGCGTACTGCAGCGCATACAGATAGCCGCGGTAGGCCAGCATGATCGCGCCGATGCCGACGCCGATGCGCGCCTCGTTCATCATGTGGAACATCGCCGCGAGCCCCTGATGCGGCTGGCCGACCAGCTCAGCCACACACGCGCCGCGTTCGCCGAACTTGAGCACCGTGTTGACGATGCCGCGCTGACCCAGCTTGTGGTTCAAGCCGGCCAGCTGCACGTCGTTGCGTTCGCCCACCTGACCATCGGCGCCGATGTGGTTGCGGGGCACCGCAAACAGGCTGATGCCGCGGGTGCCGGCCGGTGCGCCTTCGATGCGCGCCAGCACCAGATGGATGATGGTCTCGCCCAGCGTGTGCTCGCCGCTGGAGATCCACATCTTCTGACCCTCCAGGCGGTAGCTGCCGTCGACCTGCGGGATCGCGCGCGTGCGGATGTCGCCCAGCGAGCTGCCGGCCTGCGGCTCGGACAGGCACATCGTGCCGAAGAAGCGCCCGGCCAGCAGGGGCTCTGCGTAGCGGCGGATCTGTTCGGGCGAGCCGTGGGCCAGCAGCAGATGCGCGGCGCCGCGAGTCAGCAGGCCGTAGCCGGCGGCGGCGGTGTTGGCGCCCATGAACAGGCCGTCGGCGGCCAGCGCCACGGTGTAGGGCAGGCCCAGGCCGCCATGCGCGACCGGGGCCGCCGCCGCGTTGAAGCCACCTTCGGCATAGGCCCGCGTGACCTCGCGGGTGGAGGCCGGCAGCAGCACCTCGCCATCGACAAAGCGCGGCTCCTCGCGGTCGGCCTCGGCGGCCTGCGGGAGGAAGACTTCCGCTGCCAGCGTGTGGGCGGCGTCCAGCACTGCCGCCACCGAGTCCTCGCCGTGCTCGGAAAAGGCCGGCAGCCGCAGCAGGGCCGGAAGATCCAGCACCTGGTTGAGCATGAAGTGCTGATTGCGGAGATCGACCAGAGGGCTCGGGGTCATGCAGGCGTCCATGGCATAGGCAAGCCCTGAAGCGTAGCAGCGAGGCTGTGCGGATCTGCGAACTCCCCGGCTAAAGTTTCCCAAGCGCCGGCCGCTACTCCGTCCAGCGGAATTCTACTTCCGCCCCTTCTGAGGAGCACGGCCATGCGCATCGTCGCCACCGAACTGCAGCTCGCCTCCGCACGTGAGTTCCGGCAAACGGAGACCCGCGAGGAGCGACTGGACCTGCGTATTGGCCCGCCGCCACAGGCCCGCTCGGAAATCGAGCTGTCCGCCCGCGGTCGCGAGCTCGCCCTGCAGGTGGGCGCGAGTGAGTCGCCGCTGCTGGCGCCCGAGGAAGTCGCCGCCACCGATGAAGCGGGCGCGCGCAATGATCCCAACCTGAGCCTGCTGATCCGCCTGATCGAAACCTTGACCGGGCGGCCGGTGAAGCTGTTCGACGCCGGCCAGCTGAGTGCGTCCTCAGACGGTTCCGCGGAGGCCACGGCTGCAGCCGCTCCACAAGTCCAGTCGACCGCTGTCGCGCCGGCGGACACCGACCCCGGTTTCAGCTTGGACTACCAGGTCCGCGCCACCCGCAGCGAGTACGAGCGCACCTCGGTCAGCGCACAGGGCGAGGTCTTGACCGCCGATGGCGCGCGCATCCGCTTTTCGCTGAATCTCTCGATGGAGCGTGCCTACAGCGAGACCGTCGAGCTGCGCCTGCAGGCCGGCGCTGCCGCCCAGCGCAAGGACCCGCTGGTGATCAACTTCGACGGCCGTGCCGCCCAGCTCAGCGACCAGCGCTTCGAGTTCGATCTGGATGCCGACGGCAAAACCGAGTCGCTGGCGATGCTGCGCTCGGGCAGCGGCTTCCTCGCCTTCGACCGCAACGCGGATCGCCGCGTCGGCGACGGCAGCGAGCTGTTCGGCGCCAAGACCGGCGACGGCTTCGGCGAACTGCTGGCCTTCGATTCCGACGGCAACGGCTGGATCGACTCCGGCGACACCCTCTTCGGCCAGCTGCGGGTCTGGATGCCCGACCCCACCGCGCCAGAAACCGGCAACCGCTCGCGCGAGGAAGAGGAACGCCGCCAGGGCGGCCAGCTGTTGACGCTGGAAGAAGCCGGCGTGGCAGCGATCAGCCTGCGCCCGATCAGCAGCGCCTTCGACCTGCGCGGCGCGAACAACAGCGATCTCGGCCAGGTGCGCAGCACCGGGCTCTACCTGAGCACGGCGGCTACCGCCGGCGTGGTGCAGCAGATCGATCTCACGGTCTGATCGCAGTCAAGCGTCCCGCCGCTACAGGCGTCAGACTGGCGCCCGCTTGCCGATTGGGCCGGGGCTCGGGGGGGGACACAGATGATGGGTTTCGTGGACGCCCCCCGCGGGGGGGCGACCGGCGTGATCGCGCTGGGTGGGATGGAAGACATCGAGACCTATGTGGCGGCGACGGCCCAGGGCAGCATCGACTGGTCACTGACGTCGCTGCGCCATCCGAAAGAGCATTTGCGGGCCGTGAGTCGACTCACCGATGCGCGACTGGTCGAAGCCGAGCGACTCGGCCTGCCCGTGCTGCTGACGCCGATCCTCGACGGTGACGAGGCCACCCTGGCCCTGGTCCCGCCGGGTCGCGCGCGTCAGCTGCGGGCCGTGCCACTGCTGCGCTTCAAGGAGCGCATCGCGGTGGCGATGGAGAATCCGCTGGACGCGGCAGCGCTCGAACAGCTCGACTTCCTTTCGCGCCAGCGGGTGGTGCCGCTGCTGGCCGACAGCGAGGTACTGAGCAAGCTGCTGGCCATGAGCTACGACCGCATCGAGGACATCCACGTCGTCCGTGAGCTGGGGCTGGACCCCGGCCTGCGCGCCAGCGAAACCAGCGACCGCGACAACGAGCGCCTGGCCCGCGAGCGCAGCGTGGTGCGGATCATCCACGATCTGCTGGTCGATGCCCTGGCCCGGCGCGCCTCGGATGTGCACCTGCGCCCGGCCGAGGATGGCCTGGAGCTGCTCTACCGCATCGACGGCGAGCTGTTGCCGGTGCGGCGCTTCCTGCCGGCCCTGGCGCCGGCGCTCATCAGCCGCATCAAGGTGATCGGCCTGATGAACCTGGCCGAGCACCGGCGCCCGCAGGACGGCCGCTGCAGCCTCACCCTCGACGACGGGCGCAAGCCCGACATGCGCATCTCGATCATGCCGACAGTGTGGGGCGAGGGGGCGGTGATCCGCCTGCTCAACACAACTGACAGCCTGAAAGACATCGACGGCATCGGCTTCAGCACGCAGGACCGCGCGGTGATCCGCCGGGCGATGGAGCGCAGCCACGGCATGTTCCTCGCCACTGGACCCACCGGCTGCGGCAAGTCGACCACGCTCTACGCCCTGCTGCTGGAGCTGCGCCGGCGTGCGCTCAACATCCTCACGGTGGAAGACCCGGTCGAATACCACATCACCGGCCTGCAGCAGATGCAGGTCAACCGCGCCGCCGACTTCACCTTCGCCAGCGCGCTGCGCAACATGCTTCGGCACGACCCCGACGTGATCATGGTCGGCGAGATCCGCGACCGCGAAACCGCCGGCATCGCCGTGGATGCCGCGCTCACCGGCCACCTTCTGCTGAGCACCCTGCATACCAATACGGCCGTGACCACGATCACCCGCCTGCTGGATCTCGGCGTGGAGTCCTACCTCTTGCGCAGCTCGCTGCTGGCGGTGCTGGCGCAGCGGCTGGTGAAGTTGAACTGCCCGCAGTGCCGCGAACCCGAGGAGGGCGAGGCGCACATGCGCGAGGCGCTGTCGGTTGCCGAGCAGGAGATCTTCCAGCGCGGCCGCGGCTGCCCGGACTGCGGGGGCCACGGCGTCAAGGGCCGCCGCGCCGTCTACGAACTGCTGGAAGTCACGCCCGAGATCCGCCGCCTGATCGTGCCCGGCGCAGAGGCCGATCGCATCCATGAAGCAGCGCTCGCCGCCGGCATGCGGTCGATCACACAATCGGCGCTGGATCTCGCTCGATCGGGCGAAATCACGCTGGCTGAGGCATACCGCGTGCGTACGGATTAGACTCGCCCGCCAGCCACCCCGTTTTCCGCCGGAGTCCTGCATGCAGTTCGACGCCCTCTTCGACCACGCCAGCGCCCTGCCGACGGTGCCCAAGGTGGTCCAGGAGTTGATTAGCAGCCTCGACGACGACAACGTGATGATCGGCGAACTGGCGCCGAAGATCGCCGCTGACCCGGTGCTGTCGGCACGGCTGCTGCGCCTTGCCAACTCGGCCTACTACCACCCGCCGCGGCCGATCGGCACGATTGACGATGCCCTGCGCATGCTCGGCTTCTCGACCGTACGCACGCTGGTCATCAGCGCCGGTCTCACGAGCAGTTTCCGTCCGATACCGGGCCTCGATCTCGCGGCGTTCTGGCGCTACAGCCTGAAGGCGGCGGTCATCGCCCGCTGGCTGGCCAAGCCCGCGGGTGTCGATCCGAACCATGCGTTCACCGTGGGGCTCATGCACGCCCTCGGCCAGCTGGTGATGCACGCCGCCATGCCCGAGAAGATGCTCGCCGTCTCGCGGGTGGCCGGCGGCTTCGATCCGCGCCGCAGCGACGTCGAACGCCACTCCTTCGGGTACAGCTTTCCTCAGGTCGGTGCCCGTCTCGCCGAACTCTGGCGTTTTCCCAACGCTTACCCGGCGGCGCTCAAGGCTTGGAATGAACCGCTGGAGCTCGCCGAGTTCGATCGCCTTGCGGCGGTGGTCCACGTTGCCGCCTGGCGTGCGCGCTGCGACGAGAACGGGCTCGATCCCGAGGAACTGGCCGGCACCTTGCCCCTGCAGGTGCTGGACGCGCTCGAGCTGGACGAAGCCCTGCTGGAGGACATGCCCAGCCCGCGCGAGCTGGCCTCCGAGTTCGAAGGCCTGATCGGCTGATCGCGGCGCCAGGGGCTTCAGCCCACCGCCCCTGCCCCGCCCAGCACGCCCATGAAGCCGCGGTAGTAAGCCAGCTCGGCCACCGACTCGCGGATGTCTGCCAGCGCCGTGTGCGCGCCGTTCTTCTTCAGGCCCTGCGCGACCTGCGGGGCCCAGCGCTTGGCCAGCTCCTTGACCGTCGACACGTCGAGGTTGCGGTAGTGGAAGTAGCGCTCGAGCTCGACCATCTCGCGGGCAAGGAAGCGGCGATCTTGGCAGATGCTGTTGCCGCACATCGGCGACTTGCCGGCAGGCACCCAGGCCTTCAGGAACTCGATCGTCCGCGCCTCCGCCTCGGCCATCGACACCTGCGACTCGACCACCCGCTGCCACAGGCCAGAACGGGTGTGGGTGTCGCGGTTCCAGTCGTCCATCGCCTGCAGGCGCTCGACCGGGTGGCGGATGGCGATCTCCGGGCCTTCGGCAAGCACGTTGAGCTCGCTGTCGGTCACCAGGGTGGCGATCTCGATGATGCTGTCGCGGTCGGTATCGAGCCCGGTCATCTCCAGGTCGATCCAGATCAGGCGGGTGTCGGGCGGCAGGACAGGGGTGTTCATGCGGAGGCATCCTTGGGTTCGGAGAGCTTGGCCTGCGCCCGGCGGGCGCGGAAGAAATCACGCAGCAGCGCGCTGGCCTCGTCGGCCAGCACGCCGCGGCAGACCGCGACGCGATGGTTGTGGCGCGGCGAGGTCAGCAGGTCGAAGACGCTGACCACGGCGCCGGTCTTGGGGTCGTCGGCGGCGTAGACCACGCGTGCCACGCGCGCATGCACCAGGGCCATGGCGCACATCGCGCAGGGTTCCAGGGTGACGTAGAGCGTGCTGCCGGTCAGGCGATAGTTGTGCTGCGCGCGGCCTGCCTCGCGCAAGGCAACGATCTCGGCGTGCGCGCAGGGGTCGTGGTCGCTGATCGTGCGGTTCAGGCCGCGGCCGATGCACCGCCCGGCGGCATCCACCAGCAGCGCGCCTACCGGCACTTCGCCCAGGCGGTCGCGGGCCTCTTCGGCCAGGGCAAGCGCCTCACGCATCCAGGCGATGTCGGCGTCGCTGGGGATGCTGGCGTCGTGGAGTTGGGTGGGGCTCAAAGGACGGCGTGGTCAGGCGCGGCGGTCGCGTATTGTCCCCTCTCGCGCGTCTGCCGTGAATGCCGGGACTTGCATCGCCCGCGGGCGGCTGCTGTCCTGCAGGCTCCCGAGGAGACTTCGCCATGCCCTGCCCGACCAGCCCGCGCCTGCGCTTCGACGAACTCGGCCACGACGATGCCGACTTCATCCTGCGCCTGACCAACAGCGAGGGCTGGCTGCGCTACATCGGCGACCGTGGCGTGCGCGGCCGCGAGGATGCGCTCCGCTACATCGAGGATGGCCCGCGCCGGCTCTACCGCGAGCACGGCTACGGCCTCTGGCGGATCCGTCGACCGGACGATCCGACCCCCATGGGCCTGTGCGGCCTGGTCCGCCGCGACAGCCTGCCCGGCCCGGACCTCGGCTTCGCCTTCCTGCCGGAGTTCTGGGGCCACGGCTACGCCCGCGAGGCGGCGCAGGCCAGCCTCGACTTCGCGCGCCGGCAGCTTCGGCTGCCTTCGCTGCTTGCCATCTGCCAGACCGACAACGCCGCCTCGCTGAAGCTGCTGGAAGCGATCGGATTCGCGCGCGTCGAGCGGTTCACGCAGGCGGACGGGCAGCCACTGTGGAAGCTCGAAGTGGACTTGCGGCCAAACGCGCGAACATGCGTCCTCTGAACTGACGCGCGGGCTGGGCATCGGTCGCGCGGGCGCATCGGCGTTGAACCGCGGGCTCGGGCGATTCCACCGCGTGGAGGACTCAGCGCAGCCAATCGAGCAGCGCGCTACGGACCTCGCCGGACTTCAGCAGCTGCAGATGCCCGGTCGCCGCCACCAGCAGCTCGCGATCCGCACCGCGTCCGAGCGCACGACGCCCGAGAGCGCTGTCGACCGGCACCAGCCCATCCCCCAGCCATCGAGCGGCGGCATTGGAGGGCGCCTTGCCAAGTCGGGCCGCGACAGCGAGACAGCGCACGTCGGCAGGCAGCGGCGCGGGCTCGTCGCCGAGCACCCTGCCCTCGCCAAGATCGAGGATGCCGCGGCTGCGCAGGGCACCGATGCGGCGGAAGTGCTGGGCATACGGAATCCGTGCCAGCGTGCTCTGGAAGGCGCGCCCCAGACGTTCGAGCGGCGCGCCGTCGTTGGGCGTCCCGAGCAACACGAGATCGCGCAGCGCCCGACGCCAAGGCTGGTCGGCGTGCCGCGCCTGAAGTTCGGCGCTGCGCGCCACCAGCCCGCCCATGCTGTGGCCGATCAGGCTGATGCGCTCGGGTGGATTCGGAAGGGTGCGCACCAGGCTCTCCAGCGCCGCGGACAGCAGGCCGCCATTGCGCTCGATCGCGAGTCCGCTGTTGTAGCGGAAATAGACCGGCAGCGCGCCCAGGGCCTCGGCAAGCGCAGCGCCGTGGCCAGCGTCGCCGCGCCCACTCCACTGCAGATCGTTCATGCAAAGACCGTGGACCAGCACCAGCAGGTGCGGCGGCGCCGCCTCGGCGCTCGGCTCGATCTCCGGCCGTGGCGGATCGATACGCAGACTGGGGCGGATCGCCAGCGGACTGTCCATGGCTTCCAGGTGATCCCCACAGACGCCATTCAATGCGGCCAGCCAGGCCAGGCGGCGCGGATCCATCGCCTGCATCGCCGCGGTCGGGTGCGGCTCGCGCTCCGCGCGACGCGTCACGAACTCCAGGCCGCGCCCCAGCAGGCCGTGGCCGGTCCGCACCGCCGCATAGACGCGACCGCTCAGGCCACCGCAGCGATCCGGACTGGCCCCAGCGGCCAGCCCCAGCGTTTGCCGCACCGACTGGTGCAGGCCCTCGGTGATGTCGATCACGCCCCCACCGCCACGGTGCAGAAGCAGGGCCAGCGCCCGCAGATCGGCAGCGGTCCAGCGGAGACGACTCGGCTCGTGCGTGCGTGGGGGCATGGCGTCTCCGGCGGGTGACAAGGGCCATTGCGGATCGTGGCGCGTGGATCCGCCAGAGGCTGCGCCCTCGCGCTGGAGCAAAGGCTCGGGCCTTGCTTGCCGGTTCTGAGGCACGCGGATCGCAGACGCGCTCCGCATGTGGGAGCGCCGCGCAGAAGTCGCCTCCGGCTAGCGCGCGTCCGTCGCCGGCGCAGCCAGAAGGGACGCGAGCTCGCCGCTGGCGATCAGGGCTTCGAGGTCGGTGGCGCCGCCGACCAGCTGGCCGCGCACGAACACCATGGGAAAGGTCGGCCAGCCCGTCCACATCTTCAGGGCATTGCGGCGGCGCCACTGCGAGAGGTAGCCACCATAGCCCAGATAACGATGGGCGACTCCGGCGCGGTCCAGCGCGCGGCGCGCCCGGCCGACGAAGGGATTGCCGGCCATGCCGATGACCACTACGGGCGACTGCGCCATCGCCGCAGTCACCTCGCCGAGCAGGTCGGCATGCAGGCGGGCGACGCGTTCGCGGATCGCAGGATGCAGCTGGGCTTCGCTCAGGAACGGACGCGGCATAGGGACTCACCTTGAACTGCGTGGGCCACCGAGTGTGCCGCAGATCGTGCGCAGGTGGGCGACGCTGACAGCCGGCCCCGGTCCCGCGAAAATGGGCGGCCCGTACCCACACCCCACCGCCCATGTCACGCTGGCGCCCACCTGCCCCCGGCTCGACGCCGATCATCACCCGCGAGGGTTTCGAAACCCTGCGGGCCGAACTCAACCACCTGTGGCGCGAGAAGCGCCCGGACGTGGTCAGGGCATTGGCCGCCGCCGCCGCCGAGGGCGATCGCAGCGAGAACGCCGAGTACACCTACCGCAAGAAGCAGCTCGGTGAGATCGACCGGCGCGTGCGTTACCTCAGCAAGCGCCTCGAGGCTCTGAAGGTGGCCGAGGGCCGGCCTGCGGACCCCGAGGCGGTGTTCTTCGGTGCCTGGATCGAACTGGAGCGCTGTGAGGACGGTGAAGTCCTGCGCTACCGCATCGTCGGTCCCGATGAGACCGATGCCAGCCGCGGCTGGATCAGCATCGACTCACCGCTGGCGCGCGCCGCACTGAAGAAGCGCGTGGACGATGAATTCGATGCCCTCCTGCCGGGTGGGCGCGTGCGCTTCGCTGTACTTGACGTGCGCTACGAGGAGCCCGTCTGAGGCCCGAGACTCGAGCGGCCGGGTCCGAATCGGCCGCTGGCGAGATCGGCTGAACGGCCAGACGGTAACGGAGCGCCGGCCGAATGGCCGGCGCTCCGGGTCCTTCAGTCGCTGCGGCCCACGCCACGCAGGGCCAGCGCGCCCACGCCGAGCATCAGCAGGATCAGGCCGAGCAGACCGCCAAGGCTGTTCGCAGGAACCATGACCGGCGCCGGGAACACGCCCGCGCGGATTTCGCGGGTGCTGCTGAAGCCGTTGGCATCGGTGACCGACACCACGAACACGTAGTCACCCGTGGTGTTTGGCGTGCCCGACAGCAGCCCGGCCGTGCTGAGCGTGATTCCAGGCGGCAATGCCCCCGAAACCACGGCGAAGCTGTAGGGCGATGCACCGCCGTTGCCCTGCAGCTGCAGGCTGAAGGGCCGGTTGAGGAACCAGCGCGCCGGCACTGTCGTCGGGATGCTGATCGTCGGTGCAGCGATATCGATCGTGTAGTTACGCGTTGCCGTTCCTGCCGTGCCGGCGGTGCTGTCCGCCACCGCAGCGGTAAAGCTGAAGCTGCCGGCCGAGGTCGGCGTACCGCTGATCGCGCCATCCGTCGCCAGGTTCACGCCCGGAGGCAGGGCGCCGGCGGACAGCGAGAACACATAGGGCGCGTTGCCGCCGGACGCCGTCAGTTGCGCCGTGTAGGGCGCACTGCCGGTGCCGTTCGGCAGGCTGGCCGGCTGCAGCGTGAGCGTGGGTGCACCCACGGTCAGAGTGTAGGCCTGGGAGCCCGTCTGGCTGTTCGCGTCGCTGGCGGTCACGGTGAAGTTGAAACTGCCAGACGCGGTCGGGGTACCCGAGAGCACGCCTGCCGAAGAGAGATTCAATCCCGCCGGCAGCGCGCCCGCGGAGACCGCGAACGTATACGGGCCGATGGCGCCGCTCGCTGCGAAGGTCTGGCTGTAGCTGCTGGCGGCCGAGGCGGCCGGCAGGGTTGCGGGCGTCACCGTGACGGTTGGCGCAGCCACGGCCAGGGTATAGCTCCGGCTCACGGTGAACGGACTGCCTGTTCCTGTACTGCCGGAATCGGTGGCCGTGACGGTGAAATTGAAGCTGCCCGAGGCCGTCGGCGTTCCGGAGACAGTTCCACCCGTGAGGCTGAGGCCCGCCGGCAGCGCACCCGCGCTGACAGCGTAGGTATACGGACCGACACCGCCGGCCGCAGTGAAGGCCTGCGTAAATGCCGTGTTGTAGGTGCCACTCAGGTTGGTGCCGACCGGATCCAAGCTCAGCGTCGGGCCTGCCACCGTAAGCGCAAAGGCCTGACCCACTGCGAACGGACCGTTGCCAGTGCTGCTGTCGGTCGCCGACACGTTCAGGTTGAAGCTGCCTGCCTGTGTCGGAGTGCCCGACACGGTGACGGTGTTGGCCGTCGAACCTGTGATCGCAAGACCCGTCGGCAGGTTGGTGACCTGATACCCGGTCCACGGCTGCGCGCCGCCGTTGAAGGTGAAGGTCTGCGTGTAGGGCGCGGACACCGTCGCGCTGAAGCCGCCAGCTGGGGTGATCGTCACCACTGGGTCTTGCACGGTGATGGTGACCGTGGCGATCGCCGAAGTGCCTCCGGAGTTGGACGCTGTGTAGGTGAAGCTGTCCGAACCCGCAAAGCCCGCGTTCGGCTGATAGGTGATAGCCGTGCCCGCGACGACCGCGGTACCGCGGGTCGGCGCCGTGCCGATCAGCACGGAGGTCGGCGCACCGCCACTCAGCGCCAGCGGCACAGTGGTCGCTGCCGCGTTGTAGGCCACCGTCAGCGTCGAGTTGGTCGCAACCGGCGGGACATCGATCACCGTGATCGAGTACGCCCGCGCAGCGCTGTAGGGACCGGTGCCGGTACTGCTGTCGGTCGCGGTGATGCTGAAGTTGAAGGTACCGAGGGCGCTGGGCGTGCCGGTGATGGCGCCGGTCGAGGCGTTGAGCGTCAGACCGCCCGGCAACGCGCCCGCCGTGACGGCATAGGCGTAGGGGGGGGTGCCGCCCGAGGCTGCCGTGATCGAGGCCGAATACGGCGACCCCAGGGTGCCGCCGGCGAGCGAGGCCGCGGGCAGGCTGATCGTCGGCGGTGCGATGACCAGCGTGTAGGCCTGACTGCCCGAGAATGGACCCGGGAAGGCGCTGTTGTCGGTCGCGGTCGCGGTGAAGTTGAACGTACCGCCTGCCGTCGGCGTACCGCTCAGCACTCCACCCGGCGACAGGGTGAGACCGGCCGGCAAGGCGCCGGCGGTGACTGCGAAGCTGTACGGCGCGGTGCCGCCGCTGGCAGTGAGCGTCTGGCTGTAGGCCGCCGCGACCGTGCCGTTAGGCACCGTGGCGGGGCTGACCGTCACCGGCACGTCGTCGTTGGTGATGGTGCCGACGCCCTGGTTGTCGCTGATCGTGGCATTGGTCGCGCCGCTGAGGTTGACGAAGAAGGTTTCGTTGGCCTCGGGTACCGTCTCGCCAATCACCGGCACCGTGATGGTGCGGGTGGTCTGGCCCGGGGTGAAGGTCAGCGTACCGCTGGTGTTGGTGTAATCCGCAGGCTGGGTCGCGGTGCCGTCGGCAGTCGCGTAGTTCACGCCGACCGACTGTCCGCTGGCGGCGCTGAGGGTGACGGTGAACACCGCGTTGACGGTGCCGGCGTCGCCTTCAACAACAGCCACATCATCGATCGACAGACTCGGCAGCGGATCGTCGTTGACGATCGTGCCCACACCCTGCCCGTCCACCACCACAGCGTTCACCACGTTGGTCACGTTGACGAAGAAGGTCTCGCTGGGCTCATTCAGCAGGTCGCCGTTGACCAGCACAGTGAAGGTGTAGGTGCTGCTCCCGGTCGGGATAGTCTGGCCCGTCAGGCTCTGAGCAACGTAATCGACGCCGGCGGTGGCGCTGCCGTTGGCGGTGCCGATGTCGAACGTGACACCACCCGGACCAGCCGGCGCGCTGAGGCTGACGGTGAAGGTGAAGTTGGTGGTGCCGGAATTGCCTTCGTTCGCGGTGACGTCGTTGATCACCAGGTTCGGCAGGTCGTCGTTGAGGATGGTGCCCGTCGCGCTGTTCGGCACGCCTACCGTATAGCCCGCGCCTGCATTGAGGTTGAGCGTCACCGTCTCGTTGGTTTCGATGGTGGCGTCGGCCGTCGGGTTGACCGTGATCGTGCCGGTGGTGCTGCCGGCCGGAATCACAAGGGGCGAGCTGATCGTCGCGTAATCGGTGCCGTTGGTGGCCGTACCGCCGATGGTGTAGCCGACGGAAAGCGCCGAGAAAGAGGCTTGGTTCAGGGTGACCGTGTAAACGAGATTGGGGGCGCCGTCTTCCGCAACATTTGCCGGCGAGACGCTGATGGTGGCGCTCGGCACATCGTCGTTCAGGAGGGTGCCGGTGGCGCTGGCGGGCACGCCGACGGTGTAGCCGGTGCCGGCTGCGACTGTAAAGGTCACGGTTTCATCCGCCTCGACAGTGCCGTCGACAGTCGGATCGATGGGGAAGGTGGCCGTGGTGGCGCCGGCGGGGATGGTGATGTTCGCAGGCGCGCCGGTGTAGTCGACTCCGGAGGTCGCGGTGCCGGACACGGTGAGATTCACCACCGTCGCCGAGGAGAGATTCAGGCTGCGGGTGACCGTATAGGTGAGGTTGGTCGCGCCATCTTCACTGACCGAGGCCGGCGACACCGCGATGCTGACGCTCGGCGGCGGGCTGACGGTGAGGGTGAAGCTTTCGAGCTCGAAATGGCTGCCGACGCCCGTACTGCTGTCAGTCACGCGGATCGTCACCGGGTAGTTGCCGGGCGCCGCGGTTGTCGTGCCGCTGACCACGCAGCCGCTGGAAATGCTGATTCCTGCCGGGAAGGTACCGGACTCCAGCAGACAGCTGTGCGGCGCGACACCGCCTGTGATGGCCAGCGCCTGCGAGAACGGGGCACTCTGGATCGCGGTCGCGGAGGCTGGGGTGATCGACAGCGGGGCCGGACTGACCGTGCCGCTGTAGCCCCTGTCGGTGAACTGCGCGGTGGGCGAGGTGGAGTCCGTCGAGCGGACGGTAAAGCCGTAGCCACCGCGCTCGGTGGGCGTGCCGCTGATGACGCCGGAACTCGACAGGGTGAGGCCGGCCGGGAGGGTGCCGCTCTGCAAGGTGTACGTGTAGGGCGCAAGGCCACCGCTCGAGGACAAGGTCTGCGAGAACGGTGTGCCGGCGCTGAGCGCCGGCAGACTCGCCGGGCTGACGGTGATCGGCGAGCTCGGCGCCTGGATCGTGACAGTGACGGTGATGAAGTCGCTGTTGTCGTCGAGGACGACAAAGGTATCGGTGCCGCCGCCGGCCGGCGAGGATCCGTTGTGGTTGTAGTTGTAGGTGTCGACGGGCGCCGGGTCGCCCGGCGTCGCGGTGCCGTGGGTCGGTGCGGTGGAGACGACGCCCAGACCGAAGAAGTGGCAGGTCGTCAGATTGACATTGACCGTGCCGCCCCAGGCGACCGTCGCGGTGCGATTGGCGCAGCCGGGATAGGTCGAGGGCAGACCGACCGCGGAGGCCAGCATCGGCGCAACCAGACCGACTGCGAGCAGGAGGAACGCGAGCATGCCGACGCGACGGCGGCCCAAACGATGATTCGAAGTCATGAGCATGACAATGTTCCCCTGGAATCGCCCGTCGGACACGGGCTGCCGGCGAGCCCCCTGCGGCCGCCTTGCGCAACACAGAGCCGGACGAGGCGGCCACATGCCCCCCGCTCCCCGAAACACCCTCGCCATTGGAACAGGGTTCAGCTCCGGGCGGAAGCCCCCGCCCGGACCGGGCAAGACCATACGGCATCGCCGGGCCTTGTCGCCCCAGCCAATGGGGTTCAGAGTACGCCGGCGCGACGCAACCAAGCCGCGCGCTCACCATTCAATGGGGAATCACGATGAGCGAATTCTTCATCGGCCAGATCATGATGGCCGGCTTCAACTTCGCGCCCAAGTTCTGGGCGCTGGCAAACGGCCAGCTTCTGCCGATCAACCAGAACCAGGCCCTGTTCTCACTCTTGGGAACGCAGTACGGCGGCAACGGCACCACCAACTTTGCCCTGCCGGACCTGCGCAGCCGCACGCCGATCGGCTATGCCTCGTCGGTCGATCCGAGCTGGCAGCCACCTTCGGTCCAGATCGGCCAGGCCTCCGGTGTCGAGAACGTGACCCTGCTGAGCACCAACCTGCCTGCCCACAGCCACCAGCTGAATGCCACGTCCAGCAACGGCAGCACCCGGAACCCCAACAACGCGATCTACGCCAGCAGTGGTGTGTCTCTGTTCGCGCCATCGAACGGGCCGGCGGTTCCGCTCAATCCGGCCACGATCGGACCCGCCGGCGGCAACCAGCCACACCCGAACCTGCAGCCTTACAGCGTCATCAACTTCTGCATCGCGCTGAGCGGCATCTTCCCGTCGCGCAATTGACGCCGCGCGCTTCTTCAGGACACCGGACCCGCGCGCCATCCTGCGCGATCCATTCAACCTCCGGAGCTATGACACATGAGCACACCCTACATCGGCGAAATCCGCATGTTCGGTTTCGGCACGCGCGGCGCCCCTAACGGTTGGCAGGCCTGCGACGGCAGCCTGCTGCCGATTTCCCAGTACGATGCGCTGTTCGCGCTGATCGGGACCACCTACGGCGGCGACGGCCAGACCACGTTCGCGGTGCCCGATCTGCGCGGCCGCCTGCCGATCCACCAGGGCCAGGGCCCTGGCCTGAGCAACTACGTGATTGGCCAACGTGCGGGCACCGAGACCGTAACCGTGCTGCCGACCCAAATGCCGGCGCATACGCATACCGCCATCGCAACGACGGCCGCAGCGACGACCGGGACGCCCGGCACGGGAGTGATCCCAGGCGCCGTCGCCAACCAGACCATGTACGTCACCGACACCTCCGGCGGCACACCCTTCAGCCAGGCCGCCAACGCGGTGACCTTGGCCGGCGGCAGTCAGCCGCATGAGAACTGCATGCCCACGCTGACGGTGCAGTACTGCATTGCCACACAGGGCATCTTCCCTTCGCCGGCATGAGCGGCAACCGGGCACGCATCGACTTTCCACAGCGCCGCGCCGGCGCGGCCGCAGCCATCGCGCGGCACCTCATCGGAGGAACCAGTACATGACTCAGCCCTTCATTGGCGAAATCCAGCTGTTCGGCTTCAACTTCAATCCCCGCGGCTGGGCATTCGCGAACGGCGCCACCTTGCCGATCTCGCAGAACACCGCGCTGTTCTCGCTCATCGGTACCCTCTACGGCGGGAACGGCCAGACCACGTTCCAGCTGCCCAACTTCGCCGGCCGCGCCGGCTGCCAGCAGGGCAACGGCCCGGGGCTGTCGCCACGCACACTCGGGCAGAGTTTCGGCGTGAACACCGTGACCCTCACAAGCAATCAGATCCCGCAGCACAATCACGCTGTCGTGCTGTACGCGCAGAACGACACCGCCAAGCGCGCCAGCTCGCCTTCGCCCAACAATGCGCTGTCGGTGTCCTCGGAGGGGGCGGCAACAGCGTTTATGCCGGCCGGATCGCCGAACACCCAGTTCGCTCCGAGCATGCTCTCGCCAAATCAGGGGGGTGGCCAGGCTCACCAGAACCAACAGCCGTATCTGGGTGTGAACTTCTGCATTGCGCTGCAGGGGATCTACCCCTCTTTCCCCTGAGGCTTTGCGTGCCGGACCCCACGAGCTTCAAGGGTGCACCGCGGCAGGACTTGGTGCTTCGCCCTGTGGCGCCGACGGATGAGGCGTGGTTGCGCGAGCTCTACGCCTCGACCCGCCGTACGGAGATGGCCTCTGTTCCTTGGCCCCAAGCTGCCAAGCGCAGCTTCCTGGAGCAGCAGTACAACCTGCAGCGGATGCATTTCGAGCAGCACTACAGCGCGGCGAGCTTCTTGGCGATTCTCGCTGCAGAAACGCAGGCGCCAATCGGTCGCTACTACATCCTCGAGGACAGCGCCGAGTACCTGCTGGTTGACATCGCCCTGTTCCCGGACTGGCAGAACCATGGAATCGGCAGCGCCCTCATCAAGGAGAGCCAACACCGCGCGGCGAGCTACGGTGCAGGCATGGGTTTGCATGTGCTGAAACACAACCTGCCTGCGTTGAGGCTGTACCAGCGCCTCGGGTTCGAGGTGGTTGGGGACGAAGGCATGCATTGGCGCATGCGCTGGACACCCGGCGCTGCGACGGCCACGCACTAGGGCTACGACTCGGCAGCACAGGGATCCAGAGATCCCGAAGCCACTGCCGTCGCGCCATGCGCGCTCAGTTGAAAACCGCCTGGTAGACAAAACCGTCGCGGCTTTGCGCGATAGGCGTCACGAAGATGCCCAGTTCACCCAAACGCGGATGATGCATCTGATAGATCTGCTGCGGAAACAGCACGGCTGAGGTGTTGAGAAATAGCAGTGAGAATGGCTCGCGCAACGCGCCCGGACGACGCTGCGGCAAGGGCGAGGCTTCAACCAAAACGAACTCCAATGAGCCATCGCCGAAGCTGGCCTTGAAAGTCTCGTTGAGGCAACCAGCGAAGTGCTGCAGGCTCAACAGGTCCATGGGTTTCTCCGGGCGCCTCAGGCCGGAGACTCGACACGGAAGGCCAGCACATCCACATCGATTGCACCACTGAGGGGCCGTGCGGGATCTCCGCTGTGGGTCCAGCCACGTGTATCGGCGGGTCCTCCGTCGGCACGCGGCCCCACCAGCACGTAGTGACCGGGACTAAGGAGGCCGTCGTGGGCAGCGACCAGCGAAAGGGTCTCCAAATGCTCTGCGCGACCTAGACGGTAGTCGAGGTCGATGCGTCGAAGCGTGGCGCGGCCGGCGATGAAGCTCGCTCCCGCCGACTCGCTGCGCAGGGCGCCCTCGCCGCCCATCTGCCAGGCGGTGAAGCGGGCACTGTGCCCGCCTGCGAGATCAAAGACCGCGTGCAGTCCGAAGTCGCTGATCACCCGCCCTCCCGCCGCCGGGTGCATCGCGTCAACCGTGACTCGCAGCGCCTCGTCCTGGCAGTGCACGCCACAGGCCCGATGCACTGGCTGCCACACCTCGCCCGCCCTCGCGGCAGGGACCCAGAGTACCTGCCAGCGCGACGGCGAACCGGTCGCAAGGCCGGGACTGGCCAAGGGCAACAGGGAAGCGCCCGCCAGCAGAGAGGCGGAACTGAGAAAGCGGCGACGCTGCATATAGGACCCCTGTTAATGAGTGCGCGATCCACACGGTGATCGTCGCGCCGCCAGTCCCCCTGGCTGACGCAGAGCATAGCCTGACAAGCGGACAGGGGTGCAGGGGGCGACTCCGTCACGTCCTCAGAACCCCCAGCGCAGCTTTGCCAGGATCTGGTTGGCGGTCACATCTGCGCGGCTGCGGTCGAAGAGCCGACCGAGCCCTTCCGCGTCCTCGTCCTCGCCGAAGTACTCGCCGCCGCGGCTCAGCACCAGGTAGAACTCGCGCTGCGGGGCGAACTCGTAGCGGTAGCGGATCTGTGCTGCCAGCGTGCCGAGACTGAAGTCAGAGGGTGCCGCGGCGTCGAACAGCGCCCCCGACTGCACCGCATAGCCGGCCAGCGCCTGCGCGCGCAGGCCGACGTATTGGGCGCGCAGCCGCACTTCGTGGCCTGCCGCCGGGAACCACTCGAGCGTCCAGTCGAACTCCGCCTGCCGCCGCGCGTAGCGTCCAAGGCGGTCGCCGCTGTCCCAGATCAGCCAGTCGCTGCTGTCGGTGAGGTACACCCCCAGCGCCGTGCTGAAGCGCTCGCCGAGGAACCAGGTCGGCGTGAACTCGATGAAGCGCGCCCAGCCAGAGAGCCCTTCCTGCTCCAGGCCGAGGTCGGTCTCGAAGCGCCACGCGCCCATGCGCGGGCTGGCGAAGTAGACGCCCGCAAGATGCTGTGCCGGCAGGCGCGCGTCGCCATTGCCGCGCAGCACGCGGTCATCGGTGTAGGGCGTACGCAGCAGTGCGTAGGTGGTCAGCTCGGCGGCGTTGCGGAAGGCCCAGCTGTGCCCCAGCTCCCAGCCGCCGTAGATGCGCTCGCCGTCGCCGTTGCGCTGCCACAGCAGCTCCGTCTCCCACGCCGAGTCGCGCACGCTGGACTCGGCGCCCCAGGCGCGCCGGTACCAGGTGTACTCGGCGCGCAGCAGGCTCATGTCCGCGCGCTGCAGGAAGCCGAGATCGTTCACCTGCAGATCGCGGCCGTAGCGGCCCAGCTCGTACTCCTGGCGGAAGTTGGGGCTCACCGCATGGTCCATGCGCAGCCACAGCAGGCGCCCGTCCGGATCACCCTGCCCCGCATCGTCGATCCGGCTCTCGCCGACCGCGCCGCGCAGCTGCAGGCCTTCGAGCGGGCGCCACAGCGCATCGACCACGCCGACGCGCGCCTCGCGGTCCAGCGTGGGTCTGAGGGTCTCGGTGACGGTGGCGCCGTACTCGCCGCTGGCGGTGCGCCAACGACCGCGCAGCACGCGGAAGTCGCGGCCGCGCGCATCGACCGGATCGGCCTCGGTGGCGAGCAGGGTGCCGATGTCGAAGGCGCCGAAAGCGCCGGTGTACTTGATCGCGCCGTCGACGTCGCTGAGGCCGTCGGGGCCATCGTCCGGGCGACCGCCGATGCGGCGGGTGTTGACCAGCAGGGCGCCATTGCCCAGCGGCACATCGAAGAGGGCCTGGTTCTCGGTGAAGAAGGGCCGCTTCTCGCTGAAGAACACCTCCAGCGCGCTGAAGTCGACCACCAGCGCGTCGCTCTCGACCTGGCCGAAGTCCGGCGCCAGCGTGGCGTTCAGGCGATGCGCGCCGCGCGCGAGGTAGAGGTCGGCACCGGCACGGGTGTCGGTGCTGCGCAGCAGGCGATCGTTCGCCACCGCGACATAGGGCACCACGTCGAGGCGCAGGTCGCTGCGCGCTTCGATCTCGAACTTCGCCATGTCGGCGACGAAGGTGGGATTCTCGAAGTCGTAGTGCGGATGCGAGAAGCGCAGGCCGCTCTGCTCGATGACCCGCGACAGATACACGCCGATGGTGGTGAGGCCGTCCTCGATGCGGCCCAGCGGGGCGATGCCCCAGGGCAGTCGCACTTCGACGCTCCAGCCGTCGGCGTCCTCGGCGACGGCCTGTTCCCAGACGCCGTCCCAGTCGTACTTGTAGCCGTTCTGGCCGGTGATGATGGCGTCCTGGATGCCACCGCTGATGCTGACGGTGAACTCGTAGGCGGTACTGCCCTCGCCTTCGAAGTCGATCATCAGATTGACGCGATCGGCGCGCGCCTGCGCATCGCGGCGGGTCGGATGGCGGGTGCGCGCGAACTCCGGCGGCTGCTCGGCGTGGATGCCGAAGTACAGGCCGTCTTCGAGCGAAAGCAGGCGCACTTCGGTGCGCACCGGCGGCTGCTCGCGGGTCAGCGGCTGGACGGTGCGGAAGTCGTCAATGCGCAGGGCCTGCGCCCACTCGGGCTCGTCCAGGCGACCGTCGAGCTGGATGCCGTCGGCCGCCATGACGGGTGGCGCCAGCAGCAGGGCGAGGGCCAGCAGGGCAAGGACAGGGCCGGGGGCGGACACAGGGCGCATGCGGGCGGACGCGTGAGGGCGCGCAAGCATAGGTGAAGGGCGGGTCGTGACGACCCGCCGAAGGTCACGCAGGTGCGTCGGCGTTCAGGGTTCGAAGCCGTTGGCGAACAGTTCGCCCTCGCGCCCGCTCACCGACACGCTGATCGAGCGCGTCGCGCTGAGCGCGCCGCCCGAGCCGGTGTTGCCGAGGTCATTGATGCCCAGGCTCAGACTGACCGATGCCGGCCCGGTGGGCGAGGCGGTGAAGCGCACCGGCGTCGCCGCCACGAAGCTGTTGATGGCGGACAGGGTGCCCGACAGGGTGAGACTGCCGCTGCCCGAGCCGCTGACAGTGACACCACCGCCACTGCTGGCAGTGAAACTGCCGGAGCCCGCGCTGTAGCTCGCCTGCACGGCGATGCCGCCGCCGGGCGAGTCGACATCGGCGTAGCTGACGCCGCTGATGGCCGAGGACACGCTGGCCTGGACGGACAGCGAGGCAGGCGCGTTGAGGGTGGGCGCGTCGTTGACCGCAGCCATGACCAGCGTCACCGAACGCGTGACCGGTGCTGCGACGGTATCGGTCACCGACAGGCCCAGCGTCACGTTGCCATTGGCGTTCGCGACCGGCGCATAGCTGAGGCGTTCCTCGGACAGGAAGCTGTTCAGGGCCGAGGGGCTGCCCGTCAGCACCCGCGCGCTGGCGCTGCCGCTCACGCTGACTCCACCGGCCGCAGTCGCATTCAGCGCGCCCGAGGGCGCCGAGAAAGTCGCGGCCAGGCTGGCGCTGTCAGGGTCGGCGACGCTGATGCCGGTCAAGGCCAGCACCGTGTCCTCGACGCCACTGATGCTGGCAGGCGCATTGATCGTCGGCGCTTGGTTGCTGCCGATCGGCACCACGCAGCTGCTCGGCTGGCTGGCAAGCCGCCCGTTCAGCTGGTTGACGTGGGTGGGATGCAGTTCGGTCGAGACACCGCAGTTCAGCCCGTTGAGATGGCAGTAGGACATCAGCGTGCCCTGCGGCGCCAGCGGCGACTCCGCGCCGGTCGGGCAGGCCTGCGGCCCCGCATAGCAGCCGCCGCCAGACTCGCCGTTGAAGCAGCGATCGATGGTGCCCGTGGCGGCCTGGGCGCCGGTGCTGGCATTGGCGCAGTGGGTGTGGCGGGCGCCGAGGTTGTGGCCCAGCTCGTGCGCGACCACATAGGCGTCCTGCGCTCCGCCAAAGCTTGGATTCCAGAACACGCGGGTGACGCTGTAGTGTCCGAAGACCTGCGTACCGGTGGAGCCCGTCGCCGCGCAGTAGGAGCCGCTGGCCAGAACCCACGCAATGCCTGAGGAACTGTTCTGATTGGCGCCCTTGCCCGAAAGCTTGAGGGCAAAGGCCCGAGGCACGGCCGCCTGGTTGTCGCGCCACCAGGCTCCGAACTCGTTGAGGGCGGCGCCGGTCGCCGTGCTGTCGGCGTTGCTGAAGGGGTCCGGCGTGGTCGATGGGCGCAGAATCAGGGTCCCCTGAACCAGACGCAGCTGCAGGCCGTACTGGGCCGGGTCGTCCTCGTAAATCGCATTCATCGCCGCCACCAGCGCCGCCACGTAGGCGGTCGCGTTGCTGGTGTTGTTGTTGAACTTCTTCTGCAGCAGCTCATTGTCGGTATCGATGGCAAGGGTCACTTGGCGCGTGGCCACCTTCGGGGCGAACGAGATGCGCGCAAGGCTTGGGCGCGCCCCTGCAGTCGCCCCCTGCGGAGTCGGGACCTCTCGCTCGCCCAGCGGGAACGCCCGCGGCGAGAGCGACTTCGTGAGGGCGTCCGACAGGGCGCCCAGGTCGCCGGAGCACGACGCCTCCAAGCGGCTGCCGTCCGGCAATGGCTGCTCCATGTCACTCGCCTCCAGCGCCAGGGCGCCCGAGCGCTCGGAGCCCGCGAGCGCGAACATGCGTCCGCCATGCAGGAACAGGCCCTCGGCTGCACCGGAGGCCGCATCGATGCTGAGCGACATCCGCTGGCCGGCGCTGGGTTCAGCGACAAAATGCAGGCGCGCATCCCGCGGAAGCTCGCGATAGCCGTCCGGAGTGGCTTCCAGCACCCGCGCGTCAGGCGCATACACCTCGATGCGGCGGAGCCTCACCTCGATGGGCTTGGGCTCGGCGCCCGCACGCAGCGCCGCCGCCGATCGCCACTGCAGGACCACCCGATGTTCTTCGCCGAGACCCGCCGCGCGCAGCGAAGTCAGTTCCGAGGGCCGGATGTGGGCCTCGGCTGTCTCCTCGGCCACGGTGGCGGATGAGGCGGCCGAAACAGCGAAGAAAGCGAGCAGGCAGAACAGGCGGAATCGCATGTGACGTGGTCATTCGCGAGGCCGCACGCGCGGCGACAGCGTTGCAGTCTAGCCACAATCCGTCACACAACCTGTGACCGAGCCCGAGCTGCCGTCCCGTCGAACGGACTCAGATCAGCGGACACCCGTGGCTCGCACACCCTGTCCATCGCAGCGATCCCGCTTCTCAGCCGAGGCCCTCTCGGATTGACGGCAGGAAGGCGGCATCGATGCGCAAGCCCGGCCGCTCGTCGTCCCAGATCATGTTGGCGACGCGCCAGCGCTGGCCATCGTTGTAGAGCTGGATGCTGTTGATGCCGCGCTTGATGAAGTCGGTGTGCTCGGCGTCGCGCCAGGCCTCGTAGGTGCTGAACACCTGGGCGATGTTGCCGAAGCGCTGCACCACGCGATGGATCTCGACCTCGAAGAAGGGTGCGCCGCCGATCTTCTGCTCGAAGTTGGCCGGGTAGTCGGCCACGTCCATCACCAGCGCCCAGGGCGTGCCGGCCTCATCGACGCCCGTGCGCACCATCCGCGCAAACGGCATGAACAGCTCGGCCTGCTGCGACCAGTCGCGGCGATGTCCGGCCGGGCCGGAGACCTGCGCGTACAGGGCCTGCATCAGTGCGCCGATGGCGGCTTCGTGGTCCATGCTCGACTCTCCCCGGCTGTGAAGTGTCCGCAGTATGGGCCTGCGCTCGGCCCACTTGGCATGCGTCGAAGGTATCGGGGCTGCCGCGGCATCGCAGGGCCGCTGGTTAAGACTCAGCCGACAGGATCGAGCTGCAGCGCCGGCGGATACACCCTGCCCTCGCGCAGCGGCCGGAAGCACTCGCCCTCGCGCAGGAACCCGGCTTCACCACTGCGCGGATGCCAGCCGGGCAGCAGCGCCGTGGGCAACGGACGCAGCTCCTGCGGATCGCTCAGCAGTTCGCCCGCCGCGATGCCGTCGGCGACGCGGCGCACCAGCGTGCTGGTCGAAACTTCGGGCGACGCCAGCACGGCGATGGCCTTGCCGACCAGCAGCGGCTGCGGGTACAGCGCGTGCTCCAGCAGCGCGTGGCCGAACACATGGGCTTCGACGGATTCGAGATCGAGCTGGACGCGAGCGCCGAGCGCGCCCCAGTCGTGGGCATCCCACAGCGCCAGCGTGTGCGCATCCGACACCCGCACCAGCACGCCGGCTTCGTCGAAGTGGGTCAGCGCGCACTGGCCGCGCGTGCGCTCGCTCGCACCGACCGCGGCCACATCAGCGGCCTGGCGGGCGTTGAGCGCGGACTTCAGCTGCGGAAAACGCATCCACACCAGCGCGTTCAGCAGGTCATGCCAGTTGTCGGCGCGGGTGGGGATCTCACCGCGCTCGAAGATGCGTGTCTCGTAGTGCAGGCCTTCCGCGAGCAGCTCGGGCGTCTGCTCGACGAAGCGCAGGCCGCGCCCGGTCGAAGCGTGCTTGAGCCCGCAGGCGCGGGCGTTCAGCGTGCCCATGTCGGGCCACTGCTCGACGGTGAGCAGGTCCAACTCGAAGCGATAGGGCGCAAACGCCGGATGCTCGAAGACCGCCCGGTCGACGGCCTCGCGCGCGGGCGCTTCGAAGCGACGCTTGGCCATGGCCTCAGTCGTCGAACTCGTCCTCGCCCGGCCCGATCAGGCCGAACAGGTCGTGCTCGTCGCTGCCGAGGATGCGCACGTTGACGATGTCGCCGGGCTTGACGCCCATGGCCTCGCCGTCCTGGATCTGTACCAGGCCGTCGATCTCGGGCGCATCGAAGCGCGAGCGGCCGATCGCGAGCTCACCCTCGAGGTGATCGATGATCACCGGCTGCAGCGTGCCTACCTTGGCGGCCAACTTGGCCTCGCTGATCTCGGCCTGCAGCTCCATGAAGCGCTGCAGGCGCTCCTGCTTCACTTCCTCCGGCACCGCGCCCGGCAGGTCATTGGCCGCCGCGCCCTCGACCGGCGAGTAGGCAAAGGCGCCGACGCGGTCGAGCTGCGCCTCTTCGAGGAAATCCAGCAGCTCCTCGAAATCGTCCTCGGTCTCGCCGGGAAAGCCGACGATGAAGGTGCTGCGGATCGCCAGCTCAGGACAGGTCTCACGCCAGCGCTGGATGCGCTCCAGGGTCTTGTCGACCGCACCGGGGCGGCGCATGGCGCGCAGGATCTTCGGGCTCGCGTGCTGGAACGGAATGTCGAGGTAGGGCAGCAGCTTGCCGTCCGCCATCAGCGGGATGACGTCGTCGACGTGCGGGTACGGATAGACGTAGTGCAGGCGCGTCCAGATACCGAGTTCCGAGAGGCCCTCGCACAGCGCCTTCATGCGGGTCTGGTAGGTCCTGCCGCGCCACTCGCGCTCGGCGTACTTGAGATCGACGCCGTAGGC
>VFQU01000660.1_pt1 | contig 27078 bp, 20 predicted proteins | sample 3512311 | NCBI WGS metagenome assembly VFQU01 (sample SAMN10412377, study PRJNA504923) | tailings metagenome | isolation source: Relicate 3 Philex TSF3 active mining site | place: Philippines: Tuba, Benguet | collected 2017-08-29
AGATCAAGGATTGGGAGACGCTGTTCCCGGCCGAGCGGGGCTACTTTGAGCGGCTCTTCACGCTGATCGACCGCTTGCCAGACAGCGACTTCGCGGAATTGTTCGATGGGTTGCGGGCGGTGGAAGGGAAGATGGGGGTGAACGCGAAAACCTGGCCGCGGCGCACCTTCACACTGGAGCAGGTGGACTTTCTGAACCGCAATGCCCACTACGCGGAATGGCGGCAAATGATTTCGGGTATCTTCTCGCGGGTAGATCCGGTGCTGGAAGCGGAAGTGCGGCGGAGGGGCCGGCCACGTGTCAATTTGGTGGTTTCGCCCGCGGAATTGCCCGTTGGGCCAGACCGGCTGTGGACTCGGTTGAAGGGCCGGCGAGTGACTCTCAAGGAGCCGTTTGACCCGGCGGAGCATTTGCCGTCGCTGCTGCAGGCGGGACCGCCTACGCCTTATGAGCGTTGGCTGATCGACGCGGGAGAAGAACTGAAGCCGGGGCCGGGCATGGTGTGGCTGAGCTATGAGAGCCTCGCGGCTTACCGGCAGAGGTTGACCGAGCAGGTGCAGCAGGTGGTGGAGAAAGAACAGATCCGCGGCCCACGGGAACTGGGGGCGCGACTCAAGAAGATGCGCCTATTGCCGGGGGAAGGGCCCTTGGGGGCAGACCCCGTGCTGGCCGAGTTCATCCGCGCGGTGCTGCTGGCGGGCAACGGGACGCTGCTCATCAACAACACCTTTGTGGAATGGGCGGCGGTGCAGGCGGTACGGCGGGCAAGGCCGTCGCTGGTGGTGACCAACTTCGGCATACGCAACAAGATGAAGCCCTTCTCTTCGCTGCTGATCTACGCCGACCCGGAGAAAACGAACCCAATTCCGACGCAGGTGGACACGCTGGGCACCTATGTCGACCTCGAGATGCTGTACCTCTATGTGTGGCAGGAGTTCGAGAAGTATGCCGAATATGAGCGCAATACCGTGCATCTGTATTGCGCGGCGGGGATGGATGAAGCGCTGGTGATCGCGCCGGGGGATTTCACCCTGGCTGCTGAGGTGACGCCCGCGCAACTGGTGGGGGCGGCAAAGGACTGGCTGCAGTGGTGAGACGCCGGGATCTATTGCTGGCGGCGCTGGCGCCGGCCTCCGGGCCTTGGTTCAGCGAAGTGACGGGCCATGTGTTCGGCAAGGAGAAGAGCTTCCTCGCGCAGTTGCGGCGGGGTGTGCCCTACTGGCGGGCCGCGCTGGACGCGATGGCGGGCGTCGACGTGTATGGCAGCCAGGGGATTGCTGTGGGCGATGTGGACGGGGACGGGCGCGATGAGATCTATGTCTGCCAGCCAGGAGGGTTGCCCAATCGCCTCTACAAGATTGGAGCGGATGGCCGGGCGGTGGATCTTACAGAAGGTGCGGGCGTGGGCTTGCTCGATGACAGTTCGAGCGCGCTGTTCTTCGATGTGCGCAACCGCGGCGTGCAGGATCTCATCGTGTTGGGCTCCTCGGCTGGCCCAATGCTGTTTGCCAACGACGGCAAGGGCAAGTTCGCGCTGGTGGAAGGGGCGTTCCGATTCGCACGGCCGCCGCAGGGGTCCTTCACTGGGATGGCGGCGGCGGACTTCGACGGGGACGGCCTGGTGGACTTGTACCTGTGTTCCTACATCTACTACCAGAGCGAGGACCAATACCGTTACCCAACGCCCTACCACGACGCGCAGAACGGGCCGCCGAACTTTCTCTTCCGGAACCGGGGCGAGTACTTTGAAGACGTCACGCAGGCGGTGGGCCTGGATGAGAACAACAACCGCTACAGCTTTGCGGCGGCGTGGTGTGATGCCGATGGGGACGGGCGGGCCGAGCTCTACGTGGCTAATGATTTCGGGCGGAACAACTACTATCGCTGGGATGGCCAGCGCTACCGCGACGTAGCCGCAGAGGCAGGAGTGGAAGACATTGGCCCCGGCATGAGTGCTGCCTGGCTGGACGTAGACGGGGATGGCCAGTTTGACCTGTATGTGGCGAACATGTACAGCGAGCCGGGCAAACGCCTGGTGCAGGAACGGAAGATGGCGCCGGCTGAGGCCTACCGGCGGCACTCCAAGGGAAACTCGCTCTATCGCAATGCGGGCGGGGGTAAGTTTACGGAAACGGGCATGGCTGAGATGGGGCGTTGGGCCTGGGCGGCGGATGGGCTCGATTTCAACCTGGATGGGAAGGTGGAACTCTATGTGGCCTGCGGGATGATCACTGGAGATCAACCTGGTGACCGGCACGAGTTTTTCTGGGATCGCGTGGTGACCCGGACGGGCCGCGAGTATGAGGAGGGCTGGAACGCGATCAATCAGGCCATACGCGAGGGCGAGAGCTGGTGTGGCGGGGAAGCGAACGTCTTCTACGCGTGGCGCGGGGGCAAGCTGGAAAACGTGAGTGCGGAGAGTGGCCTCGATGTGGCGAATGATTCGCGGGCCTTTGCGTTCACGGATGTGGATGGGGACGGCTATGTCGATGTCGTGCTGAAAAGCCGGCTGGGGCCGCAGGTGCGCGTGTTTCGCAACGAAGGGGCGGTGGGCAAGCCGGTGGTGGGGGTGAAGCTGCGGGGCGTGAAATCGAACCGGGATGGCATCGGCGCGGTGGTACGGCTGGGCGGGCAGGTGCAGCAAGTGAGCGCGGGGTCGGGGTATCTGTCGCAACATACAAAGACGCTCTACTTCGCACCGCGCGGGACGGTGGTGGAAGTGGAATGGCCGTCGGGGTTGAAGCAGCGGGTAAGCGGGTGCGCGGCGGGCGCCTGCTATGAGATTGAGGAAGGCAAGGGCGTGGTGAAGCGCACGGCCTTTGCGGCGCGGCCGCGCTGGCAGACGGGCGGAGTGGACGGGGAGAACGCGCCACGGCAGCAGTCGTTCCGGCTGGTGGAGCCGTTGCCTTATCCGGAGAACATGCGCGGGAAGGACGCGCAGCGGGTGCTGGGCAAGTATCTGCGCGACTGGCGGCAACCGGTGGCCGAAGGCGCCGTGTGGCACGTTAATGCGCAAGGGCAATTGACGGACATACAGGTGGGCCCGCAGCGCGCCAGCGCGGCGTTGCCCTTTGCGGGTGAGTATGTAGTGAAGCCGAAGCGGAACCTGATCAAGCTGGGGGCGGCCTTCTATCTGGAACAGATGCCCGAAGCATCGCTGGTCTACCTGAACGATGCGCTGCAGTTGCAGCCGAATGCCGAGGCGGCCAATGGGTTGGGGCTGATGTTTGCGCGCAAAGGGAAGTTCACCGAGGCGCGTGACTGGTTTCAGAAAGCGATCACGCTGGATCGCAAACACAGCGGGGCGATCAATAACCTGGGCGTGCTGTATGGGGAACAGCGGATGTGGAACGATGCGATCGCGGCCTTTGAATATGGGATCACGGTAGCGCCCGACGATGAAACTTTGTATCTGAATCTGGGGCGAGTCTACGTGCAGACGGGGCAACGGGAGCGGGCGCGCGGGGTGATGGAACGGTTGCTGGAGGTAAAGCCCGAGAGCCGCATCGCGCGGCGCGCGCTGGAGGAATTAAGATGAGGGGGTTAACTTGATGTGGACCAGCCTGATGGTGTACTTTCTGCTGCGCGAGGTGAGCGCGGTGGGCCTGGCGACGGGGCCGCGCGTAGAGGTGCGCGAACATTTAGCGCCTGGTGCGCCGCCGATGCTGGCCTTCCGGTATCTGGACGGGCGGCGGCGGGGGAGATTCGGGGGATTGGATCTGGTGCTGGATGACGCTGGCCATTAGTCTTTTGCTGCTGGCGCAGACGCTGGACGAAGGTGCGGCCAAGCTACGCGCGGGAGACTACGTGGGGGCGCGGGAGGTGTTGCACGCGGTGGATGCCGGGCCATTGCGGGACGTGTTGCTGGGCATCGCGGAGGCCAACAGCGGGCAGTGCCGTGCGGCGGCGGGGCGGCTGGCCGTCCGCTATGAAGTGGCCGAACTGCGGCGGATGGCGGGTGTGGCGCGGGTGCAGTGTTTGCTGGTGGAAGATCAGGTGGGGGAAGCGGTGCGTGTGGCCGTGGAGTTGGCGCGGGAATTCCCTTCCGACGAAGATGTGCTCTACCAGACGGCACGGGCGCACATGCGGGCCTTCAATGACACAGTGGCGGCGATGTTTGAGCGGACTCCCGCTTCCTGGCGAGTGAACCAATTGTCCGGGGAGATTCTGGATGTGCAGGGAAGGCCCGGGGACGCGGCGCAGGAGTATCGGAAAGCGATAGCGAAGAACCCCGCGGCGCTGAATCTGCATTACCGGTTGGGCCGCGCCCTGCTGATGGAAGGCAAGGCGGATGAGGCGCGGGAGCAGTTTCTCGAAGAGCTGAAGCGGAACCCCGGGGATGCGGTGGCCGAGTATCAGGTGGCGCAGATTGATGGGCTCAAGGGTAAGCGCGAAGAGGCAGCGGCACGCTATGCGCGGGCTGTGGAGTTGAAGCCGGACTTTGTGGAAGCGATGGTGGCGCTGGCGAAGTTGCGGCCCGCGGGCGCGATTGGCTTGCTTGAGAAAGCGGTTGGCCTCGCACCGGCCAACGAAGCGGCGCGGTATCAACTGATGATTGCCTACCGGAACGCGGGGCGCATGACCGATGCGGAGCGTGAACGCCTGGCGATTGAGAAATTGCGCAAACCGCCAGAGGGCGAGTTTGCCGACTTCCTCAAGCGACTGGGAGAGAAGCCGCAGCCATGAAATGGCTGTTGGGGTTGCTGCTTGCGGTGGGTCCCCTGTGGCAGGATGTGGGCGCGGAAGCGGGCTTGCGCGGGGTGGCGCCGAATGGGGGCGAGAAGACGAAGGAGTGGATTCTTGAGACGACGGGCAGCGGCGTAGGTGTGTTCGACTACGATCGCGATGGGAAGATGGACATCCTCGTGGTCTCCGGCGAAGGTGCGCCGAGCCGCCTCTACCGGAACCTGGGCGACTACAAGTTTGTGGACGTAACCGACAAGGTGGGCTTGGCGCGGAAAGGCTGGGGGCAAGGCGTGTGCAGCGGCGATCTGAATGGGGACGGGTGGGAAGACGTCGTGGTGACCTATTGGGGCGAGCCGTCGGTGTACTTCAACGAGAAGGGCGAGCGCTTTCGCGAGGTGCGGCTGAAGCAGCAGGGTACACGCTACAACACGGGTTGTGCGCTGGTGGACTATGACCGGGATGGGGACCTCGATATCTTCATGGCCAACTACCTGGAGTTTGATTTCGAGAAGACGCCGAAGAAGGGTGCGAACCCGTATTGCTTCTACCGGAACGAACCCGTGAACTGCGGCCCGCGAGGCTTGCCCTTCGGGCGCAATCTGCTGTACCGGAATGATGGTGGGGGGAAGTTCACCGATGTGTCAGAGGTTGCCGGTGTGGCGGCGCCGGACCAGCATTATGGGCTGGGCGTGGTTGTGGTGGATGTGAATGATGATGGCTGGCCGGATGTGTATGTGGCCTGCGACCAGACGGCGAGTCTGCTCTATGTGAATCAGAAGAATGGGACGTTTCGCGAGGAGGGCCTGCTGCGGGGTGTGGCGCTCGATGAGGATGGCCGGGCGCTATCGGGGATGGGAGTGGCGGCGGGAGATTTTGATGGGGATGGGAAGGTGGATCTCTTCCGGACGAACTTTTCCGATGAGCGGGTGACGCTCTATCGCAACCGTGGCGACGGGAGTTTTGACGAGGTGACAATGGCGGCGGGGCTGGGTATCAACACCAGCTATGTGGGATGGGGGACGGCCTTCGTGGACTGGGATAACGACGGCTGGCCGGACCTTGTGCAGGCCAACGGCCACGTGTTCCCGGAACTGGGGCAATACCGGCAGCGGCCGGTGGCGTACCAGAATGTGGGAGGTAAGTTTACGGAAGTGGCTGTGCCGGAAGGGCGGCACTCTTCGCGAGGGCTGGCCGTGGGCGACTTCAACAATGATGGGCAGATGGCGGTGGTGATCAACCATCAGAACGAAGCGCCAGGCTTGTGGAAGTTGAGCGGGAAAGCTGCGGGGCACTGGCTGCGCGTGGTGGCGCCGATTGGCGCGAAGGTGAGGGTGAAGGCCGCTGGAAAGTGGAGGGTGGATGAAGTTCGCGCGGGAGGCAGTTACCTGAGTCAACATGATAAGCGCCTACACTTCGGCTTGGGGATGGCCGAGCGCTTGGAGGCGGTGGAGGTGCGCTGGCCTGATGGGCAGGTGGAAACGGTGGACGTGGGTGCGGCGGTGGACCGGGAGGTCGTACTCGCTCAACGGGCCCGAAAGCCGTAGGTTACGTAAGTCCAGCTAAGCTTGCCACCCCGGACGCGAAAGTGCCCAAAGCCTTCCGGGTGGCCTTCACGAGGACCTTTCCACCAATTGCCGGAGACAGCGCCCGAGGTGATGAATTGCGTGTCGTGGTGCAGAACGGTCTCCCGGATGTGAGTGTGGCCCTGGAGCACGGCCACCACCTGGTATGGCTTGAGTAACTGGAGCACAGCCTGGGCATTGGTAACGAGATAGGTGGCGGGGGTTTTCCAGGGATCGGGCACCAGTTGGAGTACAGCGCTGACGAGCGGCACATGGGTGATGACTATGATGGGGCGGCTGGTTCCTGTGCGCTCAAGATCGGTGGCCAGCCAGCTGAGTTGTTCGTCGTCCACGTGGCCATGAAAGCCGCCATCGGGAAGGGTGCCGATGGAATCGAGCAGGATGAAGTGCCAGCCCTTGTGATCGAAGGAGCGGTAGCGCGGCCCGAGGTGATCGGTGAAGTACTTCTTGCCGTACTGCGGATCGGAGGCGGGAATACGGGATTTCGCCGAAAGCCCCAGTACGTCGTGATTCCCCAGCACGGTGTAGAGCGGCACCTCAATCAGTCGGGCGGTGTCCCCGTAGAGCCGGAAGAGTTGATGGGCCTCAGCGGTGGTGGTTTCATTGGCGTCAAACACCAGGTCGCCGCCTGCGACGACGAAGTCGGGCCGGAGCGACTGGATTTTCCGAAAGCAGTCGCGGCAGCCTTCAGCGGCGCCCAGGGTGGGCTGAATGTGCGGGTCGGTGAAATGGACAAAATCAAAGTCGGGGGCTGCTGCCGTGGCGGCGGCTGGCAGGGCGGCAAGTACAGCGCGGCGAGACAGCATACTCTGTTACTCTGACACGCATGTGGCGTGTCATGTGTTTGTTATGGATGGCGGTGGGAGCTTCAGCCCAGGCCATTGACTGGAAGCAGGTGGAGGCCGAAACGCTGAAGCACTTCACGGCGTTGGTGCAGATCAACAGCGCCGACCCGGGCGGCAGTGAGAAGCCCGTCGTGGATTATCTGAAGAAAGTGCTGGATGCCGAAGGCATCGAATCGAAGATCTTCACGATGGACAATCTGGCGGACCCGAGCGTGGTGCGGCCCAACCTGGTGGCGCGCCTGAAAGGAAACGGGAAGAAGAAGCCGGTGCTGATTGTGGGGCATTCCGATACGGTAAACATCGACCCGGCGAAGTGGAAGCATGGGCCCTTTTCGGCGCACCGCGAAGACGGCTACATCTATGGGCGGGGCACAGTAGACGACAAGGACAACCTGGCGGCGGCACTGATGACGATCGTGCTGCTGAAGCGGCACAAGGTGGCGCTGGACCGCGATGTGATCTTCCTGTCGGAGGCGGGTGAAGAAGGCGCGCCGGTGCTGGGGGCCGCGTATCTGGTGCGCGAACACTGGCCGGAGATTGATGCTGAGTACTGCTTTGCGGAAGGCGGCTCGGCGGTGCGCACCGATGGACGATTGCGCTTTGTATCGGTGCAGACGACAGAGAAGATCCCTTATGGTTTGAAGATCGTCGCCAATGGCGTCGCGGGGCACGGTAGCGTACCACTGCGATCCAACGCGGTGGTGCACATCGCGCAGGCGGTAGCGAAGGTGGGCAACTGGCAGCCGCCCATGCGGTTGAACGATACGACGCGAACCTATTTTGAACGGCTCGCGACAGTGTCGACGCCTGAAGAGAAGGAGCGCTACAACGGTCTGCTGCATCCCGACAAAACCGACGCGGTGCAGGAGTACCTCGCCGTGAACGAGCCGCGGCATAATTCGATGCTGCGCACCTCGGTGTCCCCGAACATCATCAAGGCGGGCTACCGCACGAACGTGATTCCCTCGGAAGCCGAGGCGACGCTGGACGTGCGGTTACTGCCGGACGAAGACCCGGTGAAGTTCAGCGAGATGTTGAAGAGCGTGATCAATGACCCGGCCGTGAAACTGGTGCGGGATGGGCGCTCAGCTCGACCGGGGGCGGAGCCGTCGCGACTGGATAACGAGGCGTTCAAGACAATTGAGAAGGTGGCTGGGCGGCATTATCCGGGCGTGCCGGTGTTGCCGTCGATGAGCACCGGTGCGACGGATATGGCGTTCTTCCGCGCCAAGGGAATGCAGTGCTACGGCATTGGTCCGATGATCGACAGCGAGGACGGGCCGAAGGGCTACGGCGCCCACTCTGACCAGGAACGGATTGTGGAGCAGGCGTTGTATACCTTCGTGAAATTCCACTACGAACTGGTGGAAGAGATGGCGAGGGCTCGTTAAGCCTGCATCAGGTAGAAATGGTTTGCGGAACTTGGACTTCCAACTCCGGCCCATGCTGGGCATGACTGTTGAGCCAAGCCAATAGTGGCGTTGTCATGAGAGTGGTCACAATCGCCATAAGCATCATCATGGAGAAAAGTGCTGGCGATATCACCCCCAAATCGAGGCCGATGTTCAGCACCACCAGTTCCATGAGGCCACGAGTATTCATGTACACCCCTACACTTAAGGCGTCTCGCCAAGAGAGGCCGCCTACGCGGGCAGCCAATGCGGATCCGCCCAATTTGCCGAGCACTGCAACCATAATGATGAGTCCGCAGAATAACCACATCTCTGATCCGCGCACCAGGCCGATGCTGGTTCTAAGCCCGGTAAAGGCAAAGAAAACCGGTAACAGCAAGATCAGAGTCAATGAGTGTATGCGCTCTACTACCCGCTCGACAAACTCAGTGTCCTTGGGCATGACCGCCCCAAACAGGAACGCCCCAAAGAGCAAGTGAACCCCGATGAATTCAGTGAAGATGGCAGAGGACAGCAGCAGCAACAGGACGATCGACATCAGATCGTCCGACAGTACCCCACTCCGCCGGTAGTGGGCTTCAACACGCTGGAGGATTGGACGAACCAGCATAACCATGAGCAGGATGAAAAGAGTTAAGCTCAGCAGCGTTGTCTGTAGCGGTAATGCATCATGAGTGGTGCGCACAAGAGCCACGATGTAGGCGAGGATGCACCATGCTGTCACGTCATCCACTGCCGCGCACGCCAGCACAACGGAGCCCAAACGAGTCTGGAACAGTTGCCTTTCCGCAAGAATTCGCGCCAGCACGGGAAACGCGGTTACACTCATCGCAACTCCCATGAATAATGCGAATTGCTGGAAGGGTACCGATGCATCAGACAATCGTGGGTAGAGGTAGAGCGCCAAGAGTGAGCCCAGTAGAAATGGAATCGTGATGCTGGCATGAGAGGTAACCACTGCCGTATGACCTTGATTCCGCAAATAGCGCGGATTGAACTCCACGCCGACTATAAACATGAAAAGCAGGAGCCCAATCTGGCTCAATGTTTGGAGGTAGCCCACACTGCCAGTGGGAAAAACAGCCTGGGAGATAGCCGGCGCTGCCCAGGTGAGGAAGGAAGGTCCCAGCAGGATGCCGGCAACCATTTCGCCAACAACTTGTGGTTGGCCAAAGCGGCGGAAGACGGAACCGACAATTCGAGCTGAGATGACAATTACCGCGACTTGTACAAGGAATGTCAATACACTGGGCATCGGCTATTCCTTTCCTGAAAGAAAATTGTCAGGCGCCAGGCGTGCTACGAAGGGCACTGGTATGCAATCGACTCTTCTGGGCATGGCAATCAGTCCTCTCATCACGATTTCCTTCCCTTGGCCATCCAATGTGCCAGTGACCCGGAGCATGCCAAATATGTGATCCCCGAATAGAGCTGGCTGAGCTTCCGCGTGAAAGCTCGCCCCGCTCAGTTTCCCGGCTAAAGTGTCACCCCGCCGGTTAGGCAATCGGACTTCCAGAAATGCGCCGGACTGATTGATTCTCATAGCCTGCTCCTCGAAGCCTGCCAACTGCTCCGCGCATGCAGTCCCGTCATTGGCGCGCAAATCAGCATTGAGCATCCATTTGCCTTGAATAGAGGGTGGCGGCGTCAATTGAGCGCCAAAGTGCATAACTAGCAGAACGCCAATAAACGGCAAGCCCACCAGAACGGCATAGTGCAGGAATGCGCGCAGGACTGTCATTGCTTGGCCCCGATGCTTGGCTGCTGATTCCCGGAATTGATGATTCCTTTGCGGGCGGCGTAGAGAACCAGGTCAGCAAAATGGCGCAGATTTAGCTTTTGCATGATTCGGTTGCGGTGTGTGTCGATCGTGGATACGCCCAAATTCAGCAGCGCCGCTATCTCCTTGTTGGTGTGACCTTCCGCCAATAGCTGAAGGACCTCTCTTTCGCGGCTGGATAACAGGTCCCAGGAATCGCTCAAGCCACGATTCTGCAATTGCCTTACGTAGTCCTCTAGAAGTATCTTGCTGATGCCCGGACTGAAGAACGACTTACCCGCGTTAACAGCCCGGAGCGCAGGCAGCAGGTCGTCTTCGCTGGCTTCTTTCATGAGGTAGCTGCGCACACCTGCGAGCAAGGCTCTCACGATATACGATTCGTCGGCGTACATGCTCATTACGATGACCTTCAGTTGGGGCAGTTCTTTCAATGCGCGGGTGGCCACTTCAATACCGTTCAACTGTGGCATGGCAATGTCGAGAATGGCCACGTCTGGCTTGAGTGAAAGACAAAGCTGCAGCGCTTCGCGACCGTCTGCTGCTTCGCCGATTACTTCCATGCCTGGCTCATGCTCTAGGAGAGTCCGCACTCCCCGGCGTACGATGCCATGGTCGTCAGCTATTAGAACTCGCGTCATGACCCACCAGAGCAACTGAAGGCAAGGGGATTGAAATCTTGATAGTTGTGCCAGCACCCTCGGCGGAGTGAAAGCTAAGAGATCCATCCAGATCTCTGACACGTTCCTTCATGCCTAATAATCCCAAGCCATTGAATTTCGGCTCTGTCCCGCTGAAGCCGATGCCGTCGTCTTGTATTAGGGCTGCCAGAACCTGATCCTGCCGCCGAAGAGAGATCGATATGTGTGTGGCCTTAGCGTGCCGAGCACAATTGGTGAGCGCTTCCTGGACAATGCGGTAGACCGAAGTCCGGTGAGGTTCGCCGATTTCATCTACTGCGCCGTCCAGGCTAACGTGAACAGGAACCTTGTACCGGCGCAGAAAATCACGCGCCTGCCATTCCAGCGCAGCGCCCAGGCCGAAGTCGTCCAGCATCGAGGGCCGAAGGCCCATTGAGAGATCCCGGACGGTTTCAATCGTGCGGTCAATCAAGTCCTTGCACTCCTGCATGTGGCTTTGAAACACGGGACCACTGCCAGTTTGCGTTTTCTCGGCCTTACCGAATTCCATGCGCAGACCAGTCAGCATCTGTCCAACCTCGTCATGCAACTCACGGGAGAGATTTCGCCGCTCCTCTTCGTGCACTTTCACCAATTGATTCGAAAGCGCCCGCATTTCCTTTTCCGCCGCCTCCGCGCGCCGCCGTTGTTCCTCCGAGCGGTGCTCCAAGACGCTAATGCGGTAAACGGCACCGGTTGCCAGTACAAGCCCTAGGAGCATGCTGACGCCCAGCATCTGGTTGAGATACGTGTGCAGGCCCTGTTCTCTGCGCGCCACATCAGTTCGCTGTTGCGTCATGTTGGCATCGTTAAGCGACTCGATCTCCCGTGCGATCAGGAGCGCCGCTTCCCTGCGCGGAATCACTTCCCGCCGCAAGAATCCAAAGCTCAATGCCGATTTCTGTTCGGGCGTCCAGTCCAGCACGGGGTCAAAGGCCTCCCAGTAACCCTCAAGGTTCCCCCTAAGGCGTGTGAGGCGCTCCTGCAATTGGCCGGTTGGGGTAGTAATTCTATCCAATTCAGCCAGAGCTTCCAAAGTGGATTTTCGCAAACCGGCCAATTGTTGGCGATAGTACATTCCCGTTGCTGTAGTGTTGTCCAAGAGGTAGTCGCGAATGAAAATGCCCGATAGATTAATCTCTGAGCGGACCCGCCGAAGTTTCGTCTCCACATGCCGGTGGAGCAGGTTCACCTCGTCCAATTGAGTGTAAACCTGTTGCATTTTGCGCCGCGAGGCTAAGAGGGCAACCAGAATCAGCAGAAGTAGTCCGGCAAAAGCTATCGCGAGGACCGAGCCACTCTTTATTCGCATGGATTCACTTCCGTTGCAATTAAGATGCTCTGAGAATAGCGAACCTTCGTCCTTCGCCACTATCCCTGATTGAATGGAAAATTCAGAGAAAAATCTGGGACTGTGCTGCTCGATTTCTCAGACTGAGCTGGGTGGCAGCAACAAGCTGGAATACGTATTATCGTCGTAGCCGATGACCAGCGTGGAGCCGGTGCGGAAGGCCGGGGCGCGCAGGTTGCCGGTAGGACCAAGGGCGGCGGCAAGGACATCATCGAGTGATGCCGTGGCCATGTCGAAGTGGAGCGTCTTCTTGCCCTTGACGACGTAGACTTCGCTGGCTGCCGAGAGCAACGAAATGGCTTCGTTCCGGTCGATGGGTTTCTTCTTGGCGTCAGTCTGGGAGAGGACTTTCACGTGGTGTTGCGCAAGAAACTCCTGCGTGCGGCCGCAGGAAGTTCAACCGGGGCGGTGGAAGTTCCAATCAATAGGCTTCATGCCTTCATGATATGCTCCGCGTGATGCAAAGACTGGGAATACTGCTGTTGGCGGCGCTGGCCTGGGGCCAGGATGTGGAGCACTTGAAGGACATCGAGTACTCGAATGTAGGGGCAAAAGTGGAGATGGATGTGGTGCGGCCAACGGGGGGTGGCATGAGACCGGCGGTACTGCTGGTGCATGGTGGGGGCTTCCGCGCGGGAACCCGGCAGAGCTATTTGCCACTGTCCAACCGCTTGGCGCAACAGGGTTATGTGGCGGCTACCGCGAGCTACCGTCTGGCGCCGCGGCATCAGTTTCCCGCCGCGGTGGAAGATGTGAAGGCGGCAGTGCGGCACCTGCGGGCAAATGCTGGCAAGTACGGGATTGACCCGGAGAAGATCTGCGCCCTGGGTGGTAGCGCGGGCGGGCATCTGGTGTTGATGCTCGGGTTGACCGCGGGGGTGGCTGAACTTGAGGGCACGGGGCCGAACCGGGAATTTTCGAGCGCCGTGCAGTGTGTCGTGAACTACTACGGCCCGACGGATTTCACGCAGAGCTATTCGAAGAGTGTGGATGCGGCGAAGGTGTTGCCGCTGTGGCTGGGCGGACATCTGGACCAGAACCGGCGCTATCACCAGAAGGCGAGTCCGCTGAACTGGGTGACCCCGCTGGCGGCGCCAGTGCTCTCGATCCATGGCACGAAGGATACCTATGTCGCCTACGAACACAGCGTCATGATTACCGAACGGCTGCTGGCAGCCGGAGTGTATGCAGAGATGGAAACGATCCCTGGAGCAGGGCACGGGTTTCGGGGTGCGGATGCCGAGCGGGCCGAGAAAGCCGCGGTGGATTTTCTGAACCGGCACCTGAAGGGTTCCTCGCCGCAGACACGCATCCTGATCAGCGACCATGGGCCACGCGGGGAAATTGTGAGCATGGACTGGCCCTCAGGCAAGGTCTACTGGACGAAGAAGAATGGGCGCGGGCATGATGTGCAAAGCCTCGGCAACGGGCATGTGCTGTTTACCATTGCCCCAGAGAAGCGGGTGGTGGAGCTGGACGCCAAGCAGCAGGAGGTCTGGAGTTACGGCACGGGGCTTGATCATCCCTTGAGTGCGCAGCGGCTGGAGAATGGCAATACGCTGATTGGCGATGCGCGGCTGGGCAAGGTGATCGAGGTGGACAAGGCGGGCAAGGAAGTGTGGCAGTATCAGGCGGCGAATCTGGCCAATATGCGGATGCGCAACAGCCGCCGGACCCCGCAGGGAACAACGCTCATCGCCGAAGAAGCCATTGCGAAGATTCTGGAAGTGGACCGGGCCGGCAAGGTGATCTGGACGTGGCAGGCACCCGAGGGCGACAAGCGGCGAGCCTATCAGGCGCTGCGGCTGAAGAACGGCAATACCCTGATCAGCATCAGTGACCCCGGTGAGGTGGTGGAAGTGAAGCCCGACGGGAGCGTAGCACGGCGAATTGCCGGCGCGGATATGGCACTGCAGTTTGGGTGGGCTTCCGGGATGGCCGAGATGCCCAACGGGAATCTGCTGATTGTCGACTACACAGGGCGGCGAATCGTAGAGGTGGACCCGGCTGGCAAACTCGTGAACGAATTGCGAACAGGAGACCGCACGGTGGCGAGCCTCGACGTGGTGCGTTAGGCGAGCAGTTTCTGGACGACGTGGCCGTGGACGTCCGTGAGACGGAAGTTGCGGCCCTGTGACCGGTAGGTCAGCTTGGTGTGGTCAAAACCCAGCAAGTGCAGCAGTGTGGCGTGCAGGTCGTGGACGTGTACTTTGTCTTCGACAACGTTGAAGCCGAGTTCGTCGGTTTGCCCCATCACCAGCCCCGGTTTGGTGCCACCACCAGCCAGCCACATGGTGAAGGCGTTGGGGTGATGGTCGCGGCCGTCGGTGCCACCCTGAGTCATGGGCGTGCGGCCGAATTCGCCGCCCCAGACGACCAGCGTGTCTTCGAGCATGCCGCGCTGTTTGAGGTCCTGCACAAGCGCCGCGCAGGCCTGATCGGTATCCTTGCAGTTCTGCTTGATGTCCTTGACCAGGCTGCCGTGCTGATCCCATGCTTCGTGGAAAATCTGGGTGAAGCGAACGCCACGCTCGGCCAGGCGGCGCGCCAGCAGGACGCAGTTGGCGAAGGAAGGCTTGCCGGGTTCAGCGCCGTACATATCGAGAATGTGCTGCGGCTCTTTGGAGATGTCCATCAGATCGGGAGCGCTCGACTGCATCTTGAAGGCCATCTCGTAGGAACTGATGCGGGTGGCGATTTCCGGGTCGCCTACCTCATTGAGTCGATGCTCATTGAGGCGGCGGATGGAATCCAGCGAATCGCGCTGTAGTTGTTCATCGATGCCTTGCGGGTTCGAAAGATAGAGCACCGGGTCACCTGATGCGCGGAATTGTACGCCCTGGTGGACCGTGGGCAGAAAGCCCGAACCCCAGCAGGAGTTGCCGCCGGAAGGCCCCTTTTTGCCTGTGGAGAAGACCACGAAGGCGGGCAGGTCTTGCGCCTCGCTGCCGAGGCCGTAGGTGGTCCAGGCGCCGAAGCTGGGGCGGCCGAAGATCATGCTGCCGGTATTCATCAGCAACTGGCCGGGGGCGTGATTGAAGGCGTCGGTGGTCATGGACTTGACGATGGAAATGTCGTCCACGACCTTGGCCAGATGGGGCAGAAGTTCGCTGAGCTCGGCGCCATTCTGGCCATACTTGGCGAAGGAAAACTTGGGGCCCAGGAGCTTCGAGTTGGGGTTGATGAAGGCGGCCCGATAACCCTTCAGCAGGTCGGCTGGCGGCAGGGTGCCGTCGAATTTGGCCAGCTGCGGCTTGTTGTCAAACATCTCCAGATGGCTGGGGGCACCCGCCATGAAGAGGAAGATGACGCGCTTGGCCTTGGGGGCGAAGTGTGGGGCTTTGGGCGCCAGCGGATTCGTGGGCGCATTGGTGGCGCCTTGCGCCAGCGCGTGCAGGGCCAAAGAGCCAAGTCCGACCCCACAATCCTTCAGAAACCAGCGACGGGCAATGGAAAGTCTGTCTTGCATGGGGTTACTCCTTGGTGATGGTCTCGTCGAGGTTCAGCAGTACGCGGGCAACGGCGGTGTAGGCTTGTTCGGGAGCAAAGCCGCGGGCCTTTTGCTTACCGAGGAAGCTTTCGAGTTCGGCCAGTTCAGCCGGCGCGGGAGGCCGAGACAGGGTGCGGCGGAAGGCGTAGGTGAGCCTGGCGGGGTCGGTTGCGCCGCCTTCCGCCAGCGTCCGTTTGGCCAGCGCCTGCGCGGCTTCGAGGAAGAGCGGCTCGTTGAGTGCCGTGAGTGCCTGCAACGGCGTGTTGGAGCGGGTGCGGCGCACGCAGGATACATCACCGTTTGGCGTGTCAAAGTTGGTCAGGACGGGGTAGGGAACGCTGCGGTAGCGGAAGGTGTACAGAGCGCGGCGGAAGCGGTTGGTGTCCTTGTTTTCATACCAGTTCTTCGGGCCATAGCTGGAGGGCGGCAGGAAGAGAAATTCCGGGGCCGGGGGAAACACACTGGGTCCACCAACTTCTGGGTTCAACAGACCACTGGCGGCAAGGGTGATGTCGCGCACGATTTCCCCTTCTACGCGCAGGCGGGGCGCTCGGGCCAGCAGGCGATTGTTCGGGTCCCGGTTGAGCAATTCGGGGGTGACTTTGGAGGACTGCTGGTAAGTGTTGGAAGTCACGATCAGGCGATGGAGTTTCTTCATGCTCCAGCCCTGGTCCATGAACTCGACAGCGAGCCAGTCCAGGAGTTCGGGGTGGGAAGGCGGCGTGGTTTGCTTGCCAAGGTCCTCGCTGGATTCGATGATGCCGGTGCCAAAGTAGGACTGCCAGACGCGGTTGACGAATGCGCGGGCCGTGGTGGGTGCGTTGCGGTCTGTAATCCACTGGGCCAGATCGAGCCGGGTCTGACCAGCGCCGGCGGGCAGGGGATTCAGGAAGGCGGGTACGCCGGGAGTGACGGTTTGCTTGGGCTTCAAGAAGTCGCCGCGCTCCAGCAGATGGGTGGACCGCATGTCTCCACGTTCGGCGAGAACCAGCTGCGATGAACCTTCGGGGAGCGTGCGGTACAGATCGGTAATGCGGGCGTTCGCTTCCTGGAAGGTGGGTACGGTGGTGCGCCAGAAGGCGAAGATCTCTTCCCATTGACGGTCAGAGCGCTGCGCCGGAGGAAGGTTGAGAATTTCCCGGACGCGGAAAGGAACGGGGTCGGCTGTGGCGCTTGCATCGTTGGTGACGGAAAGGCGAATACGGCCGAGGTTGTGGTTCTGGTTGTCGTCGCTGTTCCAGCCGCCATGGCGCTGACTCAGATAGACATGCAGAACGGCCTTGCCGTCGGAGTTATCGATTGGGGTTTCCAGATTGAAGACGGCCTTGCGCGGCAGGTTGCGCAGCACGGGGCCCGCGTCGTGGCCCCAGGCAGTTTCTTCTTTTCCGTCGATGGCGAAGTCGATGGGGCCGGTTACCCGGCGCTTGTTGGACTTATCGAAGTAGATCTTGTCGAGTTCCCGTTCGGGCAGATTGATGTCCGCACTGGCGCGGGCCACTTTCAGCTTGACCGGTTTTTCCATGCCGGGCCGTTCGAGTTCCACCTCAAACTCCGTAAGTGCCCCGGTGCCATAGATGGAGCGTCCGGGACCGCCGAGTGGCAGGTTGGGATCGTTCAGCAGCTCTAATCGGAAGGAGGCGATGGAAGGCGTCCTGGGCGTGAACGTGAGCTTCACCTTGTGCTTGGTGGGCGCATACCCGGAACTGACCATCGAAGCATCGGGCTGCATGAGATACTTCTGGCCCCCGGTGGAGATGTCGTCCACCTCTGGCTTAATGGGTTCCCAGTTTGTGTTGGGGCGGACAGTGGCTTCCCAGGCCGAGATGCGCTGGCGCCAGTCTGGCGTGCGGTGACGCAGGTCGGCTTCGGCATCGCGAATTTGCTGGAAGATCATGGAGCGCTGCATCTGCTCGGCCGGTGTGTAGACCGCGACGTTCGCCTCATGCGTGTTGTTGAGGAACGCAAAGAGCCGGTAGTACTCTTCCTGGCGCAGCGGGTCAAATTTGTGGTTGTGGCACTGGGCGCAAGCAATGGTGAGGCCCAGCATGGATTTGCCCATCGCGTCCATACGGTCGTACATGGCCTCCATGCGGAACTGTTCGGGGTCGACGCCACCCTCCTCATTGATCATGGAGTTGCGCAGAAAACCCGTGGCGACTATCTGGTCCTGAGTGGGGTTGGGCATCAGGTCCCCAGCCAACTGTTCCTGGATGAAGCGGTTGTAAGGAAGGTCCTGGTTATGAGCCTTGATGACGTAGTCCCGGTAGAACCAGACGTTGCGCATCTTGTCCTTCTCGTAGCCGTCGGAGTCGGCATAGCGCGCGGCATCGAGCCAGTGACGGCCCCAGCGTTCGCCATAGTGGGGGGAAGCGAGAAGGCGGTCCACCTGCTTTTCGTAGGCATTCGCGGATTTGTCCGCGACGAAGGCATCCACTTCTTCAATGGTGGGTGGAAGGCCCGTGAGATCCAGCGACAGCCGGCGCAGCAGAGTGATACGGTCCGCTGCCGGACTGGGCTTGAGTTGTTCTTTGTCCAACCGGGCAAGAATGAAGGCGTCGATGGGGTTCCGGACCCAGGCAGGCTGGGACACTGTGGGTTGGGCTGGCCGCTGGGGGGGAATGAAGGCCCAATGCTTTTTCACTTCAGACACTTGGGCGCCCACGCCATCGGGCCACTTGGCGCCCGCGTCGATCCAGCGCTTGAGAATGGCGATCTGTTCCGCCGGCAAGGGCTTGGCGCCCATGGGCATGCGTGCCTGGTCTCCCAGGCCTGCTACGCGCTGATACAGGGTCGAATCAGCGCTGTGTTCGGGAATCACGCTGGGCCCGGAAACACCGCCCTTAAAGGTGGTGTCACGAGCGTCAAGACGCAGCCCGCCCAGTTGCTGCGCGGCACCATGACAGCCATAGCAGGAACGCTTCAGAATCGGTTGCACATCACGCACGAAATCCACTTCCGGAGGAGGAGCGGGAGGGGCTTCCTGGCCAAAGGAACCCAACGTCAAGAGAGCGGCCACGACGAGGAGGGGGATTCCGATTTTCACTGCTTTGTTTTAACCTGACACTAATTTATCCTAATGAGACTCTTTCTACTCATCCTGATTTTGGCCCAGCCCGCGCTGGCGCAAAAGGTTTACTGGATTCTTTGGTTTGACACAGAGGATTATGTCTTGCCGGAGGCTGACGACGCTGCCAAACGGATTGCCGAAGAACTGGACAAGCTGGGGGTGAGGGCGACGTTCAAGGTTGTGGGCGAGAAAGCCCGGATGCTGGAGAAGCGTGGCCGCAAAGATGTCATTGCGGTACTGAAGCGGCATGATATCGGCTACCACGCGGAAAACCATAGCATCCCCCCCACTCCGTCGCTCTATCTCAGCCGTATGGGCATGCTCGAAGGTGCAGCCGAGTTTGAGCGGCGCGAAGGGCAGGGGCTGAAGGACGTGGAGCGCGTATTCGGGCGCAAGGCCAGCACTTACGGGCAGCCGGGAAACAGTTGGGGGCCGCAATCCACCATCGCGTTACGGCGCATGGGAATTCCCACCTACGTGGACGAAGCGCGGCATCTGAGTATGAACAATCAGGCCTTCTGGTATGGCGGAGTCTTTCACGTAACCAACTTGGGGCCCAATTCCGTACGGGCAGAACTGGAAAGCGAGTCGGCTCTGGAGAAGGCCAAGCGTGAGTTTGACGCGGCCGTGGCGCGCGTGAAAGCCGGTGGTGGCGGCGTCGTGCAAACCTACTACCACCCTTGCGAGTTCGTCGCGACCGAGTTCTGGGATGGTGTGAATTTCAAGTGGGGCAAGTATACGGCCCCCGAAGATTACACCCTGCCGAAGAAGCGCACGAAGGAGTCCAGCGAGCGCACCTACCGGATCTTGACCGAGTTTGTGAAGCATGTGAAAGCCCATGCTGATGTGGAAGTTACCAGTGTTGACCGTCTTCTCGGCTACTACGAAACGCAGACCCCGCCGCTTAGAGCCGAAGTCTGGAAGGAGGGTATTGGTTATGAGCAGGGGCGCAGCGCGGCGGAGATATTGACCGCCCTTCTGGGCTTGCCCGACTTCTATGTGGACGGGCCCGAGCGCCGCGGGCTGACGAACTTTGCTGGCGCGCAGGTGGAACGCCGGCTGTGGGAGCGGACACTGGTCGATGTACGCGATTTCGTGCTGCGGGAGAAGCGCCTGCCGGCCGAAGTGTGGGTGGGTGCGCAAACCTTGTCGCTGGGCGACTTTGCCATGACGCTCGCCCGTGCTCCGAAAAGTGGGCCGGTGCCGGTGCAAAAGGGTGTGCTGTTGTTTGAGCGCCAGGTGGGCGTCGAAGGCAAGAAGATGTTCAATTGGGTGATCCACCCGGATGGCTTCGATGGGACGGCCTTGCTCGACTTGGGCCGCCTGCAAGCGTGGACATTGAAGCCCGCTGTGCTTACCAGGAAATAAGCCGGGCAGGCGTGCCTCGCCGCAGGCTGGAATGCAGCGCCAGCGGGGATTTCGCCGGGAAATCGGAGCGGTAGTGTCCACCCCGCGACTCTTCTCGGAGAAGCCCGGCCTTGGCTACCAGACGTAGTACCGTGGCCAGGTTGCGCCGCTCATAATCTTTACGCCCAGGCGTGGACAGGTTCTCGCGACCGCCCTGGTCAATGGCCTGCAATACCTGCTCCATGCCCGCCGCATCGCGTGAAATGCCACAGCCTTGCCACGCGATTTGCTGCAATTCTGGCTGGCTCAGGCGGGGAAACTGTTCGTCGCCAAAAGTGACGCCAGCGCTCGACTTGATCGATTCTTCGAGCATGGCCTCACCGGCGCGCGCCCCGAATACGACTCCCTCCAGCAGGGAATTGGAAGCCAGGCGATTTGCTCCATGCACGCCCGTGCAGGCTGTTTCCCCGGCGGCATAGAGCCCGGGAACAGAAGTGCGGCCGTGCAGATCAGTACGGACTCCGCCCATGATGTAGTGGGCCGCGGGGTGCACCGGAGCGGGTTGGGTAGCGAGGTCGATGCCGAACTGCAGACAGGTTTCATAGATGCGAGGGAAGCGGTGACGGATCCAGGTGGCTTCCCGATGAGTGAGATCAAGCAGCACATGGCTCGTAGATGTGGCTTGCATCTCGGCAACGATGGCCCGGCTGACCACATCTCGGGGTGCGAGTTCCGCCTGGGGATGGTAACGGTGCATGAAGGTCTGCCCGGCCAGGTTGCGCAAAATAGCGCCCTCGCCACGGAGTGCTTCGCTTAGCAGGAAGCAGGGGCGGCCGGGAAGGTAAAGCGCAGTGGGGTGGAATTGAATGAATTCGATGTCTGCAACTTCGGCGCCGGCGCGATAGGCCATGCCAATGCCATCACCGGTGGCGACGGGTGGGTTGGTCGTGGAGGCATAAAGCTGACCGGCTCCGCCAGTCGCCAGTAGAACTGCCCGCGAGTGAATCGAGATGTGCTGACGACGCTTACGGTCATAAGCGACGGCGCCCGTGACAACGCCGTCGTGGAAGAGCAGATCGGTAACAGCGGCGAAGCTCTGGAAGGTGAGTGACGAATGGCGCGCTGCTGCTTCCTGAAGGGTGCGGGCGATTTCGTGGCCCGTGGAGTCACCGCCGGAATGCAGGACACGGCTGCGGCTATGGGCCCCTTCGCGAGCCATCAGAAACTGGCCGTTCTCCTGATCAAAGTGAGCGCCCCAGTTCAGTAACTCTTCGATACGGGCCGGACCTTCCTGCACCAAGGCTTCGACGGCCGGTTCAAAACACAGACCATCGCCGGCAGCCAGGGTGTCCTGGAGGTGCAAGGAAAAATTGTCGTCATCGGACAGGGCAACGGCAATACCGCCCTGTGCGTACTCGGTGGAAGATTCTTCCAGCGTGTCTTTGGCGACCACCAGGACAGAGCCATGCGTGGCCAACGTAATGGCAGCGCGCAGGCCAGCCACGCCTGCGCCAACTACCAGGAAGTCGTAAGTGAGATTGGTTGGTTCGGACAAGAGGATCTCGGAAGTGACTACTTCAGTATGATGCGGAGCGCGGCGTCCAGGCTGGCAATTTTGTCTGGCGGCAACTTTGCGTTGGCCTGGCGCAGGTAAAAGGCGTCCACCGCGCGTTGGCCTTCGGTGTGAAGAAGCACGGTGTCAATCTCACAACCAGCCGCGGCAATGGTGCGGGCCACGTCATAGAGCAGGGCTGGCCGGTCGTGCGTCTGCAACTCCAGCAATGTCGCGTAGCGCGATGCCTCGTTGTCAAAACGCAGCACCAGGGGAATGGCCAGCCGGTGCCGCAGTTGTGGAGTGCGGCGGCGCTGGAGTAATTTCTCCGGGCTGGCCTGGCCGGAGATGACGCGGCGGATGCCGTCCTTGAATTCCTCAATGATGTCCGGGTTCAGTTCGAGCGTGTGGTTGGGGTCAGAAAACACGAAAAGGTCCAGCACTTGCTGGCGTGAATTGCTGAAGGCCTCGGCCTTGAGGATGTTCATGCCGAAGCTGGCAATGGCGCCGGCGAGATCCGCCAGCAACCGCGGGCGATCCTGCGTAACCACCGTCAGGGCCCACTGCCCGTGGCGCTGGCGCAGGTCAATTCCGGCGCCGAGTTGCCCGGCGGCTTTCGCCAGGGCAAGGTGGAGTCGCTGTTCATCCGGCGGTGTACGAAAGCGGTAGCGCGTGGGAAAGCCCCGAATGAAATCGGCCAGCTCGTCTGAGGAAGGCGCCGGCGGCTCAATTCGCTCGTCCTCCAGTTCCCGCGTGAGTTCCCGCTCAATCAACGTGTAGGCGTGCCAAAGCTGAGTGCGCCGCCAGGTGGTCATGGCGCCGGGAAAGACGGCGCTGGAATCCGCAATGGTGAGCAGGGTCAGCAGCAGCAGATATTCGGTTGTCTCCATCTGGTGCGCGGCCTGCGTGATGACGTCCGGGTCATGAAGATCGCGCGAATGAATGAGCTGGCCCAGATAGAGATGTTCCGCAATCAGCCGCTGGATGATGCCGAGGTCCTCGGACGGAATCCCGATACGCTGCCCGACACCCGCAGCGATGGCTACCGCGCGTTGGTCATGATCTCCTCCCAGGCCCTTGCCGATGTCGTGCAGCAGCAGGGCGAAGCGGAGCAGCGGTTTCGATTCGCAATTCATCCACAGGCCGCCAAATTGGTGCTCGTCGAAGGAGAGTGCCTCGAGTTGCGAGAGTGCGATCAGCGTATGTTCGTCCACGGTATAGCGATGGTAGTGGTCGCGTACCACCAGGCAATCGATATGTTGCCATTCTGGTAACTGAAAGGCGAGTTGGCCAGTTTCCGCCATGGATCGTAGCGCCACGGCGGCGTGCGGCAATGACAGCAGTTGCTGCCACTGGGGCCACTGCCATTGCTGTGCGTTGCGAACCCGGCGGCGGGTATCGGGCGCCAGCTTGAGGCCATGGCGGGCCTGATGCAGGAAGAGCCGAAATGCCGATTCCGGATCATGTTCAAAAGCTGCGGGATGCCGCAGCAGAATTTGCTCGCGGGAGACGGTGAATTCGGAATTGGATTGCTGCGAGCGGGCTTCGAGAAAACGGCGCACCAGGCCAGGGCGATTCTCGAGTATGCGGTCCTTCAGTTCCCGGCATTGGGTGAAGATCGTGCGGGCATGTCGAAAGTAATCCCGCATCCACGCTTCCGGTTCCGGTGACAAAGCGTCCTGCTCGGCAAAGCGCAAGGTGTTCTGGTCGCGGCCGGCGTGCTCGTGCAGCGCCCAGCGGATGGCGAACAGGGCTTCGGCGGCTGCCTCCAGCGGGTCCGCTGCTTCGCCACGCAGTTGACAGAACCAGCGGATGCAGTTCAGGTCCCGCAGCCCGCCGCAGGTTTCCTTGATGTCCGGTTCCAGATGCTGGATGGTGTGCTGAAAGCGTTCATGACGCCGGTCAGCCATCTGGGCCAATTCTGTTACGAGTTCCGGTGGCGTTTGGCGGCATGCTGCCTCAATGCTGGCGATCAATTCGGGTGCCCCGGCCAGTGGTCGCCGGTCGAGCAGACTGATGCTGAATTCCACGTTGCCGGGCGAGATGCGGCGGCAGTCCGCAACAGTGTGGACGCTGTGGCTGGCCCGGTAGCCGGCGTCCCAGAGCAGACGCAGGAATTCGCTGAGATCCCCAGAAGAAAAAGTGTTGGGCTGCTCTATGATCAGCAGATCCACATCGGAGCAGGGAAAAAGTTCGCGCCGGCCGTAACCGCCCACGGCAAGCAATGCCGAGCACTCGCGCTGTGCGGCTGGCACTGCACATTGCCAGCAATCCAGCACGAATTCATCCACACGAGCGGACAGCGCTCGCATCTTGTCCAGAGTGGGACCCATATTCCATGGTAGCGGCGCAGTTGGCTCATTGGCGGCTGGGCGATGATGTTAGAAACGCATCTTGAGAAACCATTGGACCCCGTTTCTGCTTTGCCTGCTCGCCACCATCGTGGTTGCGCAGGAGAGCCGTTTTTCGCATCAGCAAGCGCTGGAGAAGAACCTGGCATGCGTAAGTTGCCACCCCGGGCAGGTCACCGCCGCCACCCTCAGTGACAGGCGCCGCGGGAAAGTGTTGAAAGACTTCAACCACCGCCTCCATCTGAGTCTGGGGAATGTGGCTGGCGCCATTGCCGCGGCCATAGATCAGAAGACCTACCTGGGTTCACCGAACCGTATCGACTTGCTGAAGTTGCGAGCCGACCTGATCACCGATAACCCCTGTCAGGCCTGTCATCGCGGCCTGGCCCAAGCCAGCACTGCGCCCGGCAAAGCTCACTTCCCCAACATGGAGGATTGTCTGGTATGCCATAACCAGATCGACGCTCCGTTCAGTTGTGAGCAATGCCATCCGGCCGGCCTGAAGCTCAAGCCCGCCAATCACGGTCCTGATTTTCTCGACCGTCACACGTCCGGCAAGCTGAATCTCGACAAGACCACTTGCGCGGCATGTCATGGAAAACGATTTACATGTCAGGGGTGTCATTGACGTGAAGAAGAAACTGCTGATTGTTCTCGGTACCCGGCCGGAAGCGATCAAACTCGCGCCTGTCGTTCTGCATTTTCGTGAGCACACAACCGACTTCGCGGTGCACCTCTGCCTGACAGGACAGCACCGCGAAATCGTTCATCAGGCCCTGGGCGTGTTTGGCCTGACGGCGGATACCGACCTCAACCTGATGCTCCCCGGGCAAACTTTGTTTCAGTCCACCTCGCGCATTCTTGCATCGCTGGAAGCGGTGATGCGTGAAACCGCACCCGACATGGTGATTGTCCAGGGCGACACCACCACCACGTTGTGTGGCGCCCTCGCGGGCTTCTATGCGGGCGTTCCAGTGGCACATGTCGAGGCTGGCCTGCGTACCTGGGACTTGCAACGACCCTTCCCGGAGGAGGCCAACCGGCAATTGGTGGGCCGTCTCGCTGCCTTGCATTTGGCCGCAACGCCGTGGGCCGCGGCCAATCTGGAGCGCGAAGGCGTTTCGCCAGACCACATTGCGGTTACCGGCAACACTGGCATTGATGCCCTGTTGCGAACCGTGGCGCGCTTGCCGGAACAGCAATGGCCATTTCTCGAACAAGGACGCAAGTTGATTCTGGTGACCGGACACCGCCGCGAAAACTTTGGCGAGGGGCTTGAGCGCTTTTGCCGAGCTTTGCGGAAGCTTGCGGAACGTCCCGATGTGCAGATCGTATATCCGGTGCATCCCAATCCGAACGTTCGGGGCCCGGTGGAGGCGCTGCTGGGTGATGTCCAACACATCAATTTGATTGCGCCCCTCGAATACGAACCCTTTATTGATCTCATGCGCCGCAGCTACATCCTGATCACGGATTCCGGGGGAGTGCAGGAAGAAGGCCCCAGCCTGGGCAAGCCGATCCTGGTGACTCGCGAAGTTACCGAGCGCCCCGAGGCTGTCGAGGCGGGCACGGTACGCCTGGTCGGCACTGATGGCGAGCGCATCGTGCGAGAAGCAGCCCTCCTGCTGGACGATGAAGCGGAATACACGCGCCGGTCCCGCATACACAATCCCTATGGCGATGGGCAGGCCTGCGGACGGATTGAGGCGGCGCTCCGCCGCTTTTTCGGCCTAGCTTGATGCGTACTCGGGCGTGTGTTCCGGACCGAGGTAGCGGTCGATCAGACCGTGCGCCAGATAGATGAGTGGCGTCAACGCGATCGCGATCAGGAACTTGTAGGTGTAGTTGGTGAAGGCCAGATTGAAGAAGTCGCTGGTGACGATCTTGCCCGGCAGCCAGAAGCCGATGCCCAGCACCACGAAGGTATCGATCAATTGCGAAACAGCGGTGGACCCGGTGGCGCGCAGCCAGAGCATACGGCCCTTGGTGGCATCGCGGAAGATCCAGAAGACCGCCACATCCACCAATTGGCTCACGGCGAAAGCGGTGATGCTGCCGGCGATAATCCACAACGACTGGCCCAGCACCAGATTGAACGCCTCATCGGTTACAGGGGAGATCTTCGCCGCCGGCACCCCCATGGAAATGAATATGATGGCGAATGCGTAGAGGATCAGGGCAACGGTGATCAAGGTCAACCGTTTGACGCCTCCCCGGCCGTAGTACTCATTGATCAGGTCGGTGGTGAGGAAAACCACCGGCCAGGGAATGACCCCGAGGCTCATGATGTAGCCGCCCGCCTCGATGAGCTTGCCGCCCAGAATCTCGCCCAGGATCGCGTTCGTGACGAAGAGACCCGCCAGGATAAGGTAGACAATGTCTTTGCGATTGTTGATATCCACTTTTTTTATTGACGCCTCGCTATAGGATACTGGTGGAAGGTTTTTGAAATTATGTCAGGCCACTCCAAATGGCACACCATTAAACACAAGAAGGCGGCGATTGACGCCAAACGCGGAAAGATCTTCACGCGGCTGATCAAGGAAATCGTGATTGCGGCCCGCAGCGGCGGCGACCCCGAAATGAATCCACGCCTGCGTACGGCGGTCAATGCCGCCAAGGCGGTGTCGATGCCCTCAGACAACATCAAGCGCGCCATCATGCGCGGCACCGGGGAACTGGAAGGCGCCACGATTGAGGAAGTCACCTATGAGGGTTACGGCCCTGGTGGGGCAGCCGTTATCGTGCAGTGCGCCACCGACAATCGCGTGCGCACCGTGAGCGAAATGCGTCACCTGTTCTCGAAGGCCGGCGGCAATCTGGGCGAACCGAATTCCGTCGCGTGGATGTTTGAGCGCAAGAGCAACGTCGTGATTGAAGGCGACAAGGCCACCGAAGAGCAATTGATGGAAGTGGCTCTGGAGGCGGGCGCCGATG
>VFQU01000661.1_pt1 | contig 27067 bp, 23 predicted proteins | sample 3512311 | NCBI WGS metagenome assembly VFQU01 (sample SAMN10412377, study PRJNA504923) | tailings metagenome | isolation source: Relicate 3 Philex TSF3 active mining site | place: Philippines: Tuba, Benguet | collected 2017-08-29
CGTCCAAGATGCGAGCGGCCATCATCCGTGCGCCTCCCGCCGCGCGCGCTGCTCTGCGGCTGCGCGCGAGGCTTCGGCTTGCCTGACCATGCCCTCTACTAGTTCGATGTCATGCATCGCGAGCCGTTCGGCGACCTGCGCGAGCGTGCGTGCATCGGAGCCCTCCGGCGCGACGCGGTAGATTGCCGATAGCAGCGCCTGCAGCTCCAACAGGTGCTCGCGGTGCAGCGTGGTGGCGTCGATTCGCGCGATAGCGGCCCACACGGGGCTGTCTGGGGTCTGGGTTTTCATGCCCGGCCCTCCTTCGCTGCGCGGATGCGATCGTGCAGCGCCAATTGGCGCTCGAACAGGTCGCCCAAGCCGTCCTCGACGGTCTTGTGGGCCATCATCGCCAGATGGTGGGCGGTTTCGACGCCTTCGGCGCCCTTCGTCTCGCCGGCGATGACTTCCAGGGCTGCGCCGGCCTGATTCAGCAGCGCGAGCGCGATTTCGACGGCATCAAGCTGCGCTTGGGCTTCGCGGGGGCTCAGATCGTGCGGTTTCATGCGATTTCTCCGCTGGTTGCGCGGGGCGGTTGTATCGGCTTCGCCTGAACGATCCTCTCCATCTCTCCTAGGATGTTCTCGGGCATGAACCCCAGCAGTGCCATGCGAAGTTTGATGTTCTCGGCTTGCTGGATCGCCATTGCCTCCGCCATCGCATAGCCAAGCCATGCTTGCGTGCCGTTTAGGATGAAGTCGCTCGCTTGCAGCAGTGACTGGACCGATCCTCGGAAGAAACGGAACTCCCTATCCTGGTCGGGGCGCCTCATGGCTCACCTCGAGTGCCGATGACGTCGCGCAGCTGCTCATGCAGTCCGGGAACGCCATTTGCCAACAGGTCGCGCAAGGTCGCGGATACCTCGTGCACAAGCTCGATACCTACCTCATCCGGGTCAGAGCGCACCCTGTCCAGGTGGCGGGCCACTTCAAGCAGCTGGCACAGCATCAGCTGGGCCCGGGTGATCGCGAACTCGCGCGCAAGTCTGTGTGACATGGCAGAACGCGCGGTGCTGGTTATTGCGCTCATGCGGCACCACCGGCGCGGTTGGGGTTCGCGAGTCGGCCGGCCAGCGAATTGGCGGCGTGCAAGGCGGCGTGAGCCGATCCGCCGTTGGTCAGAGTGCGGACTGCGACCGCCACGCAGGCGGCGCGCTGCCGATTGCTCAGGCGCAGAGCGTTGCAGCGGTCGATGACCGCCTTGCGGACGACGCCAGCCCGATAGAAGCCGGTGGGGGCGAGTGAAACCACGGTGGCGGCGTTCATGCCGTCACCCGATCCACCGGGCGAGCGCGGTAGCTCACGGGGCTTCCGGCGTTGCTACGCTTCTCCAGGAAGTCCACCCACGCCCGCACAGCCTCAGGCCGGGCGAAGCGCCGGCGGCCCACGAGGAAGGTCTTCAGGTGCCCTTCGCGGATCGCGTCATCTACCAGGGCCAGCGATTCGCCGGCCACCTCGGCAATCTCTTGCCGGCTCAGCTTGAGCTTTTCCATGTTTCTGCCTCCGTACTGGCCGCGAATCGAAGCGATGCGGCTCGGAGAGCAGATTCATGGAAGGCTCGGCGCACCTCACGGGGTGTTTATTCGGCTGGCGAGGTCGGTTTTAGGTCGCGGATCAACTGCCCAACATCCGACACGTGGATCTCGGCCTCTGGCAGCAATAGCTCCAACACGCCCCTGAAGTGGGACCCTTCGCGATAGCCCGCCTTGGCGCCAGTTATCTCCTGCCACCAGTAGCGCGCCTGCAGGGCCAGCCATTGCGCACCGGCGGTGTTACTCGGCCGCCCGCGGCGGATAGTGCTCTTGACGACAGCAGCTGCGCGACGCGCAACATCGGCCTCTTGTTTGGCCCAAGCGACACAGCCGGGCGAGTCGAAGTCCTGCAGCATCTGAAGCATCCATGGGTCGGCAGTCTGCGCCAGCTCATCCAACTGCGTAGCGAGCCTCATCAGGCGGTCGTACACGACTCTAGGGCCGCCTTTCATGGCCTCGATGCGCGCCAAGTGCCGGGCCTTCAAGCACGCGACCGTAGCGCGAAACAGGAAAGCATCGGCTTGCCATTGGTCGTGCCCAGGCTCGACACCCGCAGCGGTAAGGACGGCAGTGCGTACCCGCTCGCGAGTCTCTTCGCGCAAGCTGAACGATCGAGAAACCACCCCGTTTGACGCCACCTCTTTGCCCCAGGTCACGGCGTCACCAGCTTGGCGACAGCATCGGCCCCATAGCTCGGGCACAGGTGCGCATATCGTTCAGTCATGACGATTGTTGCGTGCCCCAACAGATCGCGAATGACCGCCAGAGGCACGCCGGCCATGGCCAGACGGCTGGCGAAGTCGTGGCGGCAGTCGTGGAAGCGGAATGCTTCGATCTTCGCGCGCTCCAACAACCCCGCCCAGGCCTTCTTCGGGTCCTGCAGCGGGAACACACGGTCGTCGCTGTTCTGGCGCCGCCAGCGAGTCAGCGCGTCGACGGCCACGTCGTTTAAGGGGATCACCCGAGACTTTCCGCCTTTCGACGTATCCGCGCGCACGGTGAGCTGTCTCAGGCGCAGATCCACATCAGCCCAACGCAAGCCGGTGAGCTCGCCACGCCGGCAGCCGGTGTTCAGGGCGGTCAGCACAAGCGGCGAGAGCACATCGGCGAACCCATCCGCCGGGATCGCCTGCAGGTCGGCGTGCTGCTGTCGACGCCCGGCCAGAGTGCGGGCGCGGGCCTCGATCATCTCGCTGTTGCGGGCGTCCAGAGCTTGCAGCAAGCGCGCGCGCTCTTCGGTGGACAGGAAGCGCACGCGCTTTTCGATCGGCGCGCGATCGGGCTCTGCATCCTTGCCCAACACCCGCTCGGCCAGCTTCCACCGCACGGCCATCGCGAACGCTGCCTTGAGCGCGGCGAGGTCGCGATTGATCGTCGCAGGGGTGCGGCCGGCGCGCTTGCGGGCCGTCTTCCATGCGGCGATTACGGCCGCGTCGATCTCGCCCAAGGGCTTGTCGAGTAGATCAGCGAAGGCCGACCCAAGCCGCTGCGCGGTGAGGTCTCCCGACTTTCGGTTCACCCGCACCCATGGCGCGTAGTGCTTGGCGATGAAGGCGCCGAGCGTCAACGGGCCAGGTTGCAGGGCTGCCAGTCGCGCTTGCTCCGCCTCGACGACGCTGCGCGGTGCGCCCAGCTCTTCAATTTCCGCGAGCATCAAGCGTGCTTGCGCGCGCGCGGCGTCCAAGGTGATGCCCGGCCAGGTGCCCAAGGTCTGCGCGAGACCGCGGCCATAGTGGACATACCAGGCCTTCCGGCCGGTCGGATTGACCCGCAGCGCAAGGCCCACGGTCTGGCTGTCGCGCAGCCAGTACGGCTTGGCTTCGGGAACAGCTCGCTCGACTTTGGCGAGGGTCAGGTTGAAGCGCGAGACGGTGGGCATGGTGGGGCCTGTTCTGCACCTGTTCTGCAAAACATACCACATCGCGACGCTTCGCGATTCTTAGCTTTGTTTTACATCAAAGACTTAGAGAGCAACTCCTTGATCTGCAACCCCCTTGAATCGCGTTCACACGGCAAGGGTCGCAGGTTCGATCCCTGCACCGCCCACCAAGTCAACGGAAAGCCATCCTTCGGGGTGGCTTTTTTGTTGCTCGTAGCCCAGCGATTGCGTATCGCGGGCCCGGGAACGCAGGCGCTCAGGTCCGTTCGATCCGCACTACGCGCCCGCCCTGCACGGTGAACATCACCAGCCCGACGGGGCGCTCGTACTCCCAGCGTTCGGCGATGGGCGCGCCCTGCGCATTGACCAGGGTGACGATGCGCCAGGGCTCGCCGCAGACGCGCAGCTTGGTGACCGGCGCGCCGACGGTGATCACCGATTGTCCGCAGGCTTCGGAATGCGAGGGGCTGGCCTTGGCGGAAAGGTACGGAACACCGGCCGCGATCAGAACGAGGGCGAGTGCGAAACAGCGGCTCATGGCGGGCTCCTGCGGCTTGGCGGCAAGCCTGCCACGTTTGTCGCACGGCCGCCCCGCTGCGGCGGCGCCCTGAAGACGCGCGGGAGCCTCGCGTTCAGGCGCTCGGGAAACCGGGCGCGTTCAGGGCCATCAGGTGCACGTCGACGTAGCGCCCGCCGCGAAGCGCATAGCCCCGGCTGCTGCCCTCGCGCACGAAGCCGTGCCGTGAGAACAGGGCCTGCGCGGCGGCATTGTCGGTGTAGACCTCGAGTTCGATGCGGCGCACGCCCAGCCAGCCAAAGCAGAGCTCGATGGCGCTGCCGATCAGGGCATGGCCGACACCGCGACCGCGAGCGCCCTCATCGACGCCCAGCCCGATGTTGGCGACATGCGCACGACGCGGGTTCTCGAAGCGCTCGATCCCGATCTGCCCGAGCAGCCGGCCATCCGCTTCCGCGACGAGGCTGTGGAAATGCGTGTGCAGGCGACCGAGGCGCTGCTGCCACAGCTCCGCGCTCGGAAACGGCAGCTGCAGGGTGTTGGCATAGACCGAAGGCTGCGCGTAGAGGGCGCGAATGGCTTCGATGTCGCGAGCTTCGCTGTGGCGGATGTTCATGGCCGCAGCTTGCCGCAGCCGTATTGCGCCGGACAAGCACCGGCCCGGAGTTTGCATGAGCGCTGCATATCCAGCGCGCGGGCCCTGGCTTGGTTCGATCCTGAACAACTCGGCCAGCCCGCGGCGTCTCCCCACCGGCGGGCACCTGCGTGTCCGCCTGCAGCGCACGGAGTGCGGCAGCCGCATGTTCGATTTCCTCAAACGTCTGTTCGGCGGCACGCCGTCGGCCAAGCCCGGCGAGCAGGCTTTTGCCGTGCTCAACCAGCAGGCCCCGATCAAGCCCGACCAGGGTCAGGCGACCGCCGAAGGCGTCAGCGGCGAGGGTTTCATCTGCCGCGAGACCATCCTCGGCCGCGACCAGCGCGTCGCCGGCTACCACTTCCTGCTGCACCAGGCGACGCGGGCGCGCCTCGCCAGCCGCAGCCGGCGCATCCACCACGTCTACGCCGAAGTGCTGGTGCGCAATCTCATCAAGATCGACGTGGGCCGGCTGCTCGGCCATCGCCTCGCCTTTTTCGAGGTGCCGGATTCCTTCCTCGCGCATGAGGCCCTGACCGAACTGCCCGCCGAGAATGCGGTGCTGACTCTGGTCTCCCTGCCCGATCCCGGCGGCCCCTCGCCGACCGAGGTGATCGAGCAGGTCCGCGCGCTGCGCAAGCGCGGCTATCGCTTCGCGGTGAATGCGATGTCGCAGGAGGCGCCGGGGGCCTACCTGCTGGGCGAAGCCGACTTCGTGATCGTCCGCGCCGACCAGGCGGACCCTAAGCGTCTGCGCGATTTCACCGAGGCCCTGGCGCGCGCCAACCACAAGCGTGAGTGGCTGGCGCGCGAGCTGCCGACCCACGATGAGTTCCAGCTCAGCTTCAACCTCGGCGCCAGCCTGTTCCAGGGGCCTTTCATCACCCGTCGCGAAGACTGGAGCAGCAATGCGCTGGGGCCCAATGCGGCGCGCCTCGCCGACCTGCTCTCGCGTCTGCGGCGCGATGTCGACACCCGCGAAATCGCCGAGGGACTGAAACAGGATCCGGCCCTGTCGCTGCGCCTGATGCGCTACATCAACTCCGCCTCGATGGGCCTGCGCGAAGAGGTCACCAGCATCGAGCGCGCGGTGCTGCAGCTTGGCCGCGAGAAGCTCTACCGCTGGCTCAGCCTGCTGCTGTACGGCGCCGACAGCCACAACGCCGCGGCCTCCGCACTGCTCGAATCGGCCCTGGTGCGTGCACGCATGCTCGAACTGCTGGGGGCGGACCGCCCCGCGGAGGCACGCGACGCCCTGTTCCTGGTCGGCCTGCTGTCGCTGGTCGATGCGGTGCTGCAGGTGCCGATGCCGGTGGCGCTCGCCCAACTCGCGCCCTCGCCCGATATCGAAGCCGCGGTCGCGCGCGGGGAGGGCTCGATGGCCGACATGCTCGCCCTCGCCGTGGCCTGCGAAGGCAGCGACGCGGACGCCATCGAGCGCGCGGCGGCACGCTGCGGCATCGAGGCTGCCGCCGCCAGCAACGCCCATGTCGAGGCCCTGGGCTGGGCGCTGGAAGTCACACGCGAGGCCTGAGCGCAGCCCGCGCCCTCCATAGGCGTCGCAAGGCACCGAAAACACAACGGCCGACGGATCACTCCGTCGGCCGTTCTCTTTGGCCCGAGGGCGAGCGACATACGCGCCGCCGCCCCAGAGTCAGCTTGAGCCTCAGGCGCTGACCGCCTTCGCGACCTCGGCGTAGTCCTCGATCTGGTCGAAGTTCATGTAGCGGTAGATCTTGTCGCCATTGGCGTTGATGACGCCGATGTCCGCCATGTACTCCTCGCGGGTCGGGATGCGCCCCAGGCGCGAACAGATCGCTGCCAGCTCGGCCGAGCCGAGGTAGACATTGGTGTTGCGGCCCAGGCGATTCGGGAAGTTGCGGGTCGAGGTCGACATCGCGGTGCTGCCCTCGCGGATCTGCGCCTGGTTGCCCATGCACAGCGAGCAGCCCGGCATTTCCATGCGCGCGCCGGCGGTGCCGAAGGTGCCGTAGTGGCCTTCCTTGGTCAGTTCGGCGGCATCCATCTTGGTCGGCGGCGCCACCCACAGGCGGGTCGGGATGTCGCGCTTGCCTTCCAGCAGCTTGGCCGCCGCGCGGAAGTGGCCGATGTTGGTCATGCAGGAGCCGATGAAGACTTCGTCGATCTGCGCGCCGGCCACGTCGGACAGGGTCTTGGCATCGTCCGGATCGTTCGGGCAGCAGACGATCGGCTCGTGGATCTCGGCGAGGTCGATCTCGATCACCGCCGCGTACTCGGCGTCGGCATCGGGCTCAAGCAGCTGCGGGTTGGCCAGCCACTCCTCCATTTTGCGGATGCGGCGCGCCAGCGAGCGGGCGTCGGCATACCCTTCGGCGATCATCCACTTCAGCAGGGTGATGTTCGAGTTCAGGTACTCGATGATCGGCGCCTTGTCGAGGCGCACGGTGCAGCCGGCTGCCGAGCGCTCGGCCGAGGCGTCGGCCAGCTCGAAGGCCTGCTCGATCTTGAGGTTGGGCAGGCCTTCGATCTCGAGGATGCGGCCGGAGAAGATGTTCTTCTTGCCCTTCTTCTCGACAGTCAGCAGACCGGCCTTGATCGCGTACAGCGGGATCGCGTGGACCAGATCACGCAGGGTCACACCCGGCTGCATCTGGCCCTTGAAGCGCACCAGCACCGACTCCGGCATGTCCAGCGGCATCACGCCGGTGGCGGCAGCGAAGGCAACCAGGCCCGAACCGGCCGGGAAGCTGATGCCGATGGGGAAGCGGGTGTGGCTGTCGCCGCCGGTGCCGACGGTGTCCGGCAGCAGCATGCGGTTCAACCACGAGTGGATGATGCCGTCGCCAGGACGCAGGCTGACGCCGCCGCGGGTCGAGATGAATTCCGGCAGGGTGTGGTGGGTCTTGACGTCGACAGGCTTGGGATAGGCCGCGGTGTGGCAGAAGCTCTGCATCACCAGATCCGCCGAGAACCCGAGGCAGGCGAGGTCCTTCAGCTCGTCGCGGGTCATCGGGCCGGTGGTGTCCTGCGAACCGACGGTGGTCATCTTCGGTTCGCAGTAGGTGCCCGGGCGGATGCCCTTGCCTTCGGGCAGACCGCAGGCGCGGCCGACCATCTTCTGCGCCAGGGTGTAGCCCTTGCCGGTGTCGGCCGGCGCCTGCGGAAGGCGAAACAGGGTCGAAGCCGGCAGGCCCAGCGACTCGCGCGCCTTGGCGGTGAGGCCGCGGCCGATGATCAGCGGAATGCGGCCACCGGCGCGCACTTCATCGAACAGCACGTCGGACTTCACTTCGAACTCGGCGATCACCTCACCGTTCTTGAGCGCTTTGCCCGCGTAAGGCTGCAGCTCGATGACGTCGCCGTGCTCCATCTTCGAGACGTCCAGCTCGATCGGCAGCGCGCCCGCGTCTTCCATGGTGTTGTAGAAGATCGGCGCGATCTTGCTGCCGAGGCAGACACCGCCGAAGCGCTTGTTGGGGATGTAGGGGATGTCCTCGCCCGTCCACCACAGCACCGAGTTGGTGGCCGACTTGCGCGAGGAGCCGGTACCGACCACGTCGCCGACGTAGGCGACCAGGTGGCCCTTCTCCTTCAGCGACAGGATGTTCTGGATCGGGCCGCGCTTGCCGTCCTCTTCCGGCACGAAGGGCGCGTCGGGGCGCTTGTTCTTGAGCATCGCCAGCGCGTGCATCGGGATGTCCGGGCGCGTGGTGGCATCGGGCGCCGGCGACAGATCGTCGGTGTTGGTCTCGCCCGGCACCTTGAACACGGTCAGGGTCATGCTCTGCGGCACTTCCGGACGCGAGGTGAACCACTCGGCCTCGGCCCAGCTCTTCAGCACGGACTGGGCATTGGCGTTGCCGGCCTTGGCCTTCTCCTCGATGTCGTGGAAGGCATCGAAGATCAGCAGTGTGTTCTTGAGCGCCCCGGCGGCGACGCCACCGACCTCGGCGTCATCCAGCAGCTCGATCAGCGGATGCACGTTGTAGCCGCCCAGCATGGTGCCCAGCAGCTCGGTGGCGCGGGCTCGGCTGATCTGGGGGTTCTTCTCGGTGCCGTGGGCGATCGCAGCGAGGTAGCTGGCCTTGACTTTGGCGGCATCGTCGACGCCAGCCGGCACGCGGTGGGTCAGCAGCTCCAGCAGGAAGGCCTCTTCACCGGCCGGCGGCGCCTTCAGCAGTTCGATGACCTCGGCGGTCTGCTGGGCGGACAACGGCAGCGGCGGGATGCCCAGCGCGGCGCGCTCGGCAACGTGTTGGCGATAGGCTTGGAGCATGGGGAAGGTCCTTCAGGCATGGGACGCCGCGCGCATCGCAGCCACAGCCGCGGATCGGCCAGTGGCAGCGCACGGTGGAAAGTGAAGGCCAAGATGGGGGCCCGCGCTCGGCGGAGCAAGCCGGCCTTCACGGCCGCGGATTTTCGCCCGCCGCGCCGATGGGGGCAATACAACTTTGGGCCTTGAGCGGATTCGGTATGGCAGGTCCGGGATTCGCAAAGCGGGTCGAGCCCGGTGTCTCTGGCCGAGGGCTGGAGGCGGCCTGCGGCCGCCGAGAGTGGTGCAGCCCGGCCTTTCGCCGCCTGCGGCGCACAACCAGCATCCTGTGATCGCGACTCCTTCGTAGGCGCAAGCCTGCCAGCGGCCCGGCTATTTCTGGATCCAGGCTCCCGCGGCGTCCTGGTACCACCAGCCGCTGCGCGCGCTGTCGATCCATTGGCGGGCAAAGGTGTCGCGGATCTGGGCCTCCCACTCGGGATGACCGTTGGCGACGGCGATCTCTCGGTACACGGCGTTGCGGTCACGGTTGTCGTCGGCCACCGCCTGGTTGACGGCAGCGCGGTCGCGCAGGCCGACCTTGCTGGCATCGCGCAGGCTGATGGTGCCGTCGCGGGCCAGACCCAGCGCGCCGGAATCGAAGTGCGGCGCCAGTGCGAACTGGAAGCGCTCGGCCATGCGGCTCTGAATGGCCTGGATCGCCGGCGTGCGGATGTTGATGTCGGCCGACTGGGCCTGCGCGATCGGGAACACGAAGTCGAGCACCGCCGTGCCCAGCGCGGCCATGCCGCCACCCTGCCCCGCCTCGGGTTTGGCCTCGGCCTGCGGTTGCTCGCCGATCACGTTCTCGACGAATTCGCGCGCCGCCTGCTGCGCTTCGGCAGCCGGAAAGTACACATTGATGGTGACGCAGGCGCTCAGAGAGAGCAGCGCAGCGGCGGCGAACAGCTTCCAGGGCTTGAACATGGGGACCTCCCGTCGACGGTACGCCGAGGATAGTCGCACGCCACGCGCGCCGGTCATCACGGCCCGTCCGGGAGCGGTGACTGTTCATTCACGCGCAGGCAGCCCGGCGAACGCTCTGCTGACCGAGTCGGCCGGCGCAGTGTTCGAACGTGCTCAGCGCTCGTACAGAACGGCCACTCGCACGTGGCCGCTTGGCGGGACGCCGCGCATCCAGCCCAGCCAGCGGCCGTCCGGCTCGCGCCGCGCCAGCCCACGCACGATGCCATCGGCATCGATGAGCAGCAGCCGGGCAACGTCGAGCTCAGCCAGCTCAAACGCGACGCGACGCCCGGGCGGGCCCAAGCGATTCTCGATCCTGCGGATCTGCAGCGACGACGGCGCAAGAACTCGCAGCTGCGCCGGATCGGGCGCACGCTCCAGCCAGGGCGTCTCCGGCCAGACGAACATCGCAGCCCCCGCCTCGCTGAGCAGGGGCAAGGCCTCGGCCAGGTCCTCGAACACCGTCTCACCCAGAGGCAGCTCCGGCGGCAGTACGCCCACCGCCGCGGCCAGCGCGCTGCGCTCGGCGACCTGCTGCTGCCGGTCCGCCAGCTGGGCCATCCACAGCTGACTGGGCAGACAGAGGGCGCCCAGAATCAAGGCCAGCTGGGCGGCGCGTGCGGGCTTGAGGGCATCCACCAGCGCAAGGCAAAGCCCCGCCCAGAACAGGCTGGACCACACCACATAGCGCGGTGCCAGCAGCTGGTCGGGATGGGCCTCGAAGTAGCTCGCTCGCACCAGCACGATCAAGGCGCCCACGCACAGCGCGAAGGCCGCCACGGCCGCAGCGCTGACACACACGAAGTTCGGCGCACGCCAGCAGCGCACCAGCGCGAGCACGAATCCGGCCAAGCCCAGCCATCCCCAGCCCAGATGCGGCCAGCGCGCCAGCATCACGGGCCCTGCCGCCTGCTCGTAGCCCAGTGCCAGGGGCAACAGAGCCCCGCGCAAGGCCGCGGTGGGCAGCAGCTGCGCCAGCTCCGGATCCCACAGTGGCCAGCTGGCAAACAGAACGGGGCCGCCCAGCCAGCGCATCAGCGCATCGAGGAGACCTACCAAGTCCGGCGGTGGCACCGAGTCCGCCGTGCCGTCGCGCAGGGCCAGCATCAGCAGCAACACCGCCATCATGCTGGCCGCAATGGGCAGGTAGTCGCGCCACGCCGCGCGCCGCAGGGCAAGCACCAGCAGCAGGGCTGGGAACACCGCAAGCCCACTGCCGAAGGACAGACTGGCGAAGACGCCGCACAGTCCGGCAGCGATGCTGGCGGCAACGCCACCGCGCCAAGCCAGCCTCAAGCCGGCGACCAGACCCAGCGTGACCGCATAGGCATGCACCGTCTCGTTGGCATGGGCCAGCGCCCGAAAGTTGCCGAGCCAGAACAGGCCGAGAGCCAGCACCAGAGCCAGCGCCCAGAAGCGCTCAGGCGCCATCACTTCGCGCCGCAGCCTGCCGACGGCCAGCGCCCACGTGCCCAGCGCCAGCGCGATGCCGACCGCTGTCTGCAGATGCTGGTTGGCCGCAAACCACTCGAGTTCGGCGACGCGCACCAGATCGGGAAACAGCTCGAGATGCCCGTTGTCCGCGCCGAGCACATTCCGCGGAAAAGGCTGGGTCAGGAAGTGGGTGAGAAACCGCCAGGCATCCGCATAGGGCACCTGCGGGGCCTGCAGCATGGCGTAGAGCCCGAACACGAGCACTGCCGCCGTCGCCGCCGCGCAGGTGAGAGCCAGTGCGGATGAGTTACGGAACTTAGCGACCAGAGCGAGTGCGTGTTCGAGCATCAGCACCCGTGGCCTTGGTTACTTGAGGCGCAGCGCAGGATCAAGGCGCCCCTGACGGACTTGACACCATGACGACCCACGGCCACGCGAGCGTTCGGCGCGACACGGCCATGCCGCCTCGCGCCGAACGATGGCTCATGCTTCCGGCGACTCCGAGAGGGCTGGCGGCTCAAGCGCGCCATCGAGGTTCGAGTCCGGGGCCTGGCCAGCACCCGGGACGCCATCTGCCTCTTCCTCCTCCTCCGCCGGCACCGCTTCCACGCTGACCAGCTGCTCGCCCTTGCCGAGGCGGATCAGGGTGACGCCCTGGGTGTTGCGGCCGACGCGGGCGATCTCGCCCACGCGGGTGCGCACGAGGGTGCCCTGATCGGAGATCAACATGACCTGCTGGGTCTCCTCGACTTGGATGGCGCTGACCAGCTGGCCGTTGCGCTCGGTGGTCTGGATGGCGATCACGCCCTGCGTGCCGCGGCCCTTCTTGGGGAACTCATCCAGCGGCGTGCGCTTGCCGAAGCCGTTGGCGGTGGCGGTCAGCACGTCGTGCTGGCCCTGCACGCAGATCAACGAGACCACCGACTCGCCCTCGGCCAGACGCATGCCGATCACGCCGGTGGCGGTGCGGCCCATCGGGCGCACGGTACCTTCGTCGAAGCGGCTGACCTTGCCGTTGGAGGCGAACAGCATCACGTCGGATTCGCCGTCGGTGAGCGCCACGCCGACCAGCGAGTCGCCGTCTTCGAGATTGATCGCGATCTTGCCGCGCTGCAGCTGGTACTCGAACTCCTTCAGCGGGGTCTTCTTGACCGTGCCGCGCGCGGTGGCGAACAGCACGAACTGGCCTTCCGGGAAGTCACGCACCGGCAGCACGGCCTGGATGCGCTCGCCCGGCTCCAGCGCCACGAAGTTGACCATCGGCCGGCCGCGCGCATTGGGGCCGGCCTCGGGCAGCTGGTAGACCTTGGGCCAGAACACCCGGCCGGAGCTGGTGAAGCTCAGCAGGATGTCGTGGGTATTGACCACCCACAGACGCTCGACGAAATCCTCTTCCTTCATCGCCGTGGCCGAGCGACCGCGGCCGCCGCGCTTCTGCGCGCGGTAGGTCGACAGCGGCTGGCGCTTGACGTAGCCGGCGTGGCTGAGCGTCACCACCACATCCTCGGGCGCGATCAGATCGAGGATGTTGAGGTCTTCCATGTTCGGCTGGATGACCGTGCGGCGGGCGTCGCCGAAGTTGGTCTTCAGATCGCGCAGCTCGTCGCGGATGACCTCAAGCAGGCGCTCGGGGTCTTCAAGAATGCGGATCAGCTCGGCGATGACATCGAGCAGCTTCTTGTACTCGTCGGTGAGCTTCTCCTGCTCCAGCCCGGTCAGGCGGTGCAGGCGCATCTCCAGGATTTCCTTGGCCTGGGCCTCGGACAGCTGGTAGCCGTCATCGCTCAAGCCCAGACCCGGCAGCAGGTCTTCCGGACGCGAGGCATCGGCGCCAGCGGCCGACAGCAGCGCACGCACGAGACCCGGCTCCCAGCGCCGCGCCAGCATGCGCTCGCGCGCTTCCTGCGGGTTGGCCGAGGTCTTGATGAGCTCGATCATCTCGTCGATGTTGGCCAGCGCGACGGTCAGGCCTTCGAGGATGTGGGCGCGCTCGCGGGCCTTGCGCAGTTCGAAGATGGTGCGACGGGTCACCACCTCGCGGCGGTGGCGCACGAAGGCTTCCAGCATCTCCTTGAGGTTCAGGAGACGCGGGCGCCCATCCAGCAGGCAGACCATGTTGATGCCGAACACCGACTCCATCGGCGTCTGCTGGTAGAGGTTGTTCAGCACCACGTCGGCGGCGGCGTCGCGCTTGACCTCGATGAACACGCGCATGCCGTCCTTGTCGGACTCGTCGCGCAGCTCAGAGATGCCTTCGAGCTTCTTCTCCTTCACCAGCTCGGCGATCTTCTCGATCAGCCGCGCCTTGTTCACCATGTAGGGCAGCTCGGTGACGATGATGGCTTCGCGGTTGGTCTTCTCGTCGACCTCGATCTCGGCCTTGGCGCGCACGTAGATGCGGCCGCGGCCGGTGCGATAGGCCTCATGGATGCCCGCCGAGCCGTTGATGATGCCGGCGGTGGGGAAGTCCGGACCAGGCACATGCTGCATCAGACCGTCGATGCCGATCTCGGGGTCGTCGATGAGCGCGATGGTCGCGTCGATGATCTCCGCCAGGTTGTGCGGCGGAATGTTGGTGGCCATGCCGACCGCGATGCCCGAGCTGCCGTTGACCAGCAGGTTCGGCACGCGGGTGGGCAGGACGGTCGGCTCCAGCTCCTTCTCGTCGTAGTTGGGCTGGAAGTCGACCGTTTCCTTGTCGATGTCCGCCATCAGCTCGTGGGCGAGCTTGGACATGCGCGCTTCGGTGTAACGCATGGCCGCGGCATTGTCGCCGTCGACCGAACCGAAGTTGCCCTGGCCATCGACCAGCAGGTAGCGCAGCGAGAAGGGCTGAGCCATGCGCACCAGGGTGTCGTACACCGACTGGTCGCCGTGCGGGTGGAACTTACCGATCACGTCACCGACGATGCGCGCCGACTTGTAGTACGGCTTGTTGCTGTGAGCGCCCAGCTCGTTCATGGCGTACAGCACGCGCCGGTGCACCGGCTTCAGGCCATCCCTCGCGTCGGGAAGTGCGCGGCCCACGATCACGCTCATGGCGTAATCGAGGTAGCTCTTGCGCATCTCGTCTTCGATGTTGACGGGGATGATTTCCTTCGCCAGCTCTGCCATGCGGGGTCTCGATCAATAGAAGGAGCCGGAACACGGGAGACAGGGGTCTCCACTGCGGCCCGGGTGGATATCGGGGGCGCCAGCGCTGGGGGCCATGCCACACCCCCTGGGTTGCCCTCAGGAAGGCTTTCAGACGCCTTGCGCGGCCCGCGATTCTAGCATGCGGCCTCGGCGGACCTCTTCCCGCAAGAACCAGAACGCGCCCCCTCAGGGCTGGACAGCCTTCTCGACACCTGTCCGAGCGCGCGCTGGAAATGCCTCCAGGCTGCGGAAGGCGAACGCCAACTTGCGGACATCCGGTCGGATGCGCTGCGGGTCGAGGTGATCCGAAGAGCGGAACACGAGAGTCTCGATCGCTTGGTGACAGCTCGGGCTCAACAGCGCTTGCTGCTCGCCCGGAAGCACCGTGAGGCTTGTCACGCCACAGCCCCCCATCTCCACGTCGATGGTGATCCCACTCCCGGCCGGTGTGCGCAGATAGCCGCTGTCCGGCACGACAAGCGAGAGCACCCAGCGGTCGGCCTGTACAGGCTCGGGCAACTGCATCCGGGCTTCCTGCTCGGCCCAGCGGAAACCGCCTTCATCGGCCGCGCTGAAGCCCTGCCCGAACACCGTGCTGTCCGGCCCGAGGCGGTACGAGGTGGCTTCACTGGCTTCAGGGGAGTCGAAAAACCTGTGGACGCGGTAGATGCGCCCCCCCGGAGACAAGTGCACAGGCTCGCAGTCGCAGCGCCAGCCCAGCCGCTGCAGCGTGTGCCGCCCGAGATTGAGCGCATCCCGGTCCAGCACCAGAAAGGCCGCACGCCCGTCCTGTTCGAACCTGTGCACGGACCAGGCTTCCTCGTTGTGGACCTGCCGCTCGGACAGCAGCGCCGCGACCGGTGCCTGCCACCAGCCTGAGCCAAAGATCAGCGCATCGCGCGGCAGCGAGCGAACCGCTTCAGCGAACGCGAAATCGTGACCCGCCGAGATCGAGCGATCGGGCCGCTCCACGATGAGCTGACCGGGCAGGACCAGCACCAGAACCAGCGCCAGGGCCCCGAGACTGGCCGTGCGGCCGCTGACTCCCTCCCGCCACAGGCAGGACCCCGCGAGCAGCGATGCCATCAGCACGAACAGCAGGCCCAGCATGATGCGGCGCAGCCACATCATCTCGGTGGGCGTGATCAGCAGCCACCAGTACAGGTAGATGAGCGCCGCCGAGCCGATCGCTCCCAGCAGGTACAGGCGAATGTCCTCGCGGCGGCTCCGCCACAGGGCGAAGCACAGCACTGCGCAGAAAAGGGCCCCCGCGAGGATCAGCCCCCAGACGGGCAGCTTGAGAAATCCCGCGAGCGCGGCTCCATGGAGGGCCAGCTTGGCCCATGCATCGGGCGTATCCGCATAATGATCGCGAACGCCCGCCTGCTTGCGGATCTCGGAAAGCTGCTCGGACCACCAGTCGAGGTAGGCGCCGGCAGACCCCAGACTGACGACGCGATAGACCTCCCAGGCCAGCAGTGCGGCCAGGATGCCAAGGAACATCCAGGCGCCCGCGCGGACGGCCGATCCAAAACCCTGGCGACGCCAGACCAGCAGACAATAGATGCCTGCAATCGAAGGGAACCAGATCAGCGAGACGGTCTTGGTGAGGAAGGACAGACCCAGCAAGGCGCCGGCAGCCAGCAGACGGGTCGGCGCCGCTTGAGGAAGGCCGCGCGACAGCACCCAGAGGGCCGCCAGGGCCCAGGCGACAGCCGCGACCTCGCCGTAGCCGAACATCGCGTACTGCGCCATGCCGGGCACCTGCAGGCAACAGGCGGCCCCCAGCACCGGCACGACCCAGTCGCGGGGTTCAGCCGCCCTTTTCAGGCAGGCGAACACGAGCGCGCAGAGCGCAAGCACATACACCAGGTTGACCAGCTGCAGCCCGATCGGGGTCAGGCCGAAGAGCCAGAGGGAAGCCGCTGCAGGCAGCACCAGTGGGCCGTTCGTCTGGGTTTCGATGGGGAACAGCGCGAAGCGCTCGTAGAAGCTGCCGTAGCCTCGCCCTTCGATCACCGAGGCAGAGACCTTGAAGTTCAAGGCGCCGTCGAAATCGGGGCTTGCCACCCAGGCAACGCCGCCGTACCAGGCCAGCACCCATGCGAGCACAGCACCGAGCACGAAAAGGCTGACGACGCGAAGCCATCGGTCTGAGTCAGGTCTGTTCGGCATGGCGTCGCGTTGATCCGTTCGGAGCAGGGAAATGGGTGCGCGACGTGCAGAGCGCCGCGCACAAGACCAGAAACACGGGCATTGGATGGAGGTAGCGGAACGAGACGATGTGCGAGAACAGAAGCTGGCTGGCGACGAGACCCAGCGCGGCGAAGCCCACCACGAAGGCGACCGCCCGACGCCGCGGATTCTGCCGCGTACGCCACAAAGCGACGATCGCGACCGGTGCCAGGGCAAACAGGCTGAAGGTCAGCCACCAGCGGCTGCCCAGGAACAGCTGCCCGACAAGCCCGGGATTCAGGGTGAGCTCGCGCGCGTCGTAGCGCAGGTGACGCGCCAGCGCCTCGAGCGTTCCGGGATCGGGTGGCGTGGCACCGTAGTCATCCTGCAAACGGGCGCTGGCGAGTCCCTCATCGAAGTAGTCGAGCAGCGTGGCCGACCCCATGCGCAGCAGCGCCAAGGGATCGGACTGCAGGGCACGCACGGCGATCTTGCGGGCCGCCACCTGCGCCTCGCTGTAGCCGAGCTCCGCCTCGATCTGCGCCCACAGACCCTCAGGAGTCCAGATCTGCGCCTCGCGCGTGCGGTGATCGGACAAGGAGTGGCCCACCCTCGACAGCACATCACCGGGCAAGCCCGCGCGCTGGAGATGCTCCGGCTGGACCAGCGGAGCCACCAGCCCCAGGCGCATCTGCCCGGAAGCGAGCAGATAGGTCGGCTCGGTCTCGAAGCGCAGCCCGTACAGCCCCTGGTAGAGGCGATGCGCGCCGAGCACGCAGGCCAGGATCACCGCTGCGTGCGCCCCGGCGCGCAGCGCAGCCACAAGGCGCCGACCGCGGTCTTGCTCGCCGGCGGCATGCCAGCTGCGCAGCATCGGCACCAGCAGGGCGAGCCCCAGCACCACCGGCAACAGGCTCATGCGGAAGGCCACGGCCAGCACGCTGCTGACGGCCATGACCGCCGCCCAGCGCAGCCGACCGCGCTGCACGTAGGCGATCCCGGACGCCACGAGCGTCAGCAGGGACAGCAAACCTGCCGCCTCGGCCATCAGCATGCGTTCGTAGAACAGCTGCGCAGGCTCGACCGCGATGACAGCCACCGCCGACAGGGCGATGCGGGCATCGACTCCCGCGGCGCGGCGCAGCATCCAGTAGGCCAGCAGCCCGCCGACGACGCCGAACAGCGTCTGCAGCAGCACCAGCGATACGGCCGACTGCGTTGCCACGGCCGACCACTCGACCAGCATCGGGTACACGAAGCTGCGATCGGGCGGATCCCATTCGCTGATGGCGGCATGCAGGTAGCTGGCGGAGTCGCCCATGAACAGGCGCAGATTCGGGTCCGCCAGCAGGAACCCCGCCTTCAGCGCCAGCAGCAAAGCGAGCGCGCGCCACAGCTCCTGACGCCAGGCGGCCCCGCGAGGCTCAAGCGCGGGCTTTGAAGGCGACATGCTTGGCCCCGAAAAAGTTGACCAACAGGCCGGCGACAGAGCCCACGGCGACCGCCAGCGCTGGCCAGCGTGCAGCCGTGGTGGATATCGCCACCAGCAGGGCATAGCTGCCCAGATTCACGCCCAGGCCGCCCAGCTGGGTGCCGACATACACCAGCCACTCGCGGAACAGCGGCAGTTCGCGTCGCGCGCGAAAGGTGAAGTGGCGATTGAACAGCCAGGTGCAGGTCACCGCCACCGGAAAGGACAGCGCGCGCGCCGACCACGGATCCAGCCCCGCCGCGCTGACCCAGGCTTGAGTCAAGCCTGCGTCCACCGCGAATGCGAGGCCGCCGCCGACGCAGAACAGCGCGAACTGGCGCATCGAGGGATTACTCGGGGGCGCCGTGGCGCAGGTAGGCCAGCATCTTCAGCTCGCGGCGACCGCGGGTGACCGTGTCGAGAATCAGCCCGGCGAGGCCGGACAGCGCCGCCAGGATCATCAGCCCGGTCGAAAGGATGGCGGTGGGGAAGCGCGGCACCAGGCCGGTACGCATGAACTCCAGGATCACGGGCATACCGAAACCGATGCCCGCCAGGAACAGTGCGATGGCGATGCCGCCGAAGAAGGCCAGCGGGCGCTCGGCGCTGAACAGGCGGAGCATCGTCTTGAGAATGCGGAAGCCGTCCTTGTAGGTGCTGAGTTTGCTGAAGGAACCTTCGGGACGCTCCTTGTAGGGCGTCTCCACCTCGCCCACCGACATCTTCAACTCCAGCGCATGCACGGTCAGCTCGGTCTCGATGTCGAAACCTGCGGTCAGCACGGGGAAGCTCTTGGCGAAGCGCCGCGAGAACACGCGATAGCCCGACAGGATGTCCTGGCAGGGACGGCCGAACAGGCGGCTCAAAAACCCCGTCAGCATTCGATTGCCCCACACGTGGCCGGCGCGATAGGCCGCTTGGGCCTCGTGCCTGCGCACCGCGACCACCATGTCGTGGCGACCCTCACGCAGGCAGTCGATCAAGGCCGGCGCGCTGGCGGCGTGGTAGGTGTCGTCGCCGTCCACCATGAGGTAGACGTCGGCTTCGATGTCGGCGAACAGCCGCCGCACCACGTGCCCCTTGCCCTGCAGGCCGACATGCTGGACGTGCGCGCCGTGCGACCGTGCGATCGCCGCGGTCTCGTCTTTGGAGTTGTTGTCGAACACGCAAATCTGCGCGTCGGGCAGCGCATCGCGGAAATCGGCGATGACCTTGGCCACGGTCACGGCCTCGTTGTAGCAGGGCACCAGAACGGCAATGCGGGGAGCAGGATTCATAGCAAAGACTCAGTCGCCAGCGAAGAACGGATCGGAAGGACCCCGGGAGCACCCAAGGAGGTTGGGGCGGAATGCCCCCTATGGCTCAGGTCGCGAACAGCGCCCGCATCCGCGCCTCGTCCGGCTGCAGCACCACGCCGCGCTCGGTGACGATGGCATCGATCAGGCTGGCGGGGGTCACGTCGAACACCGGGTTCCAGGCCTTGACGCCCTCGGCCACGGTGCGCACGCCGGCATAGCCGAGCAGCTCATCCGGGCTGCGCTCTTCGATCTCGATGGCGACACCGGTGGCGGTGGCCATGTCGACCGTCGACGACGGCGCCACCACCATGAACTTGAGCCCGTGGTAGCGGGCGGCGATCGCCAGCTGGTAGGTGCCGATCTTGTTGGCGACATCGCCGTTGGCGGTGATGCGGTCGGCGCCAACGATCACCCACTGCACCTGGCCGGTTCGCATGAGGTGGGAAGCGGCCGCATCGGCGATCAGGGTGGCCGGAATACCGTCCTGCAGCAGCTCCCACACCGTCAGTCGCGCGCCCTGCAGCCAAGGCCGGGTCTCACCCGCGAACACGCGCTGCACCCGGCCCTCGGCAACACCGGCGCGAATGACGCCGAGCGCGGTGCCAAAGCCCGCCGTGGCGAGCGAGCCCGTATTGCAGTGGGTCAGCACGCCCGAGCCTGGCCCGATCAGCTCGGCGCCCAGGCGCCCCATGTGGCGGTTGGCGGCGAGGTCCTCCGCTTCGATCGCCGCGGCTTCGGCAGTGATGCGCTCGAACCAGTCGCTGCCGCTGCCGACCAGCGCGGCGCGCATGCGGCGCAGGGCCCAGGCAAGGTTGACCGCGGTGGGACGCGAGGCGTCGAGCTCCGCCATCGCAGGAGCCAGCAGCTCCGCGGCGCGCGCGCCGGAGTCCGCACTCAGCCCGCGCGCGGCCAACACCACGCCCCAGGCGGCGGCGATGCCGATGGCGGGCGCGCCGCGCACCGTCAGCGCATGGATGGCCTGTGCGACCTCGCGGCTGCTGCGGCAGAGCACGCGCTCCTGACGCTGGGGCAGCAGTCGCTGGTCCAGAAGGTCCAGCGCCTCACCTGTCCATCGCACGGCGCGCACGCGGTCATAGCGGTCGTAGTCCATCGATTCGGCTCGCACCCGGCAGAACAAAGCGCATAGGGTACTTGACGCAGTGCGGAACCAACATGACTGCGAGTGTGGCGGGTTTGTAGCGGCCAGCACTGCGCCCCGCGGCACGTGGCGCCGAACGAGGGCACTGCGGCACCCGATCTCCGCGGGCAGCCTCCACCTCACAGCCGGGCATCCCGCTGCCGCGGGCGTCGGGCGCTCGTGCTGCCGCTGCTATGCTCCTGTGCATGACAACGCCCAAGACGCCACGCCGCGCCAACGCCGGCAAAGCCACGTCGCGCAAGGCCGCCCATCCGAACGGCGGCAAGGAAGCCGCTCGCAGCGTTTCGCAGGAGGCCAACGCAGAGAGCGAGGCGCCGGACAAGCGCGCGTCCGCCAAAGCCGGGGGCTCAGCCAGCAAGCGGGCACGGCCCGCCGGCAAGGCAGCCGCGAAGGCACCGCCAGCCTTGCGGACGCGGACGAAACGCAACGGCGCCAAAAGCCCGCGCCCGCGCACCGCCGCCCAGCGCGAGGCCAGCTTCGATGCCCTGGTGCGCGGCGCCTGCCTCAAGGCAGGCACGGCTGCGGCGATCTCCAGCATCACCGGCCGCGTGCCCCTGCTGGGTCGCCTGGCCCCCACCGTGCTCGGCCCGCTGGCGGAAACCGTGGCGCTGGCGAAGGTGCAGAAGCAGATGGTCATGGAGATCGTGGAGCTCTATGAGGTCGCGCTGTCCGAGCCGGAAATGCGCGGCGTGGTGCTGCTCGCCACCGCCACCAACATCGGCGCCCAGCAGCTGTCCAAGCGCAGCATGGACGCGATCCTGAAGCAGTTCGGCGAGGGCCTGATCGGCACAGTCGCCGCTCGCGTGCTGCCGATGGCGACGATCCTCGCCGAGATCACCGCGGCGGTCGCCAGCACCTACACCGTCGCCAAGCGCGCGCAAGCCCTGTGCAAGCTGCCGGGCACCGGCGCCGGCAACCTCGCCGACCTCCTGCGCGGTCTCTCGGGCATCGACCAGCAGCGCCTCTTGAGCTGGAGCGGCGAAGCCTTCCGGCTGGCCCTGCTGCCCTTCCGCAGCGTGCTCGGGATGCTGTGGAAGTAGAGCCGGGATTGGGGTGAGTCGGCTCGTTTGCGCGGCACTGCCGCGCGAGCCGACGAACGCCCGAGCGCTGCGCGCGAGGGCCGGGCCAGGATTGGTAGACGCCGGCCGCGGGTCCGACGGGTCCAGCGGGGCTGCCCCCCATAGCCTTGACGCATGCGGCAATCGCCGGGCGCTCGACGGTGCTTTTCCGTCTTGGTGGCTCGACCCCACGAGGGGCCGCTGTCCGCCAACCCCGATCCCACGGCGACCGTCGCCCAGCGCCGGCCCTGTATAGTCCCCGGCCGCGCCGCCAGCCGGCGACGCCTCGCCAGCCAAGAGATACGCCCATGAGCCTGACCCCCGCCGCCCCGCGGCGCTCCGCCATCGACGTCTTCCTCAACGTGGTCGAACGTGCCGGCAACCTGCTGCCGCATCCCGCCACGCTCTTCTTCCTGCTGACCGTGATGGTCGTGCTGCTGAGCGCGGTCGCCGCCCAGTTCGACATCGGGGTGGCACACCCGAAGACGGGCGAACTGGTCACCCCGGTCAACCTGTTCAGCGCCGAGGGCCTGCAGCGGATCATGGGCAATCTGGTGACCAACTTCACCAGCTTCGCCCCGCTGGGGACGGTACTGGTGGCGCTGATCGGCATCGGCGTGGCCGAACACTCCGGCCTGATCGGCGCCTGCCTGCGCATCGTGGTGCTCAATGCACCGCGCTTCCTGCTGACGCCGATCGTGGTCTTCGCGGGCGTCATGTCGAACATGGCGAGCGAGATCGGCTACGTGCTGCTGGTGCCGCTGGCCGGCCTGCTCTACGTCGCCGCGGGGCGCCATCCGATCCTCGGCATCGCGGCGGCCTTCGCCGGCGTTTCCGGCGGTTACTCGGCCAATCTTCTGCTGGGCACCATCGACCCGCTGCTGTCGGGCCTCTCGGAAGAAGCCGCGCGCATCGTCGATCCGAGCTACACCGTGAGCCCGGCGGCCAACATGTACTTCATGCAGGCCTCGACCCCCCTGATCACCCTGTTGGGCTGGTGGGTTACCGAGAAGATCGTTGCCCGCCGCTTCCCGGACGGCAGCTATGGCAAGGGCGACGAGAAGATCGAGGCCATCACTCCCGCGGAGAAGCGCGGCCTGCTGTTCGCCGGCATCGCCACGGCCGTGCTGACCGCGCTGCTGCTGCTGGCGACGGTGCCTGACAACGGCGTGCTGCGTATCCCCGGGGAGACCGACAACCTGAAGGCGCTGGCCCCCTTCCTGAGCGCCATCGTCGCGCTGATCTTCGTGGCCGGTGCGGTCGTGGGCGTCGCCTATGGCGTCGGCGCGGGCACCATCAAGAGCGACACCGACGTCGTCAACGGCATGAGCAAGTCCATGCAGACGCTGGGCTCCTACCTGGTGCTGGTGTTCTTCGCCGCGCAGTTCGTGGCCCTCTTCAACTGGACCAACCTTGGCCTGATCTTCGCTGTCGAAGGCGCCGAGGCGCTGAAATCGCTGGGCCTGCCGAAGATCCCGCTGCTGCTCGGCTTCATTCTGCTGACCGCCACGGTGAACCTCGCCATGGGCTCGGCCTCGGCCAAGTGGGCGCTGATGGCGCCGGTGTTCGTGCCGATGTTCATGCTGCTGGGCTATTCGCCCGAAGTGACCCAGACGGCCTATCGCGTAGGCGACTCGGTGACCAACATCATCAGCCCGATGATGAGCTACTTCGCCATCGTCATCGCCTTCCTGCAGCGCTACGAGCCCAAGGCCGGCATCGGCACCGTCGTTGCCACCATGATCCCGTACTCGATCGTGTTCCTGATTGGCTGGGCCTGTCTGTTCGCGTTCTGGATCGCCTTCGGCCTGCCGCTGGGCCCGGGGGCGTCGCTGCAGTACCTGCCGGCCGTGGAAGCCGGTTGATGGCGCTGCCCTGACGTGCAGATGGCCTGACCACCTGCACGTACGCAAAGGCCACAGGGCGGGGCAGACTGCGCGCTTCCTGATCGAACGGAACCGCGCATGCGCCTGCCCCGCCCCCCCCTGCTCCCCTCCTCCCTGCTGGCACTGGCACTGGCCGCCGCCCTGCCTCCGGCGGCCAATGCCGCCGACCCCGTGCCGGTGCACCCGGTGGTGCAGGTCTTCGGGCAATTCGAGGCGAACCCGGCGATCCCCCACCCGGACACCCTGCTCGGGTTTCCACTAGGGCAGAAGGCCGCCAGCCCGGAGCAGATCCACGCTGCCCTGCAGCAGTGGGCCAAGACCTCGGATCGCATCCGCGTCGTCGAATACGCGCGCAGCCACCAGGGCCGGCCGCTGTCGGTGGCCATCGTGTCGAGCCCGGCCAACCTTGCGCGGCTCGACGAGATCCAGAATGCATTGGATGAGTTGGCCGACCCGCGCCGCACTTCGGCTGAGCGCGCCCGCGAGATCCTGCGCGATGCCCCGGCCGTGGCCTACGTCGCCCACAGCATCCACGGCAACGAGCACAGCGGCGGCGACGCAGCCCTCGGCCTGATCTACGGCCTGATCGCCTCGAACGACCCGGCGCACACCGCCCGGCTCGAGGACACGATCCTGCTGATCGACCCGCTGATGAACCCCGACGGCCGCGCGCGCGCGATCGCCGATCTGCAAGGATTCCGCGGTGCCGCGCCCGGCTACGACAGCCAGTCGATGTCGCGCGGCACCAGCTGGCCCTTCGGCCGCGGCAACCACTACGTCTTCGACATGAACCGCGACTGGATCTTCGCGACCCAGCCGGAGACGCAGGGCCGCCTGGAATTCCTCAAGCGCTGGCATCCGGTGGTGTTCATCGACGCCCACGAAATGGGCTCGGATGACACCTTCCTGTTCTCGCCGGCGCGCGCGCCGATGAACCCGCACCTGTCGCCCCGCTTCATGCAGTTCGCCGCCGAGTTCGGCCGCGAGCAGGCGCAGGCCTTCGATCAGCGCGGCTGGGTCTACTACTCGGGCGAGTGGAACGAGGGCTGGTATCCCGGCTACTCGGATGCCTGGGGCGGCCTGCGCGGCGCGGTCAACATCCTGTACGAACAGGCCCGCGTGGCCGACTACGGCGTGCGCCAGGCCAACGGCGAAGTGCAGTTCCATGCCGACGGCGTGGCCCGCCAGCTGGCCAGCGCGGTCGCCAACATCGACTCGATGCGCGCGCGTCGCGCCGACCTGCTGCAGGCCTTCTGGGAGGACCGCAACGCTCTGGTCGGCGCGCGCGGCAACTACGCCAACGGCGTCTACGCCATCGACGTCAGCCAGCATCCGGCGCGCGGGGCGCAGCTGCTGCGCGTGCTGCAGATGCAGGGCGTGGAAGCGCGTCGTCTGTCCAGCGCGTGGACGGTTGAAGCGCAGGGTTTCGACGGCCGCAAGACGCGCACCGAAGTGCCGGCGGGCAGCCTGCTGGTGTCGACCCGGCAGCCGCTGGGCCGCCTCGCCGCGACCCTGATGGAGTTCGACCCGCAGATCGATCGCGAGTCGCTGAAGAAGGAGCGCGAGGCCCTGATGCGCACGGGCGAAGGCACGATCTACGACGTCACCGCCTGGAGCCTGCCGATGTTCTACGGCCTGCCGGCCTGGCGCATCGAGGGCGGCCTGCCGCAGCAGGCCGAAGCCGCGAGTTCGGCGAACACGCAGCCGATGCTGCCGGCCGACTCGACCGTCGGCTGGGCGCTGTCCGGGCATGACGATGCCGCTCTGCCCGTTGCCGCCAAGCTGCTCGCCGCCGGCATCCGCCCGCGCGTCGCCCGCAAGGACCTGCGCTTCGACGGCCGCGACTATCCGCGCGGCAGCCTGGTCGTCACCCGCTACGACCACCCGCAGCTCGATGCGCAGCGCCTGCGCGAAGCGCTCGCTGCGGCCGCGAAGGACGCGCCGCAGGGCTTTGCCGCGCTGCGCAGCGGCGAAGGCCCCGGCGACCTGCCCGATCTCGGCGGCGGCGAATTCGCCCTGCTGCAGCCGGGCGCGGTCGCCGTGCTCGGCAAGGGCGCGGTCAACCCGCACACCTTCGGCGCGGTCTGGCACTACCTGGAGCACGGCCTCGGCGTGAACCCGAGCCTGCTCGACGAAAGTGCCGTCGCCCGCATGGACCTGCGGGCCTATCGCGTGATCGTGCTGCCCGAGCGCTGGGGCGGCAGCCTGCCCAAGGAAGTGAGTGACGCGCTGAAGCCCTGGGTGGAAGCCGGCGGCACGCTCATCGCGCTGGGCAATGCCTCGACCGCACTGGCGCGCGAGGACGGCCTGTCTGCCGCGCGCGGCCTGCCCGACGCATTGAAGGCGCTCAAGCCCTACCGCGACCAGCTCGCCCGCGAATGGCTGGCGCAATCGGCGCGCAAGAATCTGGACGTCGACCCCTACGCCCGCGGGGCTGCCAGCGGCCGCAGCGGTGCTTTCAGCTTCGATCCTGAGGCCGAAACGCTCGACGCCGATGCGCTGAGCGAGCGCGACGGCTTCCAGCAGGTGTTCATGCCGGTCGGCAGCTTCGTCGCCACCCGCTGCGACGACACCCACTGGCTGAGCTTCGGCTGCCGCGATTCACTGCCGGTGCTGGTCGATGCCAGCACTCCGCTGATGGCTTCGGGCAGCGTCGAAGCGCCGTATCGCCACGGCGTATGGCGCGCGGAATCCGGCAACAAAACCGGCGAGCATTGGAGCGCCTACGGCTGGGCCGGCCTGCCGCCGGGGCAGACCCTGGAGCTGCGCCTGGGCGGCCTGCTCTGGCCCGAAGCGCAGGAGCGCATCGCCAACACCGCCTGGGTGACCCGCGAAGCGAAGGGCGCGGGCCAGATCATCCTGTTCGCCACCAACCCCAGCTTCCGCGGCGCCAGCCTCGGCATGCAGCGCGTGCTCGGCAATGCGGTGGTCTACGGCCCCGGCTTCGGCACGCGCACGGCGGTGCCGGTGCACTGATCGACGCTTGAACGAAGGCGGTAGACCCAACGACGCCCGCGCAATGCGGGCGTTGTGGTTTTCGGGTGCATTTGCATCGCTGCGTGTTTTGGACCGACTCGGCGGTTCAGCCCCACTCGCCTAGAGAAGCAAGGCGAGCCGCCGTCAAGCCCCTCTCCCCTGGAGGGAAGCGTAAGAGAGCGCTTGTCGGCTGCCGGTGGCAGCCGACGCTCTCTGTAGCCCGAGCGAAGCGAAGCCAGGCGTCGAAGTCAGAAGACCAGCACTTGCCACACGCCCCTCCCATCTGCGAAACGCCACTCCACCCTGCCCTCGCACCGCCGCCCGGAGACTCACCGATGCGCATCGCCGCCTGGATCGGAACCCTGCTGCTGCTCTGCCTCGCCGCCCCCACGCACGCAGCACGACCGAAGCCCGGCGCACCCAGCACACCCGAGCAGCGCGAAGCCGCGTGGCAACAGCATCAGCAGATGCAGAACGCGTCGATCTTCAAAGGCCTGAGCTGGCGCAGCATCGGCCCGACCGGGCAAGGCGGGCGCGTGGTCGATCTGGCCTCGGTGCCCGGCCAGCCCTACACCTTCTACGTGGCCTACGCGACCGGCGGCGTGTGGAAGACCA
>VFQU01000662.1_pt1 | contig 27055 bp, 26 predicted proteins | sample 3512311 | NCBI WGS metagenome assembly VFQU01 (sample SAMN10412377, study PRJNA504923) | tailings metagenome | isolation source: Relicate 3 Philex TSF3 active mining site | place: Philippines: Tuba, Benguet | collected 2017-08-29
TCGCATTTCCTCTTGATGAAATCATGATCCTCATTCTATTCGTGCAAGAGGTCTATTATTTGCGTCCGGTGAGCGGGAATGTTAGGTTTCTTAAGTTATCCCTCTGCTTATGGCTTACATTGTGGATCGTTGGATGCGGATTTAGCAGTTCCAGCGTTAATGTCCCAGATTTTTGGTTCCAGGGCCTGGCCTGGCAGAATGAGAAAGAACGAGAAAATTATTGAGAAGCCAGGATTAATTTCATGCCTAAAGCTGCTCTCCTTACAGCAATTGCTGGCCTCAATCGGGGGATTCTGGCCAGTTCTACCGAAAAAAAACAGGTGGATGAACTCACCCAGGCCCTGGAGGCCGTGAACCCGACTCCGGATCCTGTAAAGGCCCCAGATAAATTAGTCGGAAATTGGCGGTTAATTTACACCAGCAGTAAAGCCTTGCTTGGCCTGGATCGGGCGCCGTTGGTGAAGTTGGGCCAGGTCTATCAAGCCGTGCAGCCGGAAACTCACACCATTGTCAATATTGCCGAATTGTACGGACTGCCTTACCTAGAGGGGCTGGTGAGTGTTGTCGCCCAGTTTGAACCCGTTCCCGAAGAAACGGCCCGAGTGCGGGTTAAATTCCAGCGTTCGATTATTGGCTTACGACAACTGTTAGAGTACCGTTCCCCTGAGCAATTTATTAGCCAATTAGATCGCCATAAAACACTGCTTGGCCTGGATTTTAAGCTGAATGGAGAAGAACAACAGGGCTGGCTGGATATTACCTATCTCGATGATGATTTACGGATTGGGCGGGGGAACGAAGGCAGCTTATTTATTTTGAGTAAGACCCACGAGTCTAAAGTTGATAGCTAATTATTTAGGTAACCAATGTGACCAGTGGGTATTGGGGACTGCCACAGGGTGCCACAGTAAGGGATCTGATGCCACCAAAATATCAGCAATGCGGGGAAAGGTAACCGTCTGGCTGGGCAGGGTCTCCCAGGTTGGATGATCCCAGGTGTCAAGGGTCAGCAAGTGCCAAAAGTCGGGCAATATGAATAGTTTAAGTTCAGCTTCTGAGGCAAATAGGCGTTCCTGGTACATTTCCGCGAGAGCAACAGACACCCAAAACCCATATTCAGGCTGGAGATCATCGTTTGGTTGAATGCTCAGGCCAGTTGGATCAATCTCTTCTCCCCGAACCCGGATACTGACAATTTTCTCGTCCTCATCTAATGTGATACATCCGGGCACAGAAACTCGATTTTGATCAAATCCCGGCTGACCCACTACGCCAGGCCCCACCATTTCCACCAAGGTCATCAGTCCTTGCGCGGCGGGGATCCAAACAATGGAATTAAACAGCAAAAGCCATTGATCTTGACTGCGATAGGCGGATAGGCGCGATGACACGTAGTCAATATTCGTGTTGCCAAAACAGGGCATTTCAATCTTCTGAAAGGCCTGATCCAGAGCGGTTAAAATGGAGTTTTGATCAAACATGAAACTTACTCATGTTTTTGGGTAATTTCTCACCGGTTTAAGACTCATTTTGCAACCGCAACACAGCCATAAAAGCTTCCTGGGGCACATCGACACTGCCAATGGCTTTCATCCGTTTTTTCCCGGCTTTTTGCTTCTCTAAGAGTTTCTTCTTCCGGGTAATATCACCGCCGTAGCACTTGGCCAAAACATCTTTCCGTAACGCCGGAATACTTTCACTGGCCACGACCCGACTCCCAATCGAGGCCTGGATCGGAATTTTGAACTGGTGTCGGGGAATTAGGTCTTTAAGTTTTGTTACCAAGGCCCGACCGACATTATAGGCTTTATCCCGATGCACAATCGCTGCTAAGGAATCGACTGGATCGCCACTGATGAGAATATCCAACTTGACCAGGTCATTCTCCCGATAGCCAATGACGTGATATTCCATGCTGGCATAACCGCGGGAGCGGGATTTCATTTGATCAAAGAAGTCAGTGACAATTTCCGCTAAGGGCAGTTCATAAATCAATGTCGTTCGGCCTTGGGTCAGATAGCGCATATCCTTGAAAATTCCCCGCCGGGCCTGGGCCAACTCCATCAGCGTCCCGACATAGGTTTCCGGGGTGATCATCTCGACCTTGACATAGGGTTCTTCAATTTTTTCCCGATGTTGGGGGTCTGGGAGGGTACTGGGGTTATCAATCAAAATCACGCCATCTTTGAGCGTTGTCACCTGATAGACCACCGAGGGCGCTGTGATGATCAAATCGAGATTATATTCCCGCTCTAAGCGTTCTTGGACAATTTCCATGTGGAGCAAGCCAAGGAACCCACAGCGAAAGCCAAACCCCATGGCACTGGAACTCTCTGGCTCGTAATTGAGGGCGGCATCATTGAGTTTGAGTTTTTCCAGGGCCTCCCGGAGATCTTCAAATTGGGCGGCATCCGTGGGGAACAGGCCACAAAAGACCATTGGCTTGGCTTCGGCATATCCAGGCAGGGGTTCTTTCGCTTGTTTGCTGGCCAGGGTAATTGTATCGCCGACCCGAGCGTCAATGACAGTTTTAATCGCCGCTGCTAAATAGCCCACTTCCCCGGCATGGAGTTCATCCACCTGGATCTGGCCGGGGGAGAGGACACCGAGTTCATCAATGTCGTATTCTTTGCCTGAGGCCATTAAGCGGATCCGGTCGCCTTTTTTCAATCGTCCATCCATGACCCGGAAATAGACAATTACACCGCGATAGGGATCGTAGTAGCTATCAAAAATCAACGCCCGCAACGGTTGCTCAACAGTATCCTGGGGTGGGGGGACAAGGTGGACAATAGACTCTAGAATTTCGGCAATACCAATTCCTTCCTTGGCTGAAGCATGAACCGCTTGCGAGCAATCCAGGCCAACGATTTCTTCAATTTCACCTTTCACCCGTTCTGGCTCAGCCCCTGGTAAATCAATTTTGTTGAGGACGGGAATAATTTCCAGGTTATGTTCCAGAGCTAAATACACATTGGCTAAGGTTTGGGCTTCAACTCCCTGGGAGGCATCCACCACTAACAAGGCCCCTTCACAGGCAGCTAATGAGCGCGACACTTCATAGGAAAAGTCCACATGGCCGGGGGTGTCAATTAAATTCAAGACATAGTCTTGCCCATCAAGGCCGGTATAGTTCATCCGGGCGGCCTGGAGCTTAATGGTGATCCCCCGTTCCCGTTCTAAGTCCATGTTGTCCAGGAATTGGGCCTTCATCTCCCGGTCGGCCACGGTGCCGGTGAACTGTAACAACCGATCCGCCAGAGTAGATTTCCCGTGATCAATGTGGGCAATAATCGAAAAATTCCGAATGTGGGAGACAGGAGCATCCGTCATAGGGGGTGTAACCAGGCCTGGGTAGGGACGTTTGGGAGTGTATAGAATCCTTCATAGATTGTGACACAGGTTCATCAACCCCAAGCGATGACCAGCTTGCCCTCAGCCCGGAGAAAAGACAGGCATAGAATTAAAGTTAGGCCTCTCGCAGGATGTTCTATGGCTGGTTCCCAACTGTCTGATGCGCAACTCCAACTCCAACGGGCCATGGCTCATGTCGATTTACCAGCAGATACCCTAGAACGGTTGCAATATCCGAAAGCGGCGATTCGCGTGGCGATTCCGGTGCGAATGGATGATGGCTCTCTGCAAATTTTTCAGGGCTATCGGGTGCGCTATGAGGATACGCGGGGGCCGGGGAAGGGGGGTGTGCGATATCATCCCAATGTCACGGCCGATGAAGTGGAGTCTTTGGCCTTTTGGATGACGTTTAAATGTGCCGTGATGGATCTCCCCTTTGGTGGCGCAAAAGGTGGCATTACCGTTAATCCCAAAGCCCTGTCGGTGATGGAGTTAGAACGTCTCAGTCGTGGCTATATTGACGGGATTGCGGATTTTATTGGCCCCGATATGGATATTTTGGCCCCCGATGTTTACACCAATGCCATGATTATGGGCTGGATGATGGATCAATTTAGTTTGATTCAACGGCGGATTGTCCGGGGAGTAGTCACGGGGAAACCGATTGCGATGGGGGGCAGTTTGGGGCGTAATTCGGCCACTGCAAAAGGGGCATATACCGTGATTAATAATGTCTTGCCCCGCTATGGTTATACCCCCAAAAAGACAACGGTGGCGATTCAGGGCTTTGGCAATGCGGGTGGCATTTTAGCGGAGTTGTTGTTTCAGTCTGGTTATCGAGTTGTGGCGGTGAGTGATTCCCAGGGTGGGTTGTATGCCCCAGAAGGCCTGGATATTCCCAGCTTGAAGCAATATAAGGAAGCCACGCGGGGCCTGGAGGCGGTTTACTGTTCCGGGAGTGTTTGTCATCGGGTGGATCATGATCGAATTAGTAATGAGGAGCTACTGGCCCTGGATGTGGATGTCTTAATTCCGGCGGCTTTGGAGAAGCAAATCACGACAGATAATGCCGATCACGTCCAGGCCAGGGTAATTTTTGAAGTGGCCAATGGCCCGATCACCGCCGCCGCGGATGAAATCCTAGAAAAAAAAGGCATTCCCATCTTCCCGGATATTTTGGTTAATGCTGGTGGAGTGACCGTGAGTTATTTTGAGTGGGTGCAAAATCGCAGTGGCTGGTACTGGTCGGCGGCCGAGGTGGAGCAAAAATTGCAGGAGCGGATGTTACGGGAAACCAATGAAATTTGGCACATTGCCCAGGCCAAGTCAGTCACCTTTCGGACAGCCGCCTATGTTCATGCCCTCACTCGGATCAGTGACGCGATTAAAGCCCGTGGGATTCGGGATGATTATATTCCCCGCTAGATTTTTAGCTTTTATTTATTTTTAGTTATATTGAAGCCCGTGTGTTGAACCAATCCCCGGCCTGGTGACAATCCCGGTGAATCTGCTCCGTTAACGCCTCCAAGGAAGCAAACTTTTGCTCAGGGCGGAGAAATTCGAGTAACTGGACTTCCAGAACTTGCCCATAGAGATCATCCTGCCAATTGAGTAAATGGACTTCAGCCGTGAGGGTAGGGGTCTCCAAGGTAGGCCGAATGCCGATATTTAACACCCCCGGCCTGGCTCGCTCCCAGCCTTGAGACTGCACATCGACGACATAAACCCCCAAGCGGGGCAGAAATTTATCCTCAGGTAACGCTAAGTTGGCGGTGGGAAACCCAAGCTTGTGACCGAGTCCCTGGCCCTGGATCACGCGACCTTGCAGCAAATAGGGCCGGCCTAAGAGTTCCTGCACTTGGGCAATATTGCCTTGACTGAGTGCCTCTCGAATTGCTGAACTACTGATTCGTTGGTCTCCAAACCGTTGAGGCGGTACAATACTCACCGGAATATTAAATCTAGCGGCTAGGGTCTTGAGGTCTTCCGCCTGGCCGGAGCGTTTGTAGCCAAAGCCAAAGTTAAACCCGACCGCAATCCACTGGGCCTGGAGAGTTTTGACTAAAATCTGCTCGACAAAATCCGCCGGACTGAGTTGGGCCAGGGCCTGGTTAAACGGCAAGCGGATCAGTTGGGTAATCCCTAAGTTGGCGAGGACAGGGACTTTCTCATCGGGGGGGGTTAGACAGGGGCGCAACTCGCCGGTAAAAAAGGCTTGGGGATGGGGGGTAAACGTGACGACTGAACGATGCAAAATCTCCGGGGCCTGGTTTAAGGCTTGGATCACGGCCTGGTGCCCTCGATGCAGTCCATCAAAGTTGCCTAAAGCGATGGCCGTGGGCCGGAAAATTTGGTTGACATCGGAGGTGATCAGGACAGACCCCATCTTTGTTGCAATCCTTAACACGTTAGTCTGAGCTTAACCCCCAGGCCCCGCCCCTGGCACAGATCCACGAGAAATTAGTGTTACCGTAATACCGTATGTGCAACGCCCAATATAAGGAGCATGGTAATGAGTACCCTGATTGTGGTTGATTTTGACAACGAATACAAAGCTAATGAAGTCCTCCTGGAATTGCTCAAGCTCCAACGGGAACACTTAATTGACCTGGAAGATGCGGCAGTGGTGGTGCGTAAACCCGATGGCAAAATCAAAATCAACCAAACCCAAGACCTGACCTTAACCGGGGCACTCAGCGGCGGCTTTTGGGGCTTACTTTTGGGCTTGATCTTTTTTAATCCCTTACTTGGGTGGGCGGCGGGCCTGGTGGCGGGGGCAATCTCCGGCAAACTCACCGATATTGGCATTGACGATAACTTCATTAAAGAATTAGGTGCCACCCTCACCCCAGGCCACTCAGCTATTTTTACCCTTGTGCGCCAGGCCACACCCGATAAAGTCTTGGAGGAAGTGGGTAAATTTGGCGGCAAAGTGATTCGTACTTCCCTGTCTAAAGAAGATGAAGCCAAGCTCCAAGAAGCTCTCAACAAAGGCAACGATGCTTAAGATTCATTAACTCAACACCTGTGGGGTGTTCCTGTGAATCTCTATGACCAGGCCCGCTGGCAAGCAGCTCAACTCTGGCGGCAAACAACCGAATCCGCAGCCTATTGGTGGGAGCAACTCTTTGCGGTTCCAAACGCTGAGCCGACTGAAAACGTCAATTGGCTAGAACCGATTGCCCGCTGGCTGGCCTTGATCCTGATGGGCCTGGTCTTGGGGATTGGTCTCTTGCTCCTGGGTCGCTGGCTGTGGCGAAAATGGCTAAAGTCTCGACTGCGGGGACAACCTGGCTCAACCCCTAGATTGACCGCCCCGCGCCCAGTTAAAGAATGGTTACTCCAAGCCCAACACTGCCAGGCCAACGGAGATTATGCCGGAGCTTGTCGGGCCTACTATATGGCGTTAATTTTGCGCTTGCGGGCAGCGGAGTGGCTGAGTCGAACCGAAGCTTTAACCAATGGTGAATATTGGCGACAACTCGAAGCGGCCTGGGCAATGGGGCAACATCCAAGTCGTGTGCGGCACCCGATCCAACGCCTATTCCAGACCCATACCCAATTGTTTTATGGCGGCCAGGCCATTTCTAGGGAAACTATGGAGCAGTGTCGGGAGGCCTATTTTCAAGTTGAACCTGACCTTACCCGGCCCACCCCATGACCGCAATCCGTCTCAATTTCCGTAGTCGCAGTGGCACAAAGCAGATTTTTATCTGGATGTTTGGCCTGGGGGTGTTGCTCGGCGTGGCCCTGCTCCTGATGCTGTTGGCTCCCTCCACAAAAGCTGGTTCTAGTTATGATCAATCGCCCTGGGGCAGTCAAGCGTTTTATCACTATCTGCAAGGTTTGGCGGAAACTCAGCCTGGCCTGGAGGTGCAACGCTGGCAACGGGACTATAAAAATTTAACGGGTAAAAACCAAGTTCTCTTTAAAATTGGCGATCAGCGACAACTGCAAACCCAGGGATTTAGCTCCGACACCCTCGACTGGATCGAAGCTGGCAATACCCTGATTCTGCTCACCTGGGATGGCAACATTAAAAGTCCTGACCCATCCGTCCAAATTCCCACCCCAGTTGGGCCAGTTCAAGTTGACACGCGCCGCCGCGAAGAAGTTAAACCCGGAACCCATCCCTCCGATTTTGGCGAAACGGCGCGGCTCCTCGGTGATGTGGATGGTGCTGTTCTCTGGTCGGTAAAAACAGAGCAAGGCAAAATTATTTATGGGGTTTATCCTTGGTTCGTGGCCAACGCCTATGACCATCCCAAATTTGAGAACTTTGCCTATTTTGCCGAGCTAGCCCAGGCCGCGGGCGGTCAGATTTGGTTTGATGAGTGGCTGCATGGCTACCGGGTGAAAGACCCAACTGATTTACCGGCCGATGTTAGTTACAGTGGGGTATTGGACTATTTACGCCGCACTCCCTGGCTCTTAGTTTTACTCCAGGCCATTGTTTTTGGTGTGATCATGCTCTGGGGGAAAAACCACCGTCTCGGGGCCCTGATCCGTGAACGCCCGCCGACCCAGGCTAACAGTGAGCAATATATTCAAGCCCTGGCCAGTGTCCTCCAGAAAGCCCAACACCAGGATTTTGTCCAGGCCCAACTGAGTCAACGGCTGCGGCAAGAATTGGCGGAAAAATTAGGTTTACGCGGGGCCTGGGTCGGGCATGACGTATCATTTAGTGATCAAGAATTAGCCCAGGCCTGGAGCGCGCAAACGGGTAAAAGTCCCCAAGATTTGATGATCGTGATTGGCCCCACCCCAGAGGAGCTAACAGAGCAAGAATTATTGGCCTGGTTAAATCGGGTTGAGCAGGTGCTTCGGGGGCTGCGGTAAACCCTTGGAGGACTAATCCCTTGGTTCACTTGCCCTACTTAGACTTGAATCTCCGCTGATCCTGTTTGTAGATGCACCATCAACTTCAGATTAAACGTGGTTTCAAAGGGTTCTTTTTTGTAATGCAAGCTCCACAACTCCAACTCACAGGGATCATGGGCCTGGCTTGGATACAACACCAGGGTAAACTCGCGCAGGCCTGGTTGCCACTCACAAGTAACTTTTTGAATCGCCCCAATTTGCCGCCGATCCAGAGCAATTGCCAAACGTAAAATTGTGCTTAACTGCTCCACTACGAGGCGATGTTCTCGGCTGGTTAAATTCCGATAGTTTTCGTGTTTTTTCTTGGGTGTATTTTTGCGATGATAACGAGCTAGATTAGCAATCAGTTCAATTTCAGTATCGGTGTAGCCCAACAGGCCCCCATGGCGAATCAAGTAATAGGAATGCTTGTGATGGGCTGAATGACTGACAAAGTGACCACAATTGTGCAAAACCGCAGCACTCCAGAGTAATTCCCGTTCCGCTTCTCCCCAGCCGTGCAAAGCTCCTTGGGTTTGGTCAAATAAACTCAGGGCAAAACTGGCGACCCGCTCACTGTAGGGTAGATTGACACGAAACTTTTGGGCCATCCCCAGGGTACTGCGCTGCCGAACTGAGCCTTGATAGCGGAGCCGATCTTCAATTAACCCGTGGGATAACATCCAATCAACCACAATCCCTTCCCGCAAGGCCCGATCACAGGTTTTCAGGCTGGAAATGTGCAACAAATTCATCACTTCCGAGAGGACAACAGCCCCCGCCAAAATGATTTCAGCCCGCTTCTCCGACATCCCCGGAAATTGGCAGCGTTGTTGGTAGTTCAAAGGGCGGAGTTTCTGGATCAGGCCTTTGAGATCCGCATCGGTGAGGGTATAGCCTTGCAAGGAAGCGGGTTCATGACCGAGGGTTTGCCAGGTGTGGAGCGTCATCAGGCTTTCAATTGTCCCGGAAGTGCCAACTAAGCGCGGATATTCCCCCGCCCGTAACTGGGAGTGCAATTCCTCTGTCACCCGATCCAACATGCCCCGGACATAGCCCCGCAACCGTTCAAAGTCTCGCTCGGAAATCGGATCCGTCTGGACAAACATCTCGGTTAAGCGGACAGCCCCCACCTTAGTGCTGCTGAGATAGCGGGGTTCATGCCCATCGCCCAAAATCAATTCCGTCGAGCCACCGCCAATATCAACAATCACATGGGGTTGCCCCTGAAATTCCAGGCCCGATAACACGCCTAAATAAATCCGCCGCGCCTCTTCTTCCCCAGAAATCAAGTCAATCTCTAAGCCCGTTTCATCCCGCACCTGGTGCAAAAAATCCGGGCCGTTGGGTGCTTCGCGGACGGCACTGGTGGCCACCCCCAAAATAGCCTCAGCCCCCAAACTATCAGCCAGTTCCCGACATCGGCGTAGGGAAGCTAAGGCCCGCCCCATGGCTTCGGGAGTGAGTTGGCCCGTGTGTTGGCAGCGTTCTCCTAGTCGGACAGTATCTTTTTGGGCCGCGATAATTTTAAAGCTAGGCAAGCTGGGATTAATTTCAACGACAACCATGTGGATCGAGTTTGTGCCAACATCAATGGCCGCCAGAATTCGCGGCTCAGGGTTATGACTCCGCCAAAGTTGAAGAACCGGTGCATCTGACATGGGACAAGCCTAAAGGAGCATCGTTGACCTATCTCTAGTCTCCCCTGGCCTGGGCCAATCGGTAAAAAAATCTGGAACCGCGACTGAGGGGGCTTCTGGGGGTTGTACCTACGCGATTGGCACTGACCTGCGAGGGCTAATTCTGACCCTTAAATAATCTCTCGGGGTGTCTCAATCGGAATCCCCAAGGGACAACGCTCCGGCTTGCGAAACTCCCACTTGATCAGGTTGTCTTCCTCGAACTCTGGGGTTGGCACGGGTGTTGTTAAGGGCAACAGTTGGACAACAAAATTTACATGACCATTGCTGCTGTAGTAGGCCTGGTGATAGTCCTCTCGCTCCGCTGGGGTTGGGGCAAAGTCCTTGCCAATCCAGGCCGGGATTGGTTCACCAGGCCGAGTCCGCTGAAAATAGTCCCAAGGGTTTTCCGGTTCAATCCCAGGCGTTGGCTGAAATAAGCGGGAATCTGCAATTTGTCCCCAACCTGTAGAAAGATCGCCGGGGGGATAGGCATAGACCGTAGCCGCATATTGGCCGGGGGGAACATCCACGTACACTTGCAAGCAACCATCCAGTTCTGCATCTGCCCAGGCCACCGTCTCCACATCCTCATCGACAACCCCTGAAATCACCACCTGTCCCGTGGGTAAGTTGAGTTGCCAGGCTGCCCGCGCCGTCCAATCTTCAGCTTCCCGTGCATTCAACTCCCGCAATACAAGACGAGTGTAGTAGCCATCATCTTGATACAATCCCATGGGCATAATGGCTGTTTCTTCGAGAATGAGCGTTCTAATCGTATCCGGGTCAGTTTTGACGACATTATCTTCTAATTGAAACCAGGCCTGGCAAAAGGACGGCACTCTGGGCAATGAACCCAGCCAAATCATGCAACCTGCTTCCCAAAAACTAAATTCGACACTTTCACCCAGTTGCAGCATGAGTTAATGACACCTCCAGCAATCAGAGTTTCTTGCACGGCCTGACACTATTCAAGATTACTTTTACGCTACCCAGCCAGGACGAATGTCAAACTTTAGGATTGTTGAGTATTGTTACTATCCTCATCTCTGCCAAAACGGGGAGACTTAAAACTAGCACCTGTAATGGTTTCAAGGATTTTGGTGCTTCATGCTTAAGCAAAATGACCATAAGCCAGGCCTGGGATTGATCCAAGCAATGGAAATGGGGCGATTAGATTGGCCCAGTTTTGCCTAGGTTTTGCCTAAGGCAGGGGAGGTATTTTGCTGTTAAGAGTTAAGATGAGCGACCAGGCCAAAAACGAGAAAGCCTTGAAGCTCCCTAAATCTTAAAATTTCCAAGATTAACCTGACATAAAAAACGATGCCAGGAACCAGACTTGAACTGGTGACACGAGGATTTTCAGTCCTCTGCTCTACCAACTGAGCTATCCCGGCTTTTTTAGATGCTTTCTGATGATAGCAACAAAAGGGAACTAACCACCAGGCCCCTTTGAGGGTTTTCCAGAATCTAGTCTGAAGGAGGAGAAGGGTTAAAAAGCGGCAATTGGCCGGGCCTAGAGCATGTTATTCCGGGGGGCAGAACTCCAGGTTGCTCTAAGACCAGGCCCCGATTTTGAGCCTTAACCAGATACAAACCTTACTTCAGCCACGCCGGATCCACCTGAATTCCCAAGGCCTTGGCAACCCGCTGTCCATAGTCGTGATCCGCCCGGAAGAAGTGACAGAGTTGGCGCATTTGAATCTCCTGAGTGGCTCCCCCCAATGCTCCGGCAATGGCCTGGGCCGTACGGTTTTTTTCATCTTCAGAAAAGAGGCGCCACAAATTCCCGGCCTGGGTGTAATTATCTGGATCCTTTAATTCGTAGCGATCTGCCACCACATCCCCTAGGCTCAGGCCGGGTTCCCGATAGTCTGGGGCTTCTTTCGGGGCAGAGTCATTACTGTTGGGATAGTAATTGGGACTACTCCCACCAAACCCTGTGGACATGGCTCCATCCCGTTGATAGTGCATGACTGGACAGCGGGGTTGATTTACAGGGAGTTGCTGATAGTTCACGCCAATTCGATAGCGTTGGGCATCGGGATAGGACATGAGCCGAGCTTGCAGAACTTTATCCGGACTCGGGCCAATTCCAGGGGGAAAGACTGAAGGGCTAAAAGCGGCCTGCTCAACTTCAGCAAAATAGTTTTCCGGATTGCGGTTGAGTTCCAGCACACCAATTTCGATCAAGGGGAAATCACGATGGGGCCAAATTTTCGTGAGGTCAAAGGGGTTCCACTGAAAGGCCTGGGCTTGGGCTTCGGTCATGATTTGGACTTCAACCCGCCAACGGGGAAATTCACCCCGCGCAATGGCCTGGAATAAGTCCCGCTGGTGGGATTCCCGATCCACACCAATCAGGTTGGCGGATTCTGATCCGGTGATGTTTTTAATACCTTGGCGTGTCTTGAAGTGAAACTTACACCAAACCCGTTCCCCTGCCTGATTGATAAAGGAAAAAGTATGACTGCCAAAACCATGCATGTGCCGATAGCTGGCCGGTAAGCCCCGATCACTGAACAAAATCGTAATTTGATGGAGTGATTCTGGATTCAAGGACCAAAAATCCCACTGCATATTGGCATCCCGGAGATTGGTTTGGGGATGACGTTTTTGGGTGTGGATGAAGTTGGCAAATTTATAGGGATCGCGAATGAAGAAGACGGGGGTATTATTTCCAACTAAATCCCAGTTTCCCTCTTCGGTGTAGAACTTGACCGCAAACCCGCGCACATCCCGCTCGGCATCGGCTGCCCCTCTTTCCCCGGCAACGGTTGAAAACCGGACAAAGACCTCAGTTTGTTTGCCCACTTCTCCCAAAAACTTGGCTCGGGTGTAGTCGGACAGTGCTTTTGTGAGGGTGAATGTGCCGTAAGCTCCAGAGCCTTTGGCGTGAACGACCCGTTCGGGAATGCGCTCCCGATTAAAGTGCTGCATTTGTTCCAGCAGTTGAAAGTCCTGCATCAATAGGGGGCCGCGCTCGCCTGCTGTTAAAGCATTTTGACCATCAGCAATCGGGCAACCAGTGGTAGAGGTGAGTTTTTGCGGTTCAGTCATGGGTTGAGTGATTCCTTTATCCCTGTTGTGGCGGTGCAGCCAGGCCAGGCCTGGTTACTTAACGCCCCACAATCCTAGAAGCAATCAAGCAAAAGCGAAGAAAATTTTGGAAACTCTTAAGGTCAATTTGTTGTGGCTCAGGGGGGTCGGGTTGGACGATCTAAATTTCAGGACTGAGAGTCACTCAAGCAGCCAGTGGTTATCGGGGAATAGAGATTGATGCAACGGGCAATCCCCTGGCAGCAGCCAACCATTTTTAATGCCTTAGCGTTATGGGATCAAGGGTTAGCCAACTGAATGTTTGCACACTAAAATCCCACAACACAGGAACCTGATATGAGTGCTTCACAAAAGAGAAGTAATACCTTCAGGCTTGGGTTGTGGGAAATTAGATTTTAGGGTTTCGAGGCCAGGGGAGTTTAGACTGCTGCCGCTTCGTCTGAGACTTGGGTTAACTTAATGTGCTTGCGCCCGAGGGAAATCTCAAATTCATCGCCAGGTTGGAGATTCATCTGTTTGGTATAGGCTGAACCAATTAACAAATTGCCATTGGCCTGGACACTAATCCGATAGCTCGCGCTACGACCTCCCCGACTGCTACCCGGAGCCAGTTTGCCATCAATATTCAGCCCGTGGGCATAGGTTAGAGCTTTAAAGAACTTGAGCGTGCTAACCCGTTCCGCACCGCCTTTGGTAACGGTGTAATAGCCACAGGCCTTGGCAATTTCTTCCTGGCTTTTACCTTCCATATCTTTGACTTTCTTGAGTAAAGCTTCACCTGTGAGTTGATTAGAGCTTCGACGAGGCATTCGTTCACCTTCCTTGAATTAATGAATAGGGGCAAGTAGCGAAATAGGGCCACCTCTACTAAATGCTTGGTGCAGATCGCAACTTACACGCGTAATAATTTCAACTTAATTATTAGCAAAGCACACAACTTGATAGGTTTCAAGTTAATAACTCATTTTTTTAGAAATTTTCCTGTTATTTTTTCTGATTTTTTCTGAGGCATTAGTTTGTATGGGCCACCGAAACGCACAGCAATTTTTTTATTTACGAGGTGTATGAAAAGTCAGGGCAAATTTACTTATTTTTTATGACCAGAGTGTTAGACATTCTGCTAAAGCTAGTTTGCGATGTCATCTAAAAACTGAGTCGCTTTGGCTAACTTTGCCCAGGCCTGGGATAAAGCTCCAAGAACAAGAATGAATTCGTTAGACTCGAAATAATGACCTGTGGAAACCCTTATTGTGACGATTGAGCAACAAATAGAAGCACTCATTGCCCAGGCCCCGCCTGATGGCCAAACTCCCCGGGCCCTGAAAATTATTGCCCCCGCGTTGCGAGATACTGCGGCGCTCTTAGGAGAACTAGCCTACTTTATTCGACAATCACCGGAAGGCAACTGGGAATCTACCACCTTAGCCCATCGAGACAAACCAAACCTGACTAAAACTGTGATTTATGCCTATGCCAGTGGTGAGCAGGCTGAATTAGATGCGGCGGCTGGCCTGGTGATTGTGGAAATTCCGGTGATTAACTTATTGTTTCAACTCATTGCCCTCGAGCCTGTGGATAGCTTGATCTTCTTTTCTGCCAGGCCAGAAACCGCCCCGCAAGAAGTTCAACGCCAGGCCCTGCAACGACAAATTTCCCAGCTATTGAGCTTACCACCGAACCTGGCCTAGCTTTTGCCTAGGTTTTGGAGGATGGAGCCAACTGAGAGCGGCAACCTTTACTCTATGCTGCTGACTAGAGACGCAACTGCAACCAACCCGTTATGACCATCAATAACCTAGCGAGCTATATCGATCACACCTTATTAGACCCCACAGCCACAATTGCTGATATTGACCGCCTCTGTGCCCAGGCCGAGCAGTGGAAGTTTGCCAGTGTTTGTATTTACCCAATCTGGGTCAAGCGGGCCGTGGCGCAACTCCATGGCAAATTACCGCGGGTCGGGACAGTGATCGGTTTTCCCACGGGTGCGCATACGCCTGAAACCAAGCTCTATGAGGCTCAATTTGCCGTTGATAACGGTGCCCAAGAATTAGATGTGGTAATTAATTTAGGCTGGCTGAAAATGGGCGAGAGTGATGCCATCTATCGAGAAATGGCCGCCATTTGTGAGACCACCCAAGTCACCGTGAAAGCCATTTTAGAAACAACCGTCTTAAGCTCTCCAGAAAAGCAGTTAGCCGCCGAAATTTGCCTTGATGCCGGGGTGCAGTTCCTCAAAACCAGTACCGGCTGGCGGGGCGGGGCAACGGTGGCAGATGTCAAACTATTAAAGCAAATTGCCAAGGATCGAGTTGGGGTCAAGGCCTCCGGGGGCATTCGTACCTATGGACAGGCCCTGACCCTGATCCAGGCCGGCGCAACTCGTTTAGGGACATCCCGCGGGCTGGAGATTCTGCAACAACAGGAGTCGGCGACAGAGGAGGAGGACTAACCGCGGAATAAGGGCAACAGGAGTGATGACCTTAAAACTACAGGGATAAACATCTTTCCTGGTGCTTAAGCATAATCACTCACGGGGGCGCAGGTACAAATCAAATTCCGATCCCCATAGGCATTATCAATCCGACTGACAGCAGGCCAGAATTTTGCTTCTTTTGTCCAGGACATGGGGTAGGCAGCTCTTTCCCGGCTATAGGGACGATCCCACTGATCGGCAGTGACAACAGGGGCAGCGTGGGGAGCATTTTTCAACAGGTTGTTATCTCGATCCGCTACGCCGGTTTCAATCTCCGCAATTTCGCCCCGAATCGCAATCATCGCCTCGCAGAAGCGGTCAATTTCGGCTTTAGATTCACTTTCTGTCGGCTCCACCATCATTGTCCCAGCCACCGGCCAAGAGACCGTTGGAGCATGAAACCCATAATCCATCAAGCGTTTAGCAATATCTTCGACTTCAATTCCCGCGGATCTTTTTAGGGGGCGCAGATCTAAAATACATTCATGGGCAACGCGACCATTGGCTCCGGTGTAGAGAATTGGGTAATAGGGGGCTAAACGGTTAGCGATGTAGTTGGCGTTGAGGATGGCAATTTTGGTCGCTTGCATTAACCCGGCGGCTCCCATCATCGTGATGTACATCCAGGAAATCGGCAAAATACTGGCACTCCCCCACGGCGCGGCGGTAACCGGCCCTAAATGGCAAGACCCCTCGGCTTCTAGCAGCGGATGACCGGGTAAAAACGGAACTAAATGCGCCGCCACCCCAATTGGCCCGACACCTGGCCCGCCCCCCCCGTGGGGAATACAGAAGGTTTTGTGCAAGTTGAGATGGCAAACATCGGCACCAAAATCCCCTGGCCGACAGACTCCGACCTGGGCATTCAGATTGGCCCCATCCAGATAGACTTGCCCCCCGGACTGATGAATGATTTGGCAAATCTGGCGAATTTCGGTTTCAAAGACCCCGTGGGTGGAGGGGTAAGTAATCATCAAGGCCGCGAGGTTAGCCTGGTATTTCTCAGCTTTGGCGGTTAAATCGGCCAGATCAATATTCCCCTGGTCATCACAATTGATGGTGACAACGTTCATCCCGGCCATCACTGCACTGGCGGGGTTGGTGCCGTGGGCTGAGGTGGGAATTAGGCAAATTGTCCGGTGGGGTTCGTTCCGATGTTGATGATAGGCCCGAATCACTAAAAGGCCAGCATATTCCCCTTGGGAGCCAGCGTTCGGCTGTAGAGAAACTCCAGTAAATCCGGTGATCTCAGCCAACATCGTTTCCAGTTCGCTAAAAAGCTGTTGATAGCCCTGGGTCTGAGCATGGGGGGCAAAGGGATGAAGCTGGGAGAACTCGGGCCAAGTCACCGGGAGCATTTCCGCTGTGGCATTCAGTTTCATTGTGCAGGAGCCTAGGGGAATCATCGAAGTGGTCAGGGACAGATCCTTGGCCTGGAGCCGTTGCATATACCGTAAAAGCTCGTGTTCCGAGTGGTAGCGGTTAAAAACGGATTGAGTTAAAAATGGGGTTTGACGAGTTAAGACATCATCCCAGGCCCCGGCTTGGCTCCCCTGAATCAGTTCATCAAGGGCAACGTTTAGCTCCGGTGCAAAAATCTCTAGCAAATCCGCCACATCTGCTAGCGTTGTGGTTTCGTCTAAGCTAATGCCCACGTTGGCCTGGGGATCCCTTCCATAGCGCAAATTAATTTTTAGGTGTCCGGCGCGCTGTTGAATTTGTTTGAGATTTTCTGGCCTGACCTGGATTGTAATCGTGTCAAAAAATTCCCGATGGGCAAGCTCATACCCGGCCTGGTGGAGGGCTTTTGCCAGGAGTTGGGTCAAACCATGGATACGACGGGCAATATTTTCTAGGCCTCCCGGCCCGTGATAGACCGCGTACATACTGGCCATAACGGCTAATAACACCTGGGCAGTGCAGATATTACTCGTGGCTTTTTCCCGGCGGATATGTTGCTCGCGTGTTTGCAGGGCTAATCGATAGGCCGGCTGACCTGTAACATCATGGGACAACCCCACGAGACGGCCGGGAATTTGGCGTTTATAGGCATCTTTGGTGGCTAAAAAGGCGGCATGAGGGCCCCCATACCCCAAAGGTATACCCAAGCGCTGCGAACTCCCGATGGCAATATCAGCCCCTAATTCTCCCGGTGGAGTTAAAAGAGTCAAGGCGAGTAAATCCGTGGCCATCGTGACAATCACACCCTGAGCTTTCGCTTTGGTAATCACAGCTCGATAATCACAGACCTGGCCATCCGTTGCCGGGTATTGAAGAACCAGGCCAAAGGTCGGGGTCGTAAAGTCTTCAAGCTCTGGTTCACCAACAACCACTTCAATACCAAGGGGATTGGCTCGGGTTTGAATAACGGCAATGGTTTGAGGATGACAGTTAGCAGCAACAAAAAAGCGATGACAGTCTTTCTGGGGTGAGACACTCAAACTTAAACTCATGGCTTCGGCGGCGGCGGTGGCTTCATCCAACAGCGAGGAATTAGCAATAGCCAGGCCCGTTAAGTCCGACACCAGGGTTTGAAAGTTAAACAGAGCTTCTAGGCGACCTTGGGCAATCTCGGCCTGGTAGGGGGTGTATTGAGTGTACCAACCGGGATTTTCCAAAATATTGCGTTGAATCACTGGCGGCGTGATGCAGTTGTAATAGCCCAGGCCAATAAACGACCGCCAAACCTGATTTTTTTCGGCCATGGTTTTGAGGCTGGCCAGGGCCTGGGATTCACTTTGGGCCGGGGGGAGATTCAGGGGCTGGGAGCGATAAATGTTCGCTGGCACCGTCTCAGTCACTAATTCATCTAGGGTCAGTGGCGATTGGGCCCTCAGGCTAGATAACATTTCGGCCAGATCAGCTTCGGTTAGGCCAATGTGGCGAGAAATAAAGGATTTTTGCCCATCCTCAAGGAGTTGGCTCAGGTTAATCCGAGGATGTTGCTGCATCCCGGTTGCCGTTTGCATCATGAAATTCTTGCCAAAGCTAGGGAAATGTTACTTTATGTTACAGTGTAGCCCTCTTAACAGGAAATAGCGAATAACCAAGATGGGTGATCCGGCCCTCAATTCAGATGCAACTCAGTTTTGCTGGAATCATTTTGAGTGAGTCCCAGGCATCACGGGAGTAGTTTTTATCTGGCTTAGTTCTATTTATTGCTGTTTCCTGGGCAAGTATCAATGAAGATCATTCATCGTTATTATAATCTCACTACTTTTTTTAATTGCTATCCCCCCAAATCAGCCCGGTAAATTCCGATTACTGAGTGACAGAAGGATGACGCAGCTCCAGCGAACAGCCAGGGATAACGAGAAAGCTCAACAGTCTTAAGAATCAATTAAGTTATGAACCGGTGCAGCAAGTCTATCAGTTATAAAATGAAATAACCTTCCCCTGTCCTGAGCGTGTCATGCACCATAATCCGATCTGGATTGAAAATTTGAATTATACCTATCCCGATGGCACCCAGGCCCTAGACCATCTTTCCATTTCCATTGCTGCAACTGAACGTGTCGCGATTGTCGGGGCCAATGGTTCGGGTAAATCCACCCTCTTACTCCATCTCAATGGTATTTTTCTACCTCAAACCGGAGAAGTTCGCATTGGCGAAATGCTGGTCAATCCTGATAATTTGCGGGGGATTCGTAATTTCGTTGGCCTGGTCTTTCAAAATCCTGATGATCAATTATTTATGCCCACGGTTGGGGAAGATGTTGCCTTTGGCCCGAAAAACCTGGGATTTACCGGGGCAGCAGTAACACATCGCGTCAATCAGGCCCTCTATTCCGTTGGCATGGATCCGGCTGACTATTACCATCGCAATCCGCAAAACCTGTCTGGTGGAGAGAAAAAAAGAGTGGCCATTGCCGGAGTATTAGCGATGCAACCCCAGGTTCTTGGCCTGGATGAACCCACTGCCCAATTAGACCCCCGTTCTCGCCGCCAACTGATTGAACTGTTACAGAATTTACCCCTAACGCAAGTCATTGTCACCCATGATTTGGATTTGGCCCTAGAACTTTGTCCGAGAACAATTGTTTTAAGCCAAGGCAAAATTGTGTTTGATGGGGGAACGGCCCAGGCCTTGGCAGATGTGCAATTTCTCCAGGCCCACGCCTTGGAATCACCCTTGAGCTATACCCGTCCCTACTGTAATTTGGGAGATGCCCCCCTGAGACAATCACTCAATTGGGTGACGCATCTTGGGGCAACAACTCAGCGGGCCTGAACCACCACAGTCCTCGCACCTGAAGGAAAACACTTGCAATATTGCAATAATGGATCAATACGGGTGGTATCGCGATGGTTGATATTGGCTTAACTCATATTGCGCTGCCGGTGGCTGATGTGGAGAAAAGCATTCAGTTTTACTCAGACTATGCTGGGATGCAAGTTATCCATCGCCGCAGCGATCAAGCCACAGGTTCCCATGTTGTCTGGCTGTCCGATCGAACGCGTCCCTTCGCGATTGTCCTAATTCAAACCGGCCCTGTTCAATTCCACTTAGCCCCCTTGGCCCATCTTGGTGTGGGTTGCGAAAGTCGTGATATGGTCGATTGGTTGTGTGCAAAAGCGAAGCAGGCTGGAGTACTCGTGCATCCTCCCCAAGATTCTGGCTATCCAGTGGGCTATTGGGCTTTTTTGCGCGATCCCGATGGGCATACGTTAGAACTCTCCTACGGCCAGGAAATTGGCTTCACAGTTACAGCCCATAGCTCAAAAAAATCTGAGGTGTGAAGCTTGTTGCGACTAGCCGCATTGGTCATTCTCTGCGGATTTAAGCGTTAGGAATCAAGACTAATAGATCTGTAACGTCTAAGGTTTGCTCGGCCTGGGATAACAATGTTGAAAGTTGCCCCCGGTGATGGGTTTGATGATTAAAAAAGTGCAGGATTAAGTCACCCATGCGCTTATGGTGGGGAATCCCTTTGGTCGTATGATAGTCCAAAATATGCTCTAGATCTGCTGCGGTTAATTCTTGGGCCCAGGCCTGGATGATTTGATCAAGTTTTATCCGTTCAGATTCTAAATCCACAAAATTGGCAAACAAAATCTGATCCAAAGACTGTGGTGGTTGGACATCGTGAATCGGATTTAAGGCCTGTGGTTGATGGGGATGTGTGGCAAAGCGTTTCAGCCAAATAATATCTGCCACGACTAAATGATTCAGTGTTCCTAAAATCGAACGAAAAAATGCCCCCCGGTCTAGAGCTAATTCTGTTGGGGACAGTTGCCCACAGGCCTGGTAAATTTTGGTATTCATCCACTGGTTATAGTCAGCCATTAAGCAAACTTCATGGATTAGCATACTCAGCCTCAGGACAGTCAAGTTGCCAAGAGTCAGCACTCATTACCATTTACCATCACCAGACAACTCAGTTAAGAGATATAGTCATTTTGCTGAGGAATGAAACACAAAAATCCGGGAAACCGTTACGGGTCTTCGGGTTGCCTGTCTCACTTTTGGCAGAAATGACCATACAGGCTGTAATGGAATGATGAGGACGCTCGGCAGGAATCGATAAACCCATCTAACTCACTTTGGCCAAATGCAACACAACCCCCAGGCCCGCCCCAATTTCTGCTGGAGTCACTTTGCCATCTTTATTGGTATCGAGGGCATCAAACACGGCATCGGAACCCAGCCATTCTTCCCGGGTAATAATCCCATCCCCATCCAGGTCATAGACATGGAAAATATCCTCAGTTGCATGGCTGAGTGTGGCTTCTCCTTCAAGGCGATGTAACCGCTGAGCCAGTAAATCCTCCAAGGTTTCTAGGGCTTTAGTAAACCCCTTAATCCCTTCATCCAGTTTTTCGGAAGCCATCGGGTCGGCTGCGTGCATTTGGACAAACGTGGCCTGGTCAATCGTGATTTTCTCAATTTCCAGCGTCGCTGCTTTGGTGGCATCCAGTTTTCGGGGGAGTTCTGCCTCAGTTTCTCGCAATTGAGTCAATAACACCGGGGAAATGGTTAACAGATCACAGCCCGCCAACTCGGTAATTTCGCCAATGTTGCGGAAACTCGCACCCATGACTTCGGTTTTATAACCAAATTTTTTGTAGTAGTTATAAATGGTGGTGACAGAAACAACTCCTGGATCCTCAGGGGGGGCATAACTCTCCCGTCCCGTACTTTTTTTGTACCAATCCAGAATCCGGCCAACAAAGGGAGAAATTAAGGTTACGCCCGCTTCGGCACAGGCAATGGCCTGGTGTACCCCAAATAATAAGGTCAAGTTACAGTGAATCCCTTCTTTTTCCAGAATTTCTGCGGCCTTAATCCCTTCCCAGGTGGAGGCAATTTTAATCAACACCCGTTCTGGGCCAACCCCGGCTGCGGCATACTGGGCAATTAGTTCTCGAGCTTTATTGATTGTGGCTGCGGTGTCATAGGAGAGGCGGGCATCCACTTCGGTTGAAACTCGGCCGGGAATAATCTGCAAAATTTTTAAACCAAAAGCAACCGCCAAACGGTCAAACGCCAAAGAGGCAATGGCTTTTTCAGACGCATCAGAGCCTAAATCTGCCTTGGCTTTTAAGAGGGTTTCATCGACAATGGCCTGGTATTCCGGCATCTGCGCCGCCGCGGTAATGAGAGAGGGATTGGTCGTGGCATCACGGGGAGTAAATTGTTCAATGGCCTGGATGTCACCGGTATCGGCCACCACCACAGTCATTTGGCGCAGTTGATCCAATAAGTTCATAGGATGCAGTTCTCCCAGTTGTCCCCTTCAGCCTAGCAACCGGGCCTGGAAATGACTGGAAATCGGGGGTTTGTCTGCTAAAAGTTTAAGGTTCTAAAAATTTCAGTCCAAAATCGTTGCTAACCGTAACACCGCTCTCAGATTTATAACCTCTAAAACTGGCGTTAGTGAGGCGGCATGGAGATATAAACCGGGGGAGGGCCTGGGTAACGACTATGGCGCAAAATCTCGGCATCATCAGCGTTGTGGGGCTTGAGATAGAAATAATAGGGATCGCTGCGGTGGATTAGGTCATCCTCTGGCTGGGAACGCTGGCTGATCAACAAATCTGTATCGACCCGGACATGCAGATACCCTGGAATTAACTCTGTGGGTTGAGCAACATTCGGCGTAAAGATTGTGGACACGGTGGTTTCTGTCGTTAATTTGATCAGGCTGTTCCCGATTTCTGGTGGCCGCTCAGTCGGGATTTCTTGCCAGGTAAAGCCGGTTTGGACAAAGGCTCGCAGGGGAAGGATTTGGATATAAAGGGGATGCTCTCGATCCAGGTTTTGCATCACGAGGGTTAAGCGATAGGACTGGCCATCCGACTCATAGGCAACATTTTGCAGATCAATGTAGAGATAGCCGTGGCTGGCCTGGTCGAGTTGGGCGAGGGCTTGTTTCTTCGCTGCCATGACTCGTCGTTGATACCAGGCCAGGCCCGCATCCAGGCCCCAGGCCCCTGAGAGAATTGGTAACAACCAGAGGAATTTCCGCCGATTAATCCCTAGATTTGTCCCTAAGGATATCGGTACTGGAGTTGGAGATCGTTCCGGCAACTCTAAGGGGGGTAGGGGATATTCTTTTTGAGCAGCCGCAAGTTGTTGGTTAGTCTTGGTTAATCCTCCCCTTTCCAAGTGCAAGACCTGATCGGCATATTCGGTCAGGCTGAGGTTATGCGTGACGATGACCAAGCTGATGTTCTGAGACCGACAAAGATGGAGCAACAAGGCCATGATTTCCTGTTCGCTGGTTTCATCTAGGTCTCCGGTGGGTTCATCGGCGACGAGGAACGGTGGCGAGTGGATTAAAGCTCTGGCAATGGCAACCCGGCGTTGTTCCCCTCCCGATAATTGGCCTGGGTAGGCTTGGCAACGGTGTTCTAGTCCCACTTGCTCTAGTAATAGGGCGGCTCGGTCGTAGGCCTGGGTTGAGGTGATTATGTTTCCGACTAGTGCTGGTAAAGCAACATTATCGATGGCTCGTAAGGTGGGTAATAAACTGGCAAATTGAAACACAAACCCAAAGCTGCGGTTCCGCATTTCCGCCCGCTGTCCCGTTGTTAAATTCCACAGATTAATGTCATTGACTTCAACCAGGCCCCGGGTGGGCCGACTTAAGCCGCTGATCATGGCCAATAGCGACGACTTCCCTGACCCCGAGCGGCCAATAATGGCGGTAAATTGGCCTGGTGATAGGTTGAAACTCACCTCTTTAACCGCATCAATAGTGCCCCAGGCCGTGGTGTAGGTTTTACAGAGGTTGTGGGCAGTTAAGGTTGGGGTGTGAGCGTTCATGCATTCAGGTTAGCCGAACAATTCAGAGGGATCATGGCGGCTAATTTTCCAGGCCGGTACCAGAGCACCCAGGCCCCCCAGGAAGGCAGCCCCGAGAATGCACCCCACCGTTAACTTGACCATGCTCCCCAATTCCGGCCAGAGAAACGAGACCCCAAGGCTGTTTAAGTCATAAATCAGGGTGCGTTGCGAGAAGCGGATAAGCCCCAGGCCCAGGCCAGTCCCGATCATCCCCCCGCCGCCGGTCATGAGTGTGGCCTCCAGCAAGACTAAGCCGATTAGTTGTTGGGGTTTGGTGCCGATGGCGGCTAAAAGTCCCAATTCCTGTTGCCGTTCACTGACAATGGCACTAAAAATCACACTGATCATCAACGCCAGTCCAACCAGCATCGCCACCATCAACAGCCAGATGCCCCGCACCAAGGCCGTTAAGCCTGGCCGCACCGTCGTTAAAATTACGTCTGCTGTGATGACCTTAACCTGGGGGGCCTGGGCCAGAATGGCAAACTGAACTTGTTGGGATGTGGCTCCGGGCTTGAGTTTGACTAATAACCCTGAATACTGGCCTGGTGAGAGCTTGAGGGGATGATTTCCGGGTTGACTTGCCTCTGAAAGGTGCTGCAACGTTTCAAAATTAACAAACAAGGCCTGTTCATGGGTTCCCACCCCCGTGTGTTCCAACCGACCATAGACAATTAACTTTTGTCCATAGAGGTAAATTTCCTGATTGAGTTGCTCAGGATGGCCGCCGCCCACAATGACATCCCCGGCCTGGAATGGACGCGCTAACTGTTGGACTAACCACGGCTGCACTGTAAAGTCATGGCCTGGGTCAAAGCCAATTAACTCAACGGGATGATTGATATTTCCCGGCCCGTGATATCCCGATTGATCGGCTCGCAGCAGCAATTGAGGAGCCACCTGTGACACACCGGGTATGGCTGCAATTTCGGAAGCCAAGCTGGAGTCGAGGGTTGAGTCCGTCGGTGCAGCCGTGAGTAAGGCGGAGGTAATATTCACCAACGTCCCTTGAGGCACCACGAGCAAATCTGCACCCAAACGGGAAAAGCTGACGGTCATACTGGTTTGGGCTCCCCATAACAGGGTTGTCACGGCAAAAATCGCCCCCGTTGCCACCGCCACTGCCCCCATCAAAAATAGGGTTCTGGTTTTCCGTCGCCCCAGATTTTGTAGAGCCAGCCGCAAGAAAATCCAATCTTTCTTCATGTCATCCTAGTTCATCTTCTCGAATTCAAATTAATAAACCTGTGAAGAGTTGATATTTGCTTTTTCTGAAAACCAGAAGTGATTATCTTACGTTACATAATTCGTTTTTGATAATCACTAAGATGAGTAACGATGAGTCATTCCAAAACTTAGTTGGAAATCGATATTCATCGCTCCATTGACTTATTTGGCATTTTTTAGAGATATAAAACTGTCCTTAAACCCTCATCTACCTCCTCCTGTAAATAGTCTGGGAGCGAACCAATGCGTTCAATCAAAAACATCTTATCAACTGTAAGAATTTGAGAGACATTAACAACAGAGTCTCTCGACAAACCCGATACCCCACACGGTAATAGTACGTTGCCCGGTGCTTCTGCTAACTGAATATTGGACGTGATAATAACGACAATAACAGTGCTAATTCGACTCTGGGTAAACGTATCATTCTGAATCACTAGGACGGGACGGCGATACCCAGGTTCTGAAGCGACAGGATCGGGTAGGTTTGCCCACCAAATTTCTCCTCGAACCATTACCACTCCTCGTGAGGCAAAGACATAAACTGCATCCGTGCCATCACTGGCTCAAGTTCAGAGGATTCTGTAGCGTAAACTTGGTTCAATTGGAGCAAGATTTGATCATGGTTGTGCTTTTTCAGATATGCCTGTAGTGCTTTTGCATAAAGCTCACTGCGGGACAATCCTAACTGGAGAGCAAGTGCTTCGGCCTCTTCAAAGATTGAATCTGGCAATGAAATTGCAGTTTTCATACTGACCTTAGCTTAGAGTCCTACACTTTGGTTATACCTCAGTTATACCAGAGCTGCAAGAACAAAAAGACTATATAGTGGTTTCGCTTAGAAGTTAAACACTAAAAGACTTGAAAACCTTACAGGTATTTGTTTTTTGGCGTAGCCTCTCGGAGGGATAATGTCTCATTTTCAGCAGAAATAACTATATTGCAAAAGACTTAAACGCTGAACTAAAACCCAGTTCAATACACACTGCTTTCTCGATCTCTGCCCAATAAACATCTTCTAAAACACCCTGTTTATTCTTAATTCTCTGAGCATCTACAGCCCTCATTTGACTTAAGTTGATATGTCGATCTCTATCGAGTCCATTCTGTGGAGTTGGTGCAACGTTGACAACGAACGGATAAGTCTTTGTTCCAGGCAACAAGGGCGCAACGATTGTGGTTGAACCATTTTGGTTGCCGACATCATTTTGCAAAATTAGACAAGGGCGTTCTTTATCGGTTTCATGACCAAGAACAGGTTTTAGATCAACCCACCAGATATCTCCTCGCTTGTAAGTTAAGTTTCCGTTAGGCATTTAAACCATCACCCACGGCAACATCCCAGGCCGAGATTTCTTCCTGTAACTCTGGGTCATTGGCCTGGTCTTTATAAGCCTCTTCTAGCTCTTTCATCAAAATCCGTCTCTTCTCTTGCCAGAGGACAGCATTTATAAAGCTGCTACGGTTGCTGGCGAGCCGATCGACAAAATCGAGAATATCGTCATCCAAGGTTATGCTGACTTTCTTGCTCATGGTTTTAAGGTGCCTACGGTGGTCTAGTAGGATTACACTGTCATACTAGCTAATCCTACGTCAGTTGCTACCTGATATTGCCTTTAAACAATGGGTGAGTTGGTTGAATTCAGAATTTCTGGGGTTAACCCTCGTTCTTGGACATTTCGACTAATGTCACTCATCACTTCTTCCAGAGGTCTTTTGCATCGAGTCACATCACCAAGTTTGAGACTGAGTAATGCTTCTAATTTACGCCGTTGTTCTTTGGAGGCTGCTTCAAAAGCACGGGCAACTTCAGCATTAACACGAATTGTGATTGTTTTGATTTCCATAGTAATTATTTAGTCTATAAACAATTTTTCTGTTGTAAATTTTGTCATTGATCTATGGTGAACTGAATCAACTTTTCTCTCCTATTGTTAATCGCATACTCATCCTTAAACCTGTAAAGGGTCAATATTTCTTCTTTAGAAAACTAATAATGATTATTTTGCTCAGAGCAATTCTCTTAGGATAACGGCTAAAGTGAGCGGCGGAGCGAGAACTAAAACGAAGCGCAAAGACTCTGTACCGTCCGCTCCACTGTGTTGTTAG
>VFQU01000664.1_pt1 | contig 26918 bp, 21 predicted proteins | sample 3512311 | NCBI WGS metagenome assembly VFQU01 (sample SAMN10412377, study PRJNA504923) | tailings metagenome | isolation source: Relicate 3 Philex TSF3 active mining site | place: Philippines: Tuba, Benguet | collected 2017-08-29
TCTGCGGAGATGCTGCATGGTAGCTGGCTGCGGGGATAAATCAGAGCTTCCCTAGGTGTCGTCGCCGGACGCTTACGATGCCGAGGGCGGTACAACCGCCTAAACCAGAATGTGGCGAAGCATGCTTCGCCGCTGGTGCGGCCAAGAGCCGCAGCCACACGTGAACACAGGCGGGGACGGTCAAGCCAAGAGCGGGTCAGCAGGAAAAGAGTGGAGCCCGGAAAGCGGGAGGAGTTTTGTCGGCCCTGTTGACACGGGCGGCGCAATGGTGACCCCGGATTGCGCCCGCGAACTCAATGCGCTGAGGACGAGACATGCGCCGACACTACGCCGGCGCATGTGGCAAAACAAGACCTGACCCCGGATTCGCGGATTGGCGGGCGGCGCAATGGTGACCCCGGATTCCGCAAGGCAAAGCCGACCAAAGCAAAACGCCCGGCGAAGGCCGGGCGTTGATGTGGAACGGTGCGTTATGCAAGCGGCGTGTCGAGACCCGCCTTACCGCGTTCACTGCTTCCCAAGGAATTCTGCACAAGAGGATGTAGAGTCAAAAGGCGAAACGTCCAAGAAAGCATCCGGCTTGTTCTCCTTGGTGACGAACGTCTTCCGATGGATCTGGCAATTCGTTATGCCCTCAGAGCTCCAGGCTGCATGAATAATCGCGAACTCCCATTGGCGCTCTTCGACAACTGATCCGTCACACTCAACCGTCTCGAATTTCCGAGATGCTTCGAGTACCCACATGGCTTCAGTGACTTCTCCAATCCGAAAAAGCCTTGCAGAATCCAGACCAGGCAACGGAAGAGCGAATTCTTTGGAGTTGTTGATCGCCGCAACAGCCGAGACGATGTCCGAATGCGAGTGCCCCGTCCACTGGTGGTCACGATGGGAAGCTTGGCATTCGGTGTCCGTCACCCTGGTGGCAAGCCCCAAAAAGACAACACCCAGAAGAATGCTGCCCATCAGTCGTACGCCCTGCTAAACCTATCGCATCCGAAACACTCCCGCTCGTAGTACATGATTTGGCGGTGACTAAGTCCAGCAGCATGCCCAGCCTCATGCGCCAACGTCGAGGAAAGCGCGCAACAGTTCGGGCCAAGTGCGTTCGGGTAGATGTTAACAACATTGCTACCCTTGTGTTCGGCACAAACGGTGCCAGGCCCCGATGGAAAATATCGGTACTCCGCCGATTCGAGCATCGCGATAACTCGGTACTTGGTGTACTCGTCTATGCAGTACTCCTTGCGATTGCCATCCACCCCGCAATCATGGCAGCCCGCGCATTCCGCTAGCGTCTTTCGAGCCTTCTCATTTGCGGAGCGCATGCGTTGCTCGTCGTCTCTATTGAACCCGCTGTACTGCGAAGCAAGGCCAAACTGGTCAAAGAGATAGAGTGGGTTGGATCTCACGTAGGCGTATGTGGAGGGGCCGTCCTTTAGCCCAATCGGATCACTCTCCACATACCGCCCGGCGCTGGGCTCATAGTCCCGGAAATAGTTGTAATGCCACCCAGTAACCGAATCAAAATACTGCCCCGGATACCGCAAATTGAACTCCAACTCCACGCCATCCCCATCCACATCCGCTTCCGCCGGATGCTGACCAAACGCACTGCCCTCCAGCGCCCAGCGCCACACCACCGCATTCCCCGCCGCCGGGCGGGTGATCGCCCGCGGGCTGCCGAGGTGGTCGGCGTGGATGTGCAGCCATTCACCGGCATAGGCCTGGCCGCCGTTTACGTTGCCCTGACGTAGCGCCACCGGCTGGCCGTCCAGCCAGACGATCAGCTGTCGAAGTTCCAGACTGCCGCCCTGGTTCTTGCCCTCGAACAGCAGCTGGCCGCCTTCGTCGTAGCCGAAGTGGCGCGGCTCGAACGCCATCCGGCGGTACTCGCGCTCGCCGCGACCGTTGTACAGGTTCGACTGGATCGGACCGCCCAGCATCGCCGAGCGCGGCAGCGACTCATACCGATTGAAGCCCGAGTACTGCACCTGCAGCCCACCGATCGCGGTGGTATTGCCCGCGGCGCTATAGCTTCGCGGCTCACCGGCGACGGCCTGCAGACGATGGCTCTGTGCCGGGTAGTCGTAGACGCTGCTAACGCCGCGCCCGCCGCTGCCCTGCGTGTGGCTGGTCCGGTTTCCGGTGGCGTCGTAGCCGAAGTGCTCCAGCGGGCCGCTGGCTTTGGGCTGGGTGCGCTCGGTGAGGCGATAGAGGCGGTCGTACCCGAACACGAAGTCGCCGTCACCCGTGCCCAGACCCACCACATTGCCCACGGCATCCAGCGTGTAGTCGTAGCTGAAGCCGGGGCTGCTGAGTGCGTCGATGCGGTAGTCGGCGTCCAGCGCGCGCTGCCAGACCGCGCCGCCGGCGTACTCAAGACGCATGGCCGGGCCGAAAGGCGCGTGCTGCACCTGAGTGATCAGCGGCTGCGGCTGGGAAGCGCCGACGGGCTGCACGTCCACCGCGCTCACGCGACCGGCGATATCGCGGCGATAGAAGACACGATCGCCGTTCGGGTAGGTCAACGAAGCCAGCTGGTCGGCTGGGGTGTAGGTGTAGGCCAGGCTCCAGCTCACTTCGAGGTCCGGCGCCATGTTCTTGATCGGGCTGCGGTGCTTGGCAACGACATTGCCGCGGCGGTCGTAGCAGTAGGTCAGCAGGCCCAGGCGGTCTTCGATCTGGCTCAGGCGGCCCACAGCGCTGCTGCTGGTGCAAATCTCTTTGGCACCCGCACCGTCATAGCGGTAGACGATCACTTCGTCGTCCTGGCTGTTGCTCTGCCGGGTCAGGCGATTGAGTGCGTCGTACTCCATCGTCACCGTCACCCCGCGCGCGTCGGTCTGCGTGAGGCGGTTGCCGGCTTCGTCCACGGTGTAGCGGGTGACGCCGGTGTCCGGGCTGCTGAGCTGGGTGAGGTCGCCCAGGCCGCTGTAGGTGTAGTCGGTGTGCAGGCCCTTGGGGTCGATGACCTTGGTGAGGCGGTCCTGCGCGTCGTAGCGGTAGCCGGTGCTGACGTTCAGGCCGCCGACGTCCTGCAGGCTCTGCTGCAGGCGGTTCAGCGGGTCGAAACTCTGCGTGCTACGCACGTTCAGCGGGTCGATGCTGGCGGTGTTGTTGCCGTTGGCGTCGTACTCCGACACATAGGCGCGCAGCTGGGCGTCGCGCTGTTCGCGCAGCTGGCCGAGCTGGTTGTAGACGCGCGAAAGCTGGCGCTTGACGGCGCCCTGCGGGTCGAAGGTGGTCTCGGACGTGCTGTTGCCGGCCGGGTCGAGCGTGTAGTCGATGCGGTTGCCCAGCGCGTCGGTGACCGAGATGAGGCGATGGGCGTCGTCATAGCCGTAGTCGAGGTAGCTGCCGTCCGCCTGGGTGATGCGATCGACCAGGCCCGTCGGGGTGTAAGCGAACTGCGTGACCGCGTCCTCAGCGGCCGTGGCGCCCTTGACGGTGCGGCTCAGCAGCCAGCCGCGCGGGTGGTAGCTGAGCTCGGTGACCACGCCGTTGGCGTCGATCGAGCGCGTGAGCCGGCCGGCGCGGTCGTAGCGGGCGTGGGTGGTGACGTGGCCGAGCGCATTGGTGACGGTGTGCAGGTCGCCTCTGCGATGACAGGGCCCCGTAGCCTGCGCGCAGCCGGATTCGTCGGTGGCGGCGTGGTAGGCGTAGGCGGTGACATCGGCCACGTCGACGCGCGAGCCGTCGACGGACTTCAGCGCGCCGATGATCGGGCAGGTGGAGCCCGGTGCGCTGGCGTCGGCGGCTTCGCAGTAGGTGTAGCGGGTCTGGCGCACGCCAAAGGGGGCGTTGGCGGCGCTGCCGCACTGGGTGTAGGCCACGGCCGCAGGCACCGCCAGATCGACCTCGCAGCGCGCGGTGGTCTGGCCGCGGCTGTTGTAGGCGAAGCGGATCTCGCGGCCCGGCTCGGTGCGGGTGAGCACACGGTTGAGGGCGTTGTCCCAGGTGCTGCTGTAGCTGCGGGTGAGCGCCGTGGTGGCGCCGTTGGCTGCCAGCGCCTCGGTGCGGCCGGTTTCGCGGAAGGCGTCGTGGGTGTAGTTGGTGCGCGTGCCGCGCGCATCCACGCTGTGGTTGCGGCGGAAGGTGGTGGGGTTGACGTCGTGCGTGGTGGTGCCAGTGACGCTGCCGTCGGTGGTTTCCTCAACGCTGCTCAGCAGCTTGCGGAAGCGGCCGGTGCTGAAGGTGTAGAGCCGGCTGCCGCCCTCGGGCTGGGTCACGCGCACCTGGCTGGCGCTCAGGTAGTTCAGGCTGACGCGCTTGGCATTGCCGGCGTGCTGGCTCTGGGTGACGCGGCCCCGGCTGTCGTAGGTGTAGTCGGCGGTGCGGACGCCGTTTTCGTCGGTGATGCCGGTGAGGTGGTTGGGGAAGCGCTGCGCCGACTGCGCGGCGTCGCAGCCCGCCTCCGGCGCGCCGTTGTGCAGGCGGCAGAGGTGGGTGGGTTCGGCGTAGTGGTACTGGCGGCTCGCCGTGCCGGTGCTGGCGGGGTACTCGACGGATTGCAGCCGTGCCTGTGCGTCCCAGCCGTAGCGCACGCGCACGCCGGATTCGTCGGTGATCGAGCGCAAGCGCACCGCGGACTGGCTCAACCCGCCACGAGGCGGCAGCGCCACGCTGACATAGTCAAAGCTGAGCAGGCGACCGCGGGTGTCGACCGCCGCCAGCAGCAGGTCGCGATCCGGACAACGCCCCGCGGTGACATCGGCGGCGGTGCAGTAGGACAGCATCAGCGCGCGCTCATCGCTGCCGTGACGCACCAGACGACCCTGTGAATCGAACGCAAACTCGCTGCCGTCCTCCCGCCTCAACAACCAGCGGGCACCGCCGACGTTGGCGCGCAGCACCGTGCCGGGGGAGTTCTCGGCGAAATAGGCGCTGTCCGCGCTGCGCCAGACAAGGCGGTCGTAATGGCCGCGGTCGTCGATCCAGACGATGGTGCCGGTGCCGCTACTGGGGGCGAAGAGGCGATGCGAAAGGGAGTGGGACCAATTGCGCCCCATGCTTGAGGCAAGCGGGAGTTCGCCAAGTGAGGTGTAGTGACGCTGAAAGGCGAGACCTGACCACTCGAAGTCCGTTTCGTGCTGCTCTTTCGCGCCGGTGGCGGGGACGCAAGGGTTGCCATCGGTTGGGCAGGTCTTGTGCTGCGGGGACTGCACCACGATGGACGCGGTCAAGGGGTTGTAGCAGGCCCTCGGCCACTGGCGATCACTTGGGGTGCTTGGATTGCCCGAGTCCGCCAAGAAAAGAGAAGGGCATTCATGAATCGACCGCTGATTCACCAAAAGCCTATCCACAGCCTGACCACAGGTGATAATCATGTGTCGCATCGCATCGACCGTTGGCGCGTCGTTTAGGGGCACGGAAACAAACTTCCGAGTGGGGTGCTCGGCGTTCATGGCGCTCCAATGACGCGGTGGATTCACATAGCTCCCCGAAAAGGTGCCGGAGCATGTGGGGCTGTTGTAGTACGGATACCCGGCCAGCGTCTCCGAAAGCAACTGCGCTTCCGTTTCGCAGCCGTAGTAGCCGTTGAAGGGCAACGGCGCCGGATGCAGGCACTTGTTGTGCCACTTATAGAGTTCCACGACCAGCGAAGGCGCTCGTCGACGAATGGAGTAGTTGTAGACCAGTGATCCGCCGGAAACCCCCGAACTCGTGTGCTCGAGGAGAGCCCGACCAGAGGCAGGATCGGTCTCGCTTTGGAGGAACCCTTCAGCCTCTCCGAGGGAGTAAAAACGACTGCATCCCGACGCATTTGAATGCGTCACGTCATAAGCGACCCATCCGCTCGGCACGCTGCCGGAGCAGGGAACTTGGGCATAGGCATGGCAAGTGAACAGAGCCAAACCCAAAAGCACCAGAAAACGCCTCATCTTTCACTCCCGAAATGAATACTCAAAGTCAACCCAAAGCCGCCTCATTGCAGACAACTCACTGCCCTAGCCTCGAAACTTGCGCAACTATGGACCATCCGCCCCAAACATCACTGGGACCAAAACACGACTCCACTTCGAATGGCCAGAAACAAAAAGATGATCGCCGCATGCCGAGAATGGCGCCCCGCGACTCAAATTTTGTCCCCTCACCACTCGAAACGACACCCTTCACCCACACCCCGGTCGCTTCCCCGCCCTTTGCGCCTGCTGGTACACCTCCCGTAAACCGGGGGCGGAATCGCTCAAAGCCCGGATCCGACCCTCGGGATCCGGATGCGTCGACAGAAACCGCGGTGGCCGGCCTTCGCTGCCGGTGGCGCTCTGCATGGCCTGCCAGAGTTCGACGGCCGCCTGAGGGTCGAAGCCGGCTTGGGCCATGAGGCGCTGGCCATACACGTCGGCTTCGGTTTCGTGCTTGCGCGAGAACGGCAGCAGCACACCGACCTGGGCGCCAGCCCCGAGTGCGGCCACCATCAGGTTGACCTGTTCGGGCGAGGCGTTGCGGCCGGCGTAGGCCCCGGCCAGGGCCAAGCCCGTCTGCGCGAGCTGCTGCTGGCTGATGCGCTCGCCGGCGTGGCGGTAGACCACGTGGGCGATTTCGTGACCGAGCACGGCCGCCAGTCTGTCGGGCGTGTCGGCGATGCGCAGCAGGCCGGTGTTGACGCCGACCTTGCCGCCCGGCAGAGCGAAGGCGTTGGGCTCGGCGATGGCGAAGGCTTGGGCCTCCCATTCGAGGCGCTGCCACTCGGTCGGCAACTCGCGCACCAGTGCGTCGACGATGCACTGCGCGTAGGCGCTGCGCGCCGGCACGGTGCTGGTCCTGTCCTTGGCCTTCATCTGTTCGAACGCGGTGATGCCCATCTGGTTGACCTGGGCATCGGACACCATCATCACCTGGCTGCGGCCGTCAGGCGTGGTGGCGCAGGCGCTGAGCAACAGGCAAAGCGCGGCGGCGACAAGGGCGCGCAGGGACATGGCAAGACTCCGGGAGTGGCCGCAAGGCCGAAAGGCCGAAAGGGAAAGCGAATCGCGCGGAACTGTAGCGACTTTGTGAGGATGTACCAAGCGCGCTGGGTCTTTGGGGCGTGGCGGGTTGGGCGTGGCGCGTGCCCACAGGGCGGTGGGTCGAGACCCGCCCTGTGGGCGTGATTGCCAAGCGCGCTGGAGTTTGGGGCGTGGCGGGTTGGGCGTGGCGCGTGCCTGAGGGGCGGTGGGTCGAGACCCGCCCTGTGGGCGTGATTGCCAAGCGCGCGGGAGTTTGGGGCGCGGAGGGTTGGGCTTGGCGTGTGCCTGAGGGGCGGTGGGTCGAGACCCAGCCGATGGGCGTGCTTGGCAAGTGGCGCTGGATTTTGGGGAGCGGAGGGTTGGGCTTGGCGTGTGCCTGAGGGGCGGTGGGTCGAGACCCACCCTATGGGCGTGCTTGCCGAGCGCGCTGGTTTTTGGGGCGTGGCGGGCCGGGGCGCATCGCTCTCGGACGACCGCGCCCGACGCTAGACGAGGCGAACCGTCAGCGCCCCAGCCACTTCACGAGCCCGCGCTCGGGCGGTTTCGACATCGCTCCCCCGCGCCAGCGCCACGCCCACCCGACGCTTGCCGGCGACGCGCGGCTTGCCGAACAGGCGCAGGCCGGTCTGCGGCTCGGCGAGAGCGGCTTCAAGGCCGCTGAACTCGGGCACGCCCTGCCCCTCGGCCAGCAGCGCCACCGAAGCCGAGGGCCCGAGGGCATCCACTGAGGGAATGGGCAGGCCGAGGATCGCGCGCGTGTGCAGGGCGAATTCGCTCTGCTCCTGCGAGATCAGGGTGACGAGGCCGGTGTCGTGCGGGCGCGGCGAGACTTCGGAGAACCAGACCTCATCGCCGCGCACGAACAGTTCGACGCCGAACAGGCCCCAGCCGCCGAGGGCTTCGGTGATCGCGCTTGCGATCTGCTGCGAACGCGCCAGCGCGGCCACGCTCATGGGCTGCGGCTGCCAGCTCTCGCGGTAGTCGCCGTCGATCTGCAGATGGCCGATCGGCGCGCAGAAGCTCGTGCCATCGCGATGGCGCACGGTCAGCAGGGTGATCTCGTACTCGAAGTCGATGAAGCCCTCGACGATGCAGCGGCCGGCGCCGGCGCGTCCGCCCTCCTGCGCATAGGCCCAGGCGGGGCCGAGATCGGCTTCGCTGCGCAGGGTGCTCTGGCCCTTGCCCGATGACGACATCAGCGGCTTGACCACGCTGGGCAGGCCGATCGCGGCGACGGCCTCGCGGAACTCAGCCTCGGTATCGACGAAGCGGTAGGGCGAGGTCGGCAGGCCGAGCTCTTCCGCGGCGAGGCGACGGATGCCCTCGCGGTCCATGGTGAGACGCGCGGCGCGGGCGGTGGGAATCACCCGCAGGCCTTCGGCTTCCAGTTCGACGAGGGTCTGGGTGTGGATCGCCTCGATCTCGGGCACCACCAGATGCGGCTGCTCCTTCGCGATCAGGGCTCGCAAGGCCAGCGGATCGAGCATGTCGAGCACGTGGCTGCGGTGCGCCACCTGCATGGCCGGGGCATCGGCGTAGCGGTCGGCGGCGATCACCTCCACGCCGAGCCGCTGCAGCTCGATCACCACCTCCTTGCCCAACTCGCCCGAGCCCAGCAGCAGCACGCGCGTGGCGCCGGGCGAGAGCGGGGTTCCAAGGCGGATGGCAGCAGGCATGGGGCGACTCCGGTGAGGTTCAGGGCGGTGCACAGTGTAGCCGCCGGCCCTCTGGCACACTTTCGCGCCATGACTACGGACGGTCCCCTGTCGCGCCCTGCCCCGCCACGAAGGCGGCTCCGCGCCTGCCTCTCCGCCGCGCTTGCGCTGCTGGTCGTGGCCGAGGCCCCGGCAGCGGCGCAGGACGCCGCCACCGGGATAACCGGGGACCCGGCCATGCCGCGCATCGCCGGCCTGATCCGCGAGCCGCGCCTGCGCGAGATCAGCGGCATCGCGGCCTCACGTCGCCATGCCGACCTGTTCTGGGTACACAACGACAGCGGCTACCCCGCCCAGGTGCACGCCATCGACAGCCGCGGCAGCCACCGCGCCACGCTGGACATCGAAAGCGTCACGGGCCGCGACTTCGAAGACATGGCGGCCTTCGAGCTGGACGGCGTGGCCTACCTCCTGGTGGCCGACACCGGCGACAACGGCGGCCTGCGCAGCGAGGTCGAGCTGGTGGTGATCGCCGAGCCGCAACATCTTGAGGACGCAAGGGTCGAGCCCGCCTGGGTGCAGCGCCTGCGCTGGCCCGACGGCCCGCGCGACGTGGAGGCCGTGGCCGTCGATGCGCAGTCGCGCCAAGTGCTGCTGGTCTCGAAGAAGCGCACGCCGCCCGAGCTGTTCGTGCTGCCACTGGGCAGGACCGCAACGGCGCGGACCGCGCAGCGCATCGGCACGCTGCAGGGCATCGAGCCGCCGAGCGCGCTCGAGCTCAGCGGCAATCCTCGCTTCGGCCGCTATCGCGCGCAGATCACCGCCGCCGACCTGTCCGCGGATGGTCGCCAGCTGGCAGTGCTCAACTACCGTCGCGCCTACGTCTACACGCGCAGCGCCAGCGAGGACTGGGGCGCGGCCGTGGGGCGTTCGCCAGAGCCGCTGGCCTTCGGCTGGCTGGCGCAGGCCGAGGCGCTGGCCTTCGATCGCGACGGGCGCAGCCTGTGGATCACCAGCGAGCGGCTGCCGGCGCCGCTGATCCAGCTGCCGCTAGCGGCCGACGATGACTAGGCCTTTGTCGCGGGCAAGGCCGCCGCGCGCGGCCCGGCCTACCTGCAGGACTTCGCCCTGAACGCCTTGACCACGCCAGCGCAGGCTGCGCTGCGCCTGGTGCTGGACACCAATGTGTGGCTGGATCTGCTGGTCTTCAGCGACCCGCGCTGCGCCCCACTGCGCGCGGCCCTTGAGGAAGGCCGGGCCTGCGCCCTGTTGGACGCCCACTGCCACGCCGAATGGCAGCGCGTGCTGGCCTATCCCCTGCTGCGACTGGATGAGGCGCGGCAGGCTCAGCTCGCCGCGGCGCAGCGCGCCCATGCCCTTTGGATCGAGACCGCGGAAACTGACCCACAGCCTGCAGCGCCCCTGCCCCGCTGCCGCGACCCCGACGACCAGAAGTTCCTGCAGCTGGCCGAGTTGGGCCAAGCACACGCCCTGCTCAGCCGTGACCGGGCCCTGCTGGAGTTGGATCGGCGCCTGCGCCGGCAGGGCCGCTTCGCCGTGCTGGGCCCCGAGGGTTTCGCGGACTGGCTGCAGTCCCCGCAAGGCGCTGGCACTGAGGGAATCTGAACGTCTGCCTCTGGCGGCTCGGCGCCATGCCTGCACTCCTATCCAGGCGCCTGGGTCGCAAGCAAGCGCCCTGCGCGGAGCCCAGCTTGGGCAAGCCCAGCCGTTTCGGCGAGAATGCGCGCCCTCTCTCCTCTCGGAATGCGCGCCATGAAGGCCAATGAAGTCAAGAAGGGCAACGTCGTCGAACACAACGGCACGGTCTACCAGGTGCGCGACATCGAGCGCAGCGCGCCGACCGCCCGCGGCGGCAACGTAACCTTCCGCTTCACCCTGTACAGCATCCCCGGCGGCGCCAAGTACGACCTCAGCCTGCGCGCCGACGACGAACTGAAGGAGCTCGACCTGGTGCGCCGCCAGGCCACCTTTTCGTACAAGGACGGCGAGGCCTTCGTGTTCCTCGACAGCGAGGACTACACCAGCTACCAGCTCGACGCCGACGTGGTCGGCGACGCCGCGGGCTACATCACCGACGGCCTGGAGAACTGCTACGTGGCGGTGATCGACGACCAGCCCGTGGCCCTGCAGCTGCCGCCCAGCGTGGTGCTGGAAGTGGTCGAGACCGCCCCCGAGATGAAGGGCGCCACCGCCACCAAGCGGCCGAAGCCGGCCAAGCTCTCGACCGGCATCGAAATCCAGGTGCCGGAGTACATCACCAACGGTGAGCGCATCCTCGTCAGCACCGCGACCGGCGAGTTCGCTGGGCGCGCGGACTGACGCCGGCCGGGCGAGACATCCCGTGATGATGCTCCGGCGTGATCCCGCCGGAGTTCCTCATTGCCGCACACAGAGTGGGGGACGGCGCTTCCGGCCGCGCCTCCCCCGGAATGCCCGCAGAGCTGCGAGCCAGCGCCCGAAGGCACGCAGCCGGCCCTGCTCTCGCATGCGCGCGGAGGCGGCAGGCTCCCGCACCCACCGGCGGGGCGAACTGGCGGCGTCGCAGACCCCGGTTCGCGCTGGTCGAAGCGTCTCTGCGGCCTGCGGGCCAAGCCGAGCGCGCCAAAGCCCATCACCACTGGCGCAGATCAAGCGTCGGCGAGCCTGCCTCCGCACCAGCGAGACCGCGTAGCGGCTCGACCCACAGCGCCCTCACGCCTCGTCGATGCGCCCTGCGCATTCGGGCCCACGAAGCCGGAGCCCGCCAACGCTACGGGTAGCCCCGCCCCGCGCGATGCTGCTCCTGCAGCCGGAGCCAGTCGTCAAGGCTGGGGGCAAGCACGAGCCCGAGTTCAGAAGCGAGCGCAGACGCTTCCCCGAAGGCACGCTTCGCCGCCTCTCGGTCCGACGCGTGCAGCTGATCGGCCCGACGTAGCTGGAGCCACATCTCCGTCTGGGCGAGCTCGGGGGCATCCCAGCGCTTCCGCCCGTCGCGGACCATCGCCACGGCCTCGTCCAGCCGATTCTGTTCGGCCAACCACTCCCAATAGCCGGCCGCCTCTGAGAGGTCGTCAGGCTTGAGTGCCTTGGCGCGCAGCAGCACCGCTTCAGCGGCCTCCGCATCACCTGAAAGTCCGTGGAGCTCGACCAGCCCGAGCTTTGCGCTGGGCCAGGCTTTCGGATCGTCCACGTGATGCTCGAACACCGACTCGAACAGAGGCAGCGCCTCTTCCACGCGCCCGAGCTTCTGGAGTACGGCGGCGCGATTCAGGAGAAGCCAGGGATTGTCGGTGCCGATGGCTTCCGCGCGATCCAGCTGCGCCAGTGCCTCGTCGAGCCGATTCTGTCGTTCGAAGATATAGCCCCTCAACACGTAGGTCCCGGGGAACGCCGGATCCAGCGACTCCGCTCTTTCCAGCGAACGCAGGGCGGCCGGGTAGTTGCGCGAATTCATGAGATACCAGCGCGCCATCTCGACGTGCGCCGGCGCGAACTCCGGCGCGTCGATCAACAGCTGGGTCAAACGCTCGTGCGCCGCATCGAGCGCCTGTCGGTCGCCACGCCAGCGATCCAGGAAATCGACCGCTTCAGCGTAGCTCTGAAGCGTCTGCTCGGTCGCAGCTGCGAGCGGGAAAGACGCACCCAACAAAAGTGAGCAGGCGACAGCCAAGGCCAAGGGGCGCAGGCGAACCAGAAGGAATCGAGCAGAGTCCGGCATCGTAAGGTTCTCAATGTTCGAGGGAATAACTCCAGCAAGCCAAGGCGGCTGTGCTGGAACGGGGCAAAACTCAGCTCCGCTTCTCACCCCGATGCATCAGCCAACCGGCGATCAGGATCGCGGTGGTGACGAACAGGATGATCAGCGTGGCCAGCGCATTGATCTCGGGCGTGATGCCGAACTTGACCTTGGAGTAGACCACCATCGGCAGGGTGCTGCTGCCGGGACCGGAGACGAAGCTCGCCACCACCAGATCATCGACCGACAGGGTGAAGGCCAGCAGCCAGCCGGCGATCAGCGCTGGGAAGATCTGCGGCAGGGTGATCAGGAAGAACACCTTCCACGGCCGCGCGCCGAGGTCCATCGCGGCCTCTTCGAGGCTTTCATCCATCTGCGCCAAGCGCGACTGCACGACCACGGTGACGTAGGCGGTGCAGAAGGTGATATGGGCAATCGCGATGGTGGTGAAGCCGCGCTGCGCCGGCCAGCCGGTGAGCTGCTGCAGGAACACGAACAGCAGCAGGGCCGACAGGCCCAGCATCACCTCGGGCATCACCAGCGGCGCGGAGGTCATGATCGACAGCAGCGGACGGCTGCGGAAGCGCCCGAGGCGCGTGAGCGCAGTGCCAGCGAAGGTGCCGATGACCACCGCGAGCGTGGCCGCGGTGGCGGCGATCAGCAGGCTGCGCCAGGCGGCCTGCAGGATCTGCTCGTTCTGCAGCAGGCGCCCGTACCACTCGGTGGAGAACCCGCCCCAGACGGTGACCAGCCGCGAGCTGTTGAAGCTGTAGGCGATGACCGAAACGATGGGCAGGTAGAGGAACGCGTAGCCAAAGGCCATCGCGGTGAACAGCAGGAAGGGTTTGCGGTTCATGGCGTGCGCGCTTCACGCGGGTCTTGCCGCTTGGGCGGCAAGACGGGATTGGGGATTCGGGATTCGGGATTGCCGAAGGTCGACAGCTCACCGTGCACACATAGGGTGGGCCCTGGCCCACCGTGGGCGCGACCTTGCCTCGGTGTGTGGGTGCTGAACTGCTCGCCGCAAAAACGGCCCGCCCTGGATACCCTGAGACGCAAGCGCGCGACGCAGACGCCAGCGTCCAGCCCCGGTGGGCCAGGGCCCACCCTATGACCGCACGAGGAAAGCCCGACGCAAGCCGAGGCTTCGCGAATCCCGAATCCCGAATCCCGAATCCCGGCTCTCACCCTTTCGCCTCCTTCTCGGCACGGCGGTTCTGCACGTGCTCGAAGAGCAGCACCGGGATCACGATCAGCATCAGCATCGCCATCGCCACCGAAGATGCCACCGGCCAGTTGCGGTTGTGGAAGAACTCGGTCCACAGCACCTTGCCGATCATCAGGGAGTCCGAGCCCCCCAGCAGGTCGGGAATCACGAATTCGCCCACGGCGGGGATGAACACCAGCAGGCAGCCGGCGATCACCCCGGGCATCGACAGCGGGAAGGTGATGCGCCAGAACGCCTGCATCGGCCGGCAGCCGAGGTCGGACGCGGCTTCGAGCAGGCGGCGGTCGAGCTTCATCAGGTTGGCCGCCAGCGGCAGCACCATGAAGGGCAGGTAGGAATAGACGATGCCGACGTAGACCGCGAAGTCGGTGTTGAGCAGGCGCAGGGGCTCGTCGATCAGGCCCAGCCACTGCAGGGTCTGGTTGATGAGGCCGTTGTTGCGCAAGAGGCCGATCCAGGCATAGATGCGGATCAGGAAGCTGGTCCAGAACGGCAGGATCACCAGCATCAGCAGCACCATGCGCACGCGCGGCGTGGCGCGGGCGATGCCGTAGGCCATGGGGTAGCCGACCACCAGCGCGATCAGGGTCGAGATCGCGGCAATCTTCAGCGAGTTGAGGTAGGCCGCGAGGTAGAGCGAATCCTCGAACAGCTGCAGATAATTGCCGAGGTTGAGCGTCAGCTGCAGCCGCCAGTGCTCGCCCCAGCTGAGCAGGTCGCCATAGGGCGGACGCGCGCCCGGCATGGGGTCGGTGAGGCTGATCTTGGCGAGGATCAGGAAGGGCACGAGGAAGAACACGCCCAGCCACAGCATGGGCACGCCGGCGACGAAGATCCGCCCGCGGCGCTGCCGCAGCTCGCGGCCGAGCAGGCCGATGCGCTGATAGACACCGACGAAGACCTGGTACCACAGGCTCAGCCAGTTGAAACCACCGCCGCTGCTCATGCCCAGCCCTCCGCGTCGACTCCAACAAGCCGCAAACGCCCATGGTGTGGGCCGTCGCCCACCGTGACCTCCGCAACGCCTCGGTCCATGCACTTGGCATGGACATCGCACCGGGCGCCCAATCTGTTGCACACCAGGCCACGCCAAATACCCGCATAGGGTGGGCCCTGGCCCACCATCGCTTCCACCCTGCCGCGGTCACTCGCAGGCATGACGCCTCCGCACAGCGCGTCCGCACGCTTGCCCATGTCGGCCGCCCTGCTCAACTCGTCAACACCACGCCGTCATCGGGATCCCAGCTGAGATACAGCTCGTCGTCCCAGCTGTAGTGCGGGCGCTCGTAGCGCGCTTCGTGGGTGATCTGCACGCGCACGACCTGACCGTGCTCGGTGGCAACGTGGTAGATCGAGACGTCGCCCAGGTAGGCGATCTCCACCACCCGCCCGCGCGCCCAGTTGCGGCGGTCCGACGGCGGCGCGTCGTGCACGCTGATCTTCTCCGGCCGCACCGCCACCGCCACCGGGGTGCCGAGCGGCAGCGGGTCGGAATGCCACATCAGGAACTCGCCGCCGAGCTTCTCGCAGGCGAACTCCAGCTCCTCGTCGCGCTGCGCCGAGACGCGGCCCTCGAAGATATTCACCGCACCAATGAACTCGGCCACCAGCCGGTTGGCCGGGAACTCGTAGAGCTGGGCCGGCGTGGCGACCTGCACGATGCGCCCGGCGTCCATCACGGCCACGCGCGAGGACATGGTCATGGCCTCTTCCTGGTCGTGGGTGACGGTGATGAAGGTGACGCCCACGCGCTCCTGGATGCCGACCAGCTCGAACTGGGTGTGCTCGCGCAGCTTGCGGTCGAGCGCGCCCAGCGGCTCGTCCAGCAGCAGCAGCTTGGGCTGCTTGGCGAGCGCGCGCGCCAAGGCCACGCGCTGGCGCTGGCCGCCGGAGAGCTGATCCGGCTTGCGCCGGCCGAAGTCCTGCAGCTTGACCAGCTCCAGCATGCTGGCCACGCGGTCGCGGATTTCGCCCTTCGACAGCCGATCCTGCTGCAGCCCGAAGGCGATGTTCTGCTCCACGCTCATGTGGGGAAACAGGGCGTAGCTCTGGAACATCATATTGACCGGACGCTCATAGGGCGGCAGGTCGGTGATGTCGCGATCGCCCAGCAGGATGCGCCCTTTGTCGGCGGTCTCCAGCCCGGCGAGGATGCGCAGCAGGGTCGACTTGCCGCAGCCCGAGCCGCCCAGCAGCGAGAAGAACTCCCCCTTGTAGACGTTCAGGCTGACGTCGTCGACTGCATAGGTCTTGCCGAAAGTCTTGGTAACGCCTTCGATGCGCAGGAAAGGCAGGGCATCGGGCTGCTGCCAGGGTTCGATCGGCGCCTGCTTGCGTCCGGGTTGGGCCATTGCGGGCTCGGTCCTGAGATCGGAAAGAAAGGCGGCCCGCCGACACGGGCGGGCCGCGGCGTCAGAACGTCAAGCGCGGGCTCAGCGTCCCGACTTGATCTGCGTCCAGGCGCGCACGCGCGCCTGCTGGGCATCGTCGGGCAGGCGCTTGGGGTCGACCAGCTTGGCCATCACTTCGTCCGATGGATAGATGCCCGGGTCGTTGCGTACGGCTTCGTCCAGCAGCGGCTTGGAGGCCGTGTTGGGGTTGGCGTAGGCCACGTAGTTGGTGATGCCGGCGATGACCTCGGGCTCGAGCACGTAGTTGATGAAGGCATACGCGCTGTCGGCATGCGGCGCGTCGGCAGGGATCGCCATCACGTCGAACCAGCGTACGGCGCCTTCCTTCGGAATGACGTACTGGATTTCCAGCCCGGTGCCGGCCTCTTCGGCGCGCGCGGCCGCCTGCGCGACATCGCCGGAATAGCCCATGGCGATGCAGGTCTCGCCAGTGGCGAGGTCGTTGATGTACTGCGAATTGTTGAAGCTGCGGATGTGCGGGCGGATGCCGGCGAACACCTGCTGCACGGTGTCGATCTCGTCGCCGTCGGTGCGGTTGGGGTCGCGGCCCTTCCAGATCAACGCGGCCGAAAAGGCCTCCTGCTCGTCGTCGAGGACGCTGATACCGCAGCCGGCCAGCTTCTCGGCGTTGGCCGGGTCGAACAGCAGGCTCCAGGAATCCAGCGCCACGTCCGGCCCGAGGGCCTCGCGCACCTTGGCGACGTTGATGCCCAGGCCGGTGGTGCCCCACATGTAGGGCACCAGGTGCTTGTTGTCGGGGTCGGCATCGGTCATGCCCGCCAACAGGTAGGGATCGAGATTCCCGTAGTTCGACAGGCGCGCACGGTCGATGGGCTGGTACAGGCCGGCGGCGACGTGGCGCTCGGCGAAGGGCCGCAGCGAGGGGAAAACCAGGTCATAGCCCGAGCCACCGGCCATCAGCTTGGCTTCCAGCACCTCGTTCTCGCTGTAGACGTCGTAGACCACCTTGATGCCGGTGCGCTGTTCGAAGTTGGCGATGGTGTCTTCGGCGACGTAGTCCGACCAGTTGTAGATGTGCAGCACCTTTGGCGCTGCGGGCTTCTCAGCCGTCGCTTCTGCGGACGGGGCAGCGGAATCGGCAGGCGGCTGTCCGCCGCCGCAGGCGGTGAGGGCGAACGCGAGGGAAGCGGCCAGAAGGCCGACGGGCAGGCGCATGGAGGATCTCCGCTGGGATGGGACAGGCTCCGCATGTTCGGCAGCACCAGCGGGGGTGTCAACGCGTCTGCGCAGGTGGAGCTGCAGCGAGTCGCCGTCACCCGAATGGGATGGGATCGGGGCGGCCTGTCGCCCACGGCCGCCCCCAGCCCATCCCACGCGTGACGCGCCTCGACGTGTAGACGATGCGCCCATGCAGGGGATCGGAACCGCTGCCAGCACCAGGCTCGGTGGGCCCGGGTTCCTCTGCAGTCGGCACGAGTGGCAATGGCGCGGCAGTCTCCCGAGGGTTCAGACCGCAGCGGTCACCACGATTTCGACCTTCCACCTGGGGTTGGCCAGCGCAGCCTGCACGGTGGCACGGGCGGGCGTGTGGCCAGGCACCACCCACTGCTCCCACACCGCATTCATCGCGGCGAAATCGGCGAGATCGGCGAGGAAGATCTGCGCACGCAGAAGCTTCGAGCGGTCGCTGCCGGCGCGTGCAAGGAGAGCATCGATCTGTGCCAGCACCTCGCCGGTCTGGCCGCTGATGTCGAGGCTGTCGTCCTCGGCGACCTGCCCTGCGAGATACGCCACGCCGTTGTGGACGGTCATTTCCGACATGCGCGGGCCGGTGTCGAAGCGCTGGATCACAGTGAACTCCCTGAGCTGAGCGAAAGATCCCGAAGGCTTGCAGAGCCGCAAGCGACCGGCAAGCGCCAAAACGCCATGCCGGCTTGCACGGAGCTGGCACTGGCCGAGCACAGGCTCTCGCAGCCGACGGCACGCGAGTTCCTCCCTGTACCGCCTCACCCCGTGAAGCCACCGGCATCCAGAAAGGCCTGCTCCTCGCGCGTGGTCTCGCGCCCGAACAGGGCATTGCGGTGCGGGAAGCGGCCGAAGCGGCGGATGATGTCGCGGTGCTCGACGGCATGCGGCAGCGAGGGACCGCCCAGGGCCTCGAACAGGGCCACGCAGCGCTCCTGCAGCGCGAGATCCTCGGCGTGCATCAGGGCCATGTAGCAGAACGGCCGAAGGGCCGGCTCGACCTGCTGGTCGAGCCCGGCATCGAGCGCGGCCAAGGCGAAGCGGCGCGCCAGCGGATCGGTGGCGAACGCATGCGCGGTGCCGCGATAGAGGTTGCGCGGCACCTGGTCGAGCAGGATCTGCAGGGCCAGCGCGCCCTCGGCCTCGGCATTCCACGCATCCAGCCGACGCTGGGCGGCCAGCAGATGGGCCTCGTGGAAGCGTGCGCCCAGCGCGCGGTCGAAGTTGAGGTCCTTGGCGAACCAGCGCTGCGGGCCGGCCTCGCGCCAGAACCCCACGACGGCGGCGGGCGTCGGCCCGGCTTCAGCGGTCTTGCTCTTCTTCATCTGCGTCGATGTCCGAACCTGTGAGCAGGACAGCTTGGACGCGGGAGGCTCCGGCGTCGAGGTCGCCCTGCGCTGGCGCTGGCCTCGACACGCAGCGACTCCTTCGCCGGGCCATGTCGCCCCTCGGCCAATCACCCCGCGGGTCCGGACCCGCGGCACTCAGCGGGCGCATCCCGACTCGCGCGTCCCTCGGACCAGATCAGGCGCACCACAAGCCGCGACCCAGTCGCAACACCAATTGCAAATCGTTCGCGTTTACCTTCATACTTTCCGCCGTTCACTTTCCCCAGCCGAATCGACACCGATGCCCCTCGTCTCCCGCCCCCACCCGCTGAGCCTCGCCCTCGGTCTGATCCTCTCCAGCGCATCCGCCTGCAGCCTGGCCGAAGCCAGTGCGGAGGCCAACGCCGACGCTGCCGAAGCCAAGCGCACCCTCGCCACCATCCAGGTGGTGGAGAAGACCCTGAGCGGCGAGCCTGCGGAAGGCAGCTCGACCATCCTCGACCAGAGCGTGCTGGTCTCGGGCCGCGCGCTGACCGTCAACGAGGCCCTGCGCAAGGTGCCCGGCGTGACCGTGCGCGACGAGGAGGGCTTCGGCCTGCGCCCGAACATCGGCATCCGCGGCAGCAATCCGACGCGCTCGACCAAGGTGCTGCTGCTCGAAGACGGCCTGCCGGCGATGTACGCGCCCTATGGCGACAACGCAAGCTACTACCACGCGCCGATCCAGCGCTACGACCGCATCGAGGTGCTGAAGGGCGCGGGCCTGCTGCGCTTCGGCCCGCAGACCATCACGGGTGCCATCAACTACATCACTCCCGATCCGCCGCAGGACCCGGCCGGCCACGTGCAGGTCGCCACCGGCACCCGCGGCTACACGGCCGCCCACGCCAGCGTCGGCGGCAAGGGTTTCCTGTTCGACCTCGGCCACAAGCAGGGCGACGGCGCCCGCGACAACACCGCGCTCGAACAGAGCGACCTGTTCGCCAAGTACAGCCGTGAGATCGGTGACAGCCATGCGCTGACGGTGCGCGCCAACCAGCTGCGCGAGGAATCACAGGTCGGCTATTCGGGCATCACCGACGCCGAGTACGCGAACTTCGGCGCCGAGTACTACCCCTTCCTCGACGACCTGTTCGACATCGAGCACAGCGCGCTGTCGCTGAGCCACGCATTCTCGCCCTCCGAGGGCACCCAGCTGCTCAGTTCGCTGTACTACAGCAGCTTCGACCGCGACTGGTGGCGGCAGTCGAGCACCACCTCGGACACCCAGTGCGGCAGCGCTTTCCGCGACGCGCGCTATCGCGGCGAGCGCGTCGATCCGCGCGCCTGCAACTCGGCCCAGGGCCGCGTGCGCAGCTACGACACCTGGGGCTTCGATACCCGATTCAGCCTGCCGCGCTCGCTGCTTGGCACCCAGGGCAGCACCGAGTTCGGCCTGCGCTGGCACGAGGAAGAGCAGGACCGTCTGCAAATCAACGGGACAGCGCCGTCGGCACGCAGCGGCACGCTGGCCGAGAGCAACTTCCGCACCACCGAGGCGCTGTCGGGCTTCCTCACCAGCACCTTCGATTTCGGCGCGCTGCAGCTGACCCCCAGCCTGCGTCGCGAAGACATCGACTTCAGCCGACTGAACCGCCTGCCCGGCGGCGCCCTCGGCGAGGACAGCGTGCGCGAGACCCTGTGGGGCCTCGGCCTCAACTACGAGCTGGCCAGCGGCACCACCCTGTACGCCTCGGCGCACGAGGGCTTCGCGCCACCGCGCGTGGAGGACCTGATCGCCGGCAATGGCACCAGCACCGAGGTCGACGCCGAGAGCAGCACCAATCTGGAACTCGGCCTGCGCAGCCGGCTGGGCCGGATCGATCTCGAGGCCACTGCGTTCCACAGCGACTTCGACAATCAGATCGCGGTGGGCTCGATCGCCGGTGGCAGCACGCCGCTGGCCCAGGGCGAGACCGAATACGCCGGACTGGAGCTCGCGCTCGGGCTGAACCGCCAGGCCCTGCAGAGCCGCGGCGGTGAGTTCTATGCCAATGCCGCAGTGACCTGGCTCGCCACCGCCGAGCAGACGAGCGTGCTGCGCCGGGTCGACAACGGCCAGGCGGCCAACGGCAGCGCCGCCGGCAACCGCCTGCCCTATGCGCCGGAGTTCACCTTCACCGGCCGGGTGGGCTATGCCCGCGGTCCCTGGGACCTGAACCTCGAACTGCAGCATGTGGGCCGCCAGTGGGCCGACTTCGCCAACAGCCGCCTGCCCGCGGTGAACGGCGACGGCCAATTCGGCCAGATCGACAGCCACGCCGTGTGGAGCGCGACCCTCAACTACGAGCCCGAGATCTACGGCTGGAGCGGCTTCCTCGCGGTCAAGAACCTCACCGACCGGGAGTACATCGTCGACCGTACCCGCGGCATCCTGTTCGGCAACCCGCGGCAGATCGTGGTGGGCGCGCGCTACGCCTGGTAAGTGGTCTCGCCAGCGCACGTGCTCAGCGGCCGCGCCCGGCAGGGCGCGGCCGCTGTCGTTCGCGGGCTGACCGGGCCACGAAGCACCACACGCGGTCGTGCCGACCCAAGCTGCTAGCATTCGCGCCCTGCTGACGCTGCCCAAGACGCGAACCAGATGTCCGACCTGACCCGCCAGAGCTTCCACGGTTTCGAGCAGATCCCCCTGCACGAGTACGCCGAGCGCGCTTATCTCGACTACTCGATGTACGTGGTGCTGGACCGCGCCCTGCCCTTCCTGGGCGACGGCCTGAAGCCCGTGCAGCGGCGGATCATCTACGCCATGAGCGAGCTCGGCCTGAACGCCACGGCCAAGCCGAAGAAGTCGGCGCGCACGGTCGGTGACGTGATCGGCAAGTTCCATCCGCACGGCGACTCGGCCTGCTACGAGGCGCTGGTGCTGATGGCCCAGCCGTTCTCCTACCGCTACCCGCTGATCGAGGGCCAGGGCAACTTCGGCTCGACCGACGACCCGAAGTCGTTCGCGGCGATGCGCTACACCGAGTCCAAGCTGACCCCGATCGCCGAGGTCCTGCTGGGCGAGCTCGGCCAGGGCACGGTCGACTGGTCGCCGAACTTCGATGGCACCCTCGAAGAACCGAGCTGGATGCCGGCGCGCCTGCCGCATCTGCTGCTGAACGGCACCACGGGCATCGCGGTGGGCATGGCGACGAACATCCCGCCGCACAACCTCAATGAAGTGGTCAGCGCCTGCGTGCGCCTGCTGGATGACCCCGACGCCACCATCGCCGACCTCTGCGAGCATGTGCGCGGCCCCGATTACCCCACGGCCGCCGAGATCATCACGCCGGCGGCCGATCTCAAGAAGATCTACGAGACCGGCGGCGGCAGCGTGCGTGCGCGCTCGGCCCATACCCGCGAGCAAAACAACATCGTCATCACCGCCCTGCCCTACCAGGTCAGCCCGGGCAAGGTGATGGAGCAGATCGCCCAGCAGATGCGCGCCAAGAAGCTGCCGTGGCTGGAGGACATCCGCGACGAGAGCGACCACCAGAACCCGATCCGCATCGTGCTGGTGCCGCGCTCCAACCGCGTCGACGTCGAGCAGCTGATGGGGCATCTGTTCGCCACCACCGACCTCGAGAAGAGCTACCGCGTCAACTTCAACGTGATCGGGCTCGACGGCAAGCCGCAGGTGAAGAACCTGAAGGCCTTCCTGCGCGACTGGCTGGCCTTCCGCCAGACCACCGTGGTGCGCCGCCTGAACCATCGCCTCGACAAGGTCGAGCGTCGCCTGCACCTTCTGGAAGGCCTGCTCATCGCGTTCCTGAACCTCGATGAGGTCATCCGCATCATCCGCACCGAGGACGAGCCCAAGCCCGTGCTGATGGCGCGCTTCGGCCTCACCGAGGTGCAGGCCGAATACATCCTCGAGACCAAGCTGAAGCAGCTGGCGCGGCTGGAGGAGATGAAGATCCGCGGCGAGCAGTCCGAGCTTGCCAAAGAGCGCGAGAAGATCCAGGGCATCCTGGCCTCGCCGGCCAAGCTGAAGAAGCTCATCAAGGACGAGCTGCTGGCGGACGCCAAGAAGTTCGGCGATGCCCGCCGCTCGCCGCTCATCGAGCGCGGTGCCGCGCAGGCGATCTCCGAAGCCGAGCTGGTCAGCAGCGAGCCGGTCACGGTGGTGGTGTCGGAGAAAGGCTGGGTGCGCTCGGCCAAGGGCCACGAGGTCGATGCCGCCGGCCTGTCCTATCGCGAGGGCGACCGCCTGCTCATCGCGGTGCGCGGACGCAGCACCCAGCAGGCCGCCTTCCTCGATGCCACGGGCCGCAGCTATTCGACCGCCGCGCATACCCTGCCGTCCGCGCGCGGCAACGGCGAGCCTTTGACCGGCCGCTTCACCCCCGCGAGCGGCGTCGGCTTCGTCACCGCGGCGATCGGCGAGAACGAGCAGCGCTTCCTGCTGGCCAGCTCCTTCGGCTACGGCTTCGTCACCCGCTTCGAGAACTTCACCACCCGCAACAAGGCCGGCAAGGCCCTGCTGAACCTCGACGACGGCGCCGAGGTGCTGCTGCCGGTGGCGGTGAACGACCCGGCCCAGGACTGGCTGGTGGCGATTTCGTCCGCCGGCCAGCTGCTGGCCTTCCCGGTGGCCGAGCTGCCGGAACTCGATCGCGGCAAGGGCAACAAGATCCTGCAGATCGCCCCGGCGAAGCTGAAGTCGGGCGAGGAGCGCGTCATCGCGGTGACCTCCGTGCGCCAGGGCGGCGAGCTGATCCTGCACTGCGGCCAGCGCAAGCTCACGCTCAGCTGGCGCGACCTGCAGGCCTACGCTGGCGCCCGCGCCACCCGCGGCAACCCGCTGCCGCGCGGCTTCCAGCGCGTGGATCGGGTCGAGCCAGCCTGAGCATCGACACCGACTCGGGAACGCCACTTGCAAGCTGGGGGCAGCCCCGTCCCCGAGCATAACAGCAGCCCCATGCTGGACCGCCTCCGCAACGATTTCCGCTTCGCGATCATGAGCCTGTTCGGGCTGTGCGCCGTGGTGGGCATCTTTCCCTTCGCCCTCTACCGTTTCGCACGGGGCGAGTGGATCGCGGGCGTCATGGACAGCTTCATCGTCCTCGCCATTTGCGCGCCCGTGCTGTACGCGTGGCGGACGGGACGGACCCGCGGGGCCGCGCTGGTGATGGTCGGCGTGATCGCCTCGGCGGTGGTCGTCGCTGCCGAAGTGCTGGGCCGCAACGGCATGCTGTGGGCCTACTGCGTGCTGCTCGCGAGCTTTTTCCTGGTCGACCGTCGCATCGCGCTCGGCACCAATGTGCTGGTGGTCGCCGCCATCGCCCTGCTCGGCGGCGGCTTTCCTGAGGGCAGCGAGCGGGTGTCGTTCGCAGTGACCGCGGCCATGGTCAGTCTGTACGCCTTCATTTTCGCCACCCGCACCGACCTCCAGCGCAGGCAACTGGAGTCGCTGGCCTCGCATGACCCCCTCACCTCCGCGGGCAACCGTCGGCTGATGGAAGCCGAGTTGGAGGAGGCGGTGCGCCAGTTCGAGCGCCGCCCGCGTCCGACCGTCCTCGCGGTGATCGATCTCGACCTCTTCAAGGGCATCAACGACGCGCACGGGCATGAGGCGGGCGACCGCGTGCTGGCGGATTTCGCCGCCATCGTGCGCGGACGGCTGCGCAAGCTCGATCGCCTGTACCGGCTCGGCGGCGAGGAATTCGTGCTGCTGCTGCCCTCGACACCCTTGAGCGCCCTGCCCGGCGTGCTGGAGCGCCTGCAGGACGCCCTTCGCGCCGAGCTGCGCAGCCCCGGTGGACCGGTGACCGTGTCGATGGGAGCAGCGGCGCTGCACGCCGACGAACGCTGGAACGACTGGCTGGCGCGGGCGGATGCCGCGCTTTATCGGGCCAAGCACGCGGGGCGCGACCGCTTCGAAATCGATCTCGACCCGAAGGCACACACCGGCAGCGTCGAGGTGCTGGCCGAACGGCGCACGCGGCTCGGCTGAGCGCGTGTCCCGCTCCAGGCTCGGGCTGAATCGGTCAGCGCAGCTGGCTGTCCTTGCTGCCGCGACGGTTGTAGCCCGCGCTCGTGCGGGCCTCCAGGTCCCGCGCCTGCTGGCAGGGCACGCACAGGCGCACGCCGGGCATGGCCTTGCGGCGGGCCTCGGGAATCGGCGCTTCGCACTCTTCGCAATGGCTCAGGCTCGGCCCCTTGGGCAGCTGCGCCTGCGCGCGCTTGATCGCGTCCTTGACGGTCGCGTCGATCTGGTCCTGTACCGCGCCGTCGCCGGCCCAACCCGTGGCCATCTCCCTGCTCCTTTTGCTTGCCCCAAACCCGCACGCAAGCTTACAAAGCACGCTGCGCGAATGGACGCTCGCGCGTCCGCTTCGGCCAGCCACCGTGGCGCCGGCGCGCCCGCCCGCCCCCTCACACACCCGGAAAATCGATGCAGAGCGCGTTCGTGGAGGGCATTCGCCACCTGATCCTCGGCGTTGAGCTGATCGGCGTCGGCGTGATCCTCGCCGGCTTCGTGGTCTCGACCTCGGAGTGGCTGCGCGGCCTGGGCCGGGTGGAGGCCCATGCCGCCTATCTGGCCTACCGCCGGCGCAGCGTGCGGGCCCTGATCCTCGGCCTCGAGTTCCTGGTGGCCGCCGACATCATCCGCACGATCATCATCGACTACACCCTGAACAGCCTGCTGATGCTCGGCCTGATCGTGCTTATCCGCAGCTTCCTGGTGTTCGCCCTGCATCTGGAGATCGAGGGGCGGCTGCCGTGGAAGCAGGCGGAGGCGGAAGAGGCCGAGCGCGCGCGAGAGGGTCGCCGCCGCTAGCGCCGGGCCACGCCGTCGAGTCTCACCCGCCGCGCCGAAGCCGCAGCGCCAGCCGAACGAATTCCGCGGCGCGAACCCGTGCCGTTCGGGGGTCAGTCCGTTTCGCCCAAGGGGTCAGCGCAGGACCAGCGCCACGGCGGGGGAACAGGCATGCTGTACGCCCTGCTCCCCAATCGAAGGCGCCGCGCATGTCTGCCACCCGGGCCCTTCCTGCCGATCCGCTGCGCTCCGAGCCGACGCTTCGATCCGAGCCCGCCTGGATGACCCCGCTCGAACTGGCGGTGCTCGGAGCGATCTGGGGGGCGTCCTTCCTGTTCATGCGCGTCGCCGCGCCGGAGTTCGGCGCCTTCGCCCTGGTCGAAGTGCGGCTGCTGTCGGGCGCCCTGGTTCTGCTGCCCTTCCTCTGGCTGGCCCGGCGCCGCTTCCCCTTGCGGCTGTGGGCGGTGATCGCCGGCATCGCCGCGATCAACACCGCCCTGCCCTTCGTGCTGTTCGCCTGGGCGGCCGGTCGCGCGCCCGCCGGGATCGGCGCCATCGCCAATGCCATGACAGTGCCCTTCACCGCTCTGGTCGGCCATCTGTTCTTCCAGCAGCGCATCGGGCCAGTGCGCGCCGCGGCGCTGGCCATCGGCTTCGTTGGCGTCGTGGTGCTGGCCAGCGGACGCAGCGCAGGCGCCAGCGTGGGCCTCGCGGCCGCAGCGGGCACCCTCGCGGCGTTCTGCTACGGCCTCGGCGTGCACCTGGTGCGTCGCCACTTGGGCGGGCTGCCGCCCGCTGCGCTGGCAGGTGCGACCCTGCTCTGCGCCTCGCTGATGACCCTGCCCCTGGCGCTGTGGCACTGGCCGGCGGCTGCGCCCTCGCCGCTTTCCTGGGCCGCGGCGGTGGCGCTGGGCGTGCTCTGTACGGGCCTTGCCTTGGTGGGCTATTACCGGCTGGTAGAGCGGATTGGCCCGGCGCGCACCTCCACCGTGACCTATCTGATCCCGCTGTTCGCGGTCGCGTGGGCCCGGTGGCTGCTGGATGAGCCGGTGACGATCGCCATGCTGCTGGCGGGCGCGCTCGTCCTCGGCAGCGTGGCCGTCAGCCAGCGCGCCCGCGACTGAGTTACTGGAACCCTGCCTGCCCCACCTGCTCCGGCGCTTGCGGAATACGCTGCAGCGCCGCCGGTTCGTAGCCGAAGCGACGCAAGCGCTCGACCACATTTGCGTACTCCGCGTCGCCCATCAGCGGCTCGCGCGCGAACACCCAGGCCAGGCTGCGCTTGGGGTTGCCGATCAGGGCCCAGCGGTAGTCCGGATCGATCTCCAGCACCTGCAGCTCGACCGAAAAGATGCCGAAGAAGCGCTGCCGCCAGTGCGCATTGCCGCTGCCCGGCAGCGGTCGCGCCCAGGCGTTCAGAGTGCGCTCTGCGGTCTCGTCGAACGACTTCCGGTAGGCGTACACCACGTCGATACGCCCGTCCTCGCGCAGGCTGTAGTTGTCGGAGCTGGCGAGCTTGCCGCGCTCGGCGAAGTAGGGAATGTTGGCGATCACCCACCAGCGCCCCATGAAGCGCGGCAGGTCGACCTCGGGGAGTGCGGTGCCGGGCATGGGGGCCTC
>VFQU01000665.1_pt1 | contig 26854 bp, 30 predicted proteins | sample 3512311 | NCBI WGS metagenome assembly VFQU01 (sample SAMN10412377, study PRJNA504923) | tailings metagenome | isolation source: Relicate 3 Philex TSF3 active mining site | place: Philippines: Tuba, Benguet | collected 2017-08-29
GACGGAGGGGGGGGGCAATGGGGTGTTTCCAGGCGGGGTCGGCGATGTGGGGGCGGGGGAATTGGAACTGGAGCTGGGAGACTTCGCCAGCGGGGAAGACGAGGAGGAGGCCGCCGGACTGAAGCCAGGCGAGGGCTTCGCGCATACCGCGAGCGTTGGTGCGTTTGGCGGCGGGGCCGCCGAAGGGGTCCACGGGAATGATGCGGTGGGCGACTTCGGGGAAGGAAGCGATGACGTCGTTGGCGAGGATCTTGACGTCGGGGCGGATCTGGGGGAGAAGCTGGGCCAGCGCTACGCCTTCGACGATGCCGAAGGGGTGATTGGCGACGGCGAGGACGGGGCCGGTGCGGGGGATGCGCTTATGGTCGGCGGGGGTGAGATGGATGGAAACGTTGAGGGAGGCGAGGAGGCGTTCGCAGAAGGTTTCGGGGGGGCCAGAGTGGAGCTGGCGGTAGAGGTCGTCGGTTTGTTCCACCTGGAGGATGCGGAGGAGGGCGTCGAAGAGGGGCTGGGGCAGGGGGGTGGGCAGGGCTTTGGCGAAAGCGCCGCGGAACGGGGCGGGCGAGGTGGCGGAGAGCGAGAGCATGGCTGCTACCACCGAGAATGAAGGGGCAAAGTGACAGCATCACAACAGGGAGATAACAGTTTGGTCAAGGTGTGGGAGCGGGCTGGCGGGGTGGTTGGGGAAGGGCTACACTAATAAAGATCTTTTCATCCCATGTTCCAACGTATACATTTGATCGCCCTGGTGCTGGCCTTCGTGGCGGCATCGTGCACGAAGACGGCCGCACCGGAAGTGGCCAAAAAGGAAGCTGGTCCGGTGGCCGTGAAGACGGCGACGGCGAAGCCAAAGGTGATCAAGCGGACAGTGGAAAGTGTGGGGACGCTCTACCCGATGGATGAAACGATCATCAGTGCGGAAATCGACGGGCGCGTGGACCGGGTGGAAGTGGATCTGGGGGACATCGTGAAAGTGGGCCAGCCGCTGGTGCACATCGGGGATGAAGAGCAGAAGTATTTGCTGGCGCAGAATGAGGCGCAGTTGCGGTCGAGTCTGGAGCGGTTGGGATTGACCAAGGAAACAGACCGGGTGCAGGATGTGAAGACAACGCCGGATGTGCGGCGGGCCGAAGCGGAACTGTTTGAGGCGGAGCAGCGGTATAAGAGAACGCGGGACTTGCGGGATCAGGGAATTGGACCGCAGGCGGATCTGGACCAGGCACAGGCGCGGTTTAACGCGGCCAAGGCGACCTATGACGCGACGGTGAACCAGACGCGGAACCTGATTGCCGAGGTGGAACGGTTCAAGGCGGTGGTGGACCTGCAGCGGAAGAAGTTGCGGGATACGACCGTGTACGCGCCCTTTGCGGCGAGCGTGAAGGAGCGGCAGGTGACGGTGGGGCAGTATGTGCGAGCCAATACGCCGCTGCTGGTGCTGGTGAAGACCGACCCGTTGCGTTTGCGGCTGGATGTGCCGGAGCGGATGGCGCCTTGGATCAAGGTGGGACAGATTGCGACGGTAGAGATTGAGGCTTACGAAGGACAGACGTTTACGGGGAAGATCTGGCGGGTGTCGCCGACGGTGGACCAGGCCAAGCGCACGTTTGTGGCCGAGGCGTTGATTGAGAACCCCGGGATGCGGCTGAAGCCGGGCAGCTATGCGCGGGCGCGGATACCGACCGATAAGGCCGAGAACATTGTGTTGCTGCCGAACCGGGCGGTGCAGTATGTGCTGGGTTCGAACAAGGCTTATGTGATCAAGGAAGGGACGATCGAAGCGCGAGAAGTGAAGATTGGTGAGCGCTTCGAGAATGAGGTGGAAATTCTGGAGGGTGTTGAACTGGGGGAAGTGGTGGCGACGTCGAATCTGATGCGGCTGGACACGGGCAGCCAGGTGCGGGTGGAAAACGGCGCGGGCAAGGGCGCGAGCGAATAGGGGCGTGATAGACTGCGCGGCATGACGTCTGGGTTGTGCCGCCGCCGCTTTCTGGAATTTCTTGCCGGGAGTCCGCTCCTGGCCCAAGGGAATGGGAAGGCGGAGCTGAAGCAGATGTTCAGCGTGATGGACTTTGAGGCCGCCGCCGAGGCGGCGATTGCGCCGGCGCATTGGGGCTACTTGCAGACGGGCGTGGATGATGATTTGACGCTGAAGGCGAACCGGGCGGCGTTTGGGAAGCTGTATTTGCGGCCGCGGCGCATGGTGGATGTGACGAAGGTGGACGCGGGGGTGACGTTGTTTGGGGAAGCGTGGCCGACGCCGATTGTGCTGGCGCCGGCGGGTAGCCAGAAGGCTTATCATGCCGAGGGGGAAACGGCGGTGGCGCGCGCGGCGCGGGATGGGAACTACCTGCAGATTCTGTCAACGGTGACCTCGACACCGGTGGAGGAGATTGCGAAAATACACCGGCGGCCGTTCTGGTATCAGCTGTATCCGACGCCGAAGTGGGAGAACACGACGCGGATGGTGCGGCGGGCGGAAGCGGCGGGGTGTCCGGTGCTGGTGATTACGGTGGATACGCAGGGGGGGCGGAATACGGAAACGGAAGCGCGGGCGGCGGTGAAGGATGCGCGGCCCTGTTCGGCTTGCCATCCGACGACGCCCGAGGGGCGGCGGGGACGGCGGCCGATGCCGATGTTTGACGGGTTTCAGAATGAAGTGAGCATCGTGCACAACCCGGCGCAGACGTGGGCGACGCTGAAGCGGTACCGGGAATTGACGCGAATGAAGATTGTGCTGAAGGGGTTAGAGACGGCTGAGGATGCGCGACTGGCGGTGGAGCACGGGGTGGACGGGATCATTGTGTCGAACCACGGGGCGCGGGCGGTGGAGTCGGGGCGGGGGACGCTCGATGCCTTGCCGGAAGTAGTGGAGGCGGTGCAGGGGCGGCTGCCGGTGTTGATTGACGGGGGATTCCGGCGGGGTACGGACATCTTCAAGGCGCTGGCCCTCGGGGCGACGGCGGTATGCGTGGGGCGGCCTTACCTTTGGGCGCTGGGGGCCTTTGGCGAGCCAGGCGTGGCGAAGGTGCTGGAGATACTGGCGCGGGAGTTTCGCCTGGCGATGACGCAATGCGGGGTGGCGAAGCTGGGGGATATCAATAAATCGTATGTGGGCTTTCAGGAACGGCGCCCAGTGTGGTAGCCTCTAATTTCATGACCCGTGGGATTCATCACCACCGCCACCATCACCATCTGCATTCTGTGATGCGGCCGGCCCACCTGTTGTGATCTTTGCGATCCACTTCTCCGAAAACTAGCCCGCCGCGCTGCTGCCCAGCCTGGCGGGCTTTCTGTTGATCTTGAGAGGAATTAGAAAATTGCCGTTACCGAAATTGGACTATACGAAACTGGACGGTCTGGTGACCGCCGTGATACAGGACTGGCAGACGAAGCGCGTGCTGATGGTGGGCTTCATGAATGAGGAAGCCTTCGCGCGGACGATTGAGACGGGCAAGTGCTGTTTCTATTCGCGGTCGCGCAACAAGCAGTGGATGAAGGGCGAATCGTCGGGCCACTTTCTGGTGGTGAAGGAGATCCGCACGGACTGTGACTTTGACACGCTGCTGATACAGGCCGAGGCGATTGGGCCGGGCGTTTGCCACGAGGGCTACGAATCGTGCTTTGCCAAGCAATTGAATGAGGGCGGCGAGTTTGTCTACGTCGACCAACCCACTTACAACCCCAACGAGGTTTACCAAAAATAGGCCATGAAGCTGAAACTGGGCATTCCCAAAGGATCGCTGGAAAACGCCACGATCGATATATTCCGCCGGGCGGGATTTCAGATTACGACGAGTTCGCGGAGTTACTTTCCGTCGATTGACGATCCGGATATTGAGTGCATGCTGATCCGGGCGCAGGAGATGGCGCGCTATGTGGAGGACGGCATTCTGGACGCGGGCCTGACGGGGCGCGACTGGGTGGAGGAGATCAACGCCGACGTGCTGGCGATTGCGGACCTGGTGTATAGCCGGGCGAGTTTTTCGAAGGTGCGGTGGGTGCTGGCGGTGCCGGAAAGCTCGCCGGTGCAATCGGTGAAGGACCTCGAAGGCAAGGTGATTGCCACGGAACTGGTGGGGGCGACGCAGCGGTATCTGGCGCGGAACGGCGTGACGGCGAAGGTGGAGTTTTCCTGGGGGGCAACGGAGGTGAAGCCGCCCGTGCTGGCCGATGCCATTGTGGAAGTGACCGAGACCGGGAATTCGCTGCGGGCCAACAAGCTGCGGATTGTGGAAACGATTCTCGAATCGAACACGCAGCTGATTGTGAACAAGGCCAGCTATGAGGACCCCTGGAAGCAGCGGAAGCTGGCGGACATGAAGCTGCTGCTGGACGGGGCGATTGCGGCGCTGGGCAAGGTGGGGCTGATTCTGAATGTGGAGAAGGCGAACCTGGACAAGGTGATTGCCGTGCTGCCGGCGCTGAAGAAGCCGACGCTGAGCCAGTTGTCGGACCCGGACTGGGTGGCGGTGCACACGATACTCGATGAGACGACGGTGCGCAACATCATTCCGCGACTCAAGGAAGCGGGCGGCCAGGGCATTGTGGAATATCCGTTGAACAAGATCATCCTCTAATGGCATTACTGAGAATCCTGCCCCGGACGCGGGCCACGAGTTTATTGAAGCGCCGGCAAAGTCAGCTGGCGGAAGCGATACGGACGGTGGAGCCGATACTGGCGGCCGTGCAGAAGGATGGCGACCGGGCGTTGCTGGACTACGCGCGGCGCTTTGACCAGTTTGATCGCAAGAGCCCACGGGTGAGCGCGGCGGAGTGCGCGGCGGCGGCCAAGCAGCTGCCGCCCGCGTTTGTGAAGGCAGTGAAGCAGGCGGCGGCGAATGTGCGCCAGTTTGCCGAGTTTCAATTGCCGAAGCCGCAGAGCATGACGCTGGCGCCGGGCCATGAGCTGGGCTATGTGGTGCGGCCGCTGGATACGGTGGCGGCCTATATCCCCTCGGGGCGGTATCCGCTGCCGTCGACGCTGATCATGACGACGCAGCCGGCGAAGGTGGCCGGGGTGCCGAATGTGTGCGTGACGAGCCCGCGGTTTGTGCCGGAGATCTTTGGCGCGGCGCACATACTGGGCGTCGAGAACGCATTTCTGCTGGGTGGGGCGCACGCGATCGCGGCCTTTGCCTTTGGGACGCGGACGGTGCCGAAGGCGGACCGCATTGTGGGGCCGGGCAACATCTATGTGGCGGCGGCGAAGAAGCTGCTGGCCGGAGAAGTGGGCATCGACTTCGTAGCAGGGCCGACCGAGATTCTGCTGATTGCCGATAAGGGCAAGCCGGCCTGGATTGCGGCCGATATGCTGGCGCAGGCCGAGCATGACACGGACGCGGCGGCGATACTGCTGACGACCTCAAAGGAACTGGCCGAACAGGTGGCCCAAGAGGTGGAGCGGCAACTGGAGACGCTGCCCACGGCGGCGGTGGCGCGGCAGAGCCTCAAGAAGAATTCGGCGATTCTGCTGGTGGATACGCTCGAGGAGGCCTGCGAGATCTCGAACCGGTTTGCGCCGGAGCATCTGTCGATACCGAACGCGCGGCTGCTGAAGCATCTGCGGCACGCCGGGGGCATTTTCATTGGCGAGTATTCGCCCGAGGCGGCCGGGGATTATGCGAGCGGGCCCAATCATGTGCTGCCCACCAGCGGGGCGGCGCGGCTGCGCGGGGGCCTGTCGGTGGCCGATTACGTGAAGGTGATTACGACGCAGACGCTGTCGCGGGAAGCTTTGCGGCAGATTGCGCCGGCGGTGACGACACTGGCGCGGGCCGAGGGGCTGGAAGCGCACGCGCGAAGCGTGGAGGAGCGTTTGAAATAGCTATGGACTTCCCTCAACTGAAGCCGCGGCGGGCGGTGGCGCGCATGGCGCCGTACCATCCGCCGAGCGCGGGCCGGGCGGGCAAGCTGCGGCTGGACTTTAACGAGAACACTGCTGGGGCGAGCCCGCGCGTGGTGGCCAAGCTGCAGGAGATACTGACGGCGGACGCGTTGACGATCTATCCGGAATACACCGAAGTGGTGCCGGCGCTGGCGCGGTTTTTCGAAGTCGGTGAGGATGAGCTGGCAGTGACCAATGGCACGGATGAGGCCATACAGGTGCTGGCGAATGCTTTCTTGAGCGAAGGCGATGATGTGGTGATACTGACGCCGAGCTATGCCATGTACCGTTTCTATGCGGAGGTGGCCGGGGCGTCGATACGGACGGTGCCCTACCAGGCGGGGACGCTGAAGTTTCCACTGGAAACATTGCTGGACGAGATACGGCCAGAGACCAAGGCGATCTTCATTTCGAACCCGAATAACCCGACGGGAACGGCGATTGGACGGGAGGGCCTCGAAGAAATCCTGGACGCGGCGCCAGGGGCGGCGGTGCTGGTGGATGAAGCTTATTACGAGTTCTGTGGCATTACGATGCTGCCGTATCTGAACGAGTACCCGAACCTGTTTGTGAGCCGGACTTTTTCGAAGGTGTACGGGATGGCGGCGTTGCGGGTGGGGTGTCTGTTCTCCTGCTCGGAGAATATGCAGCACATACACAAGTCGCACTCGCCGTATTCAGTGAATCTGCTGGCGGCGGTGGCAGCCAAGGCGGCGGTGGAAGATCCGGCCTTTGTGCGCGGGTATGTGATGGAGGTGCTGGCGGCGCGGGAAGTGCTGACGGCGGGCCTTGAGAAGCTGGGCATACCGTACTACCCGTCGCAGGCGAACTTTGTGCTGATGCAGATTGGCGCCGGGGCGCAGGCGTTCTGTGATGCGCTGCGGGAGAGCGGCATACTGGTGCGCAACCGCAGCTATGAGATTGCGGGGGCGGTGCGGGTGACGGTGGGCACGCAGGAACAGACGCGGCGGTTTCTCGAGGCCGCCGAGCCGGTGTGGCGGAGGGTGCGCGGATGAGCAAGCCGATGCTGGTGTTTGACATGGATGGCGTGCTGGTGGAAGTGAAGGAGAGCTATCGGGAAACCATCAGGGCAACGGTGGCGCACTTCACGGGCATGACGCCGCCGCATGAACAGATACAGGAATACAAGAACCGCGGGGGCTGGAATAACGACTGGCACCTGTCGCGGGAGCTGTGCCGGGTGTACGGACGGGAGTTGACCCTCGAAGAAGTGATTGAGGTGTTCAATGAGTTCTTCTTCGGGGATGAGAAGCGGCCGGGGCTGATGCTGCGCGAACGGTGGATTGACTCTGGCGGCGTACTGGAGCGGCTGAACGCGCATTACGACTTCGCCGTGTTCACGGGACGACTGCATGAGGAGGCGCAGATGACGCTGCGGCGTTTTGCCGGGCACCTGCGCTTTGCCGCGGTGATTGGGGATGATAACGTGACGCGGTCCAAGCCCGACCCGGAAGGGCTGATTACGCTCAAGAGCCGCTATGAGGTGGCCTGGTATCTGGGCGATACGGTGGATGACGCGCGGGCAGCGGAAGCCGCGGGGGTGCCGTTTATTGCCATTACGGCGCCAGGGGGCGATTTCAGCGGGCTCAAGCCCGCGCATTTTCTGCACAGCATTAACGAACTGGAGAGCATATTGCCATGCGCACCGCAACGGTAGAACGGATTACGAAAGAGACGCAGATTCGGGGGAGCCTGAAGATTGAAGGCAAGGGCAAGTACGAGATTGCGACGGGGGTGCGCTTTCTCGATCACATGCTGGAGCTGTTCACGCGGCACGGAGGCTTTGACCTGAAGCTCAACTGCACGGGGGACCTCGACGTGGATCAGCACCATAGCGTGGAGGACTGCGGCATCGTGCTGGGGCAGTTGTTCAGCCAGGCGCTGGGGGACCGCAAGGGGATCAACCGGGCGGGCTACTTTGTGCAGACGATGGACGAGACGCTGGCGGTGGTGGCCGTGGACCTGGGAGGGCGGCCGGCGCTGGTGTACAAGGACCTGGTGCGGGTGGTGCATGTGGGGGACTTGCAGACGGAACTGCTGGTGGATTTCTTTGATGGATTCACGCAGCACGCGAAGGCGAACCTGCATGCGAAGGTGATGTACGGGCGCTCGAACCATCACAAGATTGAGGCCATCTTCAAGTGCATGGCGCGGGCGATGAAGTATGCGTGCTCGAAGGACCTGCGGCTGAAGGACCAACTGCCGTCGACCAAGGAGCTGCTGTGATTTCGATCATTGATTACGGGGCGGGGAATTTGCGGTCGGTGCAGAACACGCTGGCTGAGTTGGGGGCGCAGTACAAGCTGATCGACACGCCCGCGGATGTGGAAGCGGCCGAGAAGCTGATATTGCCGGGGGTGGGGCACTTCGGGCAGTTGATGGTGTCGCTGGACGCGCTGCGGCTGCGAGAGGCGATCCTGAACCGGATTCATGCCGGGACGCCGTTTTTCGGGATTTGCCTGGGAATGCAGGCGCTGTTCGCGGGCAGTGACGAAGCGCCGGAACTGACGGGGCTGAGCCTGTACCCGGAGCTGGTGCAGCGTTTTCCCGCCGGGGCGCGGGTGCCACACATGGGGTGGAATTCGCTGGCGCCAAGAGAGGGTTCGCGATTGTTGAAGGGGCTGGAAGCGCCGATTTACGTGTACTTCGCCAACAGCTACTATGCGCCACCCGTGGGGGCGACGGCGGCCATTTGTGATTACCAGTTGCCCTTTACGGCGGCCATTGAAGAGGGCAATGTTTACGGCGTGCAGTTTCACCCGGAGAAGTCGGGCCCGACGGGATTGAAGATTGTGCAGAACTTTCTGGAGCTTGCCTGATGCTGGCCAAACGGATTATTCCTTGCCTGGATGTCACCGCGGGGCGCGTGGTGAAGGGCGTGAACTTTGTGAACCTGCGGGACGCGGGCGACCCGGTGGAACTGGCCGAGCGCTATAACCTGCAAGGGGCCGACGAGGTGGTGTTTCTGGACATCACAGCGAGTTCGGATGAACGCAACACGATGGTGGACGTGGTTTTTCGCACGGCCAAGCGGGTGTTCATTCCGCTGACGGTGGGGGGTGGCATAAGAGAAGTGCGGGATGCACGGCGGATATTGGTATCGGGCGCCGACAAGGTGAGCGTGAACACGGCGGCGGTGCGGCGGCCGGAACTGATTACGGAGCTGTCGCGGGAGTTTGGCGCGCAGGCGGTGGTGCTGGCGATTGATGCGCGGCGCAAGGGCGAGGGCTGGACGGTGCACACCAAGGGGGGCCGGGTGGACGAAGGCATCGACGTGATTGAGTGGGCGCAGCGGGGCGAGGCGCTGGGGGCGGGGGAGATATTGCTGACCTCGATGGACACCGATGGGGTGCAGCAGGGCTTTGACTGTGCGCTGACGCGAGCGGTGAGCCGGGCGACGCGGATACCGGTGATTGCCTCCGGGGGTGGAGGCACGCCGGAGCATTTTCTCGAAGTGCTGACGGCGGGAGAAGCTGATGCGGCGCTGGCGGCGAGCATTTTCCATTACGGCACCTACACGGTGTCAGACCTGAAGGAGTATCTGGATCAACACGGGATCCCGGTGAGAAAGAACGCATGATCGTACCCTGTATAGACCTCATGGACGGCAAGGTCGTCCAACTTGTGCAAGGCAAGGAAAAAGCGCTGGAGGGCGATGAGCCGCTAGTGATGCTTGCCCGCTTTGCCGGCTTTCCGGAAATCCAGGTGATTGACCTCGATGCGGCGATGGGCCGGGGCGCGAATGATGAACTGGTGGAACTGCTTGCCGGGCGGGCGCGTTGCCGGGTGGGCGGCGGGGTGCGCAGCGCGGAACGGGCGCGGACGCTGGTGGGGCAGGGGGCGGCGCAGGTGATCGTGGGGACGGCGGCGTTTACGGCGAGTGGCATCAACCGGGCCGTGCTGGAGGAGATTGGCGCGGCGGTGGGCCGGGAGAAGATTCTGGTGGCGCTCGATTCGCTGGGCGGCAAGATTGTGGTGAAGGGCTGGCAGGAGGCGACGAACCTGACGGCGATTGAGGTGATCCAGCAGTTGGAGCCCTACTGCGGCGGCTTTCTGTGTACGTATGTAGACAAGGAAGGGATGATGCAGGGGACAGACCTCGACTGGTTCCGGAGTCTGCGGGCGGCGACGACGCTACCGATCACGGCGGCAGGGGGCATCACCACGCTCGATGACGTGCGGGCGCTGAAGGCGATGAATGTGTACTCGGCGCTGGGGATGGCGATCTATACAGGACGGCTGGCGCTCGAAGATTTGCGCCAATTGCTCTAAGTCTGGCGCAACGCGCCGATAAGCGGCTTGAGCAAGACAAGCCGTGAGTATTCTCAGCAACTTTTTCCAGAAGAGTTCCGAGTCCGATTCCACATCGTTGCAGGAGCAGATCTCGAGCCTCGAGTGGATTGAGGCGACGCGGGATGCGGCTTTGCAGTTGTGGCGGGCGAGTCTGCTGAGCCTGTGCGATGCATTGCCGAGCCTGCCGAAGCAGATTGCGGAGCCACACCGGAAAAGCATCAAGCAACTGGTGGATGAGATGCCGACCAAGCCGGCGCCAGCGGCGCTGGAACAACGGCGGGCCAGGACAGTGGAAGTGCTGAAGAGTTATGGCGCGCAGATGGGCGTGTACCTGGATTCGCAGGACAAGGAAGCCAAGGCGGTGCTGAACTCGGTGGCGAACCTGACCGAGACGATGTCGGCGGTGGACCAGCGCTATGCGGTGAAGCTGCAGGGGATTACGAAGAAGCTGCGGGTGCTGTCGACGTGTACGGACCTGAGCGAGATACGGACGAAGCTGGATGCGGAAGTGACGCAACTGGAGCGGACGCTGGAGGAGCAGCAGCGGGATACGCGCACGGCGCTGGCGCGGCTGACGGAGGACACGTCGCGGAGCGAGCAGCGGCGGCAACGGGCGCTGCCGGGGCCGGGAACCCAGCATGGCTCTGACAGTTTGCAAGCGTTGGAGCGGGCGGTGGCGGACTGGCCGCACTATTGTCTGGTGCGGTATGAGTTTCGCAAGCGGCCGCAGGACCTGAAGCCGATTGTGTCGGCACTGCCGGCGAAGTTGCCGCATCCGGTGCGAATTGTGATTGCCGCGCCGAACGTGCTGCTGGCGGCCATGCGGTGTCAACTGCTGGACTATGCGGGCATTGCGGAAACGGTGGAGCGGACCTTGAGCCAATTGGCGAACATTCCCTGTGCGTCGCGGGTGGCGGAGCCGTTGCGCGGGGAGACGATGCGGGAAGCGATGGCGCGGCTGGAGAAGGCAGGTTAGGAATGCTGCGCTACACGGTATTCAGTTCAGATGAGGCGTTGCTGGAAGAATTGGCGGCGCAGCCGGGGCTGCACTGTCTGCATGTGCACGCGGCGCCCTTGTCGGCGCACGGGCTGATGGATTACGTGCGGGCCTACTCACCGCAGGTGATGTTCTTTGACCTCGAATGGGGGCGGGGAGCGATTGAAGAGGCGGCAAGGCTGACTCCCGCGCAACTGGTGGCTTTGGGGCGTGAGATGGATGCGGACCTGCTGGTGGAACTGATGAATGTGGGCGTGAGGGAGTTTCTCCGCTTCCCGTTTGACGGCGAGAAGCTGGCGGCGACACTGGCGCGGTTGGAGCAGGCGGCGGCGCTGGCACCGGTGGAGCGGGAATCGACCGACCTGCTGTTCAGCGTGCTGCCGGCCAAGGCGGGGTGTGGGGCGTCGACGGTGGCGATACACACGGCGCTGGAGCTATCGCAGCGGCCGCACAGCCGGGTGTTGCTGGTGGATCTGGACTTGAATGAGGGGTTGAGCCGGTTTCTGCTGAAGCTGACGAATCCGTTGTCGGTACGGGATGCGGTGGGGCGGGTGGACGAGATGGACGATGGCCTTTGGCAGGAAGTGCGGAGCACGCGGGAAGATCTGGACGTGTTGCCGGCCGGGCTGATTGACCCGGTGCAGCAAATGGAGCCAGAGCGGGTGCGAGCCTTGTTTGAGTTTGCGCGGCGGCGTTACCGGATGATCCTGGCGGATCATAGCGGGGCGCTGGAGCCGTATTCCGTGCAGGTATTGGAACAGAGCCGGCGGATCATGCTGGTGGTGGAGCCGGACCTGGCCGCCGTCCACATGGCGCGGGAGAAGTTGCGCTTTCTGGAAGCCCGTGACCTGGGCGACCGCGTGGCGCTGATCATCAACCGTTGGCGCAAGGAAGCGCCGTTGACCATCACTGACATCGAGAGCGTGCTGGGCGTACCGGCCGAGTTTACGTTCAGCGAGGCGGGTGAGCAGGTCTACAAGTCGGTGATGCGTGGAGGCGCGCTCGACCCCGCCTCCACGTACTACCGGGAGGTGGCGGATCTGGCGACCTGGCTGGGGGCGGAGGCAGGGGTGCGCAAGGGGCCGAAGCCGAAGCGGAAGGTGGAGTACTTTTCGTTGTTGCCGAGCCGATATTCACTTAGTCGAGGCTAGGGAGTTCGGCGTAGCCGATCTCGCCGTTGAGGCGTTCGTCGGGTTTGGGCAGGTCGCCACCGCCGAACCAGATGCGGACCTTGCCGTCAACGGTGAGGACGGTGGCATCGCAAACAACGGCGGCATTCCAGGGTTGATCGCCGCGGAGAACGGGGCTTGAGAGTTTCTGCCACTGCTTGCCGTCGCGAGAGATGGCATAGCCCATGGCGCGGCGCTCGGCACGGTCGCGGCCGGTGTAGAGCATGACCCAGGCGCCGTTAGCGGCAAAGACGGCGGGCTCGCCGAGGCCGTTTTCGTCGAAGTCCCCGGCGGCGCCGAGTTCGAGCAAAGGGCCACGGTGTTTGACCCACGTGAGGCCGTCGCGGGATTTGGCCAAGCCCAGGCGCTGGCGCCGAGCGCGATCTTCGCCGAGGTAGAAGAGGTAGAGTTCGTCGTTGTGGCGGATGAGGTAAGGGTCGCCGATGCTGATTTCATCCCAGCTCATGCGGGGGCCGAGGGTGAGGACGGGGTCGGGTGTGGTCGTCCACTGCTGGCCGTCCTGGGAACGGGCCAGGCCGAGGGTGTTGGCGCCTTTGGGGCCGCGCTGGTAGACGTAGAGGAGTTCGCCTTTGAAATCGATGACAGCGCCATTGGCGGCGATGTAATCGGGGGAACGGAGAACGATGCCGGCGTCGCGCCAAGAGAGGCCGTCCTGGGAGCGGGCCAGCGCGGTGTGCCACCGGTCGCCATCGAAGAGGGAGTAGAGATTGAGGTATTCGCCCTGCCACCGGACGACGGAGGGATTCAGAACGTCGAGGGCCTGGCCGCGAGGGAGAACCGGGTCGGGGTGGACCTGCCATTCCCACTGGACGCGCGGGCCGGCGGGCGGAGGGGGCAGGGGGATGTTGTCATAACGGCCGCAGGCACTGAGCAACGGCAGGAGCAGCCAGAGGGGATGCGCGCGGGTGGACTTCACAGGGGAATCCGGACGCGGATGACCGCACCGCGGCCGGGGCGGCTTTCGACGTGGAGTTCGCCGCCGAGGCTGCGCACGCGGCGCTTGATGCTCTCGGGGCCAATGCGCAGGGCTTCGAGTTCAGCGAGTTCATAAGCGCCACTGAAGGGGAAGCCGGTGCCATCGTCTTCGATGTCGATGTGGAGGATTTCGCCCTGCTTGGTGAGGGCGATGGCGACGCGGCTGGCCTTGGAGTGTTTCTGGACGTTGTTGAGGGACTCGCGGACGATTTGCAGGACTTCGAGGAAGCTTTCGGGTTCGCCGGTGACTTCCTGGCTGGAGTAGCTGGCGGCGATGCCGGTATCTTTCTTGAAGTTCTCGACGAGGCGGCGGATGGCGGTGGAGAGGCTTTCGCCCTCCATTTCAAGAGGGCGCATGCTGCGGACAAAGGCACGGAGTTCGGCGACCTGGGTGCGGCAGATCATCTGGAGGTCCTGGAGTTCTTTGAGGCCGGCGCCGACGTCGCGGCTGAGCATTTGCTGGATGACGTTGAGGCGGAGCTGGAAGCTGATGAAGCTCTGGAGGGGGCCATCGTGGAAGTCGTCGGCGATGCGTTCGCGTTCGGCCTCGCGGAGGCGTTCGGCTTCGGCGCGCAGCAGGGCGGTTTCGCGCTGCTTTTCTTCGAGGCGGTCAGCGATGACACGCTTTTCGAGGGAGAGCGTGCAGGCGAGGATGCCGGAGAGCATGACGAGGGGCTGCAGGACGTTGAACTGCGCGGGCTGGAACATGAGGAAGAAGCCCTGGCAGAGGACGAGCACGGCAAAGACCTCGCGCCAGGTGTGGAGGATGGCGGCTTCGAGCAGGAGGTAGACGTAGAAGAGGGAATTGAACCAGATGGTTTGGTCGCTCGAGTAATGGGCGAAGAAGAGGAAGACGAGGGAATCGACGGCGAGGCTGAGCAAGGGGGGCCACTGGCGCTCGACTTCGCGCCAGAGCAGGGCGATGAGGCTATAGATGGTGAAGCCGGCGGCGAGGAGCATGACGGGCCAGGGGAGTGGCCGGGGGGAGGAACTGCCAAAGGTGAGGAAGGCGAGGGCGAGGAGGGTGCGGATGACGGCGAGGCTTTGCCACCAGAGCGGCGAAAGATACTTGGGTTCGCTGGGGTTCATTGCTTAGCGCCGGTAGAGGAAGAGGGTGTGGCTGCGGCCTTCCGCGTCTTCGATGACGATGGTCTTTTCGGGGTTCCATTCCTGGAATTCGAAATCGTGGCAGACGACGCGGGCGCCGCGCTTGAGCTGTTTTTCGAGGACGGGGGCGAGTTTGGCGTTGGTGATGGGGAGCAGGTAAACGGTGAGAAGGTCGGCTTGGGAGTAGTCCTGGGCGAAGAGGTCGCCTTCGATGATGGAGGCGAGGGAGTCGAGCTTCTGATCTTTGATGCGCTGGCGGCTTTGGGTGACGAGGGCGGGGTCGAGTTCGACGCCAATCGAGCGGGCGCCGAATTTCTGCGCGGCAGCGAGGACAATGCGGCCATCGCCGGAGCCGAGATCGTAGACGGTTTCGCCGCGCTTGAGCTCACCGAGACGCAGCATGCGTTCGACGACTTCCGGGGGAGTCGGGTAGTAGGGGGCGGCGCGTTCGGGTGGTTTGTCCTGAGCGGCAGCGAGCAGGGCGAGGAGAAGAGAGAGAAGCCGGAGCATTTAACGGAGGGGCGAGTAGGCCGTCGCCGTCAGCATGGAGTTGGAGATGTTGGAGACGACCTCACCGTCGCTGAGGCCGGGTGTGGCCTTGAGCTTGTCCCATTCGGGGTGGGAGATGAACTTCTTCCAGTTGGCTTCGCGGGCGGCGAGGCTGTCGTACCAGAGCATGTAGGTCAGGTTGGGCATGTTGGCGCCGAAGATGGTTTCGCCGAAGAAGACAGGGTTGAGGCCAGTCTTGCGGAAGATGGCGATTTCGCCATTGTTGAACATGCCGATTTTCTTGCCGAGGGAGTTGAAGGTATTGCTTTCGTAGGTGCGGAGTTCGAAGACGCGGGGTGCGCCCGCGGGAGTAGGCATCTCGAGGGCCGGGAGACCGTCGAAGCTGCGCAGGAGGCTCGACTCGATGCGGACATAGTCAGCGGGCTGATTGCCGACGGCGGCCCAGGCGGCCTCCATCTGGGCGAGGTCTTTGAACTCGGAGACCTGGAGAATGTAGGGGCTGGCCTGGCCAATGAGGTTGCCGAAGAAGCCGACTTTGGTGATGCCGGCTTTCTTGAGGGCGGGCAGTTGTTTTTCTGCCAGGAATTCATTGAGCCGCTTGGGCATGCCGTCGAGGGTGTTGCGCAGTTTGTAGTAGCGGAGCTCGATGAGGCTGTTGCCTTTTTTCTGAGTGGGTTCGTAGGCGGCAGCCGTGGAGGCCGCGCCGCTAGCAAGAAACAGACGACGGTTCATTCATGTTGATCGTACAACGCCCGAAGCGGCGATCGCGGCGGCGGAAGTCGGCGAGGGCGGCAGAGAGGTCGGCTTCAGTGAAGTCGGGCCAGGCGACGGGGGTGAAGTGGAACTCGGCGTAGGCGCATTCCCAGAGGAGGAAATCGCTGAGGCGTTTTTCGCCGCCGGTGCGAATGAGCAGGTCCACATCTGGGCCGAGGGCGCGGCTGAGGTCCTCACGGCTCATACCGGGGCGGAGTGCGGCGAGGAGCATATCGCGGGAGGAGTAGTCGAGAGCGACGCGGACGCGGAGGCGATCGCCGCTGGCGGTGGCAGCCTCGGCGCCGGCGATGGCGGGGGCGAGTTTGGCGGGCAGACGATCGCGGCGGCCAATGAATTCGAGGCGGACCTGCTGGCGCTGGAGCTCGGCGACTTCCGTGGCGATGAAGTGTTCGAGCAGGCGCATGAGGCCGGAGACCTCTTCGGCGGGGCGCTGCCAGTTGTCGCTGGAGAAGGCGTAAAGTGTGAGGACTTCGATGCCGAGAGCGGGGGCCTGGCGGATGACGCGGCGGACGGTTTCGGCGCCGCGGCGGTGGCCCTCGAGGCGGGGCCAGCCAAATTTGTTGGCCCAACGGCCGTTGCCGTCCATGATGATTGCTACGTGCACGGTGGTCAGTTCTCCTTGGGTCTCATTGCGCCCACGAGGGCTTCCATGTGGTTGAGGTATTTTTCAAAGGCTTTGCGGCCGGCTGCGGTGAGCGTGTATTCGGACTGGGGCCGGCGGCCGGCAAAGAACTTGCGGCAGGCCAGGTAGCCGCCTTCTTCGAGTTTGCGGGCATGGATGCTAAGGTTGCCATCGGTCAAACCGAGGATTTCCTTGAGTTCCGAGAAGGTTAATTTCGGGGCCGCGACGAGGGCGCTGATGATGCCGAGGCGGGCGCGCTCGTGGATGAGGGGGTCGAGTTGGACGGCCTGTTGGGGGAGCGGGACGAGGTTGAGCTTTGCCTTAGCCGCCATGTTTGCTCGCAATCCAGGCGCCGAAGCCGAGGTGAAGGCCGCCGAAACCAGCGGCGAGCCAGGCGTTGGCCCAAGTGGGAGGGGTGAAGAGGGCGCCGACGCCGAGCAGCATGAAGGCGACACCCATGGCGGGTACGGCCCGGACGCTGGACATGCCGCCGGTGATGACGCCGGCGCCATAGAGAAGCAACCAGAGGCCGGGGACGGCATAGTAGTGCTGCGCGCGGGCGGCCGCGGCGGTGAGGGCAGCGCCGGCGAGCAGGGGTGGGGCAAAGCCGAGGCCGAAGCGGCGCGCCGGGGTGGAGAGCAGGGAGACGCCGCAATGATTGGCCTTCCAGATGAGGCCGATGAAGCCGAGCAGGGTGGCGGCCATGCCCTCGGCCGTCCAGATGGCGAGCCAGGCTTCGCGGTTGACGGCGCCATGGGCGAGCCAGGCGGCCAGCAGGGCGGAAGCGCCGATGAGCATGATGGCGGCACCGGGGACGGCGGTGAACTCTGTGGCCCCTTCCATGGTGGCGCGGATGTACTTCAGGTTGTTGAGGGCATGCTGGTGCATGTCGGCGCGTTGGCCCATGTGAAGAATGATAGAGTACTTTGCAAAACAAAGTAAAGAGATTTTTTCACGTTAATGCAGATCGAGGGCCAACTGGCGGCCGCTTTCCCAATCGGGGGGCAAATAGGGCGTGGCTTTGCGGCCGAGGCCGGTGGCGTCGCGGAGACGATCAAAGCGCTGTTCGATGCGGCGCTGGTAATCGATTGGCAGACGCGCTGCGGCGTGGAAGCTGTCCTGGTAGCGGGCGAGGAGGTGGGGGTGCTCGCGGGTGAGGTAGTCGAAGAAGACTTCGCGGGTGGGGCTCTTGAGGAAGAGCACGCCACCGCCGAACCATTGGGCGCCGGCGGCGCGGGCGGCGTGGGCGAGGGCGGTGAGTTGGGCCTCACTGTCGTTCAGGCCGGGCAGGACCGGAGAGGCGATGACGCCGCACTGGATGCCGGCCTGGCGGAGGTTTTGGAGGGCGGCGAGGCGGAGATCGGGACGGGGGGCTTTGGGTTCGAGGCCGCGGGCGAGGGTGGCGTCGAGGGTGGTGATGGTGAAGTTGATGTAGAGCAGGTGACGGCGGGCGACGCGAGTGAGGAGATCGAGATCACGAACGGGGAGATCGCTCTTGGTGGTGATCCAGAGCTTGCGGCCGGAGTGAGTGGCGAAGACTTCGAGGATACGGCGGGTGAGTTCGTAGCGGCGCTCGGCGTGCTGGTAGGGGTCAGTGGCGGTACCGATGGCGATGGGTTGGCTTAAGGGGATGCGGGCGAGCTCGTCGCGAAAGCTGGCGGGATGCCATTGCTTGGCGAAGATGCGGGTTTCAAAGTCGGTGGGATCGCGGAGTTCCATGAACTCGTGGGTGTAGCGGGCGTAGCAATACTGGCAGGCCATTTCGCAGCCGCGGTAGGGATTGATGGACCAATCGAAGGAATGGCGGCTGTCGGCGACGCGATTGATCCACTTGCCGGTGGGGAGGTGGCTGTAGCTGACGGTGCGCTTGGCGGAGAGGGTGGGGGCCGCGGCGGCGGCTTTGGCAATGCCGACGAGTTGCATGATGGATGCCCTGATATTCGCCTTTTCTTCGCTGTTTGTCAAGGGGCGGTCCATTACAATGAGAAGGGCTAAAACACCATGCGTATCAGTGTGATTCTCCCGGCGGCCGGCCTTGGCACGCGGATGGGCAAGACGGCCCGCAAGCAGTTTCTGGAACTGGACGGAGCGCCGCTACTGGTGCACACGCTGCGGAAGTTTGTGGGGGTGGAGGGGCTAGCCGAGATCATTGTGGCGTGCCGGGTGGAGGACATGCCGGAGGTGCGCGGGATGGTGGAGCGGGTGCCGGAAGCGGGTCCTGTGCGGCTGGTGGAAGGGGGCGACTCGCGGCAGGAAAGTGTGGCCCACGCGCTGGCAACAGTGGGCGAGGACGTGGACGTCGTGGTGGTGCATGATGCGGTGCGGCCGTTTGTGGACCGAACCATGATTGAGAAGGTGGTGGCGGAAGCGTCAGCTCACGGGGCGGCGATTGTGGGGATTGTGCCGGTGGATACGGTGAAGCAGGTGCATCTGGCGAAAGTGCAAACGACGATTTCACGGGACCGGCTGGTGCTGGCGCAGACGCCGCAAGCGTTCCGGGCGGGATTGCTGAAGGAGGCCTTTGCACGGGCGGCGGCGGATGGGTTTACGGGGACGGATGAGTCGAGTCTGGTGGAGCGGCTGGAAGAAGTGGAAGTGCATGTGGTGCCGGGAAGCGATCGCAACATCAAGATCACGAAGCCGACGGACCTGGACCTGGCGCGGCACTTTCTGGCAGATGAGGCGGGCAGCTAAATGAGCCACGAGTACCGCAGCGGGCTGGGGTGGGATTCGCACCGGATTGCGGTGGGGCGGCCGCTGTTGCTGGGGGGCGTGCGGGTGGAGAGCGAGTTTGGGCTGGACGGGCATTCGGATGCGGACATACTGCTGCACGCGGTGACGGATGCATTGCTGGGCGCGGTGGCGCTGGGGGATATCGGGATGCACTTTCCGGATACGGACCCGCAGTGGAAGGGGGCCGGGAGTTTGCAGTTTCTTGAGCATGCCTTGAAATTGGTGCAGGCCGAGGGGTTTGAACTGGTGCACCTGGACACGACCGTGATTCTGGAGCGGCCGAAGCTGAAGGATTACCGGATGAAGATCCGGGAACAGTTGGCCGTGAGCCTTGGATTGGGGCTGGAGAATGTGTCGGTGAAATTCAAGACGGCGGAGAAGGTGGGTCCAGTGGGAGAAGGGAAGAGCGCGGAGGCGCAGGCGATTGTAACGGTGCGGCGCCCGAGCCGGTCCTAGGAGGAAAGCAGCATGCGCATCATTGGCTTATTGATCTGCCTGGCTGGGCTGGCAACGGCCGAGGTGACCTACACACGCGAGGTGTCGCGCATACTGAACAGCCGTTGTGGCAGTTGTCACCGCCCGGGAGATGTGGGGCCGATGAGTCTGCTGACGTATGACAACGCGGTGGCCTATGCGCCGGATGTGGAGCGGGTGGTGGAGGCGGGCTTGATGCCGCCGTGGAAACCGACCGAGAGCCACGGGAAGTTCAAGGGAGCTTTTGCGCTGAAGCCGGAAGAGAAGCTGGACCTGTTGAGCTGGATCCGGAACGGGACGCCTTATGGGGATGAGGCGGATTTACCAGAGCAGGAGCAGCGGGAAGGGGAGTGGGTGTTGGGTGAGCCGGACCTGGTGCTGAAGATGCCTGCGCCGTTCACACCTGTGCGGGGTAAAGACATTTACCGGTGTTTCGTGTTGCCAACGGGGCTCGAGGCGGACCAGTTTGTGAGTGCAATGGATGTTCTGCCGGGCAACCGGCAGGTGGTGCATCACGTGATTGCGTATCTGGACCATACGGGGGCGGCCGAGGCGCTGGATGCGCAGGATGAAGAGCCGGGGTATGACTGCTACGGGGGGCCGGGGTTTGAGTTGGGGGAATCGAATCTGGTGAGTTTGCTGCTGAACGGGTACATGCTGGGGGGCTGGGCGCCGGGGGCGCGGCCGGAGCGGCTGCCACAGGGTATTGGGATGCGGCTGGGGAAGGACACGCGGGTGGTGCTGCAGGTGCACTATTACACGAATCTGCGGGAAGGCGAAGACCAGACCACGGTGGGGCTTTACTTCAACACGGAGCCGGTGCGGAAGCAGCTCTACTACATACCGGTGGTGCAGCCACGGCTGGCAATTCCGGCGGGCGAGGCGAGCCATACGGTGGAGGCACAGTTTCCGGTGTTTCCGTTTCTGGAGATGCGGGTGATCAACGTGTTTCCGCACATGCACCTGATTGGGACGAAGATTGAAGTGGAGAAGCAGCGGGGAAGCGAGCGGGAGCCGTTGATCCGGATTGACCAGTGGGACTTCAACTGGCAGGGGGCGTATACGTTTGAGGAGCCGGTACGGCTGCCGGCGTATTCGCAGGTGAATCTGCGGTGCACTTACGACAACTCGGTGAATAATCCGCGGAACCCGAACAATCCGCTGAAGGTGGTGCGGTGGGGGGAAGGCACAGAGGATGAGATGTGCCTGGCCTTTCTGGGGGTAATCTTTGAACGGTTCTAAAGGAGAGTGATGTCAGAAACCCGGGCGCGCGTATTGGTGGTGGACGATGAGGAGAACCAGCGAAGAGGTTTGACTTCGCTCATTACGGCGTGGGGCTATGAGGTGCGGAACGCGGAGCACGGCGCCGCGGCGCTGGCGATGCTGGAGGAATGGCCGGCGCAGTTGCTGGTGACGGACATGATGATGCCGGTGCTGGACGGGCCGGGCCTGCTCAAGAAACTGAAGGAGCAGGAGCAGCCGCCGGTGGCGATTGTGGTGACGGCGTTTGGGAGCCTGGAGACGGCGCTGAACACGATCCACGAGTTGGGGGCGTTCTGGTTTCTCGAGAAGCCGATTGACACGCAGGCGCTGCGGTTGTTGCTCGAGCGGGCCTTGATGGCGCGGCGGTTGAGCGAGGACAAGGTGATCCTGGAGCGGCAACTGAGCTATGAGGGCCGGTTGGGCGGGATGGTGGGGCGGACTCGGGCGATGCAGGAGCTGTTTGGGCTGGTGCAGCAGGTGGCGCCGACGAAGGCGTCGGTGCTGGTGACGGGGGAAAGCGGAACGGGTAAGGAAGTGCTGGCGCGGGCCGTGCACACGTTGAGCCCGCGGGCGAAGGGGCCGTTTGTGGCATTGAACTGCGCGGCGATGCCCGAGAGCCTGATGGAGAGCGAACTGTTTGGCCACGAGAAGGGGGCGTTTACGGGCGCGCTGGAGCGGCGGGCGGGGTGTTTTGAGCTGGCGCACCAGGGGACGCTGCTGCTGGATGAAATTGGGGAAATGCCGGTGGCGACGCAGGCGAAGCTGCTGCGGGTGCTGGAGGACAACCGGGTGCGGCGACTGGGGGCGCGCGCGGAGATGGAGGTGGATGTACGCATCATTGCGGCGACCAACCGGCGGCTGGAGGAAGCGATTGCGAAGGGGACGTTTCGGGAAGATCTGTATTACCGGCTGAATGTGTTCCGGCTCGAGTTGCCGCCCTTGCGGGAACGCATGGACGATCTGCCGTTGCTGGCGGAAACGCTGATACACCAGTTGAACCAGAAGCATGGCGTGCGGGTGCCAGGTATGGAAGAAGCGGCTCTGCTGGCGCTGAAGCGGAGGGCCTGGCCGGGCAATATTCGCGAGTTGCGCAACGTGTTGGAACGGGCGGTGATTCTGGCCGGGGAAGGGCCGATACGGGTGGCGCATCTGCCACCAGTGCCGGGCGAAGCCGCGCCAGTGGTGAGTGACCCTGAGGCGATTATGATACGCGTGGGGACGACGGTGGATGAGGCCGAGAAGGCCCTGATCCTGAAGACGCTGGAGCATACGGGCAGCAACAAGACGCGGGCGGCCGAGATACTGGGCATCAGTCTCAAAACGATGCACAACAAGATGAAGCTCTACGGCGATGACGCTTAAGACGCGGCTGCGTTTGACGATACTGTTGCCGCTGCTGGCCGTGGCGGTGGGCTATTCGTTGTTCAATCTGACGACGACGGCGGGAGTGCTGTTTGACGAGGCGAGCCGGCACGCGATGTTGCTGGCGAGTCAGGCGCAGACGCTGCTGATACAGCGAGTGGAGGAGTATAAGCGCAGTCCGGAGATGCCTGCTGACCCGGCGGGCATTGAAGCGGTGTGGACCGCAATGGCGAGCCAGGACGAGGCGCTGGCGCGACTGCTGGAGCAGACGATGGCCTCGACGCGGACGGCGGTGGAGATTGATGTGCGGGGGCGGCACGGGACGGTGCTGTCGAGTTCCAACCCAGGGAACATTGGCCGGGCGGGACGGGCGGCGACGCCGATGGAGGAGTGGCTGAAGCTGGGGCGCATCGAGCAGATTGTGCGCGTATATACGCATGATGAAGACTTCGAGACGATCATTCCACTGGGAATCGCGGGGCAGGCGGAGCCGGTGTTTCTGGTGCGGGTGCTGGTGTCGAGCATACTGTTGCGCAACACGTTGCTGCCGGAGGTGAACCAGTTGGCGTTTGTGCTGGCGTTATCGCTGCTGGCTTCGCTGGGCATTGCGATTCTGACGGCGGATGTGGCGTTTTTGCCCATACGGCGATTGAGTGAGGCAATTGACAAGGTGTCGCGGGGGGAAACGCTGGCCGCGCCCGAGAAGCGGGAGAGCCAGGAAGTGCAGGCGGTGGAATCGAAGCTGACGATGCTGGGGCAACAGGTGCGCGGGGCGCGAGAGAATCTGAAGCAACTGCTGGAGCGGCTGGAAGACGCGGTGCTGTTGTTTGATGAGGCGGAGCGGCTAGTGAATGCAGGGCGGGCGCTGGACAAGTTCATGCCCGCGGGACGGTGGGAATTGACGGGTGGGCATGTGAGCGAACTGTTCCCGGCGGGAACTCCGGCGGGAGATCTGGTGCAAGGGGCGATGGCGCTACGGCAGGCACTGGACAATGTGGAGACGGTACTGGCGGGGCGGCGGGTGCAGGTGTCGCTGGAGGTGCTGGAAGGAAGGGGTTTTCTGGTGACGCTGCGGGACCAGGAAGCGCAGCAGAGCATCTCGCGGCAGCTCGATGTGTCGCAGCGGCTGAGCGCATTGAACCGGATTACGGGTGGAGTAGCGCACGAGATCAAAAACCCGCTCAACTCAATTGGACTGCATCTCGAGATACTGAACGAGCGGATTGGGCGGGATGATGAAGTAGCGGCCGAGGAGATACGCATTCTGCGGGATGAGACCAAGCGGCTGGACCGGGTGGTGAAGACGTTTCTGAACTTCACCAAGCCGGTGGAGTTGAAGCTGGTGGAGGTGGACCTGGCGGAGATTGCGCAGAGTCTGGTGCAGTTTCTGTTGCCCGAGGCGCAGGCGAAAAATGTGGAGCTGAAGTGGGATTCTGCGCTGGAGCGGGCGCCGTTTCAGGGGGATGCGGATCTGCTCAAGCAGGCTTTGCTGAATCTGATGCGCAATGGGATGGATGCCATGCCTGGGGGCGGACAATTGCGAGTGGGGTTGACCGAGCAGAATGGGGAATGGGTGCTGGAGATTGCGGATGGGGGCGTGGGGATTCCGGAAGAGAGCCGGGCCAAGATTTTCCAGCTGTACTTTACAACGAAGCCCCAAGGCAGTGGGATTGGGTTGGCGGTGACGTATCGCGTCGTGCAGTTGCACAATGGGAGTATCCACTTTGACTCGACTGTAGGGGAAGGGACAACTTTCTCACTCCGGCTGCCGAAGCGGGAAAAGGATCAACAAGCCTGATGGCAAAGTGGCGCAAGAAATCGGCGGGAGTGTTGTTGGCCAGCACACTGGTGCTGCCGGGGTGTTTCTTCAAGAAATCGCCGCCCAAGGCATCGATCGTGATTCCGCCGGCGCCGCCGCCGGCCAGCCCGGCGCCTTTGCCGGAACCGCCGGTAATCGACCCTTCCAAACCCAAAACAGAAATTGGCGAAATGCCGAAGCTGCCAGCGCCCGCGAGCGCCAAGCCGGCGGCGCGAGCGCCACGGCGGAACCCGGCGCCCGGACAGGCGCCCTTGCCCGCCGAGCCCGAGCCGGAAGAGGTACCGGTGCCTGCGCCGGCCCCGCTGCCCTCGCTGCAACCGATGCTGGGTACGCGGGAAACGCAGGAAAGGAGCCGCCGCATACAGCAGTATCTGGACAAGGCGCGGGCGGCGATTGCGCGGGCGGAACGGGGCGGGCCTTCTGGACAGCAGCGGCAATTGATTGGGCAGGTGCGTACTTTTGTGCAGCAGGCTGAGGAGGCGCGGAAGACGGACCTGGTGCGGGCGGAGAATCTGGCGGAACGGGCGGAAGTGCTGTCGCGCGGGTTGCCACGCTAAAACAAATCGCGGCGTTGACTCTGGGGAGGGTCAACGCCGCGGGGAATGGCTCCGCAACTGGCGAGCGGAGGTTCTAGAGATTACAGACTGCCTATTGGGTAGCCCGTTGGGTAGAGGAGATCTGATTCTGCGCGCGATCGGCTGAGACGTACACCTTCATCTCGACGCGACGGTTGAGCTTGCGGCCATCGCGGGTCTTGTTGTCAGCCACTTCGCTGTCGGCGCCATAACCGGCGACGTAGATGCGGTGGAGCGGCAGATTGTGTTTCATGGTGAGGTAGCGGACGACGGCATCGGCGCGCTTGCGGCTGAGTTCGAGATTGAGCTGTTTGGGGCCGGTGCTATCGGTGAAGCCCTGCACTTCGACAACGTAGTTCTTGAACTTGGCGACAGGGCCGACGGCAGCATCGAGGGCAGCCATGGCTTCCTCGTCAAGTTCGGACTTGCCGATCTTGAAGAGGACCTGCTCGGTGGTGACGAGCTTGTAGTCCACCATGTTTTCAAGGCGAGTGTCGATCGACTTCTGCATGGAGGTCATGTTGTTGCCGAGTTCATCGGCGCGGGTGAGGCCCTTGAGGGCGAGGCTGCGGCCTTCGGCTGCTTCGTTACGGGCGAGTTTGGCCTGCTCGGTGGCGGCGTCGGCGGTGCCCTGGGCGCCCTTGGCGCGTTCATCCGCGGCAGCGAGGCCGCGTTCGAGTTCTTCAATGTTTTGCGCCTGGGTCTTGGTGGTGGCGTCGAGTTCGCCCACCTTCTGCTCAATGGGAGCGACGGTGGTGCGGACATACTTCTTGGTGGCGCAGCCGGTGATGAATGGCGCCAGCGCCAAGGCTGCGATGGTTGTCGTGCGTGCGAACGGGTTCATGGTGAGTCTCCTTGCATTACTAACAGTGCAAGGAGCGTGCCAAAGTGCAAGTTATTGAAAATATTGGAAGGCCGTAGGCGGGCCGGGGTAAAGAATACCCGGTTTGCGGTAAGAATTACCGGGCCTACTGCTTGGTAGGAGGAGGAGTTTCGCCCTTTTTTCGTAAGGTGGGGGGCTTACGGGCTTTCTTCTTGGGGTCGCCTTCGAGTTTCTTTTCCTGTTCAGCGCGCTCTTCCTTCTCGGCGGCGGTCATGAGTTCTTCGCGGGTCTGTTTTTCGCGCTTGACCTGCTCTGCGGCCCGGTTGCCGCGGGCGGCGAGGTCCTCCTGGCCGCTGGCGATGGAATCTTCGGTGGTCTCAATGGCGGTGGTGAGGGCGAACTCGTAGCGGGAGAGGTCTTTGGGTTCGAGGGCCTGGAACTTCTGCAGCTTCTCGAGCATGGTCTGCTGGCCCTTGACGACAATGCCGATGCCTTCTTCAACCGGTTTGCCGCGGCGGAGCGCGTCATCGGCGACGATGTCGATGGCCTCGATGATCTTGGCGTACTGGTCGAGGAGGTCGTGAATGAGAACGGAGCGGCCGGCCTTTTCTTTCGCGAAGAGTTGCGAGAGTTGGTCAACGCGCTGGCGGGCGAAGAGCAGGTAAAGCTGCAGGCGTTCATTGGGTTCCTGCACGAGGCGGACCTGTTCGATTTCGTCCTCGGTGAGGAAGTCTTTCTGGCTCCAGGCGGGGAGGCAGAGGGCGAGGGTGATCCAGGTGCGGCGTTTCATTCTTTTCTGCTCATGACTCCTTGGAGGACCAGTTCGTGGACGGTGTTGAGGCGGCTGTAGGCGGCCTCAAGCGGGGGGCGATCATCGATGCCGGCACTCTTGACGATGCCGTCAGCACGCTTGAGAAAGTCGCGGAGGCGCAGCTCGGCGCGCTTGTAGTGCTTGGTGTTCCTGTAGGGTTTGCCGAGTTCGCGCAGGGCCTCGAGGGCGGCTTCGGCGGCGGCGGCGGTGAGTTCGAGATTGGCGCGGGGCTCTGACTGGCGCGCCGCGGTGAGGGCGCTGTCGGCGGCGTCAAGGGCGAGGATCCAGCGCTTGGCGGCGATGGGTTCGTTTTTGACGTTATCTGGGAGTTGGGAGAGCAGCAACAGGCTGAGTGCGAGAATCACCGGTTGACCTCCCGCTCCAGGATTTTGACGCGCTGGCGGGCCTTGAACTCCTCGTCGGGAAAGCTGCCGCCGGCGACGGCGAGGAATTCCTGGTAGGCAGCAAGAGCCAGTTTGGCCTGCTGGCGATTCTGCTTGATCTTGTCGAGGGTGATGGCGCGAAGGTAGAGGTGGCCCGGTTTTTCCGCCTTCAGCTTGCGGACATTGTCGAGGGCAGCCAGGGCGACGTCGTAGCGCTCCATGAGGACGGTGGCGGTGG
>VFQU01000666.1_pt1 | contig 26778 bp, 18 predicted proteins | sample 3512311 | NCBI WGS metagenome assembly VFQU01 (sample SAMN10412377, study PRJNA504923) | tailings metagenome | isolation source: Relicate 3 Philex TSF3 active mining site | place: Philippines: Tuba, Benguet | collected 2017-08-29
AAAGGTCTGCGCCGCCAGCTTCAAGCCCTCGACCATCGTCAGGTAAGGGAACAACTGGTCGGCCAGTTCCCGCACCGTCATGCGATGGCGAATCGCCAGCGCCGCTGTCTGGATCAGTTCGCCGGCGTCCGGCGCGACGGCTTGCACGCCAATCAACCGACCTGATGCGGCCTCGGCGACCAACTTGATGAAACCGCGGGTGTCGAAATTGGCCAGCGCCCTCGGCACGTTGTCGAGGGTCAGCGTCCGGCTGTCGGTCGTGATTCCTCCGAGGAGTGCTTCCCGTTCGCTGATGCCCACGGTTGCGACCTGCGGGTCGGTGAACACCACTGCCGGCATCGCGGTCAGGTCCAATGCTGCCTCGCCACCGGTCATGTTGATCGCGGCACGGGTGCCGGCCGCCGCGGCGACGTAGACGAACTGAGGCTGGTTGGTGCAGTCGCCAGCGGCAAAGATTGTCGGCGCACCGGTGCGCATCGCGTGGTCGACGACGATGGCACCCTGCGTATTGACGGTGACGCCTGCCGCCTCGAGGTTCAGGCCACAAGTGTTCGGTGCGCGGCCGGTGGCAATCAGCAGCTGCTCGGCGCGCAATTCCCCCTGTCCGGTGCTGACTACGAATTCACCCTTGCCATAGGCGACCTGGTTCGCTTCGGTATGCTCCAGCACCTCGATCCCCTCGGCGCGGAACGCGGCCGTGAGGACCTCGCCAATAGCCGGATCTTCGCGGAAGAACAGCGTGTTGCGCGCCAAGATCGTGACGCGACTTCCCAACCGGGCGAATGCCTGCGCGAGTTCGACGGCCACCACCGAGGAGCCGATGACGGCCAGCCGCGCCGGGATCGGGGCGCTGACCAGCGCCTCGGTGGAGGTCCAGTAGGGCGAGTCCTGCAAACCGGGGATCCCCGGAATCGACGGGCGCGCGCCCGTCGCGACCAGGCAGTAGTCAAAGCGGACGTCGCGCATGTTGCCGCTGGGGGTCGCCACACGCAGTGCGCGCGCGTCGGTGAACCGGGCGTCGCCGCGCAGCACGGTGATGGCCGGCGTGTTCTCCAGGATGCTCTCGTACTTGGCGTGTCGCAGCTCGTCGACGCGGCGTTGCTGCTGGACCAGCAGGCGGTCGCGCAGCACGGCTGGCGTGGCGACAGAGATGCCCTCATCGAAGGGGCTGGTGCGGCGCACCTGGGCGACGTGCGCAGCGCGAATCATGATCTTCGACGGCACGCAGCCGATATTGACGCAGGTCCCACCGATCTCGCCGCTCTCGATCAGCGTGATCCGTGCGCCGCGTTCCACGGCCTTCAGCGCTGCCGCCATCGCTGCACCGCCGCTGCCGATGATCGCGATATGCGGGCCTTCGGCGGCGTCAGCGGAGCTTGATGGAGCCGCCGGTGCGCTGGGTTGGCGCAGCGCATTCCCCGCATCCGGTGAGGCATCACCATGAGCCGCGTGATAGCCCAGCGCGGTGACGGCGGCGATCAGCGCAGTCAAGGGTGTGGTCGGGTTCGCGACGACGCGCGCCGTGCCTTGCGCATAGCTCACTTGCGCCGACTGAACGCCCGGCACTTGTTCCAGCGCCTGCTGGACGTGGGGTGCGCATGAAGCGCAGGTCATGCCGCTGATGCGCAATTCGATCACGGCTGGCTTCCTTGGCGGCGCTTGCTGTCGGCTTGATCGGCAGATGTCGCATCGATACCCACCGACACGCCCAGACTGTCGATGGTGGGGAAGCGCAACACGCAACCTTTCGCTGTCACCGACGCCCTGAGCAAGTTGACGTCGTCGCCGATCTGGCTGACCAACGACTGCTGCAAGGTCATCTATCAGCCTTTGTCTGTTTGACGGTGGACGGATAGCCGGCGTTCTTGGTCGCCTCGGTCAATGCGTTCACGTCGGTGCGGGCGTCGTCATAGGTTACGACCGCTTCCTTCGGCTCCCAGGTCACCTTGGCCTCGAGCACGCCGTTGACCTTGGACAGCGCCGTCTTCACGGTGAGCGGACAGGTCGCGCAGGTCATGGTCGGCACGTCGAGGGTAACGGTCTGCGTGGCCGCGAACGCCTGACCGACCATTGCCAGCAAAACCAGAGGGAGCAGACTGGTCTTGATATTCATGGGCAGCACCTCAGTAGAAGTACGGAACGACATAGGGGAAAGCGAACGCGACCAGGACCAGCACGGCCACGATCCAGAAAATCCAGCGATAGGCTTGCTGTACCTGCGGGACGGCGCAGACCTCGCCCGGCGCACACGCGGTCGCCGGTCGATACATGCGCCGCCAGGCGATAGTCAGAGCGGTCAGCGCGACACCGATAAAGAACGGACGGTACGGTTCGAGTGCCGCCAGATTGCCGATCCAAGCGCCGCTGATGCCCAGCGTCACCAGGATCAGCGGCCCCAAACAGCAGGTCGAGGCCAGGATGGCCGCCAATCCGCCGGCGACCAAAGCGCCGCCGCCATTATTGGGTTTTGCCATGGTGTTCCCGGTATCCCGTTGCAGGTGCACGCGCTAACCTTACTTCCGTAGTCAAGTACGGAGTCAATCCCCATGCCGGACGAAATAGATGAACTGACCATCGGCGCACTCGCGAGGGCTGCCGGAGTCAACGTGGAGACGATCCGGTTCTACCAACGCGAGCGGCTGCTGCCCAAGCCGGAGCGGCCCCTAGGCGGAATCCGCCGCTATGGACCGACCGACGTGGCACGTGTGAAGTTCGTGAAATCCGCCCAGCGACTGGGATTCAGCCTGCAGGAAGTCAGCCAACTCCTGATGCTTGAGGATGGCGCCCATTGCAGCGAAGCCGCCGAGCTGGCCGCCCTGCGCCTTGCCGATGTGCGCGCTCGCTTGGCCGACCTTGCGCGAATTGAAGGCGCGCTGTCGAGACTGGTCAGTAAGTGCAATGCCCGCCACGGCAAGGTTTCCTGCCCGCTGATCGCGGCGTTGCACGGTGACTGAAGCGCGGCCTGTACTCGATGCTTCCTCAGTAGAGCTCAAGACTCCCCACGGCTCGACGCTTGTCCTAGATGCGCTCTGCGGCAAGCTTCGGCGATTTCAGGCGTCGTTTCGAGATGTGTGGCGCTGCGCGCAATCGTACGGATTCCGGCCGCCCGAAGGCGCAGGTGCCTGTATAGATGGACTAATTCTGGATTATGCCATCTTATAGAACGCAGCTACGCAACGGCCACATGGCGATTGCGTATCACGCATACGCATGGTATGTATCACAGTACGTTATTTACCTTGAGCATCCCATGGCACGCGCAGGCGTCTACCGCACCGATGTGGAAAAGGCACGCCGCGCCTTGCTCGCCAAGGGCAAGCACCCCTCGATCGACCTGGTCCGTGCCGAGCTCGGGAACACCGGCTCGCGCAGCACAATCCACCGCTACCTGAAGGAAATCGAAGCGGAGGAGACGGCGTCGGCCGGCCCGAAACCTTCAATCAGCGACACGCTGCAGGACCTGGTCGCGCGACTGGCGGAGCAACTGCACCAGGATGCGGACGCGCGAATCGCTGAGCATCGTGAGACCAGCGACGCCCGCGTCCGAGAGCACGCCGAAGCAGCCAAGGCCGCGCACCTTGAGGCGGCGACGCTGCGCGACAGCCTGCAGCGCACAGAAGCGGCGCTCGCCGCCGAGCGAGCTGCCCACCAGGACACCGCCAGTCAATTGCAGAAGGCAAGAGTACAGCTCGCCCAACTCGAAGAACGCGTGGCAGGGCAGGAACAGCGCAGTCGCGAGCAGGAGGCTCATCTACGGTCGCTGGAAGACAAGCATCAACACGCGCGCGACGCTTTGGACCACTTCCGGACTCAAGCCCAGGAGCAGCGGGCACGAGAGCAACGCCAGCACGAACAGGCCTTGCAGGCGCTGCAGGTCGAACTGCGCCAGGCCGCCGAACAAGTCACCGCAAAGAATGCGGAACTGCTGCGCCTCAACCGCGACAACGGCCGCCTGCTTGAACAGGCCACACACCAGCAGCAGGCGCTGACCACGGCCGAGCGCGATCTGAGGAAAGCCCGAGAAGAACTGGAGTCCCTGCGACTGTTACCTGCGCTGGTAACTTCGCTCGAACAGCAAACGGCAAAGGCGATCGCAGGCGCAGACGCACTCCAGTCCCAACTGGAGCACGCGAGATCGCAGCTTGAGCAGACGCGCCGAGAGCTGCACGACGCCGAAATCGATCGCGAGCGGACCCAAGCCCGGTTGGAGGGTATGCAGGCCGCGTGGGCCCAGCGCGATACGACATCGACGCCGGCGACGGAGCCCGTTGAGCGCACCGGCAAGCGTCGTGTGCGTGAGCCCGACGATGGGGAGACGAGCCAAGACCTTCCGCTAAAGTAGTGGGCGCACGCTGAGCGCAAAGGGAGCGAAGTGCCTCCTCGCGCCAAAGTGGCGAAAGTAGCCCAGCGTCAATGAGTTACCGAAGATTGTCGGACTTTTTCCGAGTTAACGGCCAACCCTCATATGAAGACGGCCGAGGACCGGGCGCACGCCGAGGGGGATCGCCGCCGCGACGAAATGAAGGGCCTAAAGCGCGAACTGACAGCGGGACATCGCGAGCTGCTGACGGCAGCCAAGGACCGGCACGCGGCCGACATGGCCCGCCCCGATGCCGAGAAGCGTGCTATGGCGGCCGACGTTCGCTCCCGCTCACTGAAGGAACGCCTATTGGCAAAGCCCCTTGCGGCGCCAAACTCAAGTCGGGCGCTCAGGTCCGGCGAATCACCCGTGCCAACACCCAACGCGGCGTCAACACGCCGGTTCATGAGTTGATTCGAGATGCTCGCACACACGCGAATCCTGCAGCTGGATGTCTTGGGCAGCTTCGACTTTTTCACCCAGATCGTCTCAATCGATGCAGTGACGGCGGCGCAGTTCGATGCGATGAGAGACGCATCTGTCAACGATCGGTCCGATGGGCCTTTGTCGCTGGAACAGTTTCAAACGAGATTCCGCATCCTGCCCTTGCTGGCCCATGAACTTACGCATTTCGTCGACGCGACGGCCACGCTGTGGGGCATGCGTCACCTGTCCTTTCTGGATCGCGCGTATCGCGCCATGCTGCAGTCCGAGGAACAGCACTTCCACCCACTCAAGGCGCTGCACGACCATGTTCGGGCCCTGCGCTTGCCCCAGTACTACACGACGCAAGGGCCGGCGCAGGATGCGCGGCGACCCTGGCGGTATCAGATCTCGATCGGGCGGCGCTACACCGCCTCGGGTCACCTCGATGGCCGCACGTCGATCACGTTTTGTCGCTTCAAGTCCGCGCAGGGGGAACTGCTGGTGCGGTCACCGGTGTCACCGGTTTCACTACTCGAAACGTCGGCCATGGCGCAGGAAATGCTCCTCAAAGTCTCCCTGCTGCTTCGACTCCCAACCGCAGACAAGCTCATCGAGTCGGGGCAGTTCAATCGCGCAATCATGGAGTACCTCTACTCGCGCGATCTCACAGAGTACTCGGTCTGCGCGCATCTGGTCGCCAACCACCTGCATCTTACGGACCCGCTGCACACCTTCTTTCTCTCCGGAGCGATCGCCCGCTGGGTACTCAATGCGCCAAGGCGCGCGTTCGAGCTGGTGGCCGACCGAGCCGACCTCGGCCGGATTGTGCGGGCGGCCCAGGACCACGCCTACGTCACCGCGCTGCGCGATGGCATTCGAGGTGGGGATCTTGGCGCCTTGTACCACGCCTTGGTCGCGGCATTGCCGGCAGGGGCAGGTGAGTCGGATCACGAAGTGAAGCTTGCGATCGAAGCGTCCATGGCGGCGCTGACGCTGGACCCCGACGACATAGCCAACTGGCGCCAGGAGGAACTGGCGGACCTGAGCTCGCACCTTGCGGTCAGTCCGTGTGCTTCGCTGCGGCAGTTCGCGGCCGCAGGCCGAGGCAACCACGCGCGCGTGCCACCCTACGCGGTTGCGTTGCCGTTCGCACAACTCGATCTCCCCCAAGTACTGTTTGGCGACGTGCAGTACCGTCACGCGGTCGGCGATCCGAGGCTTCCTCTGGCAGGGATTAACCCCGAGCTTGCGTTCCAAGAGCTGCACGCGCTGGAGCGCTATTGCACGAACTTTGCGGAAGCTTGCATCTAGCCGAGCCTTTTTCTCCGGCGCATCGGCGGCTTGGACGCCACGTTGGCGCTCTGCCCTCAGGTCTTGATCCGCAGCCTGCGTTTCACATGACTGGGCACGTGGGCGCATGCGAGCGCCTGTGAGATGAACGCGGCCTCGTATGCCGCGCCCAATGGAGTCGCTTCGCGCTCACCAATGTCATCAGCTAGTCCAGCCAACTGATCACGGAACGGCTTGGTCATGTGGGGCGTGCACATCTCGTTCGAGATCATGGAGACCAGCGCCGCCGACGCGTTCTCGCGAAGCGAAGGACGAAAGGCATCGAGCAACAGCGGGATCGCACTGTGTCCCGTAAGGACGCTCTTGAACAACTCGACGGGTAATGGCACGGCAGACATGGGGGGCCTCTGCTGGCAGTTTCACTTTGGATTGGGGCACGCGCGTGAAAAGCAAGCTTTTCGGGCGCCGGCGTCGTCGCGCCTGCTGTCAGCGGCGGCAAGGGGAATTGTTCCTGGTGGTCTTCTTCGGCCACCAATCCGAGGGGGGCGATGGGCCGGTGCAGTCTGCAGGTGGCTCGCACCTCCGCCGGCCGCAGTTGACAACCCCTGAATATTGCATAACGATTAACCGGGACAACTTCGTCAAACTGCATAAAGAAGGCGGCGGCCGTGCTGACTCCCTGGGACGTTTTCCCTGCACTCACCGAGGCGCGGCTGCGCTTGATCGCCAGCACCTTGCTGGACGTGATGTACACGACGGAGCTGGAGCTGGATACGCCCTTGGACGATGCCTACACCCGTGGGAGCACGACCTTCGGTCGACAGCGGAACGCGCTGATCGCGCTGTGCCAGAAAGGTGCCCATCCGTGGCTCCGCCTTACGCACGCTGCCATGGACCTCACCTTCGAGATCGGAAGCGTGCCGTGTCGCTTCTTCGCCGATGACCCCGACGCGCCGAGAAAGCCGGGCTACTGGCGCCGCAATGATGCCGACCAACTTTTCCCCTCTGAGCCAGGACAGGCCGAGGTTTTCCGCTTCATCGTTGAGAAGGCACACAGCCGCGACGACGAAGCTGATGTGCACTTCGTCGGCTACGACGCTCAGCAGCAGGTCGCTTGCCGCTGGCGCTACTCTTCTAGTGTGCCCACGCTCGCGGCGATGGACGAGGTCCTGCCACGCGAAGTTGACCTGCCGCCCGCACGCGCCGCCCGCCCCAAGCGAGATCAGGAATCCACGGACGGCAGTCTCGATGGTAAGGCGTGACCCATGGACGGTCCGCCCAGTGTCGGAGCCAATCTCCGGCTAGCTCGACTTTTCCATGGACTAACCCTTGAAGACGTGGCTTCCCGCATCGGGAAGTCGCGCCAGTACGTGCACAAGCTCGAGACAGAGCAAATAGAAGCTCCCGTGGACACGCTGCGGCAGATCGCCGACATGACTCAGGTAACCCCTGAGTTTTTTGTTCGCGCAATCCCCAGCCCGGTAACCGAGGAGCAGTGCCACTTCCGCAAGCATTTCACTGCCCGGGCTGCCGTAAAGCACGTCGCGCTCGCGAAGGGAGAGATGTTTCGCCGCGTTGTCGCGTGGCTCGATAAGGAACTCGAACTGCCGCAGACTCGGATTCCTTCACTGGAGGTCAAGTCGCCGGCCGAGATCGAGCAGGCGGCCGAAGCCTGCCGTCGCCAATGGGGTCTGGGGTTGGGTCCTATCCAGGACACGATTCGCCTCGCAGAGGGCGTCGGCGCCATCGTCACGACGTTTCGTGGTGTCTCGCGGGAGGTCGATGCCTATTCGATCGCCAGCGCTCGCCCAGTAGTCGTCCTCAACATGGCAGAGAGTTCTGCCTGTCGATTGCGATTCGATGTGGCACACGAACTCGCCCATCTGGTCTTGCACGCGGGGCAGGTGACCGGTGACCGGCGTAGTGAGTCTGAAGCCAATCGGTTCGCCGGCGCTTTGCTGTTGCCGCGCACTTCGTTCGTGAAGGAGTTCCCTCGTTTGCGGGGGAACCACCTGAATTGGCAAGGGCTGTCAGACATGAAGCTGCGCTGGCGAGTGAGCAAGTCCGCACTGCTCTACCGTGCGCGGCAGCTTGGCCTCATTTCCGAGGATCAGCACAAGACAGGCGTCATCCGTCTGGCCCGAGGAGGCGAGGCGCGGCAGGAGCATGAGGATGGTCTGATACCAAAGGAAACGCCGGAACTGTTTGCGCACGCGATTTCCTTGCTCGGCTCAACGGAGAGCGCCGCGCTTCGCGTTGTCTCGAAGTGCCTGGAGATCGGCCCCGAAATCGTGCGCGAGTTCTTGGCGTCATCGCCCGAGCCGAAGCCTCCGACGACGTCAAGCACTTCGATGGAAGGCAATGTAATCGAGGTCCAGTTCGGAAAGCGGGAGTCAAGCAGAAAGGCTCGCCCGGAGGCGATCGAGCATTGATTTCGCAGGCATTGTCCAGATCCTCCGGGCGGAGGGCTCCATTGGCGAGCAACGAGTGCGCCATCCTAGGTTGAGGGGCGGCCGTCAAGTGACCAGGTTGGCTTTGGCCAGCGAACATGAGGCGTCAGGAGTCGTATTGCCGGTAAGTCCGGCGTAACGGTAGGAGGTCACCATGAGCAAAGGTCGAGATCGGACGGTTTTCCAGCGGCCCGACGGACAGTGGGCCAACAAGCGCAACGATGCGGAGCGAGCGTCGAGCCTCCACTCAACACAACGGAGCGCCGAGAGGGCGGCGCGAGACATGCTCAAGAACCAGGGCGGGGGCGAACTCACCACCAAGGGCGAAAACGGCAGGATCCGGAGCAAGGACACCATCCCGCCCGGCAACGACCCCTTGCCTCCGCGCGACAAGGAGCATTGAGATCGAGCTGCGAGCCGCGAGTGCAGGCATATCCCCTTGTTGTGTCGGTGCGTCATGACCCCTGAGCATCACTCTGCGCTACTTCTGCGTGACGCGCTTCTCGCAAGTGAACGGTGGTTCACCGCCGTTGAGGTTGCCGAGCGAGTGGGGGGCAACGTTACGCCGGCTATGGTCGAACAACTGCGCCGTCAGCGGGCCATTCTCGCGGTCCGTTTGGGCGAGGAGTACCTGTACCCAGCGTTCCAGTTCACCGCGGCGCCAGTTGCAGTCCATCCAGCGATGTCGGATCTGTTAGCTGACCTGCCGGACGAGGATCACGGGTGGGCAGCCGCCTTCTGGTGCTTCGCACCAACCCTAAAGCTCGGCCGGTCGAGACCGGCCGACCTGTTGCAGTCCCGACCAGGCGATGTTGTCGCAGCGGCGCGAAAAGATTTTTGTGGGGACAACGCTGACTGGTGAGGAATGGAATGGAGTCTAACGGGATCTCCGCAGGTGCTTCGGAGACCTCGTTGGCGCTAGAGTCCCGGCAACACAAGCTGCGGAGAGGGCGAGCAGGTGGCTTTCGCCAGTCGAGGTCGACGAAGTCGATCCAGTTCACGCAGGACATCGCTTCCGGAGCCTCCGGTGTGTCGACCCGAGTGCAGCCTTGCGACACTTTCCAGCCGACTCGTTCCCACGGCTCGCCGGACGTCGTCCATGTGGATGCCTGCATCGAGCATCAGGTTTGCGGTACTCGCGCGCAGAGCAGAGAGCGAGAGGCGATGGCGAACTCCTGCCAACTTTCCGATCCGCTGAAGCGAGTCCCTCAACCGATTTGCCGGATACGGCGGCGAATCTTCTCGGACGCAGGTCCGATAGCGAAAAGTGCGAAAAAGGGCACCAGTCGTGAGCCCCGAGATCGAGAGCCACGCTTCGATGCGTACCATCGTGCGACACGGGATGAAGATGCTGCGGGTCGGGTCAGATCGTCGTGAGTCCAGGCTCCGAATCTTCAGGCGACCACTCCCGTCCCGACAGCGCGTTAGGTCTGCGATCCCAACAGGTGGGACGACCCACGTCTCATGTTCATAGAGCCCCAGGATGTCCGATGGACGCGCGAAAGTGTCGAGAAACAGCGCGGCCAGCGCAGCATCTCGGACGTCGCGAGGATTGCTGGGATCGATGCACCGATCTATTCGGTCGAGCAAATCCTTAGGAATCGCGGGCAGACCACAAGATGGTCTCCGGCGTACACCGCAGTGCCGAACGATCATGGCCAACTCTTGCTTTCTGGGACCGGTGAGAAGCCCGAGGTCCCGGAACAATGTCTTCAGCGACTCTGCGCGACGCGCGACGGTGTGAGCGCCGGCGCCATAGTCGCGCTGGTGCGACAAGTATGCGCTCAGCATGGAAGGGGCGAACGGCGAGTCGACAAGCGTCGCCTCACTGAGCCAACTCGTCCATTTTCTCCAGTCTCCAACGTAGGCTCTGATGGTGTGTGGGGAGAACCGGTTCAACCAAAGCTCGACGACATCTGTTAGTTGTCTCGTCACGACACTTGAATCTTTCGACGACCAAGGCTCTACCGCTGCGCCGACGAGGCCGATCAGTCGGAGCAACTCCTGTTTCATCTCTGTGTAGAAGCGAGTCTCGTCCACCTTTGTTACTCAATGCAGTCGGGTAGCCGACGCTGCACGAACGCGAGGGGGGAGAAAGTTGGACAAAGAACTGCAGCGGGGACAACCACGGGGGGCGCCTGCTTTTTGCGACACCGTAAAGGGGAGCGACACGGTAAGCGGGACGGTGGCCAAGGTGACCTGGTCTCGCTCAGGGCTCTGGAAGCCCTGGAAGTGGCGCCAACACTACGTTCGGGCGTTGGGAAACGACACGGTAGGCGGAAACGACATGGTTAAAGGGAAAACGACATCGAATGCGGGTTGCCGACAGTCGTCATTGCGTTGATCCGGTGTCGTGTCGGCACCCGCCCATGCTGTACATAATATACATTATGCGAACTACCGGAGGTCGACCCGCACGGGTCGGACGCCACGGAAAACAGCCCCGAATCAACCACATCCATGCCGAACGCTTCACCCGCGCCCACCTCCTGTGCGGCCTTGCGCTTGCCGAGTCCGGGACGATTCATTCCCGGAGCCGACGGGCACGCCCGAAGGCCCGATCGAGCCGCTGTCGTCGGACATGTGGGGGCGGATTTGCCTGACAGACGCGCGCGTTCTACTAGGCCATTCTCAGGCAATGGCTCGCATATTGATCTGGCCGGTACTCGTGCTCTCCATTTCGGCGCAGGCGTCAACGAGCGCATTGCTGCGCTGCGTGGCTGACGATGGCCACGTGACGTACACCCAAGAGCGCTGTCCGGAGGGCACCAAGCTGACCTCGGTTCGTCAGGTGACTCCCGACGTCGAGCCGCGTGTCCGGCGTCCACCCACCACGCCTACACCTCGGCAGGTCCCGTCAGTAACGAGCTCTGCGCCGGTCCACCCTGCGGAACAGGACATCCGCCGTCGGCACTGCACGCAGACCCGTGAGCGCGTCGCAGTGGAACGGGACCGCCTGGGCGTAAAACGCACGTTGCGGGACCTACAGCGCTGGGACCGGCAGATCGCAGAAGCCTGCAAGGGACTCTAGAACTTCGCCTGCGCGGTATCTGCCTTCCGCACCGAGCACCCGTGGAATCGCAGCCGACATTCTCGCAGTCACGGCGCCAGCTTGCGCTTCAATGCCATCGCCACCGGTTTCGGCAGATTGGGCAGCGCGCGCAGCATCCACGGCAGGATGCGGCGCTTGGCGCCGCTCAGCGACTCGGGAATCAGCGCCTCGATCAGGTGCGGGCCGGGATGGGACAGCGCGTATTCGAGCGCGTGGCAGAAGTCTTCGGCGCGGTCGGTGCGCACGCCGTGCACGCCCATGCCCTGGGCCAGGCGGGCGAAGTCCAGCCGCGGGCCGCCGATGTCGAGCTGCGAGCGCGCCTTGGGCCCGATCCGCTCGGCGCCGACCCGCTCGAGTTCGACGTTGAGCACCGAATAGGAGGCGTTGGCGAAGATGATCGCGGTGACGTCGAGCTGCTCGCGCGCCAGGGTCCACAGCGCCTGGATCGTGTACATCGCCGTGCCGTCGCCGATCAGCGCCAGCACCGGGCGGTCCGGGCAGGCGATCGCCGCGCCCACCGCATTGGGCAGGCCCTGGCCGATGGCGCCACCGGTCAGGGTGATGAGGTCGTGCGGCGGGCAGCCGGCGGTCATCTTCGGCAGCATCAGGCCGGAGGTGATGGCCTCGTCGACGATGATCGCGCGCTCGGGCATGAGGTGGCCGATGGCCTTGCAGACCTTTTCCGCCGTGAGCTTGCCGCGCGGTCGGCCCGGCCTTCCGGCGGGCTGCAGCGCGGGCGATGCCGCGTCGGCATCGAGCGCGCGGGCAAGGGCCTGCAGGCTGGCCGCGGCATCCTGGTCGGGACGGCTCAGGGTGTGCACCTTGCAGCCCTCGGGCACGAGATCGCTGGCCTTGCCCGGATAGGCGAAGAACGACACCGGCGACTTGGCGTCGACCAGGATCAGGTGATCCAGCCCGGCGAGCTGCACGCCGGCCAGTTCGGCGAGATACGCGAGGCGTTCGACTGGCGGACGCCCTGCCCCGCGCTCCAGCCGCGTCGGGAAGACTTCGGCGAGCACCTTGACGCCGGACTTCGCAGCAATCTTCGCCGCTTCGATCAGCGCGGGCTCGCGCAGCGCGCGACCGCCCAGCAGCAGGGCGCACCTGCCGTCGCTGCGCAGCAACGCGGCGATCTGCGCCACCGTCGCATCGTCGGCTGAAGACGGCGTAGGCGCAGGCGGCGGCGGACAGGGCTGGCCGCCTTCGCGCCAGGAGACGTCGGCCGGCAGGATCAGCGTGGCGACCTGGCCGGGCAGTCCGCGCGCGGCGACCACCGCATCGACCGCGTCGCGACACAGCGCCTCGGTCGAGCTGGAGGTGCGCACGAAGCCCGGCGAGACGTTGCGCGCCACGGTCTCGATGTCGGACTGCAGCTGGGCGTCGAGCGGCACGTGATAGGTGGCGTGGTCGCCGACGATGTTGACGATCGGCACCTTGCCCTTGCGCGCGTTGTGCAGGTTGGCGAGTCCGTTGCCGAGGCCACAGCCCAGGTGCAGCAGCGTCGCGGCCGGCTTGTCGGCCATCCGCGCATAGCCGTCGGCGGCGCCGGTGGCGACGCCCTCGAACAGGGTCAGCACGGCGCGCATGCGCGGCTCGGAGTCGAGCGCGGCGACGAAGTGCATTTCGCTGGTGCCGGGGTTGGAGAAGCACACCTCGATGCCGGCATCGGCCAGGGTCTGCATCAGGGCTTGGGCGCCGTTGGGCATTGAGAACTCCTCGCGGACCCGTCGGGGTCAGTCAGTGTTTAGTGTCCTGTCCCGCAAGTGGATCGCCGAACTCGCTCGGTCTGCGCCGCCGATGCTGCGTTTCTCGTCGTCGCCATAGCGCTGCTATGCCTCCTCCTCGCGCCTTGCCTCGACGACGCATCCGCTTCGCGATTTCAGCAACCCACTTGCGGGACAGGACACTAGGTGGTGACGGCCGATGTCGTCGATGCGGGTGACGCCGGCCAGCGCCATGGTGGTACGCAGCTCCTGCTGCCAGGTCGCCAGAAGCTGGCGCAGGCCCGCTTCGCCACCGCCGGCCAGCGCCCAGGCCCAGGGGCGGCCGATCAGCGCGCCGCGCGCGCCCAGCGCGATCGCGCGGAACAGGTCGATGCCCGAGCGCAGGCCGCCGTCGACCATCACCTCGGTCTTCGCGCCGACCGCGTCGACGATGCCCGGCAGTCGGCTGGCGCTCGAGGCCGCGCCTTCGAGCTGGCGCCCGCCGTGGTTGGAGACGACGATGCCGTCGGCACCGGCGCGCACCGCCGCGCGGGCATCCTCGACATCGAGGATGCCCTTGATCAGCACCCTGCCCTGCCAGCGCGCGCGCAGCCAGTCGAGGTCGGCCCAGGTGACGGTGGGATCGAACTGCGCCTCGATGAAGGCGCGGAATCCGTCGAGGTCGCGCGCCGCCGGCACGTACTCGTGCAGGTTGCCGAACAGCAGCGGCTTGCCGCGCAGCGCCACCCGCGCCACCCAGCCCGGACGCGACAGGATCTGCGCGAGCTTGAGCATCCTTGCGCGCAACCCCGGCTGGACCATCCCGTTGCGGGTATCGCGATGGCGCATGCCGGGCAGCGGCAGATCGACGGTGAACACCAGCGTCCTGCAGCCGGCGTCCCAGGCACGACGCAGCAGCGCCTCGACGATGCCGCGATCGCGCAGCCAGTAGAGCTGGAACCAGAACGGTGCGCTGGCCGCTGCGGCGACTTCTTCCAGCGAGCAGATGCCGACCGTCGACAGGGTGAACGGAATGCCGGCCGCGTTCGCCGCGCGCACCGCCTGGCGCTCGCCGCGCTGCGCCAGCAGGCCGCCGAGACCCAGCGGGGCAAGGCCCAGCGGCATCTGCGGGTTCTCGCCCGCCATCGTCGCCGAGGTGGCCACGCCCCCGACATCGACCAGCACGCGCTGGCGCAGGCGCAGCGCCGCCCAGTCGGCGGCGTTGGCCGCCAGCGTGCGCTCCTCGCCCGCCCCGCCGTCGACGTAATCGAACAGGAAGCGCGGCAGACGCCGCCGCGCCCGCTCGCGGAAGTCGGCCGAGGTCGCAGGCAGCGAACCGATCAGCGCCATTCGTCAGCCTCCCTGAAGCAGCGCACGCGCCGCGGCGCGCGCCGTGAGGATGCAGCCCGGCAGGAAGGTGCCCTCCAGCGAGCGCTTGCCATTGGAGCCACCGCCACCGAAGCCCGCTGCCTCGCCGACGCAGTACAGGCCGGAAATCGGTGCATCGTCTGCGTCCAGCACGCGCGACGAGAGGTCGGTGCGCAGACCGCCCAGGCTCTTGCGGGTGATCAGCTGCGTGCGGATCGCGATGAACGGTCCGGCGCCCGGCGCCTGCAGCGGCGCTGGCTTGCAGGTGCGCAGTCGATCAGGACGCCACTGCCGGGCGTGCAGGATCGCGCGGATCTGCGCGTCGTTGTGCAGCAATGCGCCCGCGGCGAAATTGGCGTCGAAGCGATCGGCCGTGGCCTGCAGGCGCTCGGCGTCGATGTCGTGCGAGCAGGTCAGCGCGTTCATCTTCGACGCGAGGCCGGACAGCGTGTCGTCGACCAGGAAGTCGGCGCTTTCGCGCTGCATCTGCCGTACCAGCCGATGATTGCCGAGGAGTGTTTCCTTGAGGAAAGGCAGGAACTGGCGGTCGCGGATGCGCTGGTTGTGCTCGGCGCCGGAAATCGCGAACTCCCTGGCCGCGATGCGCCAGTTGAGCAGGTGCCAGGTCCACGGCTTCGGCTGCTCGGCGACGCGCTGGCACAGCCAGTGGGTGTCGAAGCCGGTGACCAGCGGCTCGGGACCGATGCGCTCGCCGCGGTGGTCGAGCCACAGCGCCGACTTGCAGGGAATGGTCGACAAGCCGTGGCCTTCGAAATGCGGAAACGGATGCGGGAAGCCTGCAGCGTAGTTCCACATCTCGCCCGCATTGACGATCCGACCACCGAATGAATCCGCGACGAGATGGTGCAGTCGGCCGTCGGCGAACGGATGCGCACCGTTGAGCATCCGGCTGGGCTGCGGTCGATCCTTCGGCCAGTTCGCCCGGCACTCGTGGTGGCCGCCGTTGATGCCGCCCATCGCCAGCACCACGGCGCCGGCATGCAGTCTGAGCTCGCGGCCGGTGGTCTCGTCGACGGCCGACGCGGCGCAGACCCGGCCGCCCTCGCGCTCGAGCCCGACCACCCGATGCCGATGCAGCACACGCAGCCGCCCGCCACCGTCGGCTGCACGCAGCGCGTCGGACAGCCGCAGCACCAGTTCGCGCGCCGTGCCCCAGATCACGTGGTAGCGCGGCAGCGAGTTGCCGTCGCCGAAGCGCCCGCGCTCGACCCAGTTCACCGCCGGCAGGAACCTCAGCCCCTCGCCGATCAGCCAGTCGTAGACCTCCGGATGCGAGCGCTCGACGTAGTGCCGCGCCCAGGCGTTCGACCAGCGATCCTGCGGGTCGACCTCGCCGAACCGCAGCCAGTCGCGCAGGGCGATCTCGGGGCCGTCGGGTATCCGCATGCGCGCCTGCAGCGGCGTGCCGACCAGGGCCATGCCGCCGAACGCCCAGCGCGCCAGGCCACCGAAGCGCCCGGGCGCGTCGCGATCGACCAGGGTGACCGAGAGTCCGCCGCGCAGGGTTTCCAGCGCGACGACCATGCCGGCCAGCCCACCGCCGACGACCAGCACGTCCGGGGCGGCGCCAGCACTCATGCCATCAGGCCTCGCGGTTGATCGACTCGCACGCAGCATATGCGAGAACTCTTGCCGGAAGCAGGCCGACGCTCACTCGTCCGATGTGTGCGCCTGCTCCTGCGGACGCGGCCTCGCCGGGCGAAGTGCCCCGCCGCCACGGCAGGATGCGTTCACGCGTGGCAGCAACTGACGCGCCATCGTCGCAACGCATTCGGCAGTGCGCCGCCGGTCGACAGCGTCAGGCCCGGCATCGCGATCGCGAGATGGAAGGCTTCGGTCTCGAATGAATGCAGCGGGCCGTCGGGATCCGGATGCAGGCGCAGCGCGCGCAGCTGTTCGGGCATCGCGCTGGCCTGTTCGCGCTTGATCCAGGCTTCCTTGGCAACCCAGCGGGCGAGCAGCGCTTCGTCGTCGATGGGGTCGTCGGGCTCGCCGGGGTTGAGCAGCAGCGGCAGGAAGGTGTCGCGTGAGAGCTTGCGGCCGCGCTGTTCGAGGTCGATGCCGAAGGGCTGACGGCTGAAGGCGGCGGCGATCCAGTCGCCGCTGTGGGCGAGGCCGAGCTGGATGGGTGGCTGGGTGGCCGCGGCATGCAGGCTCGGTGGACGCACGGCGGGTGGGCGGTCGCGGCGCTCCTCGAGAGCCCAGTCGGACGCATCGCCGCCATGGGTCCGGGCGAGCAGTTCGCGGGCCAGCCAGTGGCCGGCGAGATACTGCCGGCGTCGCGCCGGTGCCTTCAGCGCGGCGAATCGTTCGCGTTCGCTGGCGTGCAGCCAGTCGTCGCCGTGCGTCGGCACGGCGATGGCGTCGATGCGCGCGGTCACGACGTGCAGCGCGTCGGCCTCGCGGCTCACTCGCTCTCCAGCAGTCGCACGCTGATGCCGCTGGCCTCGTAGATGCGTCGACCGTCGACCCACAGGCTGCCGTCGGCGATCACCATGCAGCCGTCGGCTTCCTGCTCGACGGCAGTGATCTCCAGCGTGGTGTGCACGCGCTGGTGCTCGGGCACGACCTGGCCGCGGTACTTCCAGCGGTGCCGTCGGCCCAGTGCCAGCGACTGCAGGCGGGGTCGGCGCAGTCCCTGGTCGAGGCCGCTGTGCTGCGCCCAGGCCTGCAGGCCCTGCGCCATGGCTTCGAGCCCCAGCGAGCCCGGCTGCACCGGGTCCTGGAAGAAGTGCGCCTTGAAGAACCACTCGCCGGGATCGACCGACTTCAGCGTGCGCAGCTGGCCCAGCTGGGCCTTGCCGGCCTGCGGCCAGACGCCGTCGAGACAGTCGATAATGCGCAGCGCGCCGCGCGGCAGGCGGGCGCGGTGCGCGTGCTGCAGCGTGTCGAGTTCGATCCGGACGTCGCTGTCGCGGGCGAGCAGCTCGCGCTGCGTGGCATCGGTGGGCAGGCCGACCTGCGCTGCCAGGGCGGCGGGCGGGAAGAAGCCGAACACGGTGCGCAGTCGATAGACCGGACGGCCGTCCAGCGTGCAGTTCACGGCGAAGGTCTGGATGATCATGCCGGCGGTCGCCGAGACGTCGACCAGCTCGACCTCGGTGCGCAGCGTGCCGCTGCCGGGCGCCAGCTCGGCGAGCAGCTCGCCCTCGCCGTCTAGGTTGCGGAAGCTCAGCATCTCTTCGCTGCGAAGCGCCGAGCCGACGTAGCTGGCCAGCCAGCCGCAGGGCTGCAGCGCGGCTTCGAGCAACACGGCGAAGGGCATGCGCGCGCAGCCGTTGTCCTCGAAGTACCACGCCGCCGCGGGCAAGTCGTACTCGGCGACGACGCGCGCGCCGGCGCGCATCTCGCCGATCGGCCCGTGCACCTGGGCAATCCGGCTGATGAACAGATAGGGCGGACCCGGCAGGCGCGGCATCGGCGTGGGTCCGTCGAAGCGCGCGAAGCGCGGACCGAAGGCTTCCGATGGTCGGCCCAGCGCGGTGGCGAGGATCGAGCGCTGGTCGAAGCGAAAGCCCTCGACGTCGGCTGCCGGGCGCGTATCGGCGGCGGCCTGCGCCAGCGCCTCGGTGGCGTCCTCCAGCGGCCAGTCCGGCACCAGCTGCAGCGCGACGCGGCGGGCGTGAAAGGCCTTGAGCCCGTCGACGGTGCACAGCAGGTCGGCGTACAGCGTCGGCAGCGGGCCGCCGACGACCTCCTCGACGAACACCTCGGTGACCAGACGCTGCGATGTCGGCAGCACCTGGCCGCGGCACTGCAGCTTGAACGGCAGCTCGGGCACCGGCTGGAAGCGCCAGCCGTCGCGCGCCAGGGTGAAGCCCTGCCAGGCCAGATGGAAGGCCATCGCCTCCAGGCAGGCCTCGAACATCAGCGTCCCCGGCATGCAGGGGTCGTTCTTGAAGTGGCCGGCGAAGAACCAGTGGTCGGGGCGCACGTCCAGCTCGGCGCGCAGATAGCCCCTGCCCCACGGTCCGCCGCGCGCCGAGACTTCGGCGACGCGGTCGAACAGCCGCATGCGACCGCCGGCGATCGCCGGCGTGCGGGTGTGGCTGCGCGCGCGCTCGAATCCCGGGCCGAAGCACGCCCAGGCGTCGCCGGCGGCGAAGTCATCGAGTGCCTTTGCGTCGAACGCGCTGCGCGTGCACTCGACCGCGGGCGGATCGAGCCGCGGCGTGTCGACGATGGCCTGGGCTTCGGCGGTCCACAGGCAGCCGGCCGAATCGGCCAGCTCGGCGTCGGTGAAGAAGCCGGCCTGTCCGCCGCGGACCGACAGCTGCGGCCGATCGCCGTTGACGCAGTCGTAGTGGAAGAACATCAGCCGCACGTCGCCCTGCGCGGCGTGGCCGTCGAGATGGATGTCGAAGCGCAGCGTGTCGCCGCGTCGCGGCAGGTCGCCGTGATAGGTCAGCTCGCAGCCGAGCAGCCGGTAGACGCGCTCGCCGCGATTGAAGCGGTCGACGCCGAGCCAGGAAATCAGCATCAGGTCGGCCTGGCCCGCCTCGATCATCACCCCCGCCGGCATGCGGCCGCGATGCAGGTACCAGGCCGCATCGTCGACGTCGGTCTCGGTGACGATCGATCCCCGGCCCATCGACAGCGGCTCGCCGTCGATGCGCATCACGCGATCGGCCAGCAGCAGCGGCGGCTGCGGCATGCGCACCTGACGCAGGTAGTCGTCCTGGAACGCGAAGGCCGGGCCGAAGATGTCGGCAATGCGTCCGCCGGCGTGGATCTCGAGCTGCTGGCGGGTGAACAGCGGTGTGGATGTGCGGGGGGTCAGCTCACGATCGGCGGACTCGACTTCGGCGTTCGCTGCCCGTAGAGCGGAGCTTGCTCCGCTGTGCGCCAAGCCGAGCAAGCTCGGCTCTACGAAGGATGACGTCGCGAACATTGCCGGCTTTCGCTGCGGCTGAGCGATCAGCAGCTGCATGGCTGTGCCGCGAAGCGCGAGAAAGCGCGCCTGCGCCTGCGCCTGGCCCGCGACGAAGGCCTGCTGGATCTGGGCGAGCTGGCCCAGATGGGCGACCGCTGCGTGCAGTGGCGTGGAGCGGGCCAGCGTTTGCCATTCTGCGGAGTGGCGCGCGATCGGCAGCGCCACGAGCGGATCGGCCGTCATGCCCGGCGACGCTGTCTCGAACACCGAGGGCAGCGCCGGCGCAGGCGCCATGCGTTCCATGGCCTGACCGGCATTCACCGGCTCGGCAGCGACGGTCATCGCGTCGGCATCGGCCGCAGGCAGGCGCAGCGCCGGTGGATGTGCCGCGATCGACATCGTGCGCTTCGCCGGCGGCCGACGCTTCGCCTCCGGCATCGCCGCCGACAGCGCATCGAGGTCGACGTCGACGCCGGCGGCGACCAGCGCGGCGACGGCGCCGAGCGTGGCGCTCATCCCCTGCCCGCGTCGGTCGAGGCTGACCACCAGCGCATCGCGCTCGCCGAGCGCGCTGCGGAGGGCGCGGGCGAAGGCGCCGCCGGGTCCGTGCTCGACGAACACGCGCACGCCGTCGTCCCAGGCCGCGCGCGCCAGCGGGCGGATGTCGAGGGTCCGGGTCGCCTGCTCGAGGATGGCGCGCGCGCAGGCCTCCTCGCTCGGCGGGTAGGCGGCCGCACGGGCGCTGGAGTACACCCGGCCGTGCCGCAGCGGCGTTACCGGCAGACGATGCAGCCGCAGCCAGTCCTCGGCCACGACGGCGAGTTCGGGGACATGCACCGCCAGCGTGTACTCGAGCGGCTGGCAGCGTTCCGCGCCGAGCCGCCCGACCACCTGCAGGCAGGCATCGGCGTCACCGGCGATCAGGCAATCCTCATCGCTGTTGATGATCGCCAGATGCACGTCGCGCAGGCCCCGCAGTGCCGCAGCCGCGGCCTCGGGCGATGCGGCCACCGTCCAGCAGGCCCAGCGCGCCGGTCGGCCCCAGTGACGGCTCACCGCGGCGAACTCGCCGCCGATCTCGCGCCGCATGATCGCCGAGCGCTCGGTGGCGGTGATGAGCGCATCGGCGTCGGTCCAAACGCCGGCGGCGAACAGGGCGTTGGTCTCGCCGGAGGAATAGCCCAGCCAGGCGTCCGGCTGCAGACCGAGCAGCCCGCGGGTGAACTCGAGATGCAGCTGCGACAGCGCCGAGGCCGCCCAGAGCTGGGACTCGGCCGTCGGGGCGGTCGCCGTCCACCAGTCGTCGAGCGCGGTCGCCAGACGGCGGCTGCGAGCGGCGAGGCGATCGCTGAGCTGCGGCAGCTGCAGCAGCAGCTCGCGGCCCATGCCGGGGTAGGCCGCACCGGCGCCGGCGAAGGCGAAGGCCAGCTCGCCGCCGATCGGCCGTTCGCGGAAGTGGATCGCGCTGCCCGCCGGCGCGCCGTCGCACAGATGCGCGAGGGCGCGTTCGCGCAGCGCCGGCAGGCTGGCCTCGTCGGCGACCAGCACCAGGCGCGCGGGGCCGTCCAGGCCGCGCTGGTCGGCGCGCAGCGCGGCGATCACGGCGGCGCGGTCGGCGCCGGCATAGCCGTACAGGCGCTGCCGCGGCGACTCGCTGTGCGCGGTCGCGTCCCGCGCCTCGTCGAGCCAAAGCTCGCCGCGGGCGAGAGGCACGCGGACGCGTCTCTCCCCGGCGCTCAGCCAGGGCGCGCCGGTCTGACGACGCCGCTGATGCAGCGTCAGCGCTGCGCCGGCGAGATCGACCGCCGCGGCGGCCGCACCGGCATTGCCCAGCCGCGCATCCAGCTGCACGGACAGCGCACCGGCGTCTGCCGCAGCCGTCTGGCGATCGGCATCGAACACCGAGTAGACGCGATCGCCGGCAGCCTCGGCGTCCTCCAGGCGCTTGGCCACCAGCACGACGGCAGCGTCGGCGGGCGCGCCGTCGATGCTCGCCCGGTTGACTGCCTCGCAGCCGAAGTCGACGGCGCCGACCAGCGCGACGTCGAGCTCGTCCGCGCTCAGCGCCTGCGCGGCGATGCGCAGCGCCCAGGCCGCCGAATCGCGCCCGGCCTGGACGGTGAACGCCGGACCCTGCAGGTCGAACTGGGCGCTGAGCCGATTGGCCGGAATGTTGGGCATGCAGCCGATCACCGCGGCGGCGTCGAGCGCCGGGACGATGGCGTCGCGCGCCGCGGCGTCATGCCTGGAGGCACCGCCCTCCGGCACGGGCAGCCGCCAGCGGCTGCCGTAGCGCGCCACCTCGGCGTCGGGCTCGATGCCGATGAAGGCGCCGCAGCGCTCGGCGGGCGCGGCTGCGGTTTCGGCCAGCGCCTCGCGGGCAGCCTCCAGCACGGCGAGCTGCTGCGGCAGCGCGCGGGCCAGGTCGTTCGGCGGGAAGCGCAGACCCTCGAGGTCGAGCGTCAGCGTCGTCATCCTGCCCTCGCCGCTCTCGTCGCGAAGATCGGCGGTGGAAAACAGCCGCGCCGCGAACTCGGCGCGATCGACGCAGGCGGCGATGCGACATCCCATGCCGACCAGCGCGATCCTGCGCGGGCGCATCAGCGTCGAGTCGGCGGGCAGGCGCGGGTCGTCCTCGGACACGATCAGGTGGGCGTTGTTGCCGCCGAAACCGAAAGCCGATATGCCGGCGACGCGCGGGCCTGCGCTGGGCCAGGGTTCGAGCGCATCGAGCAGGCGGAACGGCGTGCCCTGCAGCGCCGCGGTCGGCGTATCGACGTGCAGCGTGGGCGGCCGCTGCCCGGCGCGCATGGCCTCGAGCACCTTGATCAGCGCCGCGGCGCCGGCGGTCGTGATGAGGTGGCCGAGGTTGGACTTGAGCGAGCCGATCGGAAGATCGCGGCAGGCGGCGAACTGCGCCGCGCTGCTGGCCAGCTCGGTGGCGTCGCCCACCGGCGTGCCGGTGGCGTGGCATTCCAGCAGCGACACCCGTGCCGGATCGATGCCCGCCGCCGCATAGGCCAGCGCGAGTGCCCGCCGCTGTCCGGCCTCGGCCGGCGCCAGGAATCCCTTGCCGCGTCCGTCGTTGGACAGGCCGATGCCGCGGATCACCCCGTGGATGGTGTCGCCATCGCGGCGCGCATCGGCCAGCCGCTTGAGCGCGACGAAGGCCGCACCCTCGGCCGGCACCAGGCCGTCGGCATCGCGGTGGAACGGTCGCGAACGGCCGCTGCGGCTGAGCGCGTTCAGCGCGCTGAAGCCGACGTGCAGGAAGAGATCGTCGGCACGCTGCACGGCGCCGGCCAGCATCAGGTCCGCCTCGCCGGACTGCAGCCGATCGCAGGCCAGCTTGATCGCGAACAGCGAGCTGGCGCAGGCGGCGTCGATGCACAGGCTGCCGGCCTGCAGCGCCAGCGCCTCCTGCAGCAGCGCCGCGCAGCCGCCGCTCATGTGCCGATCGCGCGGATTGCCCGCATCGCGGCCCGACCACACCGCATGCGCATACGCGGCCATGCCGGCGCTGGGGAAGCCGAGGTTGCCGAACACCGCACCGATCCGACCGCTGGCGACGCGTGATTGCTGAAGCGCTTCGCGAGCGCAGTGCAGGACCCAGTGAAACAACGGGTCGAGGCCGTCGAGGCTGGCGGCATCGACGTGGAACCCCTGCGGACTCCACACCGACTCGAACCCGTCGACGTATCCGCCGCGATCCGACCAGGTGCGATCCGGATCGGCTGCGCCCGCAGCGCACAGCGCGCGGCCGCGCGGAACGCCCCAGCGGCCTTCTGGCACCACGCTCAGCAGATCACGCCCGGCCGCGACCGCCTGCCACAGCGCCTCCGGCGAAAGCGCACCGGGAAGCAGGCAGGACCGTCCGACGATGGCGATGGGGGCGAAGGGCATGGGTGGTGGGTGGTCTGGTGCGCGTTGGCTGAGGTGGTGAGGGTGGCTTGCGGGACGTGGGTCGCGCTTCAGGACACTGCGCCGAGATTGACCACCCTCACCCTAGCCCTCTCCCGCCAGCGGGAGAGGGGATTTGTGCGGTGGCGTCATGCCGCTCGCTTTCTCCCCCGCCAGTTGGAGTGGGGACCCGTGCGGTGGCGTCATGGCGCTCGCTTTCTCCCCCGTCAGAGGGAGTGGGACTTGTGCGGTGGCGTCGTGCGCTTCTTCTTCTCCTGCTGGCGCGAGTGTGATTGCTGCGGCGGCGCGCCGCTGTTCCCCCTCTCCCGCTGGCGGGAGGCGCGATGCTTTGCTCCCTCTCCCGCTGGCGGGAGGCGCGATGCCTTGCTCCCTCTCCCGCTGGCGGGAGAGGGTTGGGGTGAGGGTGGATCGACGCCCTTTTCCAGCGCCCGCAGCACGTCCGCCAATACATCATCCAGCCGCAGCAACACCTCGTCGTTCCAGTAACGCAGCACCCGGTACCCCTGCGTCTGCAGGTAAGCCGTCCGCGCCTCGTCTGCCGCTGCGCGATCGACGTGCTGTCCGCCGTCGAGCTCGACGATCAGCCGGCGCTCGATGCAGGCGAAGTCGGCTACATACGGTCCGACGACGTGCTGGCGGCGGAACTTCCATCCGCCGAGCAGGCGGTTGCGCAGTCGCAGCCACAGGTTGCGTTCGGCATCCGTGGCGAGCCCGCGCAGGCTGCGGGCACGCGGAATGGACGGGCGGGCCTGCACTCAGGCCGCCCTCGACCCCCGCGGCAGCGCGTGGTTCTGCACGCCGCGCAGTTCGACCAGGCGACGACCGGCGCTGTCGGTCAGCACGATGTCCGTGCTGACCGCGTGCTCGCCCAGCCGCTGGCCGCGGGCGGCGGCGTGGATCGGACCGTCGACCACGGCGCTTCCGTAGCTGCGCACCTCGCCGATCGAGGTCGGCAGGCTGGGACCGCCGAGCACGTGCTGGCCGTACAGCACCGCCATCTGCAGGGCGCCGTCGAGGGCGGCGACGTCGAGCTGCCATTCCTCGTCCTGCCAGCCGGCCCGCGCCACGCCGCGCAGGGTGGCGCCCACGCCTTCGTCGGAGATGCCGTCGATCGTCTCGATCAGCTCGAACCGACCGCGGTGGAACAGCAGCGTCTGGTACAGCGGCTCTCCACTCCAGGCCCCCAGCGCCAGCGCAGGCAGGCCTGATTCGGCGACGCGCGCGCCGGATCGCAGCTCCACCCGGGCGCTGTAGCGGCTGCCGTCCTTGCGGTCGCGGATCAGCATCTGCAGCTGCACGCCGTCCGCGCCCGGCAGCGGGCGCGCCTCGACGACGAACACGTCGCCGCCGTTGTCGAAGCCGCTCAGGCGGATGCCCTTGAGCACCTGCAGGTCGTGCAACGCGACGACGTCGAGACCGGGACGGAAACCGCGCGCGGCGCGGGTCATCCATTCGGCCGCCAGCGCCGCCGGCACGACCGGCACGCCGTCGACGGCGTGGCCTTCTAGGTAAGCGTGGCTGGCGCGCTGGACGCTGAGCTCGAGCCGCTGCACGCGGCTCTCGGCGCCATCGGCCAGCAGCGCCTCGGGCCGCGGTTCGCCGCCGAGCACCAGCTCGACCTCGCGGTCACCGCTGGCCAGCTCGTCGGCGAACAGGCGCGCACCGACCTCGAGCGGAATCATCGGAACGCCCAGTTCGGAGAAACGCGCGCGCAGCGCCGGCGATACCATGCCGGCCTCCCACGGCCCCCAGCCGAAGGACTTCACCAGCACGCCGGGGCGGCGTGCGGCCTCCACGTGCATGACCTTGGCCAGCACCTCGTTGGCCATCGCGTAGTCGGCCTGGCCGGTGTTGCCGCAGCGCGCCGACACCGAGGAGAACACCGCCAGCAGCTTCAGCGGATCGGCAGACGTCGCCTCGAGCAGCCGGCGCAGGCCGACGACCTTGGCGGCGAACACGCGCTCGAACTGCGGATCGGACTTCTCGGCGATGCGCTTGTCGGCCAGCACGCCGGCGGCGTGCAGCAGGCCACGCACCGGTCCCCAGGTCTTGCGCACCTCGTCCAGCACGGCGGCCAGTTTCGACGCGTCGGCGGCGACATCGACGGCTTCGTAGCGCGCCTCGCTGCCGGCCGCGGACAGCGCCGCCAGGGTGGCGCGGATCTCGCGGTTGCCCAGCACCTCGGACAAGCGCACCTGCAGCTCGGCCGGCGTCGGCATCCGACCCGCGGCCTCCGCTTCGGCCAGCAGCAGGCGCTTCAAGCTGGCCTCTTCGTCGATGCCGGCCAGCTGCGCCGGCTCGTCGGCCAGTGCGGTTCGACCCAGCAGCAGCAGGCGCGGCTGCCGGCGCTTCGCCCACTCGACCAGGCAGGCCGCGGTGACGCCGCGCGCACCGCCGGTCACCACCACGACATCGCCGGGAGCGATCGGATCACCCCCCTGCGCCACCGCGCCCAGGGGTCGCTCGCGGCTGCACAGGGTGTAGCGGCCGCCGGCGGCGGGCAGCGCGACCTCGATCTCGCCGCCGCCACTGAGCAGTTCGTCGGCGATACGCCGCGCGATCAGCGCCGGCGGGTCTTCGCCGCACTGCAGGTCGATCGACTTCAGGCTGGCCTGTGGCCATTCGAGCGCAGCGGTCTTCAGCAGGGCCGGCAAGCCGGCCGACCAGGCGCGCAGCGGCTCGCTGCCGGCGAGGCCGAAGTCGCCGCCGTTGTCGTGGACCGCCACCAGCAGGCCGCGCCCATGTCCCAGCGACGGCGCCATCCGCCGCGCCACCGCGAAGACCTCGCGATTGATCCGCTGCGCGTCGTCGATGTCGCTCACCCGACGCAGGCCGCCCAGGTGCACGCAGGCGCGCGCGCCGGCGGAAAGCTCGGCCACCGCCTGTGCCTTCACGCCGCGCGACTGCAGTTCGGCGGCCAGCGCCGAGGCATGCGCTGCGTCTCCCAGGATGCAGACGTCGCCGCCGCCCAGCAGGCCAGGCTGCGCCAGGCCGGTGGCGGGCGCGGCGATGCGCTCCAGTCCGTAGCGACCCAAGGCTGCCGCGCGCTGCGCCGCCGGCGCAGTCGCGGCCACCGGAGACGCCGTCGGCATCGCCATCGGATCGGCGCTCTCTCCGCGCAGGTAGGCGACGATCTCGGCCAGCGTGTGCAGCGCCGACAGCCGCGCCCGATCGACCTTGGGCAGCCCGGGGGCGCGCTCCTCGACGGCGGCGAGGATCTCGACGCGCTTGATCGAATCGACGCCGAGGTCGCCCTCGAGATCCATGTCGAGGTTGAGCATGTCGACCGGATAGCCGGTCTTGTCGGCGACGAC
>VFQU01000667.1_pt1 | contig 26758 bp, 24 predicted proteins | sample 3512311 | NCBI WGS metagenome assembly VFQU01 (sample SAMN10412377, study PRJNA504923) | tailings metagenome | isolation source: Relicate 3 Philex TSF3 active mining site | place: Philippines: Tuba, Benguet | collected 2017-08-29
GCTACGATTTCGGCAGCAAAAGCGCCTTGGGCATGGAAATCTGGCGCGAACATCCCGCGACGAAGCAATTCGCGCCAGTGTCCGACGGCATGGTCGCGCCCGATTTCATTCCTTTCGTATTGCCGCAGCGCCTGGCGAACGGAAACTGGATCGTCGGCGGCCATCTGCAGAAGGTGACGCGCGCCGCCGTGGCGATCAGCGAGGGCGACAATCTGCTGCGCTGGCGCATCGTGCCGTTGCAGGACGACATCCATCCCGGCTTCCCGGAAACAGCGCTCGCCGTGCAAGGCAACGACGTGCTGGCGATCGTCCGTCCGGAGAAGGCGCCCGACAGTAAGGCGCTGACATCGGTCAGCCGCGATGGCGGGAACAGCTTCTCGAAATTGCTGCCGACCGATTTACCGATGGAGGAAAGCAAACCCTTCGCCGGCACGCTGTCCAACGGCCGGTCCTATCTCATCTGGAATCACGGTCAGGAACGGCGCAACGAGCTTTGGATCGCCGTGACCAAGCCCGGCGCGCTTTATCCGTTCGAGAAAGTCTGGCGCCTAGTCGGCGGCCCGGCTGAGGCGCTGCCCGCTGGCCTTGCCGAAATCGGCGAGACGGCGCCCGTGCATAACTGGGCTTATCCCGAAGCGGTCGAACGCGACGGCACGCTCTATGTCGTGTTCTCGCTCAACAAGCGGCATTGCTACATGGCGGCGCTTCCCGTCGCCGCTCTCACCTGACAACGAGGACGAAGATGGCAAACGATTTCTATCCGCTGTGGGACGAAACCGCGAAGCTGCCTGCCCCCGGTAAAGTGCCGTTTCTCGACAGCGTGACTCATTCGATGGTCCATCGCGCGATCCCGGGCGAGCAGCAATTTCTGCACGAGAGCTCGATCGCCGTGCACGACGGCGAGTTGGTCGTCTCCTTCGCCAACGACCCGGTCGACGAGAACAGCGCCGAGGGCATCACCCGCGCGCGCCGGTCGAAGGATTTCGGCCTGACCTGGAGTGCGCCCGAAATGGTGGCGCCGGGTGTGGACGGGCGCGAATGCGACAACCACGCTTTGCTGCATTCGTATAACGGCGTGTTGCGTTGCTACGCCGCGCGCTGGGCGGGCGGCATCCAATCGGATGGCAAATGGCACCCGCTGCCATCGATGCGCGCCGTGCAATTCGTGTGGGAACCGGCGAAAAAGGCGTGGCGCGAAACCGGCGTAACGATCCCGAATTTCCTGACCATGCACGGCCCCCAGCGCCTCAAGAACGGCGGCTGGATCATCGCGGGCGAGATCGGTTTCGAAACGCCGGCCGTCGCGATCTGCCCCGACGACAAGTTCGAGACTTGGACGGTCGTGCCGATCCAAGCGCCCAAGGTTCTAAAGTTCCCCGAACCGACGATCATCGTCGACGAAGATCGTCTGGTTGCGATCATCCGCAACGAATTCGTGCTGGGGCCGCCGCAGACCCAGGCGCTGGTGTCGGAAAGCTTCGACCACGGCAAGAGCTGGTCGATGGCGAAGCTCGCCAATCTGCCGATGGTCGCGTCGAAGCCTTTTGGCGGCATCCTGTCGACCGGCCAGCGCTTCCTGGTGTCGAACTATCCCGAGCCCACCTCGCGGCGCGGGTGCCTCACCATCGCCGTCAGCAAGCCGGGCGAGAAGAAATTCTCGATGCTGCGCACGATCCGCCAAGGCGTTCCGCCGGTGCAGATCCCCGGCCTGTGCAAGGAACCGCAATGGTCCTATCCCTACGCGATCGAGCATCAGGGAACGCTTTACGTCACCTATTCGATCAGCAAGGAGGATTGCGCGATGTCCGCAATCCCGCTGGCGGCGTTGCACATCTAAGAAGCGCCCGAACGACCAACGCCGAAGCCCGCCTCTGGTTTCCCAGGGCGGGCTTCTTCATTACAGCCGCGCGCAGATCAAAACATCAAGTTCGGCAGCGCCAAACTGAACCACGGCACAAAGGTGATGATCAGCAGCGCCAGGATCAGATAGCCGAAGACGAGCCAGAAATACTTCATGAACTCGGCGGATGTACAGCCGACGATCGAGCTCGCCACGAAGATCAGCGTGGCGACCGGCGGCGTCAGCGCGCCAAGCACGAGATTAAATGTCAAGATCACGCCAAAATGGACGAGATCCACGCCCAGCGCCTTCATCACCGGCACCAGAATGGGCGTGAGGATTATCAGTAACGGCGGGCCTTCCATCGCCGTACCAAGCGCCAACAGCAGCACGTTGATGAGCAGTAGCAGGACGTATTTGTTGTCCGACAGCGCCAACAGCCACGCCGACAACGCTTGCGGCATGCGTTCCCACGCGACGGCATAGTTGAGCGCCGCGCTCGATGCCAGAATGATCATGATCAGTGCCGTAAGCAGCGCTGATTCGCGAAAGATCTCGGGTAGATCGCGCCAGCCGATCTCCTTGTAGACGAACAGGCTGATCACCAGGCAATAGACCGCGACGAACGCGCCCAGTTCCGTCGGCGTGAAGAACCCGCCGCGCAAGCCTACCCAAACCAGCACCGGGAACATCAGCGCCCAGAATCCGCGCTTGATCGCGCCGATCACGTCGCCTGCCTTTGGGCGCGGACGCAGCGGGATTTGAATGTTATGGCGCTTCATCACCGAAAGATTGGCGGCCAACAAACAAGCCGCGATTAGCAGGCCGGGCAGCACGCCAGCGACGAACAGCTTGCCGATCGAGACTTCAGCCGCGAGGCCGTAGAGGATCATCATGATGCTGGGCGGAATCATCGGCCCTAGTACGCCCGACACGGCCGCGACTACCGCGGCGAAGCCGCGTGGATAGCCTTCGCGCACCATCTGCAGCGAAACGGTCTTGGCAAGGATGGCGGTATCCGCCGTTGCCGAGCCCGAGACGGCGCTGATCAACGTGCCGCCGACAACGCCGACCTGAGCAAGTCCGGCCCGCAGATGGCCGACCGAAACGACAGCGATATCGATCAAGCGGCGCGCGATGCCACCGCGATGCATGATGCTACCCGCGAGGATGAAAAAGGGAATCGCGAGAAGCGGGAACGACGCCGTGCCGCTGGCGATACGCTGGGCGAAGATCGCCTCCGGCAGGCCCGTCGTATGGAAATAGACGGCGGAGGGGACAAGGATCGCGAAAGCGATCGGCATGCCCAGCGCGATCAGGAGAATGATGCCTGTGGCGAGTGCGATCATTCCAGATTCTCCGGTTTGGCGGCGGCCGGCTCGACCGGCTTGCGCCCGGTAAACCGGTCAATCGCATGGATCACCGAGTGCAGGCCCATCAGACCGAAGCCAACCGGAATGGCCGCGTAAACGAAGGTATAAGGCACGCCGAGCATGTCGATCTCGCGTTCCCACGACGCGAGGCTGAGCTTCGTGCTGAAATACGTCACGTAAGCGCAGCCCGCGACGGTCGCGAGATGCAAAAGCGTTTCGAGCGGGCGCTTGATCGTCTCGCCCAGCAGCAACGAAATGCCGTCGACGGCAATGTTTTGCAGTTTTCGCGTCGCGCCGGCGGCGCCGACGAAGACCAGCCAGACGAATATGGCGGTCGCCAGTTCGCTGGAACCCGCGAAGGCGACATTGAGAAAATAGCGGCACGTCACATCGACGACGACGAGTGCCGTCATCGCCGCGAGAAGAAAGGCCGGCGCATTGTCTTCGAACCAGCGAACGGCAGCGAACATATGTCCCAATTCCGAAAAAGCGGAAGGCGTCCGCCACGCCAATCGGCGCGACGGACGCTTCCGTCGTTCAAATCAACCGGCCGCGCCTGCGATCTTGCGGACCTGATCGATCAGGCCGGGCGTCCAATCCTTGTAGGATTGATACATCGGGACGACTGTCGCCGAATAGGCCGCCACGTTCGCGTTTACGAAGCGCACGCCGCTGCGCTCCATCTGCGCGCGGATATCGCCGACTTTCGCCAAGCCCTGCTCGGAGTAGCGATCACCGCCGGCGGTCATTTCCTCGACCAACGCCGTGCGATGCGCGGCCGGCAGAGCGTCGAACACGCCCTTGTTCATCATGATGCCCAGCACCTGCTTGACGTGACCCGTTAGCGACACATTGGGTGCGGGCTCATAGAGCTTCGAGGAGAAGATCGACGCCAACGGACCTTCGGCCGCGTCGACGACGCCCTGCTGCAACGCGCCGTAGACTTCCGCGAAATCGATCGTCACCGGTGACACGCCCAGCTGCTTAAACGAGTCGATATAGATGGGGATCGGTGCCAAGCGGAACTTGACCGCACGCAAATCTGCCACCTCCGGGAAAGCCCGCTTGCCCACGATGTGGCGCTCGCCGAAGAACCAGTTGAACGACAACATCCGGATGCCGTTGCCTTCCGCGCGCTGCAACCAGCCGCGCGCGATGTCGGAGGCCAGGACGCGACGCACTTGGTCGTAGCTCGTAAACACGAACGGCGCCGACAGGATCCCCACATCGCGGCTGGTGTAATTGGCGAAATAGCCCGAATCCACCACCGTCAGGATCGGTGCGCCAAGCTTAACCTGCTCGTGTACGTCGCGCTCGCTGCCCAACTGGCCGCCGGGGAAAAGCTGCAACGTCAATTCGCCGTTGGTCCGCCTAGCGACGCGCTCGGCTACTTCGTTCAAGATCGTGACCTGAAGATCGGCGGCGGCTTGGCCCGTACCGACGCGCAGTACCGTACGTGCGTGCGACCGCGACGTCACGAACGCCGCACCTGCCCCCGCCACCGTCGCCATGAATGTCCGTCTTTTCATCGTTTCCTCCTTTTTGTCGATGCGCGCCCGGCTCCGGGTCTCGCACGTTACGTTGGATTCGCCTCAAACCGTCGCCGTCATCCCGACGATCGCCTTTTCCGCCAGTTCCGAAACCTGGTGCACCGTTTCGCGGATGGAAATCTCGCCCGCCGTACAACGCACCGTGACCTTGCCCGCGGCGCGTTCGAACAAACCGAAGCCCGCGAAGCGCGGCCGCACGCCGGCGGCGCGCAACGTGGGGCCGACGGCCGCGTAGTACCCGTTGAAGCGGGCGTCGAGGACTTTGTCCTCCCACGCCGCTGCAGAAGCGGGCTGGCCGTGATTCATGCCGAAAATTTCGATCTGCACGCGCGGATCGATCAAATGGCGCAGATAGGCGCTCGCCGCTGGGACATTCGTCGAATGCGAGGTCAGGCCCACCGCCGCCCCGCCGATCAACGTGCCCGCGCAAAAAGGCGAATTCGTGCCGGGGAACGGACCAAAACCCAAACGGCGTGCCCCGAAATCCGCCTCGCCATAGGTCGCGTAGCCGTAGGTACCGGGACAATAGGCGATGTCGTCGACCTGCGTCATCGCATCGTGCAGGCGGATCGAATTCCACTTCTCACAATCCGGATGCGCGAATTGACGCAACGCCATCAACCGCTCAAGTGCCGCCTCGAAAGCGGCGTCGTTGAAATCCAACGCGGGATCGTCGCCGCGATGCCACGGCGCGCCAGCGTTGTACATGAGGCTACCCGCGAACAGAAACCCGTGATGGTCGCCGTTTGCGAGCCCAATCCACAGCCCCTTACGACGCAAATCTGCGGCGAGGGACATCACCTCGTCCCATTTCGTGGGCCATGGGAACGCCAGCAAATCGGGACGGCCGATCGCGTGCATCGTAGCCGCGTCCACAGGGGCGCCCCATAGCTTGCCCTTCCAGCGATACGTGTCGAGCGATGGCCCCGCATACTGCTCGGCCGACGCACCATTTGGCACCGCGCCAAGTATGTCGTCGAGCGGCGCAAAGATACCCGCTTGCGCGATCGTGCCGATGAACGGGTGGTCGAATACGACGTAGTCGTAGCCGACGACGGCGTCGCGCAACGCCTGATGCTCGAACGCCTCCAGACTGCGCACGTCCCATTCGACCGCAATCGACGGGTTCTCGCGCGCATAGGCGGAAGCACTCGCGCGCAACGGATTGATCGCGCGACGATGGCCCCAAGTGAGGCCACGCAAAACGGTGCGCCCGGCGTTGATCATTTCGGCTTCCTATCGCCGAACAGCTTGGCACCGGCCTTATCGTTGCCGGCGGCGAAGCACAGCGCCATTAACTCGTTTTCGATCTGGAGACCGAGTTCAAGATTGCCGTTCATTCCCGCGCGCACCGCCGCCTTGGTGGTCTGCGTGGCGATGGGCGAGTAGCTCGCGATCTCGCGCGCCAGTTCGCGCGCGCGATCGAGTTCCTTGCCGGTCTCGACGACTTCTTCGACCAGGCCGATACGCAAGGCTTCCTGCGCGTCGATGCGCTGGCCAGTCAGCAGCACGCGCATTGCTTGGCCGTAGCCGATCAAACGCGGTAGATATTGTGACGTTCCGCCTGCCCCGACCCAGCCTAGGCGGATTTCCGGCGCGCCGAATACGGCGTTGGCGGCGGCGATACGGATATCGGCTGCAACCGCGAGTTCGTGCCCGCCGCCCAGCGCATAACCGTGGACGCATGCGATCACCGGCTTGCGGATCGCGCGGATCTGCGTGACGTAATCCACGCGGTTTCGCCACGCCCAAAAATCGGGATATTCTTTCAGCGTGTGGATATCGGTGCCGGCACAGAAGGCGCGCGGGCCCTCGCCACGAAACAGAACGACATGGATATCGTCAGTCTCGTTGATCTCGGTCGACAGGTCGCGCAGCAGGCGAAACATGTCCGGCGTCAACGCGTTCAGCTTTTCCGGCCGATTCAGCACCAGCTCGCCGACATTACCGTCGCGCTCGAGATAGATAAGGCCTTTGCTCATTTCACGGCTCCCGACGCGCGCAACGCGGTGATTTCGGCTTTCGCAAATCCCAAATCGGCCAACACATCGTCGCTGTGCTCGCCCAATCGCGGCGCCGAATCCAGATCGCGCGTCTCGCCCGTATCGATCGCCGGGGCCAGCGTCTTATAGCGCCCGCCCGCGTGATCGATTTCGGTCACGAAATTCTCGAATTGCGGATGCTTGGCGAGGTCGGCATAGGTCTGTACCGGATTGACCCAGATATCGCGCGGCGTCAGCAGATCGATCAGCTCTTGCGTCGTCTTCGCCGCAAAATAAGGCGCCACGCGCGCGGCGACGGAATCGCGCCATTTGCGCCGTGCTTCCACGTCGGCATGCGCGGGGGCCGCCTCGCCCAGCTTCACCATTTCCGGATCGCCGAACGCTTCGGCAAGCGCGGGGAATTTCGCTTGCGCGATCGCGATGAAGCCATCCTTCGTACGGTAGATGCCGTAAGGCGGCTCCATATAGACGCTGGCGAAGGGATAGCCCGAGCGCGGCGCCATGCGACCGGTGTTGAGGAAGGTCGAAACTTCTTGGATCTGGATTTCCAGCGCCGCCGCAAGCAGTGACACTTTGAACTGGCGACCTGTACCGGTGCGCTGCGCTTCGATGTAGCCCGCGAGTGCGGCTTCGCTAGCGAGATGCGAGGCGCATGTATCGACCATATAGACCGGCGAAGGCGCGGGCAGCCCGTCGCCTGAACCGCCATTAAAGGTCAGGCCCGAGAAGGACTGCACCAACAAGTCCTGCCCCGGACGATCAACCATCGGGCCCGTATCGCCATAGCCGCTGATCGATACGTAGACGAGTTTTGGATTGATCTTGTGGACGCTGGCGTAGTCGATCCCAAGCTTCGCCGCGACGCGCGGTCGGAAATTCTGGACAAGAATGTCCGACGTCTCGATCAGCTTTCGGATCGCCACCGCCGCTTCCGGCTTCTTCAGATCGAGGCAGAGCGAACGCTTGCCACGATTGAGCATCAGATAGGCGCTGGATTCGTTGCCGTGCCAGAAGCCATCGATCGGCCAAAGGCGCGAGAAATCGCCGGCTGGCGATTCGACCTTCACCACTTCGGCGCCCAGATCCGACAGGCGCGACGTTGCCAGCGGGCCTGCCATCGCGAGCGTCAGATCGAGAACGCGCACACCCTTTAGAACCGCACTTCTTCGCTTCATATTGCTCATTGGCAGGTCGTCCCGCTCCCCGATTAAGGTCTCGTTGGCAAGAAATAAATCATATATGATCTATGAAATCAACATGAAATAGCCGGCACTCCCGCGTTGCGGGTTACACTCGCCGCCGAATCAAGGATCGACGCCGCGCGATGCCCCCTGCCCGCCCGAAGAAAATCAATCCCCCGGTGCCGGATACGCCCACGCCAGCGGCACCCGAGCCCGCTTTGCCGTTCCGGCGCAACAACCTCGTCGATCTGATCCACGAGGAATTGCGCCGGCGCATCACAGATCGCGTTTTGGTCGCGGATCAGCGTCTGGTGATCGATCAATTGGCGGCGGAGTTCGGCACGAGTCTGATCCCGGTGCGCGAAGCAATGGCGCGCCTACACGCCGAACGCCTGCTGGTGCACGAGGCGAACAAGGGCTATCGCGTCGCACCCGGCCCCGGCACGGACGAGATGCGCAATCTGTTCGAAGCGCGCGTGGTGATCGAGGTCGGCGCGCTGCGACACGGCTTCGCACGCATCGATCAATCGACGATCGACGAATTGCATCTCGTGAACCGATTGATCGCCAAAGGCCGCTACGGTGTGCAGTTCAAGGACTTCAAGGCGTTCATCGATCTGAACGCGCGCTTCCATGGCATCATCGTCGGTCTGACGGCGAACCCGTTCATCATCGAATCCTACGAACGCCTCGCCTATCATCAGCGCATTTCGCAGACGCTGACCGGTCAAGGCCCGTCGAATATCGACAAGATCGTCGCCGATCACGACGCAGTGGTCGCAGCGCTTCGCAAGCGCGACCGCGAAGGTGCAATGGCGGCGTTGAGCCATCATATCGAATACGGGTTGGAAGATGCGCTGGAACGCGCACAAGAAACGGCCGCCCAGATTGCCGACAAGCGACGAGCTAAATGACCACGCCGAGTGGAGCGACGCTTAAGGCCAAGTGGCTCTCAGTTCCTCAGACCGTAGCAAACTCAGTTCCTTCAATATCGATTTCCGAAGTACCGCGGCGTTTTAAGGCCTTTTATGGAAAATGAATTCACCTGATTTTCTATTGTCGGAGATCAACGTTCAGAAGACCCCTCTACGGAAGCGAAACTCACGCCGTAACCGCAAACGCTATTCTGGTTCCGCTTTCGCGTTGGAATTGATGCCATTTCGCCGGGCCTCGTAGGTCGCGCCATACGTCCAACAAACTGAGATCTTATCTCTTTCATCGCATGTTCTGCTCTTTCCGCCGACGAGCTGCGGACATGCGGCATGCGATTAGAAAAAGTCTTTATATTCATTACAATTCAACAGTTTATGAGGTTTATACACATTTCTTAAAACATCTTGCATACAAGTACGCATTTAGTTATGACTCGCCTTGTTCGGGAGGCGAACGCCACATGGCGCAACTGCGATTGGCCAGCGACACGACGACATTGCCGGCGGGCGAAGCCGCCTACAGGGTGATTCGTCAGGCGATCCTCGATCTGGGTTTCGAGCCCGGCGCGGCTCTTTCCGAGAACGCGCTCGCCGCACAGCTGGGCACCAGCCGCACGCCGATCCGCGAGGCGTTGCAGCGTTTGGCGCGCGAAGGCCTGATCTTCGTCCTGCCCCAGCGCGGCACGATCGTGGCGCCGCTCGACTTCGAAACCTTCCGCGCCGCCTATTTCGTGCGCGCGTCGCTGGAATCCTGCGCCGCCGCCGAAGCCGCGCGGATCTCGGGCAAGGCGGCACAGGACGAGCTCGAAGACAGTCTCGCGCGCCAGCGCGTCATCCTCGCGGATTGGGACGAAGGCCGGTTCTGGGACGAGAACAACCGCTTCCACCAAATCATCCTGCGCCATGCCGGCGTGCCCAGCGTGTGGCAGGTCGTTCAGGATTCGAAATTCCATCTCGACCGGATGCGCCGCGCCCACCTCGATCTCGGTCCCGATTATCGCTTCGAGACGGTCGTCGCCGAACATGCCGCGATCACCGACGCGATCGTGCGCGGCGATGTCGCCGCCGCCAGCGGCGGCATGCACGAGCACATCGCAAAGGTCCTGCCGCGCGTCGAATTGTTGAAAGCCGCGCGCCCCGAATTGTTCGAGGCCGAAAAGCCGCTGACCCAAATCGTCGACGCGGAAGTGACGCCGCGCCGCCGCAACCTATCCAACAACGCCGCCGGAAAACCGGGCGGCACTTAATCGGGAGTAACGTCCATGTCGAAGTTTCTTGGAAACGCCGCGACGGGCATCGCGGCGAACGGTCCCTCGCGCCGTCAGATCATCCTGGGCGGTGCGGCGATGCTCGCGGCAGGATCCCTGCCCGCCTTCGCGCAAGATCGCAACGCGCCCGAAAGCCTGAAGCGCGGCGGCGGCACCACGCTGCAACTGCGCGCGTGGGAGCGTTATCCCGCCGCCGATATTCCCGGCCTCAACCGCTATCTCGACGGCAAGGCCGGCACATCGGTCGAATGGGTCAGCGCGCCCTTCGCACGTTATCGCGATCGCATGGTCGCCGAATTCATCGCCGGCACGCCGCTCGATATCGTCCAGATCCCGGAAACCGAACTCGCCGCGTGGTCGGATAGCGGCTGGCTCGCCCCGCTCGACGGCATGCAGGGCCTCGCCCAGATCATGCAGGCGGCCACGCCCGCCTCGGTCGAAGCGACCAAGGGCGTGGACGGCAAGACCTACGCGTTGCCCTATCTCAGCGACTCCTTCGGCTTCGCCTACGACGTCGAAACGCTGAACAAGGCGGGCTTCGCGCGCCCCGCGCGCAGCCTGGACGAGTTGCGCACCCAGATGGAGGCGATCAAGAAAGCCGGCCTCGACGATTTCCCGCTCAGCCTTGCGATGAAGAAGCAGCCCGGAAATTTCTGGAGCCTGTGGGCCACGCTTTATGCTTCGGGCGGCGATCTATTCGCGCCCGACAACGAACCCGTGTTCGACAAGCCCGGTCATCCGTTGCAGGCGATCCTCGAATGGTACGTCGCCGCGATCAACGATTGGAAAATCGTCGGCCCGGAGGATCTGCAACGCGATTGGGGCGCTTCGCGCACCGGCATTCGCACCGGCATCGTCAAATGCGGCTACATGGCGCAATACGCGCTGGCCGAATTCAACGTATGGCCGGATTCGAAGGTCGCGGGCCGCATCCGCATGGCGCTGGTCCCGGGGCTCGACGCCAATAACCGCAACGCGGTCAGCTACGCGCATAGCGTGGGCATCGCCGCCGCATCGAAGAACAAACCGGCCGCGTGGGATGCGCTGCGCTTCTACGCCGGCACCGATGCGTCGGGTGTGTTCTCGCTGCCGCGCGAACGCCTGATTGCCGAAGGCGGCCGCAGCCCCTTCCCCGCGCTCTATCAAGACCCGGCAGTGCAGGACCTCGTGCGCAAGATGACCGGCGGCGACATGGACGAGTTCCTGAAACTGTCCAGCACCGCCAAGCAAAAGCAGGGCATCAAGGCGGTGTGGTTCCCCGAATGGGAGGATTTCTGGATGACGCAGATCCAGGAAGTTCTGACCAAGCGCCAAGACGTCCGCACGGCGATCCGCCGCACGGCCGACGAAGCGCGCCGCCTGCGCAAAGCCTGACACGAACGGAAACGACACGATGAACGACACCGGTACGATGGGCGCCCCGCAATCGCGGGGCGCCGACACGCGGCTCTACACGGCGAACGATCTCGCTTCGGCGGTGCGCGAAGGTATCCGCGCGGCCGATCCAAAACTGAGCCGCTTCAATCCGCTGCCGCGCATCCTGTTCCACGACGATTTCGATTACGGCGTGCAGGGCTGGTGCGAGTTGATCGGGAACCATAACGGCGATCTCGACACCGTCCGCCCGGTTCTTTCCGACACGCGCCCGCCGCAGATCTCCACCTGCAGCTTTTTCGATATCGGCACGCATGGCCCGCTCAGCGGCAATTACGCGCTGAAACTCGCCACGCGCGCCAAGCCCGGCCATATGGCGCTCGCCATCAAGCGCGCGACGTTCCAGAAGCCGGGCCTCGTCCAGCTCGAAACCTATTTCACGATCAAATCCGAGGCGTGGATCGGGGCGCGCGAAGGAAAGCACGACGGCAATATCGACCCGAGCGTTTCCGATTTCGGCGAGTTCTGCATCGGCAACGACGTATGTGACCGCGAATTCGGCCGGCGCTATCACTGCGCCCTGCGTTATGTGAACGCCGACGCGGACGGCAATCTGCAGCGCCGCTGGTTGTACAAAACCTCGGTGCAGACGACGACGAAGATGGAAGTCTCGGGCAGCCCGGCGGTCAGCGACTATCACGTGGCGCACCCGAACGATTGGGCGCCGGTGCCGAACGGCGAACATAACCTCTGCTACAACGAGGTGCCGACGAAGATCAATTGGCACTATCTGCGCTACCAGTTCGACACCGAAGCCGGGCGCAATGTCGAGCTTCAGGTGAACGACAAGATCATGGATCTGCGCGACGTGCCCGTACCGCGCTTCCCGCACGGTTATTGGGGCTTGGAGCGGTTGCTGAACTTCTCCATCGACGTGCGCACGCATCGCCCGGTGCGCAATTTCCTGTTCCTCAACACCTGTCTCGTCTCCGTCGATTGGTGAAATCCATGCTGCCCCGCGCCTTCACCGCCGTCATCGAACGCAACGTTACTTTCGACGGCGCGTTCACGACCGAACCCTACGAAACCGCCTGGGCCGGCGACGCGCGCTGGTTCGTCCACGTGTTGGACGCCACGCCCGGCGCCGAGATCGAATTCGGCGCGCAAGTCTCGCCCGAAAGCCTGACCTGGTGCGATCACGAAAGCCGCAAAGCCACGATCAAGGGCAAGGGCATGGCGAGCATCGCCGTCGATCTGCCCGGGCCCTGGCAGCGCTTGAGCGGCACGGTCCGCAACGGATCGGTCAAAGTCATCATGTATCTGTCGTTGCGCGGCTGAGGACGACCATGGCGACCGCCGCCACTCCGCAGCCCAAGCGCAACTGGCGCGCCCCGCGCGAGGAACAGCCGTTTCTGTTCTTCCTGATGAACACGCCGGCGGCGCTGATCCTGCTTGGCCTCGTCCTCTATCCGATCGTCTATTCGCTGTATCTGTCCCTGCACAGCTACAATCTGCGCCAACCTGGCCGTTTCCGATTCGTCGGTCTCGACAACTACACGAACATCCTGGGCAGCGAGCAGTTCTGGACCGCGGCGCAGGTGACCGTGCTGTTCAGCGTCGGCTCCATCGCGCTGACATTGACGCTCGGCACGCTGCTCGCCCTGCTGCTGAACGAGAAATTCCCCGGCCGTTCGATCCTGCGCGCCGTGATGCTAATTCCCTGGGCCATTCCGCCGGTCGTCAACGGCCTGATCTGGCAATGGATTCTGGAGGGCCGTTATGGCCTTGCCAACGGCGTGCTGGTGTCGCTTGGGATTTTCGACACACCGCATGCTTGGCTCAGCGACTACACAACCGCCCTGCCCGTGCTGATCGTGGCGCAGGTGTGGAACCATGTGCCTTTCGTCGCCATCGTCGTGCTGGCGGCCCTCCAGACGGTCCCTGAGGAACTTCACGAAGCCGCGCGCATCGATGGGGCGAATGTGTTCCAACGCTTCCGCCACATCACCTTTCCGTGGCTGAGCCACGCGCTGCTGCTGGTGCTGATCACGCAGACGATGGTGGCCTTGCGCACCTTCGATATCATTTACGTCCTGACCGGCGGCGGCCCGGGCAAGAGCACCACCGTGCTCGCCTGGCTCACCTACGTCACCACGTTCAACTTCCTCGATTTCGGGCGGGGCAGCGCCTACGCCTATATCCTGGCGCTGACGACGTTGGCGCTGTCGATCGTCTATATCCGCGTGTTGTGGAAGCGCGGGGAGTTGGCGCGATGATCACCGCCCGCCAACGCGTGCTGCGTCAAGCCTTCTTGATGCTCAGCGCCCTCGCCTTCTTCACCTTCATCTTCGCGCCGATCTACTGGATGACGGCGACGAGCTTTATGACGGAAAAGGAAATGCTGGCGATCCCGCCCCATTTCTTCCCCAGCGAGCCGACGCTGCGGAACTATCAAACCGTGCTGGGCATCGGCGATCCGGAATTCCTTGCCTTCGCCCGGAACCGCGCGCCCGCCGTGTTCGACATTTTTCCGGCGCTGAAAAACAGCCTGATCGTCGCCATCGTCGTGGCGATCATCAATCTACTGGTCGGCATTCCAGCGGCTTACGCTTTCGCGCGCATCACCTATCGCCGCGCTTTACCGGTGCTGACCATCTATCTCGCCACGCGCATGTTGCCGCCGATCATGCTGGTCGTGCCGATGTTCCTGATCATGCGCAATCTGGGACTGATCGACACGCCCTTCGCGCTGGTGATGGCCTATTGCGTGTTCACACTGCCCTTCACCGTGTGGCTGCTCCAGGCCTATTTCAAGACGATCCCGGCCGAGCTGGAGGATTCCGCCTTCATCGACGGCGCCACGCGCTGGCAGATCGTGCGCCATGTGCTGCTGCCGCTGGCGGTCCCCGGCTGCACTTGTGCGGCCATCCTCGCCTTCATGGCGTCGTGGAGCGAATTCCTGTTCGCGGTCGTGTTCTCCAAAACCGCCGCGAGCAAAACGCTGCCGGTCGTGGCGGCGAGCTTCGTCGATACCGCCTCGATCCAGTTCGACTATGTGATGACCGCGGGCGTCATCACCGCCTTGCCGCCGTTCCTGTTGGCGCTGCTGTTCCAGCGCTGGATCGTCAACGGCCTGTCCGCCGGCGCGCTCAAAGGCTGATCGATGCTCGCGCTGCCGCGCTTGGGGTTGGGGATGGCGGCACCCGCCACGCTCGGGCCCGACACGCCGGACGACGCGGTCGTGGCTTTGGTGAAACGCGCCCACGCGCGCGGTATTGAATGGTTCGATACGTCCCCGCTCTATGGTTCGGGCCGATCCGAAGACCTGCTGGGCCGCGCGCTCGACGATGCGGCCGTTCGTATCTCAACGAAGGCCGGCTATCTGCTGACGGCTGCTTGGGGCACGAATCCGCCCGACGAAGGACGCCGACAGGATTTCGGCACAAGCGCGATCGACGCCAGCGTCGCCGCAAGTTTGAAGCGCCTGGGCCGCACGCGCATCGATCTCGTCCTGCTGCATGACCCGGACAAGCATCTCGATGCGGCGGTCGATCAAGCGTTCCCCGCCTTGCAGCGCCTGAAGGATCAAGGCGTCATCGGCGCCATCGGCGTGGGCGTCAATCGCGCGGAGACCGCTTTGGCACTGCTGGCGCGCATCCCCCTCGACGCCGTACTGATCGCCGGACGTTTGACGCTTTTAGATTGGAGCGCCGCGTTCGAGTTGCTGCCCGCTTGCCGCGCGAAGAACGTCGCGATTATCGCGGCGGGCGTGCTCAATTCCGGCATTCTCGGCGGCCATGCGAAGTTCCATTACGGGCCGCCGCCGCCCGAAACGCTGGCGCGGGCTGCACTACTCGCCGAAATCTGCGCCGATCACGGCACCAGCCTGAAAGCCGCCGCGTTCCACTACCCCGCGCGTCACGCGGGCGTATCGATGACGTTGATTGGCGCGCGCACGGCCGCCGAACTCGACGAAACGCTCGATCTTCTCGAAACGCGCTTGCCCGAGGGGGTGTGGCGCGATCTTGAAAATGCGGGCGTGGGTCGATGATCGTCGATACCCATTGCCATAGCTGGCGATGCGGCGACGGATTCCCCGTGCGCATCCGCACGCGCGTCGCTGCCCTTAACGCCGACTTTCCCTTCCCGCCCGCCGGCTTCGCACAGGCGGGCGTCGATAAGGCTGTGCTGGTCAGCGCCGCGCAATCGCCCGACGAGACCGAGGCATTGTTCGCGCTGGCGGATGCGAACCCCATTACGGTCCTGGCGGTGATCGGCTTCCTCGATCCGTTCGCATCGGATTTCGCGACGCGCTTGGCCGCATGGCGGCGACGCCCGGTCTTCAGGGGTCTGCGCCTGCCGCTGGTCGTATTCGATGATCCCGCCTGGATCGAAACGCGGCCGGCGCTGAAGGCGCTGGACGCACTGAACGATGCCGGATTGATCGCCGAGATTTTGGCCGAGCCCCAGCATCTCGATGCAGTCCACCGCGTACTGACCGCACGGCCGAATCTCGCCGCGATCATCGATCACGTCGCCAATCCGCCGGCGAGGCGCGGGCCCGAGTTCGACGCCTGGCGCGAGAAGATCGCGCTGATCGCACGTGACACGGGCGCGATCTGCAAATTCGGCGATCTGCGCAACGGCGATGCCGCACCTCCCGCCGACGATGTGGCGGTCGAGATCGTCGGTCATGTCGCGCGGCGTTTTGGGAATAGGCGACTGATCGCCGGATCGAACTGGCCGGTCGCCGGCGTGGACGGCGATCCCTATGGCGCCGCCTTCCTGCGTTTGCGGTCCTTCGCCCGTGCGACGGGTCTCGACGAACCTGCCTTGTTCGCCGACAACGCTTTGCGATTTTTCGGGAGGACGACATGAAAGCCATCCGCATCGAAGCCAAGGACCAGGTGCGCCTGGTCGATATTCCCCGACCCGAACCGCGCGACGGCGACGTGCTGCTGAAGGTCCGGCATGTCGGCCTGTGCGGCAGCGATCTCGCCAATTATCGCGGCCTCAATCCGCTGGCGAGCTATCCGCGTATTCCCGGCCACGAAATCGGCGGGGAGATCGCCGCCATCGGCACGAACGTGCCCAGCGCCTACACCTGCGGCAAGCGCGCGATCGTCGTGCCCTATACTAGCTGCGGCAAATGCAGCTCGTGCCGCCAGGGCCGCGTTAACGCGTGCCGCGACAACCGCACGCTCGGCGTTCAACAGGAAGGCGGCCTCGCCGACTATATCGTCCTTCCGCACGCAAAGCTGATCCTGAACGACACGCTCCCGGCGGCGCATCTCGCTCTCGTCGAGCCTCTTTCGGTCGGCTTTCATGCGGCGCGGCGCGGCCGCGTGACGGAAAAAGATATCGTCGTCGTGCTGGGGACCGGCATGATCGGGCTTGGCGTCGTCGCGGGCGCGGCCGCACGCGGCGCCACAGTCATCGCGGTCGACGTGACGGCGGAGAAAGCCGAAGCCGCCCTCGCCCTCGGCGCTGCGCACGCCATCGCCAGCGCCAATGTGACGCAAGCCGTCGCCGATCTGACCGGCGGCCATGGGGCCGACGTGGTGATCGAAGCGGTCGGTACGCCGGAGACGTTCACCCAGACGATCGAGCTCGTTTGTTTCAGCGGGCGCGTCGTCTATGTCGGTTACGCGAAGGAGCCGGTCGCCTACAAGACGCAGATTTTTAATCTGAAGGAGCTCGATATCCTCGGCTCGCGCAACGCGCTACCCGAGGATTTTGCCGCGACGATTCCTTATCTCGAAAAACTTGGCGCCAAGGCCGACAAGCTTATCACCAAACGTTTCTCGATCGACAACGCGGCTGAGGCATTTCCTTATTGGTTGGAGCATCGCGACGCGACGACGAAGATTCTTATCGAGTGCTAAGGGTGTCAACTCACGCGCGTGACTTCTTCGTATCGACAGTAAAACGCCGAAGCCCGCCGCTGGTTTCCCAGGGCGGGCTTCTTCGTTTTCGCGTGGAGGTCAGAGTGGCAGGGTTCGAATCCTGAGCGGCATTGCCGCGAACCCAGTCCCCCAGACCGTATAAAATTCGATTTTCTCAATTCTATTTTCCACACGATCAAAGCGATTTGAGACGTTTTGTGGAAAATGATTAGCGTGACGGTAGCGATTGTTTCAGGGGTCCGGCACCACCAATACCGTCACTGGCCGACGATCAAAATCCAAGTCTGATCTCAGCTAATTCAGAGCACACGGCGCAGCCGAGGTACCAGCGGGGGTGCCGACATCGTGCTCTCTGCCATCGCCTCCACCGAAGTACTTTCGTAAGCTGTCCGTGGCTGCAGAAGAAAGCCTTATAGATCGAGGTTATTTTCGACATCCTGCTCCCTGAAATGTCCGTAGCTAACCGAACCAAACTACCCCAAGCGGCACGACCCGCGGAGGTAACAGTATGGGTACCACGGGAGTCCGGTGCAGCTTCTTTTGGGTATTAGAGGCCCGCCATGTCTCGTCAAGCGCCTGTCAGCCATACAGGCCGAGTAAATTAAACTACCCAGGATGTACCTCGACGGGTCCGGACTGTTCCTACAGCTCACCGGAGGTAGCGGGGAGAATATCGCCAAAAGTTGGGTGTTCCGGTTCAAGCTTCGTGGCCGACAAAGGGACAGGGGAGCAGAAGATGGCAGCGAATGAAACACTCCAGAACTGGCGAGCACTTCTTGAAAAGCAGCCCGTCAACTACGTCGTCGAGGCGAAGCTCTATACCGACACGTGGATCATCGGCGAGTTTCCGGATCTGGGCCCCTATACTTTCATCAACACGATCGCGGCATCAAATAAGAGAACGCACCAGCCCCGGCCGGCGATTGTCCTGCGCGTCGCTGTTCACACTATGGCAAAGCGACCGGTCCTGCCGATGAAGGATGACTTCGACCACTATCACGGCGGCGACCACATCGACGAAATCACGGCACTAGCCTCGATGGTCCTCGGAGTCCGTCTCAAGGCTGGACCTATCGACCGGGAATTCATGCCTGGGGGCTCCCCCTATGGCCGACCAATTGAGTATGGGTTGAAGAGTGCGCCGCAGTTCTTGCCGACGTCAGAGGGCGCCCAGATCCCCGGCACCTACACTCAACGCAACCTTGTGGACCTTAAGGTACTCGAACGGTTCTCCCGTCTCCGAGATGCGGAAGCCAACGTCCTCGTCAAATCCGCACGGATGTACCAACAAGCCGTGTGGATCGCCGATGCCGACCCAGCGCTCGCTTGGCTCTTGCTGGTTTCGGCAGTCGAGACAGCGGCTAACGAATGGGCGCGCAATGACGGTACGCCGAGCGAGCGTCTGGAATCTACGATCCCAAAGCTCTACAAGCTGCTTCAGTCGAGCGCCTGTAGCGACCTGATTGACCCGGTTGCAGCACTGCTCGTCAAATATACCGGCGCCACAAGGAAGTTCCTGGACTTCTTGATGCGCTTCAACAGCGGCCCGCCAGCGGTGCGGCCTGCCGGCTTCCTGCAATTCAACTACGAGCAAGATCTGAAACAAGCGATGCAGACTATTTACGGGCATCGCTCGGAGGCTCTACATAGTGGTACGGCTTTTCCGTTCCCGATGTGCCAGCCGCCGCAGTTGTTCACGTTCGAGGGCGTAGAGGACGCAGCCTTTCAAGAAATCCCGAGCGGCTTAGCAACGCAAGCGTTGGGAGCGACTTGGAAAAAGGAGCAGACACCAATGCTGCTTCATACCTTCGAATACATAGCCCGAACCGCCCTTTTGAATTGGTGGGCGGAGATGTCCAAGGCGGAGGAGCCTACGGCGTCGGCACAGGAATTACCTGGACGATGACGTACTTGCCGTCGCTGGCACTTGAAAAATCGGCTTCCCACTGTGGTCCGTCGATGTCCGCTGCCGAGCAGGTATAGATCAAGAATAAAAGTACCGCGACGCTGGGATGCTCACCGTAGAAGCCAGCAAGACCTGAGAGTGTTTTTGAGATTTCCCGCGCATCGTTCTTGTCCTTGGCGAACTTGATCTCCACCAGAATCTTGGATTTGAGAGCCGCGAAGTCGACCTTCTTCTCCTGGCCGTCATATCGGACAGCGACTTTCTCGCGCTCTAGCGACAAGAGCCACGGCCGCACGGCCATATAGAACAAATCTTGGAGCTGGTATTCGTTCTCGGGCTTTACCGCCCAGGCCGAAGCCTTGCCTTGCTTATTGAGTCCTTTGGCAGGAGGCACGATGTTCCGCCCGATGCGTGCAAGCGTCGTTGCGATCTCCTCATAATTCTCGCCGAGGATGGGGTCGGTGGGCAGACCATCATCCGCAAGAGCGTTCTTGTAGCTCTGGTACGAAAGACGCGCACCGCGCTCCGGTAAGGCGGACATCGGATAGTCGTGGGCCACGAGGTAGGGCTGTTCCGACGGGAAGTCCAACGTAGCCAATCCGTCCTGTTTGGACCACAGCAGCGTGGCCTTCAGCCCCTCGATCAATGCCTGATCATCGGCGAATTCGATATAGCTTTCATTGGCGGCACTGGTCGCGATACCGCGGTCCGCGACGAACAGGTCTAGGGCCTTGCATTCACTCGTAATGAAATCGCGCAAATTAGACGGCAGCAAACGCGTGTCGCTGAATACCAGAACATCGATATCCGAGCGTGCGCTCTGAGTATTGAAGCGCCGCGATCCGAACACATAGAGCCGCGTGACCGCCGGGAAGGCTTTTGTCAGCGCGTCAGGCAGGCCCCGCAAGTCGTAGGTCTTCGTGATACGCTTCATATTGCCCTTTCCCCCGTCTGCGTTTTTTACTTCATCACCTTGTTCGAACGCGCGTTCGCGACCAGTCTGTGAGCCCGTAACGTCATGTAGGCTCTCCAATGTGTGCAGAGATTCTTTTGCTTGCCTCGAGTTAGAGTGACCTGACGCGGCCGGACACGGCCTTCCGATGACTTCGACCGCAGCCCCACCTTCGCGGTGGGGCTTCTTTTATTCTTTAAAGCGCATCCTCAATTCAGAATGGGACACAATTCGTCGTGTCTAATATGTCTGCACACAGACTTTCAAGAATCGCCGAGCGCTTGCCCGCTTCCCAAGCGAACGCAAGGCTTGCACCGATGTGCAGAAAGTTCTTGCGCAGCCCTCCTGCATGACCATAGCGCTTGTCAGTCTCCGCACGAAACGCTGCCCAGTCACCCGGGCCGATTTCCGACTCAACGATTGCGCCGATATCGGAATGCCACATTGTATATCCAGCACCCCGCATCGTCGCGGCCGGCATCGGGTCCCCAGCCGCGTTACCGAGGAGGGTGAGAAGTGCCTTGTTGTCCTTCTCGTGCTTGGCACGGCTACCGCCCTTATCAGGTTTGTCGGCATCAGAATCGAAGACAAGGTAAGTAGGGATTCTCATGTGCTTCGCGATAACCAGGGGCTGTAGCAGTTCGCTTTTGCCGTTAGCCGGGACGATATGGCACCCCAGTCTGCGGTAGTCGTCCATCCGATCGAGAAGATTGAGGCAGGCAAGTATGTAGGCCACATCCTCTAACCCCTCGACGAGAATGAGACGGCGCGTGAAGAACATCTCGTTCAAGCCCGGTTGCAAGGCCTGGTGTATCTTAGCAAGCGCACCGGCAGGTTTGGTCGGCTGCTCACCCGTGGCGGCGGCAATCGCTGTAGCAATCGCCGAAAAGGTCATGTGCGACACAGTGGAACAGGGGGTGCCCTGCTCCTTTCTGACCATACGAACGTCCTCGAAGCCCTCGCCAGAAACGAACAACGGATTGTGGGTGCAGACAATAACCTGAGAGTTGCCTCGGCTTAACTTGTGAAGAACGGAAGCCAGATGACGTGCCTGCGGAGGATGCTGGTACAGTTCGGGCTCCTCGCACGCGAGAATCAGGGTGGGAGCACCTTCGGCATCTGTACCTGCGAGTTCCTGTAACAACGCGAGAAGATATGAGCGCTGGAGGCCGTGACCGAAGCGCGCAAGCTCACCGTCAAAATCGCCTTCGCCAGCAAGAATGTGCGCCCAAGGCTCTTCGACTCGCACAGACTTGTCCGGGTCCTGCTTCCATTGTAGGCGTAGACGCGCATCAGGATGCGCCCACTCAGAAAGCCGCCTCTTAAGAGACTTGGAAATGTCGTCCAGCACGTGCTGATTCTCGTCGAGAAGAGCTTGGTACTGCTGCTGCATGCCGGTGCGGAGCGTCTTCACCGCCTCGTCGAAGTTCGTCTTTGAGCGGACGGTACGGGCGAGCAGCTTGCCAAGTGCCGAGTTTCGCGCCTCGACTTGCTCGGAGGTAGCATCCTTTACAGCCGGCACGTAGACCCACTGAATATGCTTAGCGAGGCGGTTCGCGCCTTTGGAAAATCCGTAAAACTGATCTTCACTGGTTATAAGTTCGCACTCTCCCGGTCGCGCCGTTTCAAAATCGCGTAACGCCTGAATCATAGCATCCTTAGTGCCGGGCGCCGGAAGATCGGTGTAAGTTTTTTGTATATCGGCATAAACCTCCTTCAGTTCCGCGACCTTCTTGCCCACATCGGCGGCTTCAAAGAAAGGCGCAAAAGCTCGCATAGCAAGTCGCTGTCCATACTGCCTTACCTGTGCTTTTCCCGTGGCTGAGTCAAATCTGGCCACAGCCGAAACAACAAGCTGATCCTGCCGCACGTAGTCGACAAAATCCTCCTTAGCCTCCTTGCTGAGATTGGAGAAAGTCACAGTGATCCTGATCGGTTCATCTATTTTCTTGCAGTGGAAGTCCTCCTGGTCCAGTTGGCTCAGATCTATCGGCAAGTTCTCTGACTCGCGAAAAAACACATTGAGGGCGGTAAGTACCGTCGATTTGCCGGCACCGTTGGATCCAACCAGGCATCCGTAGTCGTTAAAGGGAACGGTAACATCGGCAAACGACCGGAAGTTTTCGATCCGGACAGATGATATTCGCATTGCTTATTCCCCCTCCCCGTAATGTCATGCAGACAACGGCTCTTCGTTGCTTCCTGGCGTAACAACAGAGAGCATCCTCCGAGTTCCTCGAAAAGCTGCTCCCGGCAGGTAAGATCCAGAACCTTCACGTTTCACGCAGCCATGTTCAATATATCGAACATGCGTTGCAAGCGACGGTTGGCCTGCCCCGAGTTCCGTGCACACCGAGATAGTTGTCAATGTCGGACTAAGCCTGGAGGGACGATACCGACCTGATCGGGTTTTCTTGAGACAGATCATGCTACCGTCCTTTCACCGTCAGCCTAAATTAAAACCATCATGTCTCCGGCTGAATTCTCGGTAAATTGTAGAGCACTCACATTTGGAGTTCCTATGGCTGCGAAGACTAAGGCTAAGGCCACCACCCCACCAAAGAAGAAACGCGGGTCCCGCGGCGGCGATCCGGCCGTCGATGAATATGTCGGCAATCGCGTGCGGCTGCGTAGGGTCGAACTCGGTATGTCTCAGCAAGAGCTGGCCCGTTTGATAGGCATCACGTTCCAGCAACTTCAGAAGAATGAGCGCGGCGTGAATCGGCTGTCGGCCTCGCGCATGTATGAAGCGGCACGCGTCTTGGATGTGCCGATTGGCTACTTTTTTGAGGGCGTCACGAACGCCAAGCCACTAGTGATATCGGCTAAGAAGCCTGAGTATTCCTTGCCAATCGCCGATGAAGCTGCAAAGCGGGAAACGCTTGAGCTCGTCACGGCCTATTACGATATTCGCGATCGAAAGCTGCGCCAGCAAATGGTCGGGACGATGCGTGCACTTGCGCGAACTGACACAGATAGTCCAATTCATGATCGGCCACGACGGGGCCGGCCGCGAAAAAAGAAGTAGCGTCCGTGTTAGAGCAGCTCGTTGCCGCGACGCTTGCCTGTGTTGCCATTGATGGCGATACAATCAAATGCGGCAATGAAACGGTTCGCCTCCAAAACATCGATGCGGCAGAGATTCACGGCCGCTGCACGTTTGAAATTGATTTGGCGCAGCGAGCGAAGTCTTTCACCGCGCGTCGACTGACGGAAGGCGAGATCGAAATCGTCGTCGATCGCTCCCACCCGCGCGATCGGCATGGCCGGACGATCGCGTGGGTAAAAATCGGTGGTCAGGACTTGGGAGAGGAATTGATGGCCGCCGGTCTTGCCCGGCCGTGGGAAGGCCGCCGGCGACCATGGTGTTAGATGTCCTATGATCGCGCGATCGGTAGATCCTGCCAGTTCGTTAAATAGTCGGGCGATCTTCGACCGAATCGCGTTTTCCAAGTCGGTCGGAGGCCGGCCCCCAGTGGCGCAAGCGTCCCGCGTCCCATCCGCGTATTAACTTGATCCATCGCTTTCATGAGCCTGTCGCGCGAAGCCTTGACGGGCTCGAACAGCGAGCGCTGCCCGCTGCCGACGGCCACTAGCTTGTCAGCGATCACGCCCGCCTTCGAATACCGGCCGTCTTTCCAGATCCCGCGCGCCGCATCGACGGCCACCCGAACCAGCATCAGGGTATCGGCCGATGGCGCCGATAACTTGATCTTCTTGGCATTCCCGTACCAAGGATCGCCGCTATAGCGGTTTGTATGCATGAAAACGGAGAGGATCTCGGCTGCTTGGTTTTGCTCGCGGAGCTTCTCCGCGACGCGCGTCGCATAGGACGCGACTGCCTCGCGCATCTGTTCGAATCCCGTAATCGGATGCCCGAAATTTCGTGTGACGGCCGTTCCTTGACGCGCCGGCGAAATCGTCTCCACTTTGATGCAGGCGATTCCGTTGAGTTCGTGGACGATGCGCTCGCCGGCCACGGTGAGAAGTTTCCGAGCCAGGCGCGGCGGCATATCGCGCAAGCGCGCGACCGATCGATAGCCGAGACGCGCCAGTTTCTCGGCGGCCGCAGGCCCCACGCCCCAGACTTCGCCGGCCTCGATCCGGTCGAACCAATATCGTCTAAACTCCGGATCCATGAGATCGCACACGCCGTCAAACTCAGGCATCAGCTTCGCGACGTGATTGGCGAGCTTAGCGATCGTCTTGGTTAGTCCCATACCGACACATACCGGTAGCCCGATCCATTGCTTGGTGACTGCTTTGATGCGGCGCGCCTGCTCCAACGCCGTCTCCGAACCGATATCGGTCAGATCGAGGAACGCCTCATCAATCGAGTATTTCTCGACCCGTGGGCTGAAGGCCGCCAGAACGGCCATCAAGCGATCCGACATCGCGGCATAGAGCGCGTAGTTCGACGACAACGCCCGCACGTGATGCGCGCGCATAAGATCCTTGGCCTTAAAAGCCGGGAAGCCCATTTTAAGCCCGATTGCCTTTGCTTCGGGACTACGGGAAACGATGATGCCATCGTTGTTGCCCAGCACGACGACGGGTACGTCGCGCAGGCGCGGCGCGAAGACACGCTCGCAGGAAACGTAGAAATTATTCGCGTCGACCAACGCGATGCGCATAGCTATGCCGTGTGATCGCGGATCGTGCTGGTGACGACGCCCCAGATCTCCATCGAAGCGTCGTCAGTAACTTTGAACGGCTTGTAACGAGGATCTTCGCTGTCGGATTCGAACCAGATACCGTCGTTCGCGTAGCGCAGTCGCTTAACCATCAGCTCGCCATACAAGACGAACACAACGATCTGTCCCGTGCGCGGCGTCAGCGAGCGATCGACAACCGCTAGGTCACCATCATGAATACCGGCGCGCTCCAAGGATCGGCCCGAGATTCGGACGAAAAACGTCGCCTCCGGGCGCCGCACGAGATGCAGATTGAGATCGAGCTGGCCCTCGACGAAATCAGCCGCGGGGCTCGGAAACCCCGCGGACGGGCTCGGCGCCTCGAAGTAGGGCAGCGGCAGCGGATGCGGGTTCTTGGCGGCCAGGAAGATCATGGCCAAGGAGCGTAAATACCCAGAAAGAACAAATCAAGAACATCCATTGGGGCTGTGGATACTCAAGTACTTAGAGATAGGGAAATCGCCATTAAAGCATTGACTGAAAACATAGTTTATTCGGTCGCACTACTTGTCGGCCCGATCATCGAAGACGACGCATAGAGTTGTTGCTGCAGAGATTCGCCTTACGCGTCAGACGAAACTCGATGGTTGGATCCATCGCGAAAAACTATCCTTAACTTCGTCCCACCGGCGAAGTTCGGCGTTGGCGCGATCGTCCCAGTGTCCTTAACTAAAGCCCCAGATCTTTAGATTCTACATAGAGCTACCGGGCGTCTGACATTAGACCTCACACCAACATACGGCTAGAAAACTCGCTCGGGAACGTCTGTGTCATCGGTCTCATTTTTGGCAATTTCAAAGATGATGATGAATCAAAACTTTCCGATACCCAAACTGCCAAAACTGCCCTTTGCAGGCTGACAGAGAACAGTGTGAAAAATCAATCAATATTGCTTGATTTAAACCAAAAGCTAGCAACGAAATTCGCATATATACGAGCGCTTGGTTTTCACTTTCAGCTTTTCGTATGAACCCAAGTTATTACCGCATCTTGAGCAAGATCAGCCGATCCTACAACTAGACTTCATAAGATCTTTTCCTCAAGATACGGCAGCTAACGAAACTTAGATTAAAACCGATTGAGACACTTCAACCACTAGAATTTAGTGGCCTCATCGGAATCGTCACAAAAAAATCCTTCGGAGGCCGTGATGAATGACGATCTAGAGCAAAAGCCTTTCAGCGCTGCGGAGTTTGCCGACAATCCAGAACCACGTTGCGCATGTCTGCTCATTCTTGACACATCAGGTTCGATGTCTGGACAACCGATTGCCGAACTGAATGAAGGCCTCAGGTTATTTGAACAAGAATTGAAAGGCGATTCTTTGAGCGCAAAACGCGTTGAAGTCGCGATTGTCACTTTCGGTCCCGTCACTATTCAGACTGACTTTACGTCAGCCACAAATTTCTATGCCCCGGCGCTTTCGACAACAGGCGATACGCCGATGGGATCGGCAATCGAGCAAGGCCTTGATCTGCTCCGCGCGCGGAAGAATGAATATAAGCAGAATGGCATTTCTTATTATAGGCCGTGGGTTTTTTTGATCACCGATGGCTCCCCTACAGACAGTTGGAGCAATGCTGCGGCCCTCGTCAGGAGCGGAGAGGAAAAGAAAGAATTCATGCTTTATGCGGTAGGTGTCGAAGGCGCCGCTATGGACACACTGAAGAAAATCGCAGTTCGGGAACCTTTAAAGCTTAAGGGGCTGTCATTCAGAGAGCTGTTCGCATGGCTTTCGAGTTCACTAGGCTCTGTATCTCGTTCCAACCCAGGTGAGCC
>VFQU01000668.1_pt1 | contig 26757 bp, 24 predicted proteins | sample 3512311 | NCBI WGS metagenome assembly VFQU01 (sample SAMN10412377, study PRJNA504923) | tailings metagenome | isolation source: Relicate 3 Philex TSF3 active mining site | place: Philippines: Tuba, Benguet | collected 2017-08-29
TCGCGGTCACCTATCCCGAAATCTACCAGATGCAGGCGCGCGCGATTTTCGAAGCTTGCGCGATCGTGGGCAAGGAAACCGGCCGCAAGGTCGAGCCAGAGATCATGATCCCGCTGGTGGCGATGAAGCGCGAGCTCGATCTGATGCGCGATCACATCGCCAAGGTGGCCGACGAAGTTCGCGCCTCGTCGGGCGTCGAGATTTCCTACATGCTCGGCACGATGATCGAATTGCCGCGCGCGGCGTTGCGCGCAAGCGAGATCGCGGAGACGGCGGAGTTCTTCTCCTTCGGCACCAACGACCTCACGCAGACGACGTTCGGCCTGTCGCGCGACGATTCGGCCGCGTTCCTCAGCGCCTACGAATCGCAGAAAATCCTGACGCGCGATCCGTTCGTGTCGATGGATATCGACGGCGTGGGCGAACTCGTCGCCATCGGCACGTCGCGCGGCCGCGCCACCCGCAAGAATTTGAAGGTCGGCATTTGCGGCGAACATGGTGGCGATCCGGCGTCGATCCATTTCTGCGAACGCACGGGCCTCGACTACGTCTCGTGCTCGCCCTACCGCGTGCCGATCGCGCGTCTGGCGGCGGCGCAGGCCGCAATTCAGGCCGCGCCCGCCAAGGCCGCGGCGAAGCCGACCGCCAAGCCCAGCACCGAGCGCCATAACCGCGTGCTGATTTCGGCCGGCCGCCGTGCCGCCGGTTCGCGCGTTTCGGCCGGGCGCAATTTCGCGGCCCCGACCGCACGCCCGGGCAAGAAGAAGCCGGCGCCCCAGCCTGCCTCGAAGAAGCCCGTCGCGAAGAAGGCGGCGCCCGTGAAGAAGAAAGCCGCGCCGGTCAAAAAGGTGCCGGCGAAGAAAATCGCGAAGAAGCCCGCGCCGAAGAAAAAGGCGCCGGTTAAGAAGCCGGCGAAGAAGTCGAAGAAGCGCTAAGGCTTAGAAATTCGCCCAGGCGGGTTTGTGCGGCGTCAGCGTCGCATCGCCCGCCTGAAGCGGAATGCCTTCCGCCGCCGCCTTCGCCATCGCTTCCAGGCGCAGCAGCGCTAGGCCCATGGCACCGGCGGCGGAGCGCATCTCGCCCGCTTCCGCCTCGCCGAGTTTGACGATCGTGCCGGGGGCGGGGACGGGCCCATCGATCGCGACGGGCACGAGGCGCTTTTTGACCAGCCCGCGATACTTCATGCGCGCGGTCAATTCCTGGCCGATATAGCAGCCCTTTTTCCAATCGACGCCCGAGAGCTCGTCGAAGCCGTTCTCCAGCAGCAGCGCATCTTCCACGGGCAAGTCGCGGCTGCCGTCGGGCACACCCAGCTTCACGCGCAGCGCGTCGTATGCCGCAGGATCGCCATGCGCCAGTCCGGCGGCCGACGCGATTTCGGCGAAGCGGCCGGACGGCAGGATCGCGCGCAGACCCAATTCGGCCAAGCGCGGATCGACGAAGATCGCGCCGCCGCCTTCTTCCCGCGCCGTGCCGGGGGCGGCGTCGAGACCGAATTTCGCGGCGACGCCGTCGCCCCAGGCGATCGCGACTTCGAAATCGGGGCGGGGTGCGATCGTCACCTTCGCGCGCAACTTGTAAAGCTTCAGCCGTTTCGCGAGATCGTCGATACGCGCGGCCTCGACATCGAGCAGGATCGTATCGCCCGCTTCGGCCAGCGTGAATTCGTGCAGGAAGCGGCCTTGCGCGGTCAGGAACCCGCCATAGCCCGCGCGCGTCGGTGACAGTTTCAGCGTGTCCGCCGAAATCAGGCCTTGCAGGAAGGTCTTGCGATCCTCGCCCGCAACGGCGAGCACGGCGCGGGCGGGCAGGGCGGCGAAAACGGGCGCGGTCATAGGCTGGAGATAGGGGGCCCGCCCGGCCTTGGCAAGCCCAAGGGTGCGGCCTATAAGTCCCTATGGGAAAAAGGATTTGTTTCGTCGAATCGTCGGTGCCGTTCGACGGTTTCGGCCCCACCAGCCGGCCGCTGGATTCCGGCCCCCGGGCGCTCGCCTATTTGGCGGCGGCCCTCGCCCAGCGCGGGCACGAAGTTAGCGTCATCAACAAGGCGGATTTTCCGGCTTTGTGCGACGGTGTGGATTGGCTCGGCTGGACGCAAGAACCCAAAGCCAACCCGGAAATCGCCATCGCGGTGGACGATCCCGCGTTGCTCGCCCATGCGCCGCATGCGGAAAAGCGCTTCGTTTGGGCGCACGGCACGGCCGCGTCGCTCGACGTGCCCGCCGCCGTCTCGTCCTTCGGCGCGTGGCGCCCGGACGTGGTGTTCCACACCAAGCCGCAGCGCGACCGCTGGCTGAACGCCAACGGTTTGACGACGCATGTCGTCGAGCCGGCACCCGGCCATGCCTTCCTCGACGATTTTCCGGTCCATCCGGCCGAGCCGCCGCGGCTGCTGACCGTGTGCCATCCGCTCGGCGGGCTCGAACGCCTCGTGCGCTTGTTCGCCGAACGTATTCGTCCCGCCGTGCCCAATGCGGAATTGCGCGTCTATTCCGCACTGCTCGATCGCGGGCGCTGGGGCGGCGACGTGCCCGCCGCCGTGCGCCCCGTTCACGAGCTTTGCCAAGCCTGGGCGAGTGCGGGTGTGACCGTGCATCCGCCGCAGCCCGATCCGCAAATGGCCGACGCTTATCGGCAAGCGCGCGGATTGCTGCATCCTTCGCTGGCGGAAGAACCCGCCGCGATCGTTCTGATGGAAGCGCAGGCCGCGTGCTTGCCGGTGATCGGATTCATGCAAAGCGCCGTGGCGTTCGATCGCGTCGCCGATGGCGTGACCGGCAAGCTCGCGGCGTCCGACGACGCGTTCGTCGAGGCGGCGGTGGAATTGCTCACCTCGGCCGACACGCATGCGCGCTATTCCGGCAATTGCAAGACGCTGCGGCGCGGCCGCAGCTGGGCGATCGCCGCCGCGGAATGGGAAGAGCTGTTCGCGTGAAGGCGCTGTTCGTCACCTCCAACCGGATCGGCGACGCGGTTTTGACCTCGGGCGTTCTGGCGCATTTGATCGACGCCAATCCCGGTTTGCGGGTGACGATCGCGTGCGGGCCGCATGCCGCCCCGTTGTTCGACGCCGTGCCCGGGCGCGCGGCGACGATCCCGATGATCAAAGCGCCATTCAAAGGCCATTGGTTTTCGCTATGGGCGAAATGCCTGCCGCAGCTTTGGGATATCGCGATCGATATGCGCGGCTCGGGCCTCACATGGTTTCTTCTCGCCAAGAAACGCGCGATCCTGGCGGGGCGTAACGACGCGCTGCATCGCGTCGAGGATGCCGCGCGCGTGTTGAATCTGTCGCCGACGCCAAGCCCGCGTCTGTGGCATTCGCACAAATCGCTTGCGCGCGCCGAAGCGCTGATGGGCAACGGCAAATGGCTCGTCCTCGGCGCCACGGCGAATTGGCCGGGCAAGGCCTGGGCGGCGACGCGCTTTCGCGAACTCGCTTTGCGTTTGATCGCGCAAGGGGCGGCGCTGGCGGGGGCCCGCGTCGCCATCGTCGGCGGGCCGGGCGAGCGTGAGATGGCAGCCCCCTTGTTGGGCGGCAACGCGCTCGACCTCGTCGGCACCGAAGATCTCGGCACGGTCGCGGCGGCGATTTCGCGCGCGTCGCTATATGTCGGCAACGATTCAGGCTTGATGCATGTCGCCGCCGCGTCGGGCGTGCCCACGCTCGGGTTGTTCGGTCCGTCGGAAGATCGGCATTTCCGCCCCTGGGGCCCGAACGCCGCCTTCGTGCGCACGCCCGAAAGCAAGGCCGAGTTGTTCGCCAAGATCGATTTCCAGCCCAAGGGCGCTCTCGGCCTGATGGACTCGCTGAGTGTCGAGATGGCCGAGCGCGCGGCCAACGATCTTCTGTCGCGCGTGCAGGCGAGGGCGGCATGACCAAGCTTTCCGCCCTGATCGTCGCCCGCAACGAGGAAGCGCGTTTGCCCGCGTGCCTCGCGGCGATTGCCTTCGCCGACGAGATCGTCGTCGTGCTCGACCGCACGACCGACGCCAGTCGCGCGGTGGCCGAGAAATATGGTGCGCGCGTCATCGAAGGCGGGTGGGATGTCGAAGGCGATCGGCGCAATGCCGGGATCGCGGCGTGTGCGGGCCCGTGGATTTTGGAAGTCGATGCCGACGAAATCGTGCCGCCCGAGCTTGGCGCCGAGATTCGGGCGGTCGTGTCGAATTCGACGGCATCGCGCCATCTGATCCCGGTCGACAATTATATCGGCGAACGTTTGGTGCGCTATGGCTGGGGCGCGTCGTTCGGTAAGAACGCCTATCCCGGCTTGTTCCGCAAAGGCGCCAAGATTTGGGGCCGCGAGCGCGTGCATCCGTCGTTGAAATTCGACGGCGTCGAAGGAGCCCCCCTGACCGCGCGACTGATCCATCACGTCGATCGCAATCTTTCCGAAACGATCCGCCGTTTGGATCGCTACACCTCGGCGCGCGCGATCGATCTGCGCGCCAAGGGCGATCCGGATCCGACATCGCGCTATGTGCGGCGCTTCTTCTCGCGGTTCTGGAAATGCTTCGTCGCGCGCAAGGGCTATCGCGAGGGCGGGTACGGCCTCGTTATCGCCGCATTGGCGGGTTTGTATCCGCTCGTGTCGCATCTGAAAGCCAAGTACGAGAAGGAATAGGCACGTGGCCCGCATCGTCCTGGCCGACGACGGGATCGCGTTCGACGGCCGCAGTGCCGGCGCGTTGGGCGGCGGCGAAACGGCGTTTTTGCGCCTTGCCGAAGGCTTGGCCGCGCGCGGCCACGATGTGCGCGCATTCAGCAATACGGACGAACGCGGTAACGTCGCCGGCGTCGAATGGGCGCCGGTCTCGGGCCCGATGCCGGACGACGCCGATCTTTACATCGCCAATCGCGGCGACCGCGTGTTGGATCGCGTGCCCGGCGCCAAGCGCATCGCGTTCTGGCTGCACAACGATGCGCGCTATCTGAAGAAGTTCCGCTATCTGCGCCGTTTGTGGCGCCGCAAACCCACGCTGGTTTTCGTCAGCCAATCCCATCGCCGCTTGGCGCCTTCCTGGCTGCCGGGCGACGAACGCGTGGTGATCCCGCTGGGTCTGGAGGATGCGTATCGCCACGAAGCATTGCGCGCCGTTCCGCCGCCGGTGGCGCTCTATGCCGCAAATCCGCTGCGGGGCTTGTCGGAACTCGCGGCACTCTGGCCGAGGATCGATGTCGCAGGCGCCAAACTGGTCGCGCATTCGGGCGCCGATCTCTACGCCGCTAAGCCGCGTACGCGGGCGGCGATGGAAGCGGCGCTCGCCAGCGTGGCGGGCGTTACGGGCATCGAATTGCGCCCCTTCGTCAGACGCGATGCGTTGATCGATGTGCTGCGCGGGGCGCGCGTGTTTCTCTATCCCGGTGATCCGACCGAGACGTTTTGCCTGTCGGTCGCCGAAGCGCAAGCGCTCGGCCTGCCCTGCGTCGTCTATGCGCGGGGTGCCTTGCCCGAACGCGTGATCGACGGCAAAACCGGCTTCGTCGCGAAATCCGAAGCCGAATTCGTCGATGCCGCGCGGCGCTTGCTGACGGACGACGCGCTGTGGCTCGCCCAGCATCGCGCCTGCTTGGCGACGCAAAACAAGCGCGGCTGGGCCGATATGGTGGCGGATTTCGAAAGGCTGCTGCCATGACGCGGCTCGTGTCGTTGATGGCGGGGGCCAAGGTCGGCGGGGCGGAAGCCTTCTTCGAGCGCCTTGTCGTGGCGTTGCAGGCGAGCGGCGTCGAACAGCGCGTGGCGATCCGCGCCGATGCGGATCGCGAATCGCGCTTGCGGGCGAAGGGTATCGATCCCGTCGCACTCTCGTTCGGCGGGGTATTCGATCTTGCGACGCCCTGGCGTTTGAAATCTCTGTTCGACGATTTCAATGCGGAAGTCGCTCTCGCTTTTATGAGCCGCGCCGCCGCCAAATTGCCGCCCAAGGCGTTGACCAAGTCGCGCCCCGCCTATGTCGGCCGGCTCGGCGGCTACTACGATCTCAAATACTACCGCCGCTGCGATCATCTGATCGGCAATACGCGCGATATCTGCGATTGGATCGTCAAGCAAGGCTGGCCCGCATCGCGCGTCGATTATCTGCCGAATTTCGTCGATGCGACGCCGGTGGTACCCGCATCGCGTGAAGGTGCCGACAAGATCGTCCTCGCGCTCGGCCGCCTGCACACCAACAAGGCGTTCGATGTGGCGATCGCGGCGATGGAAAACGTGCCGGGCGCGCAATTGTGGATCGCCGGGGCGGGGCCGCTCGACGGCGAACTTAAAGCGCAAGCCGCCAAGCTCGGCGATCGCATCCGCTTCCTCGGCTGGCGCGCGGATTCGGCGGCGCTGATCGCGGCGTGCGACGTGCTGGTCTGCCCGTCGCGGCACGAGCCGCTCGGCAATGTCGTGATCGAGGCCTGGGCGCGCGGCAAGCCGGTGGTCGCGGCGGCGAGCCAAGGCCCGCGCGCGTTGATCAGGGACGGCAAGGATGGCTTGCTGGTGCCCATCGACGACGCCATATCGCTCTCGCAAGCGCTCAATCGCGTGCTTGCCGAACCTGCATTCGCGGCCGAGATCGCGGCGGAAGGCAATGCGCGTCATGCGGCCGAGTTTGGCGAGGCGCAGGTGATCTGCGCCTATAAGGATTTCATCGCCCGTGTCGCCAAGGAGTATCGCTGAATGTGCGGCATCGCCGGGATGATGACCAAGGACGGCACGCGGCCGCCGCAAACGGCGATCGACGCGATGCTCGCCGCCATGGCGCATCGCGGACCCGACGGTACGGGCACGCATATCGCGGGCGATACGGCGCTGGCGCATGGCCGCTTGTCGATCATCGATCTGGCGACCGGCGATCAGCCCTTGTTCGCGCCCGACGGCACGGCGCTGATCGGCAATGGCGAGATCTACAACTACGTGGAACTGCGCCAGAAGCAGCCCGATTTTCCCTATCGCACGAAATCCGATTGCGAGAGTCCGCTTGCGCTGTATGTGCGCGACGGGGCCGATTTCGCCGATGCCTTGCGTGGCATGTACGCGATCGCGATCCACGATCCCGGCGCCAAACGTTTGGTGCTGGCGCGCGATCCCTTCGGCATCAAGCCGCTTTATTACGCCGAAGATGCGCAGGGCTTCGCGTTCGCATCCGAGCCGCAATGCTTGCGCGCCGCCGGGTTCGGCGGCGCGCCGCCCGAGGCGAATGCGCGGCTTGAGCTTCTCCAGCTTCAATTCACCACCGGCCGCGACACGATCTTCCCCGGCATCCAGCGTCTCGTTCCCGGCGAAACGCTGATCGTGCATGGCGGCAAGATCGTCGAGCGCCGCCGCCGCGAGGCGTTGCCCGCCGGCGCGCCGGTCGCGAAAAGCGAGCGCGATGCGGCCTACGAGTTCGATCGCGTTTTCGAGGAAAGCGTGCGCCTCCATCAACGCTCCGATGTGCCTTACGGCATGTTCCTGTCGGGCGGGATCGATTCCTCCGCCGTGCTGGCGATGATGGCGCGCTTGAACGAACGCCCGGTCACGGCCTTCACCGCCTATTTCCCCGAAACGGGGGCGGCCGACGAGCGCGACGCGGCACGCCGCGTGGCCAAAGCCGCGCGCGCCGAGCTGATCGAAGTTCCGGTGACGCGCGAAGATTTCCTCGCCGATCTGCCCGCGATCGCCGCCGCGATGGACGATCCCGCCGCCGATTATGCGATCGTGCCGACTTGGGGCTTAGCGCGCATGGCGCGCAAGCGCGGCTTCAAGGTCGTGCTATCGGGCGAAGGCGGCGACGAGTTGTTCGGCGGCTATGGCCGCTATCGCAGCGCCATGCGGCCGTGGTGGATGGGCGGGCGCGCGATGCGCCGCAAGGGCAGTTTCGACGGGCTCGACGCGCTGGCGATCCCGGCGGCGGCGTGGCGTTCGGGCATCGCGGCGGCGGAATCGCTGGCGGCGGACAATGGGCGCACGCGCTTGCAGGTGGCGCAGGCAGTCGATGTCGCCGACTGGTTGCCCAACGATCTGCTCGGCAAACTCGATCGCTGCTTGATGGCGCATGGCGTGGAAGGGCGCACGCCGTTCCTCGATCCCGCTGTCGCCGATTTCGCGTTCCGCCTGCCGGACGCGTTGAAAGTGCGCAAGCGCTGGGGAAAATTTCTGCTGCGCAAATGGCTGTCGACGGCATTGCCCGAGGCGAATGCGTTCGCACCCAAGCAAGGCTTCACCGTGCCGGTGCAGAGCTGGATTGCGGCGGACGCAAACCGGCTCGGACCGTTGGTCGCGGCCAATCCCGGCGTGGCCGAGATCGTCAAGCCCGGCGCGGTTTTGCGCTTGTTTTCGGCGGCTTCCGAGAAGCGCGCGGGCTTCGCCTGCTGGACCTTGTTGTTCTACGCGCTATGGCACCGGCGGCATGTGCGATGCATGGCGCCTTCGGGCGACGTGTTCCACGCGCTCGACACGGCGCGCTAGAAGTGGTCTAAGCCCTCGCTTCGATTTAAGGGACGAAAAAGTATGCTGGATTTGGAGGGCGGCGCGTCGGCCGTCGTGTTGCTGTTGGCGGTGATCGCGGTTTCGGGGGCGGTCGCGGGTTTTCTGGCGGGGCTTTTGGGCGTGGGCGGCGGCATCGTCGTGGTGCCGGCGCTGTTCTGGGTGCTGACGCATGCGGGCATCGACGCATCGATCCGCATGCAGGTCGCGGTCGCGACGTCGCTGGCGACCATCATCCCCACCTCGATCATTTCGGCGCGCGCGCACCGCAAGCGCGGCTCGCTGGACGAAGCGCTGCTCAAGCGCTGGCTTGTGCCCGCGATCCTCGGCGCGATCCTGGGCTCGGCCTTCGCGTCGCTGGTCGATGGGCGCCTGCTCGCCGGGATTTTCGGCGGCGTGGCGGTCATCGTCGCGGTGCAGATGGTCGCGTTTCCGGGCGGCGTCGCGCTGCGCAAGGAACTGCCCGGCCCGATCGGCCAGCGCGTGATGGCGCTTATGATCGGCGGCTTGTCGTCGATCATGGGCATCGGCGGCGGCACGCTGGCCGTGCCCACGCTGTCGCTGTTCTCCTTCCCGATCCGCATGGCGGTGGGAACGGCGGCGGGGATGGGCTTGTTCATCGCGATCCCGGCCACGCTCGGCTTCATCGCCGGCGGCTGGCATGTCGCCGAATTGCCGCCGTTCTCGATCGGCTATGTCAGCCTGCCGGCGGGCTTGGCGATCCTGGCCGCCCAATTGCCTTGCGTGGGCTACGGCGCCAAAGTCGCGCACGCGATCTCGCAGCCCGCCTTGCGCCGCGCTTTCGGCGTGGTGCTGGCGATCGTGGGCTTGCGGATGCTGTCGACGCTCTTCTAATGTCGATCTCCTGAAAGGGAGAAAACGTGACCGACCGCATCGTCATCGCCCGGCCCGACGATTGGCATGTGCATCTGCGCGACGGCGCGATGCTCGACGCCGTCGCCCCCTACACCGCGCGTCAATTCGCCCGCGCGATCGTGATGCCCAATTTGGTGCCGCCGGTCACGACCGCCGCCGCCGCTTCGGCCTATCGCGAGCGTATCCGGAAGGCGGCGGGCCCGGGCTTCGAACCGCTGATGACGGTGTACCTCACCGACGGGATCGATCCCGACGAGTTGGAGCGCGGCTATGCCGAGGGCGTATGGGTCGCGGCGAAGCTTTATCCCGCCCACGCGACGACCAATTCCGCGCATGGCGTGACCGACATCGCCAAGATCAAGGCGGGGCTGGCGCGCATGCAGAAGATTGGCATGAAGCTGCTGATCCATGGCGAGGTCACCGACAAGGCCGTCGATATTTTCGATCGCGAGAAAACCTTCATCGACCGGGTGATGGCGCCGCTGCGCCGTGATTTCCCCGGTTTGAAGATCGTGTTCGAGCACATTACCACCAAGGAAGCGGCCGAGTTCGTGCTGGCGCAGAAGGCCGACACCGCCGCGACGATCACGCCGCATCATCTGATCATCGATCGCAATGCGATCTTCGAAGGCGGCGTGCGCCCGCATCTTTATTGCCTGCCGATCGCCAAGCGCGCGATCCATCGCGATGCGCTGCGCAATGCCGCGACGTCCGGCGATGCGCGTTTCTTCCTGGGCACCGATACGGCCCCGCATACGGTCGAGACGAAGGAAGCGGCGTGCGGCTGTGCGGGTATCTTCAACGCGCCCGCGGCGCTCGAAGCCTATGTGCAGGTCTTCGACGAGGAAAAGGCGCTCGACAAGTTCGAAGCCTTCGCCAGTTTGAACGGCCCGGCCTTCTATGGCCTGCCGGTCAACAAGCAAAAGATCGCGTTGAGCCGTGCGGCGAACGCGATCCCCGATCGCGTCGCGGCGGCGGGGACGGGCGTCGTCGCCTTCCTGGGCGGCAAGACGATCCCGTGGCGCTTCGACGGCGTGGTCTGATTACTCGACGCGGAAGCTGCGCTGGCGGACCATTTTGCCGAATTCCTCGGCGATCACGCCCGCCATCGCGGCATAGGCGGTCTGCTCCTCGGCCGGCGTACCGTTCAGCGTGGCGCTCGCCTGCCACAGGCGGCTGCCGCTGGCATCCTCGACGATCGCGGTCAGCATATAGCGCACGCTGGGCGTGCCGCCGTCCGAACGGCGCGGGCCCGTCGCCAGACTATCCTGCGTCGTCGAATAGAGATTGAGGCGCACGCGCGCTTCGTCGCGGCTGCCTTCGATCACACCCAAGGTGCCGGTGGTCGGGCCCGGCCGGCCGCTTTGCGTGATCTCGGTCGTGAAGCTCAACGACAGCGAGGCGTTGCGCGGATCGACCTTGCGCCCGACGCGTTCCAGCGCGCGTTCGAAGGCTTGGGCGAGGCGACGGTTCTCGCGCGAATCGTCGAGCGGCGTGATCTTGATCGCGGCCGTCGCCGGCACCTCTCGATAGACGAAGGCGGTCAAACGGCCCGGGGCGGCGGGATCGAAGGCCGGCGCTTCCTGGGCGTGGGAGAACCACGGCGAAAGGGCCAGCAGGGCCGCGACGAAAATGGCACGCATCGTGTGTCTCCCGGAAAATCAGGCCCGCGTCTCGGCGGCATTGCGTCCGCGCGCGGGCTTGGCGCGCCCGGCGGCGGGCGCGCAGTAAAGTCCATAAAGCGTGCCGAGCACCGCTTCGACCTCGCCGCCCGACAGGCGGTAGCGGATCGATTGGGCGGTGCGCCGCGTTTCGACCAGCTTGTCGCGGCGCAAGCGCGCGAGGTGCTGCGACAACGCCGATTGCGACAGGCCGACCAGCGCTTCGATTTCGCCCACGCTTTTTTCGCCCGACGCCAAATGGCACAGGATCATCAGGCGGCGTTCGTTCGCCATGGCTTTCAGCAGCGCCGAAGCGCGCCGGGCATTGGCTTGAAGGTCGGCGGTGTTCATCGCGCTCCCTTATAGCCCAGCGAGGCGGGCGGGGGCGAGTTCGGCCACGTCGACGCCGTTCGCGGCCAGATCGGCGGGCAAATCCAAGCCCAGGACCAGGGCGGCGCAAAGACGGCCCAAAGCGGGGCTGGTCATGATGCCGTAGCCGCCGGGGGCGGCGAGCCACATGAAATTTTCCGCCGCCCGATCGCGGCCGACGACCGGCTTCTTGTCCGCGACGAAACAGCGCAAGCCCGCCCATTTGCGGCGGATGCGGCGGATTTCCAGCGTCGTCGCTTCCTCGATCCGCGCGGCGCATTCGGCGATGTCGAGTTCTTCGGGCTGCGCGTCGCAAGGCGGCGACGGCGTTTCGTCGGCGGGCGAGGCGAAGATCAAACCGGCATCGGGCTTGAAGTAGAACTTCTCCGCGATCTCGCACACGAAGGGCCAAGCGTGCGCGTCATGGGCGGTTTCGAACACGAAGGCAGTGCGCCGCTTGGGCACCAAGCCGATGGGGCCAAGCCCGGCCAAGGCGGCGACTTCATCCGCCCATGCGCCGGCGGCGTTGACGAAATTCGCGGCGGCGAAGACGCCGGCGGCCGTGTCGATCCGCCAGCCGCCGGTTTCGCGCGCAAGGCCGCGCACGCCGGCATCGCAAATCAGCGTGCCGCCCGCCGCCTTGAAGCCGCGCAGATAGCCTTGATGGATCGCGGCGACGTCCATGTCCTCGGCGTCGGCGTTGTACAGCACCCGCTTCGTCCAGTCGGGGCGCAGCACCGGGCAAAGTTCCAGCGCCTTGGCGGCCGGAATCTCGGCGACCGTGCCGGGCAAGGCTTCCGCTTGGGCTTGATCGAAGGCGGCGGCACCGTCGGGTCCCGCCACGAACATCGTGCCGCGCGGGGTCAGCAACGGATGATCGGCGAAGCCTTGCGGGGGCTCGCGAAAAAATGGCCCCGACGCGATCGTCAGATGCCGGATGATCGCGGGGCCATAGGCGGTTTCGTAGAGGGCGGCGGAGCGGCCCGTGGTGTGATACCCGGGCCGCGCCTCCATTTCCAACAGCAGGGTCTTCGCCCCCGCTTGCGCGAGCCGCCATGCGGCCGATGCGCCGAGGATTCCCGCCCCGGCGATCGCGACGTCGTAGCGCGTCACTCGGCCGCTTGCGGCTGGCGGCTTTCGTGCGCGCGTTCCTGGTGCGCGAGCTTCGCCGCGATGGCGCCGATCGGCTTGGTGAACCGGGCCAACAGCACGTAAAGCGCCGGGATCACGAAGATCGTCAGCACGGTCGAGAACGCCACGCCGCCGATAATGACCCAGCCGATCGCTTCGCGCGACTCCGCACCCGCCCCGCGCGCATCGGCGATCGGGATCGCGCCGAACACGGTGGCGATCGAGGTCATCAGAATCGGGCGCAGACGCGCGACCGAGGCTTCGAGCGCCGCCGACGGAATGTCGTGGCCTTCGTCGCGCAGCTGGTTGGCGAACTCGACGATCAGAATGCCGTTCTTCGCCATCAGGCCGATCAGCAGAATCATGCCGATCTGGCTGTAGATGTTGAGCGAGATCCCGGTGAGGTAAAGGATCCCGAGCCCGCCGGTCAGCGCCAGCGGCACGGCCAGCATGATGATCAGCGGGTGGATCCAGCTTTCGAACTGCGCCGCCAGCACCAGGAACACGATCAGCAGCGCCATGCCGAAGGTGAAGTAGAGCGACGAGGCCGATTCCTTGAACTCGCGGCTCTGGCCCTGATACGAGATGCGCGCTTCGGGCGGCAGCTCCTCGGCGGCGATTTTTTCGAGCTCGCTCAGCGCCTCGCCCAGCGTGAAGCCGGGTGCGAGCGACGAGGTGATCGTGATCGAGCGCAACCGGTCGACGCGGTTGAGCTCGGCCGGGCCAGCGGCCTCGGTCATCGTCACCAGCGAGGACAGCGGGATCAGCGTCTGCGTCGTCGCAGAGCGCACGAACAGCCCGGCGAGATCGGCCGGCGTGGCGCGGTCCTGCGTGCGCGCCTGAAGGATGACGTTGTACTCCTCGCCCCGGTCGACATAGGTCGAGACGTTGCGCGAGCCGAACATCGTCTCCAGCGTGCGGCCGACCGTGTCGATCGGCACGCCCAGATCGGCGGCCCGCGCGCGGTCGATGCGCACGCGCAGCTCCGGCTTGGTGTCGCGGAAGTTGGAGTCCATGTTCAGGAAGCGGGGGTCGCGGCTGGCGCGCTGGATCACGCGGTCGCGCCAATCGCGCAGCGTGTCGTAGCTCGTGCCGCCGATGACGAACTGGATCGGCGGCTGGAAGCCGCGCTGGCCCAGCGAAGGCGGGTTGACCGGTGCCGCGCGCACCCCGGGAATGCCGGTGATGCGCGGGAAGATCTCGCGCACGATATCCTGCTGCTTGATTTCGCGGCCCGGCGGCTTGGGCGCGCCGTTCTCCGAATCCTTGTAGCGCTGTCCCCACGGCTTCAACCGCAGGAACACCAGACCCGAATTCACCGGGGCGGGGCGCGAGAAGCCGGGCGCGATATTGCCCATGATGCCCGCGGCGGCGCCGGAATCGACATAGGGTTGCAGCACGCGTTCGATCTGGGCGACCGAATCGCGCGTGTAGTTGTACGACGCGCCCTCGGGTGCGGTGATCGGGATGATGATCGTGCCGCGATCCTCGACCGGCGCGAATTCCTTGGGCAGCACGCTCCAGAAGCCGTAGGCCGCGGCGGAGATCGCCACGCCGCCGGCCAGCACGACGATCGGCGCGCCCAAAGCGCGGACCAGCAGCCAGCGATAGCCCGCGTTCATGCCCGTGAAGACCTTTTCGGTCATCAGGTACAGCTTGCCTTCGCCCGAATGCGACGTGAGCAGCTTCGAGCACAGCATCGGCGTCAGCGACAGCGCGACGAGGCCCGAGAACAGCACGGCGGCGGCGAGCGCGATGCCGAACTCCGTGAACAGACGTCCGGTATTGCCCTCCATGAACGAGATCGGCACGAACACCGCGATCAGCGTCAGCGTGGTCGAGATGACGGCGAAGGCGATCTGGTTCGAACCGCGGATCGAGGCGAGCAGCACCGGCTCGCCGTCCTCGATGCGGCGATGGATGTTTTCGAGCACGACGATCGCGTCGTCGACGACGATGCCGATGGCGAGCACGAGGGCGAGCAGCGTGAGCACGTTGAGCGAATAGCCCAAAGCCGCCAGCACCATGAACGATCCGATGATCGACACCGGTATCGCCAGCGTCGGGATCAGCGTCGCGCGCCAGGAGCGCAGGAAGACGAAAATCACGGCGACGACCAGCGCCACGCCGATCATCAGCGCGTGATAGACCTCGTAGATCGACTGCGCGATGAAGATCGACTCGTCGTAGCCGATCATCAATTGGATGCCTTCGGGGAAATTCTCCGCGATGCGGGTCATTTCCGCCTTGGCGCCGTCCGCGACCGTCAGCGTGTTGCCGGTCGATTGACGCACGACGCCGATGCCGATCGCGGTCTTGCCGTTGGCGCGGATGCCGGAACGTTCGTCTTCCGGGCCCATTTCCACGCGCGCGACTTCGCCCAGGCGGATCTGATAGCCCTGGCGCGTGCTCAGCACGATGTCGCGGAACTGGTCGGGATTCGACAGCCGCGAATCGGTCTTCACCGTCAATTCGCGCTGGGTGGATTCGATGCGGCCCGACGGCAATTCGACGTTCTGGCGGCGGATCGCGTTTTCGACGTCCTCGACCGTCAATTGGCGCGCGGCCAGTGCCTGGCGGTCGATCCACACGCGCATGGAATAGCGGCGCTCGCCGGAAATCGAAACCTGCGCCACGCCCGGCACGATCGACAGGCGATCGACGATGTTGCGCTTGGCGTAGTCGGTGAGTTCGAGCTGCGAGAAACGGTCGGAGGCGAGGGTGAACCAGACGATCGCGCGCTGGTCGCCGTCGACCTTGGCGATGATCGGATCGTCCACGCCCGTCGGCAAGCGCGAGCGGATGCGCGCCACACGGTCGCGCACGTCGGCGGAGGCCGCGTCGATATCGCGGCCGAGGCGGAATTCGATCGAAACCTGCGAGCGTTCTTCGCGGCTGTTCGACGTGATCGTCTTCACGCCTTCGATGCCCGCGACGGCCGATTCGACGAGTTCCGTCACCCGGCTTTCGACGACTTGGTTGGAAGCGCCCTTGTAGATCGTGGTCACCGACACGATCGGCGGATCGATCGCGGGATATTCGCGCACCGGCAGGCGGGAATAGGCCGCGAAACCGAGCACCAGGATGAGCAGCGAAATGACGGTCGCGAAGACCGGACGCTTGATCGAAACTTCGGAGAGGACCATCGGGGGAACAGCCTCAGGAGGTGGGAGCGGATTCGGCGCGGAACGGCTGCGCGCGGACGGGGATATTATGGCGGATGCGCTGATGGCCCCGCACGACGAGTTGGTCGCCTTGCTTCACGCCGTCGCGGATCTCGACTTCGCTTTGCATGCGCAAGCCCAGCTGCACCTCGCGGCGCAGCGCGCGGCCGTCGGCGACGACGTAGACGAATTGGCGCGTCCCTTCGGCGACCAGCGCGTCCTCCGGCACGACCACCGCGTTGTCGCGCGTCGCGACGGCCAGGGCGACGTTCAGGAACATGCCCGGCTTCAGCGCGCCGTCGGCGTTGTCGAAGGTGGCGTTGAGGCGCACCGCGCGGGTCAGCGGATCGACGCGCGTGTCGATCGCCGTGACCTGGCCCAGGAATTCGCGGCCCGGATAGGCCGGCGTGGTGGTGCCGACCGCGAGGCCCTGGCGCAGCACGGCGAGATATTGCTCGGGGATCGAGAAATCGAGCTTGATCTTGCTGACGTCGTCGAGCGTCGTGACGACCGTGCCGGGCTGCAGCAGCGCGCCGACGCTGACCTGGCGCAAGCCCACGCGGCCGTCGAACGGCGCCGAAATGCGGAAATCGTCGAGCCGCGCGTCCGCCGCGCGCTGGCGGCTTTCGTTCTGGCGGATGCGCCCTTCGGCGGCGCGCAATTGGCTTTCCAGCTGATCGACGCGCGCTTCGGGCGCATTGCCGGTGGCGCGCAGCTGGCGCGCGCGGTCGAGCTGCTGGCGGATTTCGTCGGCGACGGCGCGCGCTTGGGAAATTTCGGCGCGAACCGAGTCGAGATCGGCGGCGCGCTCGCGGCTTTCCAATTCCACCAGCGCCTCGCCCTTGCGGACCATCTGGCCTTCCTGGAACAGGATGCGGAACACGGTGCCCGATTGGCGCGCGGTCAGCGTGACCGATTCGTTGGCGCGGGCCGTGCCCACGGCTTCCGCCCGTTCGACGACCGTCATCAATTTGGGCGTCACGAACTCGACCAGCGGGGCGGGGGCCGCCTGGCGCTGGGCCGCTTCGCCGGTGCCGCTGGCATACGACTTATAGGCGTACCAGCCGCCGGCGCCCGTGGCGCCAAGGATCGCGACGACGACCAACTGACTTACGACACGCATGCCCCAGCAACTCCACCCTATTTTCCAACCGGATACGCCCCGGATACCGGGACGCGTAACACGATCGTATGACCGGACGATTTCCGCCCGCGTTCAATTCGACAGCAAAAACCCGGCCATCGCGGTCGTTTCCAGGATTGCAGGAACCGACCGTGCCGCCAGGCTCGCGAAGTTCAATCTAGACCGTGGGTTGGCGCTAGGAAAGTGCCCGGCTGTTACACTCCGTCACCGCCTTGAATCGTATCCCGTTGCCCCAATTCGAGCTTATGTATGCCCGCCGCGCGGGCGAAACCGCCGCCGGTAAGCGTTCGACGCGGGCGGTCCGGCCATGCGAAGGTCGGTTCGGGAGCGGCGCCGGTCCGGTGCCGCCAGGCGGGGATTCTCGCGATGGTCGATGCGTTGTACCGCCGCCGGGTGGCGGCGGGGACGCTGTTGTTCGACGAAGGCGACGCGGCCGACTGCGCCTATATCGTCGAACGCGGGCGGGTCGAAATCGCGGCGACGCGCGCCACGGGCAGCGTGGTGCTGACCCGTCTGGGGCCGGGCGAGATTTTCGGGGAAATGGCGCTGGTCGACGGGGCCCCCCGCTCGGCCAGTGCGCGCTGCCTGGACGATTGCGTGTTCGTGGTGGTCGGCCGCGACCAGATCCATCGCGAAATCGCGGGCGCCACGCCGCTGATGTCCATTCTGCTGCGCACGTTGATCCATCGCTTGCGCGTGGCCACGTCGCGCGTGCTGTCGCCGGCGCTGCCGATCGGCGCCGAGGAAACGGCGCGGATCGTCGCGCGCATCGAAGGCGAACACGAATTGCGCCATGCGCTGGAAAACGGCGAGGTCGTCGCTTTCCTTCAGCCGATCGTGGCGCTGGACGGGGCCGCCCCGGCGGGCTTCGAAGCCTTGGCGCGCTGGGCCCATCCTACGCGCGGCTTGTTGCCGCCCGCGGCGTTGCTGGGTCCGGCGGCGGAAGCCGATCTGCTCGAAACGCTCGATTTCGCCGTGGCGGGCGCGGCCGCGCGAAAGGTCGCCGGCCTCAACCGCGATCTCGCGGCGGCGGGCCGCGCACTGGCTTTTCTGTCGGCGAATTTCTCGGCGCCGCATTTCGCCGATACGCAGCTCGCCGGGCGGCTTGCGCCGATGCTGGAGGAAGCCGGGCTCGACCCGATACATCTCAAAGTCGAAATCACCGAGACGACGCTGATCGTCAATCCGCATGCGGCGGAAGCCTTGGCGCGCGTCAAGGCGCTGGGTGCGAGCGTCAGCCTCGACGATTTCGGGACGGGGTATTCGGGACTGTCCTATCTGTCGCGCTTTCCGATCGACCACATCAAGATCGACCAGAGCTTCACAAGCCGCTTGGTCGAGGATCGGCGCACCGCCGAGATCGTGCGTTCGGTCGTCGATCTCGCACGGCTGCTCGATATCAGCGCAGTCGCCGAGGGGATCGAAACGCCGACGCAAGCGCAGCTTTTGGCCGAGATGGGCGTGAGCTTCGGCCAAGGCTATTTGTTCGGGGCCCCGGTGCCGGCGGATGCGGCTTGCGCGGCATTTCTAGCTGCGTAGCACGCCCAGCACGAACACGAATCCCAGCACGAAAATCGCCGCCGCGACGCGCGCATGCACCGACGCCGCCGGCAGCAGCGCGCGAATTCGCAGGATCGGGTCGGTCTGGACTTTCATAGCATCGACGAAACTACACGTCGGCCGCGAAACGCGCGCCGTGGGCGAAGGCCGCGCGACGCCGTGTCGCAGGGCGGCACGCCCGCGACCCAGACATGCGGCGCAGGGCGGCCGGCGAGCGTGAATGTCCGATTGGCGGAGGCGCTTTGGCGCGTCACAATGGACATGGGAGACGTCGCCTCATGACCACGCAATTGATCACGCATCCGGCCTGCCTCGACCACGATCCCGGCCCCTACCATCCGGAGAATCCGCGCCGGCTGGAAGCCGTGCTCGCGGCGTTGTCGGAACCCGCTTTCGCGAAGCTCGAGCGCGTTTCGGCGCCGCGCGCCAGCGACGATCAGCTCTGTCTGGTTCATCCGCGCAGCTATGTCGACGGCGTGCTCGGTTCCATCCCGCCGCAGGGCCGCCATCAACTCGACGGCGACACGATCGTCTCGCCGGGCTCGGGCGATGCGGCGCTGCGCGCGGCCGGTGCCGCCGTCGCGGGCGTGGATGCGGTGTGCGAAGGCAAGGCGCGCAACGTGTTTTGCGCCGTGCGGCCGCCGGGGCACCACGCCGAAGCCGATCAGTCGATGGGCTTCTGCCTGTTCAACAATGTCGCAGTGGCGGCGTTGCATGCGCGCGTGAAGCACGGGCTTCGCCGCGTGGCGGTGATCGATTTCGACGTCCATCACGGCAACGGCACGCAGCATATGTTCGAGCGCGACGCCGACCTGCTCTACGCCTCGACCCATGAATGGCCGCTCTATCCCGGCACGGGGGCCGCGCAGGAACAAGGTGTGGCGCACAACATCGTCAACGCGCCGCTCGCCGGCGGCTCGGGCGGCGCCGAATTCCGCGCGGCCTATACGGGCAAGATTCTGCCGGCCCTCGACGCGTTCAAGCCGGAGCTCGTGATCATCTCCGCCGGGTTCGACGCGCACGAGAACGACCCGCTGGCGGGGCTTCGTTTGCACGAGGACGATTACGCCTGGGTCACGCGCGCGCTGATGGAGATCGCGCGAAAACACGCGCAGGATCGCGTGGTGAGCTGCCTGGAAGGCGGCTACGACCTGGACGCATTGGCCGCATCGAGTGCGGCCCATGTCGAAGCGCTGATGGCCGGTTGATCCGAAATTCCTGCGATATCAAAATCTTAACCGATCCCGGTCAGATTTGCTGCTAGAGTGGCGGCAACAGACCGGGTTCGGGGAATGGCGGACGGTAAAAAACACATCACGCTCGCCTTGCAGGGCGGCGGCGCGCATGGCGCCTTCACGTGGGGCGTGCTCGATCGCTTGCTCGACGACGATCGTCTTCTCGTCGAAGGCATTTCGGGCACGTCGGCGGGGGCGATGAACGGCGCGCTGGTCGTTTGGGGCATGGCGCAAGGCGGGCCCCAGGCCGCGCGCGCGTTGCTGGAGAAATTCTGGCACCGCATCGGCGAGAGCGGGCGCTTCTCGATTTTCCAGCCCACGCCGATGGACCGGCTGTTCGGCAATCCCGCCAATCTCGATCTGTCGCCCTTCTATCAGGGCTTCGATCTGATGACGCGCTTGCTGTCGCCCTATCAGTTCAATCCGCAGAACAAGAATCCGCTGAAGGAAGCGTTGGCGGAGATGATCGACTTCGACAAGGTGCGCGAAGGCGAGGGCGTGAAGCTGTTCATCTCCACCACCAATGTGCGCACGGGCAAAATCCGCGTCTTCCGCAATCACGAGCTGACCGCCGACGTGCTGCTCGCGTCGGCGTGTTTGCCGCATTTGTTCCAAGCGGTCGAGGTCGACGGCGAGCATTACTGGGATGGCGGGTTCATGGGCAATCCCGCGATGTTCCCGCTGATCTATAACTGCCGCGCGTCGGATATTCTGCTGATCGAGATCAACCCGATCCGCATCGAGCAATTGCCCGAAACGTCGCGCGCCATCGCCGACCGCATGAACGCGATCAGCTTCAACGCGACGATGATGCGCGAGATGCGCACCATCGCCTTCGTCACGCGGCTCTTGGAGCGTCATCGCTTAACTGCGCGGTCGGGCTTGCGGCGCATCTTCTTCCACATGGTCCAGGCGGAGGAGGAGATGGCCGCCTTCGGCGTATCGTCGAAATACAATCTCGATTTCGATTTCCTGCTGACCTTGCGCGATCTCGGACGGCGGAAGGCCGACGAATGGCTCAAGGTCAATTTCGATCAGCTCGGCCGGGATTCCTCGGTCGATCTCGAAAAACTGTTCTTCTGACGGTGCGGACATGATCCAGGCCGAACGCACCGTCATCCCCCACGCCGTCAGCGAGCAAAGCTTGGCGACGCTGGATCCCGCCGCCACCGTGCTCGAAGCCGCGCGGATGATGGCGTATTTGCGCATCGGCGCGCTGCTGATCGTCGAGGACGACAAGCTCGTCGGCATCTTCTCCGAACGCGACGCGCTGACCCGCGTCGTCGCCAAGGAACTCGATCCCGCGACGACCACGATCGCCGACGCGATGACGCCCGATCCCGTGACGATCGCGCCCGACGCGACCGTGCAGCAAGCACTCGACATCATGGCCGAGCGCGGTTTTCGCCATTTGCCCGTGATCGACGGCGGCAAGATCGTCGCGATCGTGTCGATCCGCGATCTCTATCGCTGCGTGAAGGACCAGATGGAAAGCGATCTGCTCCTGCTCGCCGAAACGCTTCTCCAAGGGTGATCCCATGAACGCCGCCGCCGAATTCGATTACGATATGATCGTCATGGGCTCCGGCCCCGCGGGCCAGCGCGCCGCGATCCAGGCCGCCAAGCTCGGCAAGAAGGTCGCGGTGATCGAGCACAAGGCCGTCGTCGGCGGGGCGTGCATCAACACCGGCACGATCCCGTCGAAGACGCTGCGCGAAGCGGTGATGCATCTCTCCGGCTATCGCGAGCGCAACATCTACGGCTCCTCGTATCAGGTGAAGCAGAACATCACGATCGAAGATCTGCTGTTCCGCGCGCAATTCGTGATTCAGGCCGAGCTGGACGTCGTGCGCCACCAGTTGCAACGCAACGGCGTGGAGATGATCGCCGCCGAAGCGAAATTCGCCGGGCCCGATACGGTGGCGCTGGTCGGGCTTGATGGCCGTGGAAGAAGGGAAGTGCGCGCGCGGCGGATCGTCATCGCGACGGGCACCAACGCCACGCGCTCGGGCCGCATTCCGTTCGATGCGCAGAACATCTTCATTTCCGACGATGTGCTGGGCTTGAAGCGCCTGCCCAAATCGCTGTGCGTGATCGGGGCGGGCGTCATCGGCGCCGAATACGCGACGATTTTCGCAACGCTGGGCGTGCGCGTGACGGTCGTGGACAAGCGCGACCGCTTGCTCGATTTCGTCGACCACGAAATCACCGACGCGCTGGTCTATCAGATGCGCCAGAACCGCGTGACGTTCCGCTTGGGCGAGGAAGTCGAGGGCCTCGAATACACCGAAGACGCCGAGCATGGCGCGCGCGTCAAGGTGAAGCTGCAATCGGGCAAGCAGATCGTCACCGAGAAGGCGCTCTATTCGATCGGCCGCACGGGGGCGACGGGCAATCTCGATCTCGCCCATGCGGGCCTGACCGCCGACGAACGCGGGCGCATCAAGGTCGACGCGCATTACCAGACCGAGGTGAAGGGTATTTACGCCGTCGGCGACGTGATCGGGTTCCCGGCCCTCGCTTCGACCTCGATGGAGCAGGGGCGGCTTGCCGCGTGCCATGCCTTCGGCGTGGATGCGACCTCGGTGCCGGAGCTGTTCCCCTACGGCATCTACACGATCCCGGAGATCAGCACCTGCGGCAAGAACGAGGAGGAGCTGACCGAAGCCGGCGTGCCCTACGAAGTGGGCAAGGCGCGCTACCAGGAAATCGCGCGCGGCCAGATCATCGGCGATAAGACGGGCTTGCTGAAGCTCGTCTTCCACGCCGAAACGCGCCAGCTGCTGGGCGTGCATATCATCGGCGAGGGCGCGTCCGAACTCGTCCATATCGGCCAGGCCGTGATGGCTTTCGACGGCACGGTCGATTACTTCGTGCGGACGGTGTTCAACTATCCCACCCTTGCCGAATGCTACAAAACCGCCGCTTTCGACGGGATCAACCGGCTGGGGTAGGGGTTAGAAGCACTCGCCTTCCGTGCCCCCTGCGACCTTCGTCCATTCTCGGCCGGTCGTGTGTCCGTTCACGAGCACGCCGATCACATAAGGATTCCATTTGTAGCCGCAGTGAACGTAGTCCGGGCGCGCGACGAGACCGAAATAGGTGTTCGCGTTGGACACCAGGGCGTTCGCCAGCGGCGTGGAATCCGATCCGATGTGCCGGGTTTCGAGCCGATAGCTGAGTAGATCGTTCGGATCCGTAAAAGCCACTACATGAAGCGGGGGCAAGGAGCGTGCGGAAACGCCGCCGGCAGGCTGCGCCGGCTTTCCGCGCCGGATCGCTTCGATCAAGCCCGGCAAGCCTTCCGGAAGTTCCCCCGGCCCGCCCGCGACGGATGCGCGCGCCGGGTCGGCCGCGTCGAGCAACGGAATTTGATTGGAAACGAGATAGAGCGCGCCCACGCGGCCGAGACGCGCGGCGAACGCTGCCGATGGCCCGCCGGCGTTCCACTTCCAAATATCCCGGACGGCGTCGGCAAGCAATTTGCTCCCGAGACTCTCGGATACCAGCGCGATGTTCGCGCCGTCGTCCGCTCCGAAAGCGCATCCGGAAGCGGGATTGAGACTTCCGCCGAGCGCTTGGCAAACGGATTCCCGGACGGCGCCTTGTATCATCGCGCGTCCCGCACCCGAATAGACCACGGCATCGACGAGGCACTGATTCATGATGGTCGATTTGAGCGTGGCGTTGAGTGACGCGCGCTTGTCGGGCGACGGGCCGTAATCCGGAGACGAGTCGTAATTCAGTGAATCTCGATATATGTCGATCAAGGGCGACCAGACAAGCCAGTGGGCGAGGATTTTGCCGCCGGGCGCATCGATCTCGGCCGTTACGATCTCGTGGCCGGCGGCGGCCTTGACAGTAGGGGCAATTCTCGGTTCGGACGCGGAAAGTGCCGAGGCGAGAATCTTCGCGCGTTCGATCGCCCATGCCACATTGTGCGGGCACATGCCGTGAATCCAGAAGAGCCGAAGCGGCTTGTCGCGATCCAGCAATTGTCGGACCCCGGGAAACTCGAGGGTCTCGGGCGCATTCGCCACGCGCCATTCCGGCGGGGCGTAAGGTTTCGTGCAGGCCGAGGCCAGCACAGCGAACGCGAGGACTGCGAAAATTCTGCAAACGCGCGTCATACGTTTCTACTCCGCGAGAGGGATCGCCGCGTCCCGAACCTGGGGTAGTCCGCGACAGACCGGTCTTGGCGTTAGAATTCGATGGTCGCGATCGCGGTCCGCGCCTTCTCGGCTGCCTCCGCTGCCTCCTCGATCGAATCCTTGAGGGCTTTGCCGAAACCGATAAGCCGTTTCAGCCCCTCTTCGAGGATGACCCGGCGCTCCGCGTCCGTCAGTCGATCCATGCGGATGCGCTGCAGGTCCAGATAGGCCAAGATGAGCGCTTTCTGGAGGCCCTCCTGCGGCTTAGCGGCGCGTAAGGTGTCGAATTCCTTCAGGTTGGCGTGAATCTTCGTGAAGCCTTCGACGATACGTGCCTTGTCCCGTGAAGTCCCACGCCCGAGACCGGCGATCGCTTCGTGCTGGACCCGCGGCAGCGCGATCGCGGCGGCAACCCGATTTACGTGGGATTTCGCCAGACTTTGATCGGAAAGCGCGCTTGCGCTCTTGCTGGGATCGGCCAAGCAGGCATCCAACGTGGAGGGATCGACAGCCGGTTCAGCGCAAGCGCTGAGCACGAGTACGACTGCTTTTCGAACGTCAGCGTCGTCGAGAAACGCGCGCAACGCGGCGGTTCTGCGTTCGATATCCACTTGCTGCAGAACTACGATGGCTACTTTTTCCAGCGCGGCGATCAGGGCTTTCGCTGCGGCGAGCGCCGTTGCGGGATCTACCGCGAGTACTTCGATCGGAACGTCGAACGATTGTACTTGCCAATCGTTCATGCGTGCGGTCGCCGACGCGACAAGCACTTGGCAGGCTTGCTGCGCAGCCCTCACTTTCTTCACTATATCGGCGATTTTCGGGTAGTCGGCCGGCGTCATACGCGGGCGATTGACGGCCGCCCACAATTTCGCAAGATCGTCCGATGGCGGTGCCGACAGTCGCGCGATCGCTTCGGAGAATCCCGACATATAGCCGACGGCCGCCCGTTCCTCTGCATATCGGTCAAGGCCGGCGCAGGCAAAATTCGCGAAACTCTCGGCTTGAGACGTGGTCGCACGAAAGGCCAAACGCATCCGCTCGTCATAGGTGGCCGTTGTGTTCGATGCGTCGATCGCTTGGACGGCACTGTTGGTCGCGGTTGCTAGAGTGCCGGACGCTTTCATGAACAATGGCTGCTCGAAGCAACCGCTCAATGCCAAAGCCAGCGTGGATGCACACACGATTTTTACGGTTCGCATCTTCGCCCCCTCGTTCCATCGCCCGTTCGATCGCGGCGCCGTTGACGGCGTCCGCCGAATTTTCCGAATTGAATTCGGATTTCGATTACGCTCTGCGCTATACAATCGAGAGTCAAAATAAAAACGAAGAACAGCCACTGAGATATAAGTCCGCGTTATCGGCATCCGCGATGCGACATCGGGTCTCTATGGCAGCGACATCGCGCGGGACATTTCCGGACGGGCGACGCCCCATCGGGTCCGTAACGATCCCCAGGCGCCGGGGCCAAGGCCCGCCGCCCGACCCCGTTGCCCTTGCGTTCCGGGGCGCCTATAAACCGGGCATGACGCAAGGGACTCCGGCCGATATCGCCAAACTCTCCTTCGAGGACGCGCTTGCGGAGCTCGAAGGGATCGTGCGCGCGCTCGAACAGGGCAAGGGCAAGCTCGACGAATCCGTCGCCGCTTACGAGCGCGGTGCCGCACTCAAAAAGCATTGCGAGAAGAAGCTCGCCGAGGCCGCCGCGCGGATCGAAAAGATCCAGATTTCCGGCGGCGAGGCGAAAGCGACGCAATTCGACGCGGATCGATGACCGATACGTTGGCCCAAGCGCTGACCGCGACCGCCGCCAAGGTCGAGGCGGCGCTGGACGCGTTTTTGCCCAAGGGCGATGGACTCGAAGCGGACCTCCACGAAGCGATGCGCTATGCGTGCCTGGGCGGGGGCAAGCGCATGCGCCCCTTCCTGGTGATGGAAACAGCCAAGCTGTTCGCGGTCGACGAGGCGTGCGCGTTGCGGGTCGCCTGCGCGATCGAGTTCGTCCATTGCTATTCCCTCGTCCACGACGATCTGCCCGCGATGGACGACGACGATCTGCGGCGCGGCCGGCCGACCGTGCACAAGGCGTTCGACGAGGCGACCGCGATCCTGGCGGGCGATGCGCTGCTCACCAAGGCGTTCGAAGTGCTCGCCCATCCGCTGACCCATGCCGATCCGCTGGTGCGCTCCGATCTCGTGCTCGCGCTCGCCTTGGCGTCGGGGGCCGACGGCATGGTCGGCGGTCAGCAGATCGATCTCGCGGCCGAAGGCGAGAGCCTCGATATCGGCCAGATCACGCGGCTCCAGCGCCTGAAAACCGGCGCGCTGATCGCCTTCGCGGCGCAATCGGGCGCCATTCTGGGCAAGGCGCCGGCCCATATCCGCCATACCCTCGTCGCATTCGCCCACGATCTTGGCCTCGCGTTCCAGATGGCGGACGACCTGATCGACGTGGAGGGTTCCTCGGTGGAAGCGGGCAAGGCGACGGGCAAGGACCAGGCGCGCGGCAAGGCGACCTTCGTATCGATCCTGGGGCCGGAGCGCGCGCGCGCCCAGGCGGCGCTGCTGGCCGAACAAGCGGCCAAACATCTCGATCTGTTCGACGCGAAGGCCGACCATCTGCGCGCCCTGGCGCGCTGGACCGTGGCGCGCAAATCATGAGCGGCCCCGGGCATAATTCGGGCGAAACGCCCCATCTCGACCGCGCTTGCGACCATGCGCAATTGCGCAAGATGGACGCAGGCGAACTCAAGCACGTCGCCGAGGAATTGCGCCGCGAAACGATCGCGGCCGTCGCGGGCACGGGCGGGCATTTGGGCGCGGGGCTTGGCGTCGTCGAACTCACCGTCGCGTTGCATCACGTCTTCGACACGCCACGCGACCGGCTGATTTGGGACGTGGGTCACCAAGCCTATCCGCACAAGATCCTTACCGGCCGTCGCGATCGTATTTCCACGTTGCGCCAGGGCGGCGGCTTGTCGGGCTTCACCAAGCGCAGCGAAAGCGAATTCGA
>VFQU01000669.1_pt1 | contig 26664 bp, 25 predicted proteins | sample 3512311 | NCBI WGS metagenome assembly VFQU01 (sample SAMN10412377, study PRJNA504923) | tailings metagenome | isolation source: Relicate 3 Philex TSF3 active mining site | place: Philippines: Tuba, Benguet | collected 2017-08-29
ACACACCCTTTGAACCCCGCCTTCTTCAGAATCCCGGCAATCCGCTTGTAGTCGAGGTCCAGCGTGTACCACACCCCGCCCCCGTAATACGTCTTCGCCTGCACAATGTTCGCGTGCGGCGCCAGCTCCGTAATCCCCTCATAGATCTTGTCCGGGTAATTCCCCGTGTCCATGTTGATGCCCAGCCACGGCGAGTTCACCTGCCGCCAGATATCCAGCAGCACGCTCACCTTCGTCGTCAACCCCCAGTGGTTCTCCAGCGCCAGCTTCACCCCCGTCGCCTCACAATGCGGCAGGATCGCCCGGATCGAATCCACACACCACCCAATCGCGTCCGCTTCCTTGTAGCCGGCCAGCGGCGGCTCATCCCCCTTCACCTTCATCAAATCGTCAAAACTCGCAATCGTCTTCCACCGCCCCGAATTCAGCCGCACGCACGGAATTCCCAGCTGCGCCGCCAGGTCCATGCAATGCTTCGTGTGGTCGATGTGCTTCTGCCGCTCGGCCTTATCCGGAAACACGAAATCCTGGTGGATCGACAGCATCGGCATCGACAAACCCTTGTCAAACGCCCGCTGCTTCAGCATGTTCAGATAGCTCCGCTCTTCGTTGGCAAACTGCCGGTGCAACAGTTCCACCCCGTCAAACCCCATTCGATAAGCTTCGTCAATCACCCGCTCCAGCGGGAATTTCTCGCCCTTGAAGTGCCAGAACGAGTAGCTCGACACCGAAATCTTCTGGCGTCCCTGGGCCATCATCAGCGGCGCGGCCAGCGCGCCCATCGCAATCCGTCGGGTAATTGGCATATCCTGACATTAGATCATGCCGAACCGTAGAGAATTTCTGGAACTCAGCGCCCTTTCCGGCGCCGCCGCCTCCCTGGGCCAGGCCCAAACCGTTTCCGCCAACGACAAAATCCGCGTGGGCTGCATCGGTATGGGCAATATGGGCCTCGGTGACGTCAAAACCATTTCCACCGTCCCCGGTGTCGAATTTGTCGCCGTCGCCGACGTCTACGAAGGCCGCCTCACCATGGCCAAAGAGAAATTTGGCAAGAACGTCTTCACCACCCGCGACTACCGCGAAATCCTCGCCCGCCCCGACATCGACGCCGTCATCATCGCCACCCCTGACCACTGGCACGCCACCCAGGCCGTCGACGCCCTCAAGGCCGGCAAACACGTCTACTGCCAGAAACCCATGGTCCAGGACCCTGCCGATGGCCACAAAGTCATCGCCGCGGAAAAAGCCTCCGGCAAAGTCCTCCAGGTCGGCAGCCAGCGCGTCTCCTCCATCCTCTACGCCCGCCTCCGCGAGGTCATCAAGGAAGGCAAAATCGGCCAGATCCGCATGATCGAAGCCTTCTACGATCGCAACTCCTCCCTCGGCGCCTGGAACTACGTCATCCCCTACGACGCTTCCCCCTCCACCGTCGATTGGGACCGCTTCATCGGCTCCGCCCCCAAGCGCCCCTTTGAACCCATCCGCCTCTTCCGCTGGCGCAACTACCAGGACTACGGCACCGGCATTGCCGGCGACCTCTTCGTCCACCTCTTCTCCGGCATCCACTTCGTCATGGATTCCATCGGCCCTGAGCGCGTCTACGCCTCCGGCGGCACTTACTTCTGGAAGGACGGCCGCGACGTACCCGATCTCATGATCGGCCTCTACGACTACCCCGAAACCAAGACCCACCCCGCCCACCAGATCACCCTCCGCGTCAATTTTGAAGCTGGCACCGGCGGCGGCCAGAGCTTCCGCTTCGTCGGCACCGAAGGCTACATCACCCTCGACGTCGGCAACGGCTTCACCATCCACTCCATCCCCCGTGAAGCCCGTCCCGGCTACGACCTCGAACCCTTCCCCCAACACGTCAAGGACAAGTTCCTCGCCGAATACAAGGGCAAGTACCCCGACCAGAAGCCCCTGGCCGACTCCATGCGCCCCAACACCTCGCAGAGCTTCCGTCTGCCCCCGGGCTACACCGAACAGTACGCCCACCACGCCAACTTCATCGACGCCATCCGCAACAAGCGCGCCGTCGTTGAAGACGCCACCTTCGGTCTCCGCGCCGCCGCGCCCGCCCTGCTTTCCAACGAAAGCTACTTCCGCAAGAAGATCGTCGAGTGGGACCCCACCACCATGAAGATCAAGGCCTGATCCTCCCATGTTCTGGCTCCTCACTCTGCTCGGTCTCCACGCCGCCAGCGTGTCTGAGCTCATGCGGGAGCCACAAATGCAGGCTGCCCTTGCCTGGATCGAAGCCAACCAGGCCTGGACGCTGCAGCAGCAAATTTCCCTCTGTGAAATCCCCGCGCCCCCCTTCGCCGAAACCGAACGGGGGCGCGAGTTTTCCCGCCGCCTCTCCGCCCTCGGTCTTTCCGATGTCCGTACCGACAAGGAAGGCAACGTCCTCGCCCGCCTCACCGGCGCTGCCCTCACTCCCCCCTACATCGTCCTCAGCGCCCACCTCGACACCGTCTTCCCCGCCGGCATGGACGTCCGCGTCACCCGCGAGGGCCAGCGCTACAAGGGCCTCGGCATGGGCGACGATTGCCGTGGCCTCGCTGTGATCCTCACCGTCGCCCGCGCCTTCCGCGAAGCCAAAGTCCAGACCCCCGCCACTGTCCTCCTCGTCGCCACCGTCGGCGAAGAAGGCCAGGGCGACCTCCGCGGCGTCCGCCACCTCTTCACCAAAGAACTCCCCGGCCAGATTGCCGCCTTCATTTCCGTCGATGGCACCGGCTGGCGTCTCACCTCCCGCGGCGTCGGCAGCAACCGCTACCGCATCGCCTACAAAGGGCGCGGCGGCCACAGCTACGGCGCCTTCGGCATGCCCAATCCCGCCCATGCCATGGGCCGCGCCATCGCCCGCATTGCCGATATCCAGGTCCCCGCTTCCCCCCGCACCACCTTCAACGTCGGCACCGTCACCGGCGGCACCAGCGTCAATTCCGTCCCCATCGAAGTCTCCATGGAACTCGACCTCCGCAGCGAATCCCCCCGCGAACTCGCCGCCCTCGACGAACGCGTCCGCGCCGCCCTCCGCGCCGCCCTCGAAGCCGAAAAGCAGCGCTGGCCCGACAGCAAAGCGCCCCTCGATCTCGACATCCAGTCCATCGGCGTCCGCCCCGCTGCGGAGCCTTCCGATGACCAGCCCATCGTCCAGCACGCCCTCTCCTCGGCCAAAGCCCTGGGCCTCCCCATCCTCGCCACCGCCACCGGCAGCACTGATTCCAACCTTCCCTTGAGCCTCGGCATCCCCGCCGTCACCATCACCGGCGGCGGCTTCTCCCCCAACGCCCACTCCGTCGACGAGTGGTACGAAGAACGGCCCGACTCCTTCAAGGGCGCTCAGTGGGCCGCCCTCCTCACCCGCCTCCTCGCTGCTTCTCCTCGCTAACCAGGGAACTTCCTCGCCACCGCTGTTGTCCATGGGGGCAGGCAGGTGCTTATGTTTGAACAAACCCTCATCGCCGCTCCCTCTCCCCGCTCCCGCGCCACTGCGCTGCTTCTCTCCACCCTCACCCAGTCCACGCTCATCTTCCTCGGGGGCGTCCTCCCGCTCGTCTACTACGAGCCGCTACGCCTCGCCCTCTTCCAACCCACGGTGCCGCTCATCGCTCCCACCCTGAACCGTCCGCTACCTCCCACCCAACCCACCGGGTCCACCTCCACCGGCACCCAATCCTCTGCCGTCCCCACCCGCACTCCCCGCACGTGGTCTCCTGTCCCCACGCAGCATGCCCCGTCGCGTTCTATCGACTTTGGTGAGCCCACGGCCCTCGCCCCCTCCGGCCACATCCCCGGCGACTTCCCCCTCGCCGCCGACTCCACGTCCATCCCCACCACCCCGCCCCCACCCCCTCTTCCCCCAGCCCCCCAGCCCACCCCATCTGCGCCCCTCCGCGTCGGCGGTAATGTCCCGAGCGCGCACCTCCTGCACATGGTCCGTCCGGACTTTCCGGCTTTGGCTCGCCAGATGCGCGTCCAGGGCACGGTCCGCTTTGCGGCCACCATCCGCCCGGACGGTGCGGTGGCCGAACTCCAGACCCTCAGCGGCCATCCCCTTCTGGTGGCTGCGGCCACGGCGGCGGTCTCCCAGTGGCGTTACCGCCCCACGCTGCTGAATGGCGTCCCTGTCGCCGTCCTCACCACCATCGACGTCCACTTCCACCTCGGCCAGCCCTGAGCCGCATCAGTCCCAGCGCCACGATGGCGGCACCCAGTAAGGCTTGCCGTCCATCAGGCTCAATCTGCGCCCGGTCTATCTGCTCCATCAACCCCCGGATACCCACAGCCGATTCCGGGCCTTCGAGCACAATTATGGCTTTCCCCATTCTCTGCCCATAGTCCAGCTCCGTTTGGCATGCCTCGTTCCTCGCGCCACCAATCACTCCCAGCATTGCATCGGCATACTCGATGCTGTCCTCGGTGGCTGCTCTTCCTGTGTGCCGTGTCGAGGCTGGCGGCACGTAAACCGAATGCCCGCTCGCAACCACCAGCGCTTGGACGCGGAGAGCTGTCAGTTGATCATCCTGGTCCGCGTAGGAAACATACAAACGCATGTCTCCTTAGCCTAACGTCTCTCTATTGCCGCATACCCGATCCTGCATAGCCTACATAGCTTGTGTTCCCCGTTACTCCACTGCTCTCCCTTCGGACTCGAGGCGACATCTTGCACTCAACTTGGCCAAGACCAATTTCCCAAAAACTCCGCCGGTTTTGCGCAATGGCGGATTCCTCCATTGCGCAAGAGTAACGTTTATGTTACCATTATGCTGTTGGAAATTCGGCTCGAAGAGTACGTTGACCCCACAGGCAATTCCCCATTTGGTCGATGGTTCGCTGCTCTGCCTGCTCCCGCTGCAGCCCGCGTAACCATTGCCTTGACCCGTTTGGCGCAAGGAAACTTCTCAAATGTGGAACCCGTAGGTGCCGGTGTGTCCGAACTCAAGATGCATTTTGGTCCGGGTTACCGGGTTTATTTCGGCCAGGATGGCCCTACTCTTGTAATACTTTTGGGCGGAAGTTCAAAGGCTCGCCAAAGCCAGGCGATTAGGGTTGCCCAACAAACTTGGACACATTACAAGCTGCAAAGAGCAAAGGAGAACTAGAGAAATGCCGCTTACCAAATCATTCAAACAAACCATACACGAACGACTGCAGCGCGAACCGGACTTCACCAAATCCCTGCTCACTGAAGCCATGAATGCTTGGCTGGAAGGCGATGCCGCCACTGGCAAAGCCGTACTCCGCGATCTGATCCACGCCACCCTCGGGTTTGAGCAACTTGCGGCCCAGTTGGGTAAGTCCAGCAAGAGCCTCCATCGCATGCTTGGCCCCCAGGGCAACCCCAGCACAGCCAATTTCTTCGCCATTCTGCAAGCCCTGCAAGCCTCCATCGGCGTCAAGCTAACCGTAGCCGCCGCCTGACCCTCCGGCCTGCTACGCGCCTCCCCTACAGCGTGTACCCCCCGTCATACCGCACCTCCGCCCCCGTCATCCCCCGCGTCCCCTCACTCACCAGAAACCGCACCACCTCGGCCACCTCTTCCACGCTCGCCATCCGCTCCAACGCCGGCTTGCTCATATCGGCTTCCTCCGCTGGTAACTCCTTCCACATCGGCGTCACCACCCCCGCCGGGCTCAGCACATTCACCCTCACCCCCGCCCCCTTGGCCTCCAGCGCCGCCACCTTCGCCAGCATCGCCAACCCGGCCTTCGACACGCAGTAAGCTGCCGCCCCCGCCGCCGCCTTCGTGCCCGAAGCGGACCCGATCAACACCACACTCCCTCCCTCGGCGTTCCGGCGCATCACCGGCAGCACATGTTTCAACCCCAGAAACGCTCCTGTCAGGTTCACCTGCAGCGTCCGTTCCCATTCCTGCAACGCGCACTCCTCCACCGCCGCCACTGTCGCAATTCCCGCCGAGTGCACATACACATCCACCCTCTCCATCGCGGCCACGGCCTTCACCCAGTCTTCTTCCCGCGTCACGTCCAGCCGCAGGCCATCACCCTGCACATCAGCGCGGTAAACGTGCGCGCCTTCCCGCTCCAGCATGTCTGCCACCGCCTGCCCGATCCCCGACGCCGCCCCCGTCACTAACGCATACTTACCCTGTATCATCACCCCTCAACCTAACACGCCCCCACCCTGATTTAGTACACTCAAACTACTTCGGAAGTGAGGGCTAACAGATGCTGCGTTTCGTCCTGCTCACGTTCCTGGCGTGTTCTTACGCCAAACCCACAACCCCGGCTGACCCGGAATCTACAGCCCAACTCATCCGCTCTCTTCCCGAACCCTTCCGGACGGACCTCGCCCTCCGCTGGGCCGCCCACAGCGGCCATTCCTTCGACGATCTCTTCGCTCAACTCCCCTCTCCCCACCTGCCTCTCACTCCTGTCTTTTCCACTCTCCGCATCAACGAGTCCATCCCCAACCAGGTGGCCTTCGCCTCCACCGCCACCCACCTCGACCGCCTCTCCCTCACCATCCGCGCCGTCCAGTCGCTCCAACCCCACTCCCCCTTCGAAGCCCGCGCACTCCTCAGCCGTTTCACCGACGAACTCGCCTCCGCTCGCTGGCCCATCCCCAACTGCCAGAGCCACCTCGTCCCCATTTGGTCTGCTTACTTCGACGTTTTCCCTTCTATCCTGACCACCGGCTTCACCAGCGAAGAGCGCGCCACCGGAGCCCACCTCCATCTCGCCCGCCGCTCCATTCGTCTCATCCGCTCCATCAGCCAGTTGCACGACGCCCTCCCCCTCTTCACGCACCCCGCCATCACGGGCGATGTCCGCGCCGCCATGCTCGAAGAACTCACGACCCGTCTCAGCGGCTGGCCCATTTCCAGCCTCGAATGGTGGGCTCTCTATCGCCCCCTGTTTCAGCGCGCCAGCCAGGTCCCCGAAATCGCTCCCGCCTTTCGCGACCTCGTCCAATCCGCCCTCTCCACCCCCATCTGCGGCTTTCCCACCCAGGCCCCGCCGCCCTACCTCGAAGTCCTCCGCCTCTTTGACCAATCCTTCATCCCTCTCAATGTCAAACCGTTGGTCTGGGGGGACAAGCCCGAATGGCAGGAGATCGGTCCCGTCGATACCCCCAGCCTCGAAGTCGATCAGCCGGATTTCCTCGACGAGATCCGCCGTCTCCGCGCCCAGGCGAAGCGCTATTCCCAGACTCCCCAATGGCGGCAAAGCTATCTTCGCCTGGCTTCCCAGGTCACCAACTGGCAGCCTGGCAATCGCCACCCGCGAACCTTCCTGGCCCTTCAGCTTTCTGCCCTTCAGGCCATGGTGACTATCCCGGATGTCCAACTGGACCCCGAGGAATTCACCCCCATCTCCCATTTCTTGGACGTCCTTACCTCCCCCGCCGCCCTGGAACTCCAGGCCCAGCAGCACGCCTCGTGGCTCTACCGCTTCTTTGGCTTCCTGCAGACTCTCCCCCCTGCGGCCCAACAAAGCTACGAGTCCGCCATCGCCCGCCAAACCAACCCCGTCCTCCGGGCCTACGCCCAAGCCGCCAAGGAAGGCTGGCTCGGAATCCAACTCAGTCGCCAACCAGCAGTCCGATTACCCTGAGCAACTCGGCCAATCCGGGTTCTGACCTTGCTGCCCGCAGAACTTCGTCAAGGTAAATTTTCCGGCTGTACTCCATTCGAGTCATCCCCTTTTGGTAGTCCGGCCATTCACGCTGTAAAGAATCGAATGCAGCGCGACTGGTGGCGGCCGCGAGTCCCGAAAGTGACGTAGTAGCAGTGCTTCAAAACAGGGTTCTTGCCAAATCACTTGGAAGCCATTTTGTTTTGCAACTCGATTGGCCCGGGCGAGGCCGGCTGGCCGCGTCTCGAATTCATCGGTGTCGAGCATCAGAAACCGGGCCTCAAATCTCAATTGCCGGCTTTGCCTTAGCTTCAGCACTTTGCGTTTTGCAGACTCAATTCGCGCCAAGGCGTGACCCTTGTCCAAAACGGCAACCTGCAAAGCCATGTGACTCCCTGCCTGATTTGCCAGATCCTCCAAACCCCTCGCATAGCCTGCCTCAGATTCACCTTCGCAGCCGATGAATATAAGTCTCCGTTGGGGAATTAGCGGACGCCGCCTCATCCAATCCTCGGCACCCCGCCCAGCACCCCACTCAGGTACTTGCGATACAGATTATCGTCCCTTCGCAGATCCTTCACATCCATCAGACTATACGCCGTAGTGCGCCCCTGCCGGTCCTTCTCAGTCAGGACCACCTCTTCCTTGTTCAGGTTCTCCAGCAGTGATGCCGAGTGGCACGTAAACCAGATTTGCCCGTTCTTCGGGTTGCGCTCGTTGTCATAGAACCAGCGTAGGATCTCTTCAATCACCATCGGGTGGACTGCCGAATCTACTTCGTCGATAACGCACAATTTTCCCCATTCAAGCGAGTGATACAACCATGGGAAAAGCTCGACAAAAGACTGCGTGCCATGGCTTTCAGATTCCCAATCCAACTCCTCTGCTAGCCCAGCATGTTTGAAGAATGGTTTGTGGCCACTGGGTGTTTCTTTGAACCGAATCTCTTCAACCCCGATATCCACTCGGTTCAGCTCACGGTTCAATTGCAAGAGAACTTCCGGATCGCCTCGAATGTGGTCCAGGATGATTGCTGCCTCCGGCTTCTCACTGGTCCCAGTCTGGAAAATTCCACTCCGGAAGCGATCCTGCCAAAGTCGTGCCTCCGGATGCTGAAACCAGCTGAATGAACTCAGCACCGAAACATTCGGCCGCAGCGTATTCACCAAGTGTTGAAATCCTGGCAACGAAAAATCACTTGACCCCTTTACGCCTCCCTCGCGGTCTCGTTCAAAAATCCGTTGCCATTTTCCTGCCCCGTCCGGCCTCTGTCTCAACGTTTCCCATATCACGCGGCTCTCTTTCCCCATCGCCTCCTCAAACTCCAACTCATAGCGACAGATGCCGGCTCCATGCTGCGTGCTCTTGCCTTTGGGTGAGTTCAGCTGAGCACCGAACTCACAAGCGAATTTCACTGCTCGATTGCGTGATTCTTCATCCTGAAATGCTCGAAGCTGGGGGCCCGCTTCTGGGATCTGACTGGAATTTCCAACAAAGCCCATCAGGAACTGCAGCGCCCGCAGCACCGTCGTCTTCCCTGATCCATTCGCCCCGTACACCGCCACCACCTTCGGCGCCCGCAACCTCGACCCCGGAAATATCGGCGCATACCGCCCCTCTTCATCCGGCACATTCGGCGCAATCGTCAGGTCAATCACCTGCCGTTCCCGTATCGAATAGAAGTTCTCAATCTCGAGTTTGTAGAGCAACACCCACTCCTCTCTACACTCAAGTCTACACTTTAACGAAAAATCGTCAAAGTCCGGCTTTCAGCTCGGAAACTACAGCCCCTTCGTCTCCTTCGCCTCCATATACGCCTGCCGCGACTCCAGGATCGCCTTCCGCGCCTCCTTCGGCCCGCCCCACCCTTCCATCACCGTCCGCTTCCCTTCCAGTTCCTTATAGATCGTGAAGAAGTGCTCAATTTCCCGCCGCGTATGCGGAAACACCTGGTCAATCGTGTGGATCTGCTCATACCGCGGATTCCGCGTCGGCACCGCCAATACCTTCTGGTCCCGCTCCGCGCTGTCAATCATGTTCAGGATCCCCACCGGCCGCACCATCATCATGCACCCCGTAATACTCGGGTTCGACACCAGCACCAATATGTCCAGCGGGTCATGATCCTCCGCCAGCGTCCCCGGGATGAATCCGTAATCCCCCGGATAGTGCACCGACGCATACAAACTCCGGTCCAGCCGGAATACCCCAAACTCCCCGTCATACTCGTACTTGTTCGCCGACCCCATCGGGATCTCCACAATCATCCGCACCACTTCCGGCATTTCATCGCCGGGATCGATGTCATACAACGACAGCAGGCTCATAGCCTTCTCACTGTACCAAACCCGCCTATCTACCCCTAAGTCGAAGAAAAGACGAAGCGCCCCCCGGCAAAAATAATACCCCAAAAAAGGCACGGGGGGTATTGCACCCCGGCGGGATTCACCTTAAACTCAATCTGTGGCCGGGAGTGGCCCCGAGTAGACCAAATAAGCCCAAAGTGGCCCAGCTCCCCCACCAGTCAGGTCCAATACAGTGTCAGACCTCCAACAGCACCGCGAGTTGGCGCCCTTCGCCTATTGCAAGTGCAGTGTCGACGCCAAAGGCCGGCTGAAAGCGCCAAGTGACTTTCACGATCTTCTGAGAGCCTTGGGGGCAAAGTTCTTTGTAACTTCATACGACGACCTCGACATTCACATCTATACACGGTCCGACTTCCGCACGCAATGCTCATTCCTCGAGAACCTCGCTACCCAGCCGGAACTTCAGGATGATGCCGAAGATACCCTCTTCCGCATGCGCCATCTCGGGGCAGATGTCACCATGGACGGCGAGTTTCGCTTCACCCTCCCCCAGGAACTTCGCCAACGCCTTGGTCTCGTCGATCTCCCCGCTTCGGTCCGCATGGGAGTCGACAAAGATCACATCCAGGTGATGAGCGAAGTGCGTTACCAGGCACGCATCAACGGTTCCGGCCAGTCCAGCCCCGCCGATGCCGCCAAGCGCCTCGTTCAGAAAGGTATGAGGTAGTCGTCAACCAATGCCGCATTTCCCGGTCATGTCCGCGGAAGTGTTGCATTACCTGGCTGTCCGTCCAGACAGCCTGGTGGCGGATTTAACCGCCGGCCTGGGGGGGCATTCCCGGCAAATCGCCGCTCTCCTCTCCACCGGCACTTTAGTGATGAACGATCGGGATGGTGAAAGCCTCGCCGAAGCGGTCCGGAATACCAGCGACTTCCAGTCGCTCATCCGGCCCACCCAAGGCCCTTTCTCCACCTTCCCGGAAAGATTGAATGCAATGGGCTACGGCAAACTCAACGCGCTTCTCTTCGACCTCGGCGTCAGCATGAAACAGCTGACCGACCCCGCGCGTGGTTTCTCCTTCCGCCTCGATGGCCCCCCCGATATGCGCATGTCCCGTGGCGATGACCAACCCCTCACCGCCGCCGACGTGCTGAACACCTTCTCTGAAAAAGACATCGCCGACATTCTCTATGAATACGGCGAAGAATGGAGGTCCCGGGCGATTGCCAGAGCCGTGGTCCGGGCCAGGCCCATCACCAGCACTCTCCAGCTTGCCCAGCTGGCGGGTCATCGGGCCGGGGCCCGGAACACAAAAATCTCTCCTGCCACCAAGACCTTCATGGCCCTCAGAATTTTTGTCAACCGGGAACTCGATGAGCTTCGCGCCCTCCTCGACTCCTTCCCCACGCTGCTCGCCCAGGGCGCCCGTGCCGTCGCGCTTACCTTTCATAGCGCCGAAGACCGCATCGTCAAACAGCGTTTCCAGGATTTCCAACGCCAAGGTCAGGCCACCATCCTGACCAAACACGTCGTCAAACCATCCGACGACGAGGTCCGTACCAACCCGCCTTCCCGTAGCGCCAAATTACGCGCTCTCGAATGGCTTGCCGCTTAGCAGGAACGAAAACAGGAGGAACTTATGTCGGCTCTGGCTTACTCAAACCCCGCTCCCCAATCCACGCCCTCCCCCCGGCCCGCCGCCGTACCGCGCCAGCGTGCCCGCTCGCGCCGTGAAGAGCCCGCCTTCCGCAAGCTGCCCGCCTTCCCCGGCGAAGACCTCTTCTTCGAGCCCAAGCCCATCGACAACTCCATGGTTGTCCGCGCTAACGACCCCCGCCAGCACCGCACCTCCTGGCGCGCTGTCGGCGCCGTCGTCACCGGCGCTCTCGTCTTCATCGCTCTCCTCCTGCCCAGCGCCTACCGCATGGTCGCGGGCATGCAAATTCACACTCTGCGCGCCGAACAGCAGGACCTCCTCCGCGAAATCGCCGAACTTCGCGCCGTCGAGGCCCGCCGCACCAACCTCCAACATCTCGAGGAACTCGCGCGCAAACAGGATCTCATCGATCCCGATCCGGCCATGGTCCAGCACCTCACCCCCAAGGGCTCCTACGCCATGAACCAGAACAGTCTCCCCTCCGGCAAGTAGAGGGCATTGCCTGGCTTTTGCCCGCCAGTGCCCTCTACTTGATTTTTTCCGGTCTTGACCCCTTTTTGAGAGTTGCCCATGGTCCAGCCCATCCATCCCGCCGTTGATCGCCGCGCCCGCTGGCTCCTCCGCCTCCTCGTCCTCTGGGGCGTCGCCGTTCTCGCGCGCCTTTTCTACCTCCAGATCCTCCAGCACGACCACTACGCTGAACTCGCCGAACAGCAACAGACCAAGCTCGTCGAAATCCCCGCCCAGCGCGGCTCCATCTACGATCGCAACGGCCACATCCTCGCCATCACCATCCCCGTCGATACCGTCGTCGTCAACCCCCTCCTCCTCCCCAACATCGAAACCGCCGCCCTCATCTTCCACGAAATTCTCGGCCTCGACCCCGACGCCCTCGCCAAAACCCTCGCCGCCAAAAAGGCCGAAGGCCGCGGTTATTACAAGGTCGCCACCAACCTCAAACAGAGTGAGGTCAAGCGCCTCAAGAGCTTCCACTTCGATTGGATCCAGTTCGAATCCTCCAACGTCCGCGTCTACCCCAACGACTCTCTCGCCGCCCACGTCCTCGGTGGCGTTGACTTTGAAAAGCATGGTAACGGCGGCATCGAGCAAGGCCTCGATGACGAACTCGCCGGCCGCCCCGGCTACTCTCACGTCATCACCGATGTCCGCCGCCGTGGCTTCGAATCCCAGGTCGAAGTCGAGCCCATCCCCGGCTCCGACGTCTCGCTCACCCTCGATTACCGCATCCAGTACGAACTCGAGAAACACTTGGCCGAGGCTGTCGAGTCCAACAAATGCTGGTCCGGCCGCGGGCTCGTCATGGATCCCCACACCGGCGAAATCCTCGCCATGGCTTCCTACCCCACCTACAACCCCAACCAACCCGTTCAGAACATGGAAGCCCGGCAGAATCTCGCCGTCCAGTCCGCCATTGAGCCCGGTTCCGTCTTCAAGGTCTTCACCATCGCCGGCGCCATCGAAGAGAAAACCGTCAAGCCCACCACCGGCTTCCACTGCGGCAATGGCAAACTCAACCTCTTCGGCCGCGTCATCCACGATGCCTCCAAAGGCGGCTACGGCTATCTCTCCGTCGAAGACATCCTCGCCAAATCCTCCAATATCGGCACCATCCACGTCGGCCTCACCCTCGGCAACAAGCGCCTCCACGAATACATCCGCCGCTTCGGCTTCGGTTCCCGCACCGGCCTCCCGCTCCCCGGCGAATCCACCGGTCGCCTCATCCGCCTCTCCAAATGGACCCCCTCTTCCATCGGCTCCGTCGCTATGGGCCACGAAGTCATGACCACCACCGTCCAACTCGGCCAGGGCCTTTCCGCCATCGCCAACGGTGGCAAACTTGTCCGCCCCCGCCTCACCCGCTCCATCGGCGCCCGCCCCAGCCATCAGGCCGCCTTCCGCAATACCTCTTACACCGAACCCTTCGAGGCCCCCGTCACCATTCTTTCCCCCGAAACCGTCATCACCATGCGCCAGATGATGGAACATGTCGTCCTCGCCGGCACCGGCAAGGGCGCCAAGATCCGCGGTTTCTCCTCCGGCGGCAAAACCGGTTCCGCCCAGATATACGACCCCAAACTCAAGAAATACCTTTCTAAGTACCATGCCTCCTTCATGGGCTTCGCTCCCGTAAATAATCCGCGCCTCGTCACGGTAATTACCCTGAACGGCTCCTCCGTCTTCGGCGGTGTCGTCGCCGCCCCCGTCTTCAGCAAGGTCACCACCTCCGCCCTCCGTATTCTCAATATCCCCGGCGATCTGCCAGACACCTCCACGCCTCCCGCTCCCCAGGACGATACCCTCGTCGCGGACGCGGCTTTTCCCTTACCCACTGAGGAAAACCCTGTGGAAGATGTGGATAACTCCGAAGTTACCTCCACTAATGCCACCTTCGTCGCTCCCAACTTCTCCGGACTTACTCTCCGCGCCGTCCTCGAGAAAGCTTCCGCCCAGGGTCTCCGCATCAATCCCTCCGGCTCCGGCCTCGTGCGCTCCCAGTCGCCCGCCCCCGGTGAACCGGTCTCCTATGGCCAGAAAATTACGGTCCGCCTTGGACGCTGAGGATTCATCACCAACTTGAACCCCGCCCCAGCCACGCTCGCCTCACTCCTCCCCGGCATCCCACTCCCCGTTGCCCTCGCTGAACGTGTCTGCACTGGTGTTCACTTCGATTCCCGCCGCATCCTCCCCGGCCACCTCTTCTTCGCCTTCTCCGGCGCCAATGTCGATGGCCGCCAGTTCGCCGCCACGGCTCTCGCGCAAGGCGCTGTCGCCGTCCTCAGTGACCTTCCGCCTCTCCCCGGTCTCGCAGAGGTCTGGATCCAGGCTCCGCATCCCCGCCGCCTCCTGGCCCTCCTCGCCCGCCACTTCGCCGGCGACCCCACTCTCCACCGCCTCCCCCTTTTCGGTGTCACCGGCACCAACGGCAAAACCACCACCACCTGGCTGGTCGCCGCCATCCTCGCCGCCGCCGGCCTTCACACCGGCCTCTTCGGCACCATCGAATACCGCCTCGGCGCCCAGCGCCTCCCCAGCATCAACACCACCCCCGAAAGCGTCGATCTCTACGCCCTCTTCGCTGATCTCCTCGCCCCCGGCCTCCCCGCCGCCGCCACCCTCGAAGTTTCCAGCCACGCCCTCGCCCTCGGCCGCGTCTGGGGCTTCCACTTCGCCGCCGCCATCTTCACCAATCTCACCCGCGACCACCTCGACTTCCACGGCGATATGGAATCCTACTTCGCCGCCAAGTGTGAACTCTTCCGCGGCCAGGACGCCCCGCCCCCCGCCGTCGCCGCCATCAATTTCGACGACCCCTACGGCCCCCGCGTCCCCGTCGCCCCCACCTCCCGCCTCATCCGCTTCGGCCTCCACGCCGATGACCTCGACCTCCGCGCCGCCAACCTCCACTGCTCCTTCGATGGCATCCGCTTCGACCTCGTCACCCCCACCGCCACCGTCCCCGTTACTTCGCCCATGCTCGGCGAAGTAAACGCTGTTAACATTCTCTCCGCCATCGCCGCCACCTGGGGCCACGGCCTCCCCCTCGACGCCATCCTCGCCGGCATCGCCGCCTGCCCCGGCGTCCCCGGTCGCTTTGAGCGCGTCGATGCCGGCCAGCCCTTCCTCGTCATCGTCGACTACAGCCATACCGACGACGCCCTCCGCAACGCCATCCGCGTCGCCCGCACCCTCAACCCCTTCCGCGTCATCACCCTCTTCGGCTGCGGCGGCGATCGCGACCGGTCCAAGCGCCCCCTCATGGGCATGGCTGCCGCTGAAGCCAGCGACTATGTCGTCCTCACCAGCGACAACCCCCGCACCGAAGACCCTCTCGCCATCCTCAACGATGCCCTCGTCGGCCTCCGCCGCTTCGACACCCCCCATCACATCGAGCCCGACCGCGAGAAGGCCATCCGCCACGCCCTCGCCCAGGCCGGCCCCCGCGACCTCGTCCTCCTCGCCGGCAAGGGCCATGAGGACTACCAGATCATCGGCAAGACCAAGCACCCCTTCGATGACCGCCTCGTCGCCCGCCGCGCCCTCGCTGCCCTCGGCTATGAACAGGAGCAGCCCGCATGACCTTCTCCCTTGCCGACATCGCCCGCATCCTCGCCGTAGCCGTCCCGGTGGTCGATCCCACCATCACCGGCTACTCCATTGACTCGCGTACCGCCGCCCCCGGTGACCTCTTCTTCGCCTTCCCCGGCGAGCAGACCGACGGCCACGCTTACGTCGCCGCCGCCTTCGCTCAGGGCGCCGCCGCCGCCATCGTCGAGCGCTTCCAGCCCGAAATCAGCGGTCCCCAACTCGTCGTCCCCAACACCCTCGCCGCCCTCCAGACCCTCGCCACCGCGGCCCGCGACCGTTGGCGCCATCCCCTGCTCGGCATCACCGGCAGCGCCGGCAAGACCTCCACCAAGGAATGTGTCGCCACCCTCCTCGATAGCGTCCTGCCCACCAGCCGCACCACCGGCAACTTCAACAACCACATCGGCCTGCCTCTCTCCCTGCTGCGCATCGCCCCCGGTGCCCGCGCCGCCGTCCTCGAGATGGGCATGAATCATGCCGGCGAAATCGCCCGCCTCTGCCAGATCGCCCGCCCCGACATGGGCCTTGTCACTAACATCGGCCACGCTCACATCGAGAACTTCACTGGCATCGAAGGCATCGCCGCCGCCAAGCGCGAACTCGTCGAATCCCTCCCCGCCTCTGGCGTCGCCTTCCTCAATGCCGACGACCCCCGCGTAGCCGCCTTTTCCTCCCATACCCGCGCCCGCATCGAAACCTTCGGCCTCACCGATGCCGCCCGTACCCGCGCCACCCATCTCGAGTTCTCCCCGGAAGGCTCCCGCTTCGTCATCGACGGCCAGCCCTTCCACTCCCCGGTTCCCGGACGCATCGGCGTCCTGAACATCACGGCCGCTGTCGCTGTCGCCCGCCTCTGGGGCGCTCCCTTGCGTCAGCTCAGCGAAGCTGCCAATCAGATCGTCCTGCCCAAAATGCGCACCGAGCGCCTCTCCCACCAGGGCCTGACCATCTGGAACGATTGCTACAACTCCAACCCCGATGCCGCTCGCGCCATGCTCGAAATGCTGCGCGACACCGCCTCCGGCCGCCGCATCGCCGTGCTTGGAGAAATGCGCGAACTTGGCCACTGGGCCGAGCCTCTCCACCGCGACCTCGGTCGCTTTGCTGTGGAGAGTGGTGTTTCTGTGCTACTTGGGATACGCGGCGCAGCTCGATTCACCGTCGAGTCAGCCCTGAAAGCCGGTCTGTCCGACCGCGCCGCGTTCTTTTTCGAAGACCCCCAAGCCGCCGGTGACGCCCTCAAGTCGCTCGCTGCCCCCGGTGACACCATCCTCTTCAAAGGCTCCCGCGGCACCCGCGTCGAGCTCGCCCTCGAAAGGTTCCTGGCCTGACCATGCTCTACTGGCTCCTCTTCGAAACCCTGCAGCCTTACTACGGGCCCTTCCGCCTCTTCGGCTACCTCACCTTTCGCACGGCCTTTGCCCTCATTACCGCCCTGCTCATCTCCCTGCTGCTCGGCCCCTGGATGATCCGTAAGCTGCGTGAACTCGCCATCGGCCAGTTCATTCGCGAGGAAGGCCCCCAGTCGCACCAGACCAAGGCCGGCACGCCCACCATGGGCGGCCTGCTCATCGTCATCTCCATCATCGTCCCCACCCTCCTCTGGGCCAACCTGCGCAATGTCTATGTCTGGATCGCCCTCGGCAGCCTCATCGGCTTCGGCGCCATCGGCTTCTACGACGACTACACCAAGCTCAAGAAGATGCGCAACCTCGGCCTCACCGCCCGCCAGAAGTTCCTCCTCCAGGTGGCCGTCGCCATGCTGATTGGCTTCGCCCTACTGATTCTCAACTCCAAGGGCCTCTACGCCACGGCCATGAATGTCCCCTTCTTCAAGAGCTTCCGGCCCGACCTCATCATCGATTCCCTGGCTGCCAACCCCTGGACCTTCGCCCTCGCCTTCGCCCCCTTCTACCTCTTCATGATCCTCGTGCTGGTGGGCTCCACCAACGCCGTCAACCTGACTGATGGCCTCGACGGGCTTGCCATCGGCCTCATGATCATCGCCTCCTCGGCCATGACCGCCCTTTGCTACCTCGCCGGCCACCGTGAGTTCGCCACCTACCTTGAGCTCCAGCGCGTCCCCGGCTCCGGTGAGCTCACCATCTTCTGCGCCACCATGGTCGGCGCCTCGCTCGGCTTCCTCTGGTACAACGCTCACCCGGCCGAGGTCTTCATGGGCGATGTCGGCTCGCTCGCCCTCGGCGGCAGCATGGGCACCGTCGCCGTCCTCATCAAGCAGGAACTCCTGCTGCCCTTCATCGGCGGCATCTACGTCATTGAGCTGCTCAGCGTCGTCCTCCAGGTGGGTAGCTACAAGCTCCGCGGCAAGCGCATCTTCAAGATGGCGCCGCTCCATCACCACTTCGAACTGCTCGGCTGGAAAGAAGCCAAGGTCATCGCCCGCTTCTGGATCGCCGGCCTCGTCATGGCCCTCTTCGCGCTGGCCACGCTCAAGCTGAGGTAACGCGCCATGCACTTCTCCGGTCAGCGCATTCTCATCCTTGGCTACGGCAAAAGCGGCCGCGCCGCGCATGACCTTCTGGCCACCCACGGCGCCACGGTCAGCATCGCGGACAAGCAGCCCCCCGCCCTGCCCGACGTGCCAGAATCACTCACCGGGCAGGACGCCCTCGTCGTCTCCCCCGGCATCGCCCTCAGCCATCCCGTCATCCAGGCCGCCTACTCCCGCGGCATCCCTGTGCTCGGGGAGATCGAACTCGCCTGGTACTTCCTGCGCGGGCCCATCCTCGCCGTCACCGGTTCGAACGGTAAGACCACCACCACCTCGCTGGTGGGCCACATCCTCGGCTGCCCCGTGGGCGGCAACATCGGCTTTCCCGCCACGGCCATGGCTGCTGCTTCGCGCTTTCTGCAGTGGAACGTCCTCGAGGTGTCGAGCTTCCAACTGGAGACCGTCACGCACTTCCGGGCCGACATCGCCGCCATCCTCAACATCACCCCCAACCATCTCGACCGTCACGGCACCTTCGAGGTCTACGCGGCGGCCAAGCACAACATCTTCCGCAACCAGCGCCCGGCCGACTGGGCCGTGCTCAATGCGCGGCAGCCGGAAGCCAACACGCCAGCGCAGCGGGCCCTCTTCAACGGCGGCGCGGCCGTCCGCCATGGCGACGCCATCGAACTCTTCGGCGCCCATCTGATGGCCGTGGCCGACATCCCGCTGCCGGGCCGCCACAACGAAGAGAACGTCATGGCCGCGGCCGTGCTGGCCTCACTCGCCGGCGCAAGCCACGAGCAGATTGCGCAACGCGTCGCCACCTTCCGGGGCGTGCCGCACCGGCTCGAGTTTCTGCGGGAGGTCCAAGGCGTGCGATATTACAACGACTCGAAGGCCACCAGCGTCGATGCCACGCTGAAGGCCCTCGAAGCGCTGCCTGGCCCGCTCTGGGTCATCCTCGGCGGCTTGGACAAGGGCGCCAGCTACGCGCCGCTGGCCGCACAGTTACAGGCCAAGGGCCGCGCGGCGCTGCTCATCGGCGCAGCAGCCCCGCTCATCACCCGCGACCTCGCTGGCGTGCTGCCGCTTGAAGCGGCCGGTACGCTTGAAGCCGCCGTGGCTCACGTGGCCCAATACGCCTCCCCCGGCGACACCGTTCTGCTGGCGCCTGCCTGCGCCAGCTTTGACCAATTCAACAGTTTTGAACACCGCGGCGACACCTTCCGCCGCCTGGTGGAGGCACTCTAGATGACACGCAATTCCACGGACTGGACGCTCTTCTTCACCATTCTGATCATGACCGCCTTCGGGCTCATCATGGTCTACAGCGCCACCTCGGTGCCCACCGGCTTCCGCAACGAACAGGCCTGGATGGAGGGCCCGCTGGTGCGCCAACTGGGCGCGGCGCTGGTGTCCTTTGTGTTGCTGCAGTTCATCAAGCGGCAGAACTACCTGCTGCTGAAGGACCCCGTCTGGGCCTTCATTCCCCTCGGGCTTGTCATCGCCCTGCTGCCGGTGGCCTACTTCATGGATGGCCGGGCGCACCGGTGGATCCGTTTGCCGCACTTCCAGTTTCAGCCCTCGGAGTTCGCCAAGCCCGCGCTGATCATCTTTGTGGCCTACTTTCTGTCGAAGCGCCTGGGGGCCATCAACAGCCGCTACACTCTGCTGCCTGCCGGGCTCACGCTGCTTGTGCTGGCGGGCGTCGTGCTGGCCTCTGACCTCGGCACCGCCGTCGCCCTCGCCGTGCCCGTGGTGGCGCTGCTCTATGTGGCGGGCATACGCCGCCGCTACCTCGCCGCCGCGGCCGCGCTGGCTGGCGTGATCATGATCGCCGGTATCATCACCAAGCCCTATCGCCTGTCGCGCGTGGTGCAGTATGCCGACCCCAAGTTTGAGCTCATCGACAAAGTGGACAAGTGGGGATGGGTGAGGGAGCATATCGGGAACTCCAATACCACGCGCGACCCCGGCTACCAGATACGCCAGGCCAAGATCGCCGTTGGCTCGGGCGGCGCGCTGGGCCTCGGGCTGATGCAGAGCCGGCAGAAGCTGCTCTTCCTGCCGGAGGCGCACAACGACACCATCTACGCCGTGATTGGCGAGGAACTGGGCCTGTGGGGCGCCTCGGCCGTACTGGCGGGTTACTTCGTCATCTTCTGGCGTGGCTTCCGGCTCTTCTGGATGGCGCGGGAGGACTTCGGCCGCTTTCTCGCCCTGGGCATCAGCATCTCGCTGCTGGTGCAGGCGCTCATCAACATCAGCGTGGTGCTGGGCATGGGCCCGGCCAAGGGCATACCACTGCCGCTGATCAGCTATGGGGGCAGCTCACTGCTGAGCACCCTGATTTCACTTGGCATCCTGCTGAGTGTCAGTGAGGACGCGCAATGGCTCGAAAATGCGTCCTGATGGCAGGCGGCGGCACAGGCGGACACGTGATACCACTGCTGGCGGTGGCGGAAGTGCTGCGGGAGCGCGGCCACGGGGCCGTCTTCGTCGGCACGCGCTCGGGCTTTGAGGCGCGGCTGGTGCCGGCCCGCGGCTTTACGCTCGAATACATACACATCAGCGGCTTTCAGGGCAAGGGCCTGGCGGGCAAGCTGCGCCTGCTGTGGCAACTGCCGGCGAGCATCGTGAAGTGCCTGGGCTACATTGCCCGCTACCGGCCCGCGGCCTGCTTCAGCCTCGGTGGCTATGTGGCGGCGCCGCCGGTGCTGGCCAGCCTGCTGTGTGGCCTGCCGCTGGTGATCATGGAGCCGAACGCCATTCCCGGTATGGTGCACCGGCGGGTGGGACGGTGGGCGCGCAAGGCGCTGCTGTCGTTTCCCCCGGCCCGGAACTGGTTCCGGCCAGAGGCTGTGGAGGTAACCGGCATGCCGGTGCGGGAGCCCTTCTTTGCCATTGCACCGCGCCCCTGGGACGGCACCCTGCGGGTGCTGGTGACGGGCGGCAGTCAGGGGTCGCATACACTCAACCGCGCCATGCGGGAACTATGGCCGCTGCTCGAAGCCAGGCCGCTGCCGGTGGAGTTGACCCACCAGTGCGGGCGGAAGGAATACGAAAGGCTGGCCGGCAGCAGCCGGGTGACGCCCTTCATTGAGGACATGCCGGGCGCCTTTGCGGCGGCGGACTTTGTGGTGTCGCGCGCGGGCGCCGGGACGGTGAGCGAGCTTTGCGCGGCCGGGCGGGCAAGCCTGCTGGTGCCATACCCTTTCGCGGCGGATGACCATCAGGCCAAGAACGCCGAAGCCATGGTGGCGGCGGGGGCGGCGCTGAGCGTGCGCGATGAGGAACTGACGGGGCAATATCTCTACGATCTGCTGGCCAGCCTGGTGGCTGAACCGGCGCGACTGAAGGGCATGGGCGAGGCGGCGAAAGCGCTGGCCAAGCCCGGCGCGGCCGCTCGCGCGGCTGATATCCTATTGGCAATATCTAAAACATAAACTGGCAAAAATGTTTTTTCGCAAGCAACACTTTCACTTCGTAGGCATCGGCGGCATCGGCATGAGCGGCCTGGCCGAGGTGTTGCTGACGCTGGGCCACCGCGTTTCGGGGTCGGACCTGAAGCCGAGCCCCATCACGGAGCGGCTGGGCGGGCTGGGGGCGGAGATACGCTACGGGCACGCGGCCGAAAACGTCACGCCGGATGTGACCGCGGTGGTGGTGACCTCGGCGGTGAATGAGTCGAACCCGGAGATACAGGAAGCGCGGGCGCGCAAGACGCCGGTGATTCCGCGCGGGGAACTGCTGGCCGAGCTGATGCGGCTGAAGTATGGCATCGCCATTGGGGGCAGCCACGGGAAGACGACCACGACGTCGATGACGGCGACCATTCTTTCGCACGGCGGGCTGGACCCGACCGTGGTGGTGGGCGGCCGGGTGAAGACGATGGGCGGCAGCAATGCGCGCGTGGGGCAGAGCGATCTGCTGGTGGTGGAAAGCGATGAGAGCGATGGCAGCTTTCTCAAACTGGCGCCGATTCTCGCCGTGGTGACCAACATTGACCGCGAGCATCTGGACTATTACAAGACCTTTGAGCGGGTGCTCGAAAGCTTCACGGATTTCATCAACCGGGTGCCGTTCTACGGGGTGGCGATTCTGTGCATTGACGATGAGAACGTGCAGCGGGTATTGCCGCAGGTGAGGCGGCGGATGATTACCTATGGCACGTCGCCGCAGGCCGATCTGATGATACGGGACGTGGAGACGGGCAGCACTTCGTCGAGCTTCACGATACAGGGGCTGGGGCGCTTTGAGGTGCCAGTGACCGGGGCGCATAACGTGCTGAACGCGACGGCGGCAATTGCCCTGGCGCGGGAGCTGGGCCTGAGTGCGGAAGTGATTGCCGCGGGGCTGAAGGAATTTGCCGGGGTGGACCGGCGCTTTCAGTTCAAGGGCGAGGTGCGCGGCGTGACGGTGATTGATGACTACGGGCATCACCCGACGGAAGTGCGCGCGACGCTGAACGCGGCACGGCAGCGGCGCTTTGGGCGCATACACGTGGTGTTTCAGCCGCACCGCTACACGCGGACGCAGATCTTGATGGACGACTTTGCCCGCAGCTTTCATGACGCCGATACCGTCACGCTGCTGGACATCTACGCGGCGAGCGAGCCGCCGATTGAAGGGGTGGACAGCCACGTGTTGCTTGAGAAGATGCGCGCCAGCGGGCAGCGGGACGTGAGCCACGCGGCCAGTCTCGAAGAGGCCGCCCACATGGTGGCCAGCCGGGCGCAGGCGGGCGAGATGATTCTGACGCTGGGCGCGGGCAGTGTGTCGCAAGCCGGAGAAATGATCCTGACGGAGCTGGGCCGATGAAGAAAACTGTGTCAACGTCCACCCCCCAGTTGTTGAGCCGCCTGGTGCTGGGCTGCGCGGTGATTGTGGCGATTGGCGGAGGCGTGCTGGTGGAAGGGCAGGTGGAGCGCTACATCATGCGTGAGCCCCGCTTTGCGCTCGAACGGGCACCGGAGTATGGCGACCCGCCGCCGAACCTGCAGATTGAAGGCGTGCACTATGTGAGCCGCGACGCGGTGTTGCGGGTGTTTGAGGAAGACCTGGGGCGCAGCGTGTTTCTGGTGCCGCTGGCCGAGCGGCGGCTGGCTCTGCTGGGGCTGCCGTGGGTGAAGGACGCAGCGGTGGCGCGGCTGTGGCCGAACCGCGTGAGTGTGCAGATTACCGAGCGCAAGCCGCTGGCCTTTGTGAAGCGTACGGGCGGGGCGGAAACGACGGTGATTGATCTGGATGGGGTGCTGATGGAAGCGCCCCCGTCGGCGGCATTGAGCCTGCCGGTGGTGGAGGGCGTGGGCCCGGACGTGGAGGCGATGGCGCGGCGGATGCGCATACACCGGGTGGACCGGCTGTTGCGTGAACTGGGCGAGATGTCGCGAGAGATCGGGGAGATCAACGCCAGTGACAGCGAGAACCTGAAAGTGATGCAGCCGTTTCGCGGGCGGGCGGTGACGCTGGTGTTGGGCAACCGGGATTATCGCGCCCGGTATGAGAAGTTTCTGGCGATGGTGGACCAATTGTTTGAGCGGTTGCCGAACGCAACGACCTTTGATTTGCGCCTGGAAGACCAGGTGACTGCCACGGAGGAAGGACAATAGCCAATGGCCGACACAAAGACCTACGCAGTGGGACTGGACGCGGGCAGCGCGTGGACGCGGTGTCTGATTACGGAAGTGGTGGACGGCGGGCTGGTGTACCGCGGCCACGGCGTGATGGGGGCGCGGGGCTGGCTGAAGGGGCGCGTGAGCGACCAGAAGGCGCTGACCGAGTCGGTACGCTGGGCGGTGCAGATGGCGGAGTGCCAGGCGCTGATTTCGGTGAGCGGCGTGGTGGCTGGGATGGGCGGCAGCGGCATAGACGGGATGACGTCGCGCGGGGTGTACGAGTTTGGCCGGCCGCGCACGATTGACGGCGCGGACATGAGCTATGTGATCAAGCAGGCGGCGGAAGTCCAGATGGAGCACGACCGGATGATCCTGCAGGTGTGCCCGCAGGACTTTGTGGTGGACGGCCGGGCGCACATACGCAACCCGCGGGGCATGAGCTCGGGGCGCCTTGAGGCGCACGTGCATCTGGTGACGGCCAGCGAGCAGGAACACAGCGTGATCCAGACGGCGATCAACGAAGCGCACCTGGCGATGGATGAATCGGTGTTTGAGCCGGTGGCGGCGGCCTACTGCGCGACTAATGAGGATGAGCGTGAGCACGGGGTGGGCGTGATTGATATCGGGGCGCAATCGACGGAGGTGGCGCTGTATGAAGGGGAAGCGCTGGTAGGCAGCTTCAGTGTGGGCATTGGCGGTGACCATTTCACGCGCGATCTGGCCTATTACCTGACGAGCAGCCGCGAAGACGCGCAGTTGCTGAAGGAAGAATTTGGCTGCGCGATGCTGGGGCTGGCCAACGGGAGCACGGTGATTGAAGTGCCGGGGAGCGAGGGCCGGGAAGCGCGGGAGATTTCGCGCTGGCAGATTGTCGAGATACTCGAGGCGCGGGCCGAGCAACTGTTTCAGGTAATCCGGAAAGAGATTGGGCGGCTGGGGATGGACGGGAACCTGCAGGAGGGCGTGGTGCTGACTGGAGGCGGCGCCAAACTGCCGGGGATGCTGGATATTGCCGAGCGCGAATTGAACTGCCCGTCGCGCAACGGCCTGCCGGAGGCAATCAACAATTGGCCGGATGAACTGCTGAGTCCGGACTGGACGACAGTAGCGGGCCTGGCGATGTACGCCGGGCGGATGAAGCTGCGCCGCGACGGCAAAAAAGGCATGCCGCGGCTGCTGAACCTGGTGATGCGATAAGGAGCGGAACATGGACCTGAAATTCACCCTCGAAGAAGATTTCAAACTGAACACCAAGATCAAGGTGATCGGCGTTGGCGGCGGCGGCAGCAACGCGGTAGCGCGGATGATGGACTCGGGCCTGACGGGCGTCGAGTTTCACATACTGAACACAGACAAACAGGCATTGCAGGCCTCGCCGGTGCCGAACAAACTGGCGATCGGGACGAAGATCACCAACGGGTTGGGCGCGGGGGCGGACCCGGAGATTGGGCGCAACGCGGCGCTGGAGGACACCGACAAGATCATCGGCATTCTCGAGGGCGCGGACATGGTGTTCGTAACCGCGGGACTGGGCGGCGGCACGGGGACGGGGGCAGCGCCGGTGGTGGCGACGCTGGCGCGGGAGATGAACGCGCTGACGGTGGCGGTGGTGACCAAGCCCTTTGAGTTTGAGGGACCGCGGCGGCGCAAGAGCAGCGAACGGGGTTTGGGCGAACTGGCCGCGGCGGTGGACACGGTGATACCGATACCGAACGACCGGCTGCTGTCGCTGGTGCCGAAGGGGACGAGTTTCTTTGAAGCCTTCCGGATTGCCGATGATGTGTTGCGGCAGGCGGTGCAGGGCATCAGTGACATCATCACGACGCCGGGGCTGATCAACCGCGACTTCATGGACATCAAGAGCATCATGACGGGCATGGGCTACGCCATGATGGGGACGGCGACGGCCAAGGGCGATAACGCGGCGCTGCTGGCGGCCGAGCAGGCGATCAGTTCACCGCTGCTCGAAGAGGGCGGAGTGCGCGGAGCACGCGGCATCCTGATCAACATCACGGGGTCGAGCCGGTTGGGGCTGCACGAAGTGAACGAGGCTTGCTCGCTGATCCGCAAAGCGGCGAACTACGAGGACGTGCAGATCAACTTCGGCGTGGTGATGAACGAAGCGATGGGCGAGGATGTAAAGATCACGGTGATAGCCACCGGGTTTGAGCGGGAGACTCTGCCGCAGATTGAACGGCGGGTGCGGACGGTGGAAGATATTTTTGAAGCGCCAAAGGTCATGGCCGCCGCGGCGGCCAGTGTACCCACGAACGCATTCACCAATTTCGAACCAGAGCCGGAACCCGAACCGATTGCCGAATATGTGCCGGCCATGTCGCAACCGGCGGCAGAGGCTCCACAGCCGGAACCCGAAGATGATTTTGACATGCCGGCCTTCCTGAAACGGGAGCGGCGGCTGTTTCAGTAGCGGCGCTCAGGCGTCGGCGTGATCGAGGAAGTACTTGTCGATTGAGGCTTTGAAGTGGCCCAACTGCTGGTTGAGCCGCTGCATCTCATTTTTTGGCATTGGCGTGAACGCCCTGGCGATGGTGACGTTTTCCTCGAGGAATTCCCGTTTGGGCATGCCGAGAACGACGGCGCTGACGGGCAGGGAGAGGGAGTAGCGGATGAGGTTCTGCACCGAGGTGGCGCCGTTGAGCTTTTCCTGGGCGAAGATCTTCATGGCGGTGATGCCCATCTTCTTGCGGAGGGCGACGGGAAGGGCGAGGGCTTCGAAGCTGTCGCCATCGATGCCGGCCTGACCGATGCGGGCGGCGTTGAGGGCGAACTGGGTGACGTTGAAGTCGTGGCGTTCGAGAGCGGTCTGGAGAACTTTGGGATCGGTGTGGCAGGAGACGCCGACGTTGCGGACGACTTTCTGATCGCGCATTTTGTAGAGAGCC
>VFQU01000671.1_pt1 | contig 26652 bp, 31 predicted proteins | sample 3512311 | NCBI WGS metagenome assembly VFQU01 (sample SAMN10412377, study PRJNA504923) | tailings metagenome | isolation source: Relicate 3 Philex TSF3 active mining site | place: Philippines: Tuba, Benguet | collected 2017-08-29
ATGTCCTTACCGGCGACGGCCGGAACGAGGACATCCTCGGGCTGAGCGGCAACGACGTGCTGCGCGGCATGGGGGGGTCCGACCGTCTCGATGGGGGGCTCGGCAACGACAACCTGGATGGCGGCGACGGCGACGACATCCTGATCGGCGGCCGGGGGACGGATACCCTGACCGGCGGCGCAGGGGCGGACGTGTTCGTCTTCGGCGCGCTGGACGGAGCCAACTTCATCAACGACTTCGTTCGTGGTGAGGACCTGGTCGATGTCACCGCGCTGGGCGGCTACGTTTCGATCGAGCACACCACGGCCGGGGCCAAGGTGTTCTTCGCGGACGGCGGCTACGTCGTCCTGCGGGGAGTCGCTGCCGCCGATCTGACAGCGGACGACTTCGTCAGCAGCCCGCCCGCGTCGATGCCTGCCGATCCGCCCAAGCCAGACCCGGCGCCAATCGATCCGCCAGCTTCGGACTGGTGGATCTAGGCGCCGCCCGGCCGGTCCTTGCTGGACCGGCCGGGTCTGCCCGGGAGTGGGCTTGAATTGCCGAAGCCAGCGGCCACTTGGCGCGTTATGAAGGGCGGATGAAGCAGCAACTGCCCAACCTTCTCACCGCCGGCCGCCTGGTCCTCACGCTGGCCGTGTTCCTGGCCCTGATCGCCTCGGCCGCCGGTGTTGGCGGAGGCGGTCTGCTGGCGTTCGCCTTCTGGGGCTTCGTGGTCGCGGCGGTGACGGACTTTCTCGACGGCTGGCTCGCCCGGCGCTGGCAGGTGGTCAGCCTGACCGGAGCGATCCTGGACCCCATCGCCGACAAGGTGCTGGTCGCCGGCGCCGTTGTTGCGGTGGCGGCTTTCGGGGATCTTGTCGCCGCGCTGGCGGGCGGTCTTATCCTCTTCCGCGAGTTCTCTGTCAGCGCCCTGCGCGAGGTCCTGGCGCCGCGCGGACTGCGGCTGCCTGTCACCTTGCTGGCCAAGTGGAAGACCACCTTGCAGCTGGTCGCGCTGGCCGGCGCCATCCTGCGCCTCGCCGAGCCGGCCGGCTGGCCGCCCCTCGCAGACGTCGCCGTCGATGTCCTGCTGTGGGCGGCGGCGCTGGTGACCGTCTGGACCGGCGTCGAGTACGGGCTTGCGGCGCGACGGGCCCTGAAGGCGGAGGGCTGAGCTACTCCGCCGCGATCAACCGGGCGGGCGCATCATCGTTCGCCGGGGCCTGCGTCTCCGCGATGACGTCCGGTTCGGTCGGTCCGAACAGCAGCCAGTCGCTTTCCAGCTGGTGATCCCGCCCCTGGCGCATCAGCCGCGCCAGCATGCAGGCCCCGATCGATTGCAGCACCATCGTCGTCTCCGGACTCAGTCTTCGCTAATGAGACTGACTCGCAAAAACGACCATGGCAAGGCGCGCCGTTCGTCCGGCCGCCTCAATTGATCTCGCTCAATGCCGTGATCAGGACATCGGGTTTGCCGGCGGTGGCGGCGCGGGCAGGGGGATGAACTCGTCATGGTCGAGATCGGGCAGCTTCATGCGCCCGGCCCGCCAATCGGCCTTGGCCTGCTCAATGCGTTCCTTGCTGGACGACACGAAGTTCCAGTCGATGAAGCGCGGCCCGACGGGCTCGCCTCCCAGCAGCATGACGGTCGACGGCTCCAGCGCCTTCACCGCGATCGTGTCGCCAGGCGCGAAGACCGCCATCTGTCCGTGGCCGAGTGCGCGCCCCTCGATCTCGACCCGGCCCTTGGCGACATAGGCCGCCCGCTCGGGGTACTCCGCCGGCAGCGCGGCGGTGGTTCCGGCGGCGAGCTCCCAGTGGACATAGAAGAGGGGTGAGAAGACCGGAACCTTGGCCTCGGCGCCGAAGGCCTTGCCGGCAACCAGGCGCGCGCTCATCCCGGCCGCCTCATAGAAGGGCAGCTCCTCGGGACCTTCGTGATGGCTGAAGGCCGGGGCCGCTTCTTCATGCTCTGTCGGCAGGGCCAGCCAGGTCTGGATGCCATCCATGCGACCGCCGTCCGCGCGGAGTTCCTCAAAGCGCTCCGAATGGGTGATGCCGCTGCCGGCGGTCATCCAGTTGACCTCGCCGGGGCGGATGACGATCTCGCTGCCCACGCTGTCGCGATGGGTCATCGAGCCTTCGAACAGATAGCTCAGGGTCGACAATCCGATATGCGGATGCGGGCGAACGTCGACGCTTCGCGGAAACCCGGGTTGGAAATCCGCCGGCCCCATGTGGTCGAAGAAGATGAAGGGCCCGACCATCCGGTGCGGCGCATAGGGCAGCACGCGCCCTACTTCAAAGCCGCCGAGGTCCTTGCGACGCTGGTCGATGACAAGTTCGATCATTGGGCGTCTCCGGGTCGGGGCAACAGGATAAGGCGACCGGGCAGGGGATTGGAGCCTGCGCGCGGCTTGCCTACCTGGTCATAGCCCGCCCAGCCGCTGCCGACGAGAACCCCGACACCCCCGGGCGCCATCGCGCCAAGCGTCAGGTCATCCATGCCCTCGTGGGCGGCGGCCATGACCTGCGCCTTGATCACCCGCCCGCAGTCGGCGTCCAGCGTCAGGGCCAGCACGCGCGCGGGCGCGACGCCGTTCTGGGTGGCGACCACGATCCGTTCTCCGCCAGCGGTGCGGCCAGCGGCGAACAGGCCATCTGTCCCCGCCAGGGCCACCGGGATTCCACCGACCCGGACGGTTCTTCCGGTCGCGGGATCAAACCGGTGCAGGCCGGAAGAGTAGTCGACCACCAGCAGGCTGTCCGATCCGCAAGCGACCATCCCCTGCGGTGAAGCCAGCTCTCGCAGATCGGCCGCCTTCTCCAGGGTCTTGCCCTCCTTCGGAAGGCGATAGAGGGCCGAGCCACGACCGTCGCTGGCATAGACGGTCCCGTTCTCCAGGACGACGACATCGCCCAGCTGCCTCGGCTTGTCGGTGTCGGCCACGGGATAGCGGGCCAGGATCCGGCCGCTGGAAAGTTCAATCTTCAGCAGCGCTGTCCGGCGCTCTCCCTGCCCGCCCGGGATGCCCGGCCCATCGGCCTCGGCGACCCAGAGCACACCGCCTGTGCGGTCCACGGCCATGCCGAACAGGCCGCCTGTCGAAGGATCGGGCGCGAGGAACGGCGCCAGCGCGCCTTCCTCGACTTTCTGGATCGTGCGGCCTGCCACGCTGGACACCAGCCACTGGCGTCCGGTCCAGGCCAGTCCTTCGAAAACCGCGCCGGCAGGCATCAGAACCGCGACGTCATGCGGGTCGCCGACCGGCGCTGCATTGGCCTTCAGCGTCTCGGCGACCACGCCGAATGACGGGAGGCCGACGAGGGGCGCGAGCGCCGGATCCGTCGCGACGTCGTAGGTCAGGCCAAGGCCGGCATACTGGCGCAGGCGCTCGATCGCCTCATCGGGCTTTCCTGCCGCGGTCTCGATCCTGGCGAGCATGATCAGCGGGCCCGGTGCGTTCGGGAACAGCGCGCTGGCCGCTTCGAACCGTGCCTCCGCCGTGGCAAGGTCGTTGGCTCTCGCGGCGGCGGCGCCTTCCTGCCGGAGCCGGAAATAGGCTTCCAGGTCGGTCTCCGGCGCGGTCGCCGCTGTGCAGAGCAGGGCGGCAAGCACAAGGCCCGCAATGCGCATCTGTAGGTTCCTCCCGACCGCCAGCTTACGCGTCGGCGCCCGCTTGGAAAGCCCGATACGGGGCGAGCCGGTCAGCCGTGCGGGCTGACGTACGGGCTGACCAGGCCGAGCGGGACGGCGGTGGAGTTCTTCACGCCGCGAATGACGATCCGGCTCTCGATGTTCGAGACCAGGCCGAGCGACAGGATCTTGTCGCGCAGAAAGTCGTCGAAGGCGTGCATGTCGCGAGTGACGATGCGAAGCTCGTAGTCGGCGGCGCCGGTGACCGTCGCGCACTGGACCACCTCGGCCCATTTTGTGACCGCCGCCTCAAAGCGCTCGAGGTTCTCCTTGGTCGGCAGCGACAGCTTGACGGTGCAGTAGACCTCGAACCCCAGGCCCAGCAGTTCGCGATCAAGGATGGTCACCCGGCGCTGGATGACGCCCGCGTCTTCGAGACGCTTGATCCGCCGCCAGCAGGGGCTGGAGCTCAGACCGACCCGCTCGGCGATCTCGGCGACGGACAGTCCGGCGTCGTGCTGGATGAGATCGAGAATCTTGGCGTCAACTGCGTCGAGCGTCTCGGACAAACCTTTTTCCCCCTAATGGCCGTTCTGGGGCCGCGATCTTGCCGACTCATGCCCCGCACCGGGCATGGCTTTGGCAAGCATTTTCACAAGACCTATATGATCTTGCAAGCTAGGGAGCCCTGCCGGAAGGAAAGTTTTTTCAATGCGCCACTCAGAAGTGACGCTCGACGACAAATATCTTCTCGAAGACGGTCGAGCCTTCATCACCGGCGTGCAGGCGCTGATCCGGGTCATGCTGGACCGGAAGCGGCTGGATCGCCGCGACGGGCTGAACACCGCCGGCTATGTCTCGGGCTATCGGGGCTCGCCGCTCGGCGGCCTGGACCAGCAGGCGGCGCGGGCCGGCAAGCTGCTCAAGGCCCATGAAGTGGTCTTCCAGGAAGGGCTGAACGAAGACCTCGCGGCGACCGCCGTCTGGGGCAGCCAGCAGGCCAACCTGTTCCCCGGCGCCAAGTACGACGGCGTCTATGCCATGTGGTACGGCAAGGCCCCCGGCGTCGACCGCACCGGCGATGTGTTCAAGCACGCCAACTTTGCCGGCGTCATGCCCAGGGGCGGCGTCCTGGCCGTGGCCGGCGACGACCACAACTGCAAGTCCTCGACCCTGCCCAGCCAGTCGGAGTTCGCCTTCCAGGACTTCGAGATGCCGGTGCTTTCGCCGGCCGACGTACAGGAGGTGCTCGACTACGGCCTGCTGGGCCTGTCGTTGTCGCGTTTCTCGGGGCTGTGGACCGGCCTCATCGCCCTGGCCGACACCATGGACAGCGGCGTCACGATCGATGTCTCGCTGGATCGCCACCGCGTCGTCCTGCCCGAATTCCCGGTTCCTCCCGGCGGCCTGCATATCCGCACCAAGGACCAGCCGCTGGAAAAGGAACTGCGGCTGCGCAATCACAAGATCCCCGCCGCGCTCGCCTTCGCGCGCGCCAACGGCATCGACCGGGTGGTGCTGGCCGCCCAACGGCCGCGCCTCGGCATCGTCTGCCAGGGCCAGGCCTACAAGGACGTCCTCGAAGCCTTCCAGGCCATGGGCATCAGTCTCGAAGAGGCGGCCAGCCTCGGGGTGTCGATCTACAAGGTCGGCATGCCCTGGCCGCTGGAGCCGCAGGGCTTGCGCGCCTTCGCCGCGGGCCTCGAGACCCTGATGGTCATCGAACACAAGCGGGCCCTGATCGAGCCGCAGGCCCGCGCCGCGCTCTACGACCTGCCCGCTCACGCCCGCCCGACGATCATCGGCAAGCGCGACGAACGCGGCAATCCGCTGATGGAGGACACCGGCTCCCTGACCGTGGCCGCTATCGCGCTCGATCTCTACGAACGTCTGCCCCAGGGGCCGCACCGCGAACGGGCCCAGGCCTACCTCGACAGGGTGTCCGCCGCCGGCGTCGCCGCCGTGAGCCTGGCGAGCGACCAGCAGCGCAAGCCCTTCTTCTGCTCGGGCTGTCCGCACAACACCTCGACCCGTGTGCCCGACGGCAGCCGCGCCCTGGCCGGCATCGGCTGCCACTACATGGCCGGCTTCAACGACCCGTCGACCGACCTCAACACCCACATGGGCGGCGAGGGTCTGACCTGGGTCGGCGCCTCGCCGTTCACCAGAGAAAAGCACGTCTTCCAGAACCTCGGCGACGGCACCTACAACCACTCCGGTTCGCTGGCGATCCGGGGCGCCGTCGCGGCCGGCGCCAACATCACCTACAAGTTGCTGTTCAATGACGCCGTCGCCATGACCGGCGGCCAGAGCGCCGAAAGCGGCTTCACCCCGGCCCAGATCACCCGCCAGCTCGCCGCCGAAGGCGTGGCCCGCACCGTGATCGTCGTCGACGACCCCGCCCGCTATGCCGGGGTCACGGACTTGGCGCCTGGCGTTGAGGTGCATCCGCGCACCGACCTGATGAAGATCCAGCGCCAGCTGCGCGAGACCGAGGGCGTCACCGTCCTGCTCTACGACCAGACCTGCGCGACCGAGAAGCGTCGCCGCCGCAAGCGGGGCCTGATGCCCAAGGCGGCGACGCGGGTGTTCATCAACCCGCTGGTCTGCGAAGGCTGCGGCGACTGCTCCAAGAAATCCAACTGCGTCTCGGTCGAGCCGCTGAACACCGAGTTCGGCCGCAAGCGCCAGATCAACCAGTCGACCTGCAACCAGGACTACAGCTGCGTCGACGGCTTCTGCCCAAGCTTCATCACCCTGGACGGCGCCGAGAACCCGCAGGGCAAGAAGATGCCCGCGCTGACCGCCGACGCGACCCCGCTGCCGACGTTTGAGCCGGTCGAGGGCGTGCGCCGCATCCTGTTCACGGGCATCGGTGGCACCGGGGTGACGACGGTCGCCTCGATCCTGGCGATGGCCGCCCATGTCGATGGCCGAAGCGCCAGCGTGGTGGACATGACCGGTCTTGCCCAGAAGGGCGGTTCGGTGTTCAGCCATGTGAAGATCGGCGAGGAAGAGACAACGGTTGTTGGCGGCCGCGTGCCGGCCGCCAGCGCCGACGTCCTCATCGCCTGCGACCTGCTGGTCGCCGCCTCCCCGGAGGCGCTCGCGCTGTTCTCGAAGCAGAAGACCGTCGCCTTCGGCAACGCCGACTTCTCGCCGACGGCCGATTTCGTCACCAACCGCGATGTCCGCTACGACACCGCCGGCATGGCCCGCCGCATCAAGGGTGCGACCAGGGAGTATCTTGCTTGCCCGTCGCAAGCCCTGTCGCTGCACAAGCTGGGCGATGAGATCTACGCCAACATGATCATGCTGGGCTTCGCCTGGCAGAAGGGCGTCATCCCGGTGTCGAGCCGGGCGATGTATCGCGCCATCAAGCTGAACGGCGTTGACGCCGAGGCCAACGTGCAGGCCTTCGAGGTCGGCCGGAAGGCGGCGGTGGACGAGGCCTACAAGGGCCAGCCCGAGGACCAGGTTCCCACCCCCGAGACCATGCCCCTCGATGACCTGATCGCCCACCGCCGGGCCGAGCTTGCAGCTTACCAGGACGCGTCCTACGCCGATCGCTATGTCCGCCAGGTCGAGGCGGCCCGCGCCGCCGAACAGGCGGCCGGCGGCGGCGAAACCCTGACCCGGGCGGTCGCGGTGAACCTCTACAAGCTGATGGCCTACAAGGACGAGTACGAGGTGGCCCGTCTCTACACCGATGGCCGTTTCGCCGAGGAGCTGGGCAAGACGTTCAAGGGCGGCAAGGCCAAGGTCTGGATGTCGCCTCCGCTCATCGCGCCCAAGGGACCTGACGGCAAGCCGCAGAAGATCGCGCTCGGCGGCTGGATGCTGACGACCGTGCTGCCGGTGCTGGCCCGGATGAAGGGGCTTCGCGGCGGCGCGTTCGACATCTTCGGCCACACCGAGGAGCGCCGCATGGAGCGGCGTCTGATCGCCGAGTACGAGCAGGACCTTGCGCGCCTCCTCTCCGGTCTGACCCCCGACCGCCTGGCGCTGGCGAGCCGCATCGCAGCGGTTCCGCAGGACATCCGCGGCTTTGGCCACATCAAGGAGGCCAGCGTGGAACAGGCCGCCAAGGCGCGCACCGCCCTGTGGAGCCAGTGGGACCAGGCCGCCTGATCTGACCGTCTGGCGATAACCGGTTCCCACTCGCCTGAACGCGCTCTAGCTTCGATGCATGAGCGCGTTTGATTTCGATGCCGTCGTCGTCGGGGCGGGAGCCGTCGGCCTGGCCTGCGGCTACGCCCTGTCCCGCCGTGGACTGGTAGTCGCGGTTCTGGAGAAGGAGGCGGCCATCGGCCAGGGCGTCTCCTCGCGCAACAGCGAGGTGATCCACGGCGGGCTCTACTATCCGACCGGCTCGCTGAAGGCGCGGCTCTGCGTTGAGGGCCGGCGGCGGCTTTACGCCTTTCTGGACAGCCATCACGTCGACTACCGCCGCTGCGGCAAGCTGGTGGTTGCGACGGAGCCCGAGGACGTCCCGCGACTGGACGCGATCCTCGACCAGGCGCGCACCAACGGTGTCGAGGATATGGCTCGGCTGAGCGGCGAGGAGGCCAGGGCGCTGGAGCCTGGCCTGCGCTGTGAGGCGGCCCTGCTGTCGCCGCACAGCGGCGTGTTCGACAGCCACGGCTACATGCTGGCCCTGCAGGGGGAGATCGAGGCCGCAGGGGGCGTGGTGGTGCTGTCGACTCCCTTCGAGGGCGCCGCTCCGCTGGAGGGCGGCGGCTTTCGGATTCGCGCAGGCGGCGCCGAGGCGGCCGAGCTGACCTGCGGGCTGCTGGTGACGGCGCCGGGTCTGGCCGCCCAGGCCGTCGCCGCCGCGATCAAGGGCTTTCCACACTTGCAGATCCCGGCCGGCCACTTCGGCAAGGGCGTCTACTTCCGGCTCGCCGCCAAGGCGCCGTTCGAGCGGCTGGTCTATCCGCCGCCAATTCCCGGCGCTCTGGGCACCCACTATCGCAAGGATCTGGGCGGACAGGCGGTGTTCGGCCCTGACCTCGTCTTCGTTGATCACGAGGACTACAGCGTCGATCCCTTGAAGGCCTCGGAGTTCGCCGCCTACATCCGCAAGTTCTGGCCGGACCTCGACCCCGCGGACCTGACGCCGGACTATGCCGGCATCAGGCCCAAGCTGCACGGCCCGGGGGAGCCCCAGCCCGACTTCCAGATTCGCGGCGCCGAGACACACGGCATTCCCGGGCTCGTCGCCCTGTTCGGGATCGAGAGCCCCGGACTGACCAGCTCGCTGGCGATCGGCGAGGCCGTCGCCGACCTCCTCAGCCTTTCGGAACCAGCTTGAGCAGGCCGCCGCCGTCGGTCAGCACATAGATGGCGCCATCCGGCCCGACGCGGACGTCGCGGATGCGTTGGCCGACATCCTTCAGCAGGCGCTCCTCGCCCACGACCTTGTCGCCGTCGAGCGTCAGGCGGACCAGATCCTTGTCCTTCATGCCGCCGATGAACACGCTGCCTTTCCAGGCCGGGAAGAGGGCCGCGTCGTAGAAGGCCATTCCCGAAGGGGCGATGACGGGGTCCCAGTAGTAGACCGGCTGTTCCATGCCGTCCCTGGCGGTGGCTCCGTCGCTGATCTTTCCGCCGCCGTACTCGATGCCGTAGTTGATGGACGGCCAGCCATAGTCCTTGCCGGCGCGCGGGATGTTCAACTCGTCGCCGCCGCGGGGACCGTGCTCGACGGTCCACAGCTCGCCGGTCGCCGGGTTGATCGCCGCCGACTGGATGTTGCGATGTCCAATCGACCAGATCTCCGGCTGGGCGCCGGCGATGCTGACGTAGGGGTTGTCTTCGGGAACCGAACCGTCGGGGCGAATCCGGATAACCTTGCCGAAACTCGAGCCCAGGTTCTGGGCCTGGCGGCGTCCTTCGAGATCCGAGCGCTCGCCCGTGGTGATGAACAGATAGCCGCCGCTGAGCACGAGCCGCGAGCCATAGTGTTTGTCGCCGTTGTAGGTGGGCGTCATCCGCCACAGCACCTTGACGTCGCTCATCGCGCCGCCGTTCAGGCGGCCCCGCGCCACGGCGGTGCCGTTGCCGCCATCGCGGGGCTCGGCATAGCTCCAGTAGATCCAGCCGTCGGCGCCGACGATGACGTCCAGCAGGCCGCCCTGGCCACGGGCGTCGACTGCCGGGATGCCGGCTACCGGATCCGAGATCTTGCCGTCAGCGGTGACGATGCGCATCGCCCCGCCCTTTTCGGTGACGAGCATCCGGCCATCCGGCAGGAAGGCCAGGCCCCAAGGGCGCTGCAGCCCGCTGGCGACCGTCTGGACGTCGAAGGCGACGTTGGCCGAGGCGAGCGGCGCGCGGGTCTGTTCGGCGAAGGCGGGCCGGTAGTCGGTGTTGGCCTTGCGGGTTTCCAACGGGGCGGGCGCGCCCGACGTGGGCTGTGCGCCGGAGGGCTCGGCTCCGCAGGCCGCCACGATGGCCGCGGCCGCGATGAGGGAAAGCTTGCTCATGGGGAACTCCTAAATCTCGCCGACTAAGGACCTCATGGCCGCATCGGGTTCCGCGCCCTCGAGGTGAATGAGAGACCATAGGGCGAAAAAGAGCAGCGGCCAGCGACGCTCCGCCATGGCGTCGTTGCTGAACACCGCCAGCACCTCGTTGTCGTCGCACACCCGCCGAACAGCCGGCAGGGCGGCGATGGCAGGGCCCAGGTCGCGCGCCCGAGGGGCGATCCAGGCAGCCACCGGCACGGTGAAGCCTTTCTTGCGACCCCAGGGGTCGGCGTCCGGACAGTGGCGCTCAAGCCATCGGCGAAGCAGCCATTTGCCGTATCGTCCGCGAAGCTTCATGCGGTCGGGCAGATTGAAGGCGAACGCGGCCACCTCGGGGTCGAGGAACGGGGTGCGTCCCTCCAGGCCATTGGCCATCAGGCACCGGTCCAGTTTGAGCAGCAGGTCATCCGGCAGCCAGGTGGCCACGTCGGCGGCCTGACTGTCCTGCAGCTTAGTGCGACCGGGAACGGCCCGGCGCGCGGCGATGTCGCGCCAATCGTCGATATAGGGCGCCGCCGCCCGGGGTTCGGCGGCGCGACCGCCCAGCCAGCCAGGACGCAGCGCCCGGCGGTAGCGCCCATAGCCGCCGAACAGCTCGTCGCCGCCTTCGCCGGTCAGGACAACTGTCAGATCGTTCCGCGCCGCCTCGGCGAGCTTGTAGGTCGGCAGGGCCGCGTAATCGGCTGTCGCATCATCCATCGCCCAGGCGACCTTGGGGGCGATGGCCCAGAAATCGGCCTCGGTGAACGTCGTCTCACGCCAGTCCAGGTCCAGCGCCCGCGCCACACGTTCGGCCTGCGCCCGCTCGTCCCGCGCGCCCTGGGCGTCGAAGCCGCAGGTGAAGCCGACCACCGGCCGGCTGTTCAGCCTCGCCATCAGGGTAGCGATTGTGGCGCTGTCGACCCCGCCCGACAGGAAGAGACCATAGGGCACGTCGGACCTCTGGTGGACCAGGACGCTGTCCTCCAGCACCGCGTCCAGCCGATCGAGCAGCCTCGCCTCGTCACCGCGCGTCACGGTCGGGCGGGGCAGGGCGGCGCGAGTGCGCAGGACGTTGACAATCCCGTCCCTGACCTCGGCCACATCGCCGGGAGCGAGGCGATGACAGCCGGCCAGAATCGGCGGATCAAAGCTGTAGTTGAGGTTCAGAAGCTGGCCGGCCGCATGTGCGTTCATGGCCGGCGATGACCCGACCAGAGCGCGGGGCTCCGACGCGAACCTGACGCCCTCCGACTCCTCCAGGCCGCAGGTGACGTCCTGAAAGTACAGCGGCTTGATGCCGAACGGATCGCGCACGAGCCAGCGCCGGCCGTCCGCGCCGATCAGGCAGAAGGCGTACATGCCGCGCAGCCGGTCAAAGGCCCTCTCGCCTTCCAGCGCGTAGAGGTGCAGCAGGGGTTCGAAGTCCGATCCGGTAGACAGCCTGTCTCCGAGCCCGAATTCCTCGGTCAGTTCGAGATAGTTGTAGATTTCGCCATTGCCGATGATCGTCGAGCCGGCCGCATGCAGGGGTTGCCAGCCGCCCTCAAGGTCGATGATCGACAGCCGCGCATGCCCGACAGACCAGCTGGCCCCGTCCTCGACCCGAATGCCGTTCGGTCCCCTGTGCGCCAGGGTGTCGATCAGCGGCCGCGCGGAGCCATCGCCGTCCAGCACCCCCGCGATGCCGCACATCAGGCTGCCCCATAGGTGTGGAACAGGCCCCGCCACTGTTCGACCACAGCCGCCTTGCCGAACTCGGCCTCGACCCGCGCATGGCCGTTCTGCACCAGGCGGATGCGCAGCATCGGGTCGGCGAGGATCGCCGCGGTCCGCTCGGCGAGCGCCTGGTCGTCGTCGATGGGGATCAGGGCGCCATCCTCGCCGTCGCGGATCAGGGCGGCAGGGCCCTGGCTGGCGGCGGCCACGACCGGCAGCCCATGCGCCCAGGCCTGGATGACCACATTGCCCAGCGGCTCGTAGCGCGAGGGGAACAGACAGACATCGGCCGCGCGGTACAGGGCGGAGGCGTCGCTGCGCCAACCTAGGAACCTCACGCGGTCCAGCACGCCGAGACTTTGGGCCAGGGTCTTGAGCTGGTCTTCCAGGCCGCCGGCCCCGGCGATCCAGAGCCAGGCGTCCGGCAGGCGCTTCAGCGCCTTGAGACTGACGTCGTGCGCCTTGGCCTCATGCAGGCGACCCATGCCCAGGAGCAGGGGCGCCTCGGCCGGCGTGTCCAGGCTGGCCCGGTCGACAGGCGCGACCTCGTCCGGCGCGGAGGCGAAGTTGGGGATGTAGTGGATGCGATCGGCCGGCCAGCCCTGGCTTTCGACCCAGGCGGCGATGTCGCGGGTGTTGGCCACGAGGGCCTCGAAGCCCCGATAGTTCTTGAGCTTGTAATAGCCGCCCAGTCGCCCGACGCGGGCCCAGGGGCCGGCCGGCGCATGGCGGGCCGCGCGGTTCATCCAGGCGACCAGCATTCGCGCCCCGCCGTCGCGCGCGATCGAGGCGACTCGGGGGCGGGTCAGGATGTCGAGCGGTCCGCCAAAGCCCAGGGTGCGCACAGGCACGCCGGCCCCGGCCAGTGCGGCCTCCCGGCCAGCGTTGCGGCGGATGGCGCAAGCCTGCTCAAGCCCCGCGGCCTGCAGCGCGGCCACCAGGTCGACGAAATAGGTTTCGGCTCCGCCTTCGCCGCCGGATCCCAAAAGATGGAGCACGCTCATCGCGCGCGACCCTAGCGGCAAGTCCGCCCATTCCCAAGACGCTTGATGAGAGCTTTTTCCACCCTTATAAGGCCGCCTCCCGTTGGGCCAGCAGGCCCCGTGCGGCTGGGTAGCTCAGATGGTTAGAGCGGTGGATTCATAACCCACAGGTCGGCGGTTCGATCCCGCCCCCAGCTACCACTATAGACAGCCATATCCTCCCCATCCTCCTCCGCCGGCGTCAGGAAGCGGGCCAGGTCGCCCTCGATCTCGATGCGGACCGGGGCGGCGCGCGCGTCGGATTCCGGCGTCAGCAGGATGCGGGTGACCATGGAGCGCACCCTGTCGACCAGCTTCAGGTCGCTCTCGGGGCTGTCCTTGGTGATCTCGCCGAGGCGTTCGCGCAGCTCACGGACGGTCTCGGCGAAGACGCCGCCTGCGTTGGGGTGCAGGGTGATGGGCGGCGGCCCGGCCTGCTGGGCGCGCATCACCTCGAGGTGCTCGGCCAGCTGGTCTTGCTCGGCCTCCAGCTCGGCCAGGCGCGCGGTCATGGCCTTGCTCGCCGTGCCGTCGCAGACCGCGTCGACGATCCGCTTGATGGCCCGCGCCAGCTCGGCCAGGCGCCGCTCCAGAGGGGCAAGGTCGCGGGCCTCCTGGGCGGCGCGCTCGGCCCATCTGCGGTGATAGATGCGGACATAGGCCTCGACGGCCTCGGGGGTCAGCAAGCGGTCGCGCAGGCCGTCGAGGATCTGGCGCTCGACGCTGGCCCGGGCCAGGGTGCGGCGGTTGCCGCAGCGGGTCTCGCCCTGTTCTCGATGACCGGTGCAGGCGATGCGCTTGGCCGATCCTGTGACCGTGTAGCTGGATCCGCAGACGCCGCACTTCAGCAGTCCGGAGAAGACCCCGTTTCGCCGGCGGACGTGGCTGACGGGCGGGCCCTGGCGGCGGCCGGCCAGCCGAGCCTGCACCTGGTCCCAGGTCGGCCGATCGATGATGGCCAGCGCCGGGACGGGCGTCCGCTTCCACTCCGATTCCGGCCGCAGCCGGGGCAGGCGCCGGCCGGTCTGGCGGTTCTTGACCACCTCCATCCGGTTCCAGACCTTCACGCCCGCGTAGAGCTCGGTGCGCAGGATGCCGTTGCCCCGGCCGGCGTTGCCCTGGATCGTCGAGGCGTTCCAGCCGCCGCCGCGCGGCCCGGGCACGCCCTCGCGGTTCAGCCGGATGGCGATGTCCCGGCTGGTCAAGCCGCCGGCATAGCCCGCGAAAATCCGGCGCACGACGGCCGCCTGGTCCTCGACGATCGCCATCTCGCCGCCAGGCGCCGAGGCGTAGCCATAGAGCCGCGACCCGGTCGCCAGGCCCTTCTCCGCATTGCTGGTCATGCCCCGGCGGGTCTTCTGAGACAGGGCCTTGATGTACTGGCTCGCCTGCAGGCCCTTGAAGGCGACGTGCATTTCCTCGACCTGGTCGGTCGCCAGGGTGGCCAGGCCGACGCCGGCGTCGTCGAGCCGGCCGGCGATGTGCGCCAGGTGCTCGAGGCTGCGCGACAGGCGGTCCTCGTCCTCGGCCAGGACCTTGTCGAACAGGCCCGCCTCGGCCGCCTTGAGCAGGTTCAGTATCCCCGGCCGGTTGGCCATGGCCGAACCGCTGATCGCCGCATCCTCGAAGGTCATAACCACGGTCCAGCCGCGCGCCTCGGCGTGGCGCCGGCAGAGCGTCAGCTGGTCGGCGATCGACCGTTCGTTCTGGCGATCGGAGCTGTAGCGGGCATAGAGCGCGACGCGCATTGTCAGGCTTTCGGCTGGGCGGACCGGAAGGCGTCATAGTCCCGGTCGGCGTCCGCCTCGGCAAGGGCCTCGATCAGTCGCAACAGCGCAGGGTCCAGCGCCGGCCGAGGCGGCGCTGGCTGAGGCTTCTGCTGTGGGCGGATCGGGGCGGCCATGGTCAGGCGGCGGGGTCATCGCTGACGGCGGGAAAGGCGTCATGCATCACGCCGTCGAGCAGCCGGCCCGCGCGCTTCTTGCCGACCTTCTCCAGCCAGCGGCCGTCGGGAAGTTGGAGGACGTCCGGTCCGGAGGCCGAGATCAATTCCGGCCTGTGAATCCACTCGCCGTTTTGCTTGTGGTGGTAGGGGACGCCAGCGGCCGCGCACTGGTCGCGGATCGAGCGAAACCAGTCGGGGTCGGACGGCCTGGCCTTGTGGGCGCCCTGGTCGGTCTCGCCGCCGGTGATGACCCAGTCCAGCGCAGGTACCGGCCTGTTGACCCGCCCGTCTGACTCCTCTCCGCGGAGCGCGTCGAGATAGTGGCCGTCGCCTAGACGGAGGCCGTTCAACTCCACCCGCGCCAGCTGCGGCTCCATGCTGACGTAGGCGAAGGCAGGCTTCAGCGCGGCCTTGGCCCGCAGCAGCCTGCGCACGTCGCGGTCGGCCTCTTCCTGGGTGACGATCGTGCAGCCGATGGCCGCATTCCGAGGCCATGCGGCGCGCAAGGCGTCGTCGCGTTTGTCCGCTGCTGCCGGCAGCGTCTCGGCAAATAGATGGATGATGTTGCTCGGCCGCTTGGTCAGTAGCAGCCAGGTCAGGTACGGCGTCGTTCGGATCAGCTCAAACAGGTCGCGGCGCCATGCTGGGTCGACGGCGTTGTCGAACACATCGGCCAGGCTGGCGCAGAACACGAACGGCCGGGTTCCATCGCGCGCAGCCTTTCGGTTCCACGCCAGCGGCTTGCGCCAGTTCGGCGCCTCCGTCCGAACCCGAGTACCGGCACCCTTCCCCGGCGTTCCCCAAACGGCGCGCCCCATCCGGGTTTCCATCAGGTTCTCAGCATAGCAGCCGTCGCAGGCCGGGGAGACCTTCATGCACCCGATCCACGGATTGAAGGTGTGGTCGAACCAGCTGATCTGGGTGGTCTCGGCCATCAGTCCCGCTCTCCCTTCGGCAGCGCCTCGACCAACTGGTAGATCGCCTCGGGCGTCAGGCTGAAGGTCAGGCCGTCGCTGACCTTGATGGGGACCATCGGGAAGCGGACCGATGCGAGCGCCGCTCGCACATCGGCGGTGGCGTCAGCCTGCTCGAGCTTTTCGAGGCTCATGGGTGGGTTCCTTGCGGGGGGAGGACTGAATGTCAGGACAGGCAGGACGGCCGGTCTTCGGCGTCCTGGCGGTAGCGTCGGGCGCGGCGCAGGGCCTGGCCGCGGGTGAGGTTGCGAACGATGACCCAGGCGCCTGACGCCTCTTGCTCGTGCAGCGCCAGATAGGCGTCGTCCTCGTAGATCACGCACCAGTCGCGGGGTGCGGTGAACGGCGCGATCAGCCAGTCGAGCAGCCAGCGGCCGGGGAAGGATTTGGCGGCCATGTCAGCCCGCCTTTCCGGTCGCGGCGGCCCGATCCAGCCGCTCGATCTCGGCGAGGATCAGGGCGCCAGCCTTGACCAGCTCGCCCCGGCGATCCTCTGGCGAGGGCTTCCACCAGCGCGCGTCCCACGGCCACTGCCGGGGGACGTCGAGCGCGTCCTCTCCGATCCGCTGTCGGGTGACCATGTCGCGCACGCTGCCGGGCAGGGCGTAGCAGGCCGCCGCGCGGGCCAGCTCCTCGTAGTCGTGGTCGTCGTCATGGTCGGCCGACCAGCCCTCCTCGATGATCTGCCGGCGGCGCTCGGCGATCACGGCGCCGAGGGCTGGCGTCCAGGCTGGGGCGGCCATGGCCCGTTCGTGCTTCTCGCGGCAGGTCGGCGCGCTGCAGACCTCGCCGCTGATCCAGTGGCAGGGGCCTTCCGGCGTCTCGCAGGCGCGCGCCTGGGTGCAGCCGCAGTAGCGGCAGGCCCGCTCGTCGCCGGCGCCGAGCGCCTTGAGCTCCCGGGCCATGCTTTCCCAAGCGACGGCGAAGTCGATGGCCGCCTGGTCGATCGGCATGTCGGGGTTCACGCCCAGGACAAACCTCGCGTTGGCCGCGATCAGCCCCACCGCAACCCCCGAGGCGGCGTCGGGCAGCCGCAGGCAGTTGTCCCAACAGTTGATGGCCGTACGCAGGATGATGTCGTCGGCCAGCTCCGCCATCTGTCTGTAGACGCCGTCGCCCTCGCCCCGGTTGATGTCCCGCCAGATGGCCGGCCAGGCGTCCTCGCCCTTGTCGTAGTTGGGCAGGGGGCCGCCGCGGCCGCCGAAGACCGGGTCGGTCGAGGCCTCGGCCGGGGGCTTCAGACCGATGCGCCAGTAGCATTCGGTGACGGCGCGAGCCTGGTCCCTGGCGTCGGCCAAAGCGTGGTGGGCGACCTTCGAACTGTCCGGCTTGAAGCCGGCCATGTCGTAGACGGTGCGGGTGTCGCGGGGGGCGTTGTACGCCCAGGGCGGCTTCATTCCGGCCGCCTGATAGGCGGCGCCGAGCAGGGCGGCGTCGAAGCTTGGGCCCTGGCACCACAGGCGGTGGCCGTCCTGGGCCTGGTAGAAGTCGGTGAAGGCGGCCAGCGCGTCGGGCAGCGGCTTGGGATCGACCAGGACGGCGGCCAGGGCCTCGGCGCGTGCGGGATCCTGCCACCAGGCCTCGGTGCCCGGGTCCGTGACCAGGCCGAAGCTCTCGCAGCTGGCCTGGTCGATGTTGACGTAGAAGGTCTCGCCCGGCGCGGCGCTGAAGGGGTCGAAGACCACCGCGCCGATCGAGCGAATGACGGAGCCGGGCTCAAGGCCGAGGGTCTCCAGGTCGTGCATGATGTGGGCCACGTCGGGCCTCCTTTCAGGGGTTGAGGCCGGCGGCCCAGGGGGCGGTGCCGGCGAGGATGTTCCAGAGGGCGAGGGAGCCGGCGGCGAAGGCGATGCCGAGGAGGCCGCGCCAGTGCTCGCCCAGCCAGCGCCAGGCGCAGCGCTCGAGGGCGCGGATGGCCAGGACGGCGCCGAGGACCAGGGCGAAGCCGAGGCTCAGAGAGCCGGCGATCTGCCAGCAGAGGTCGGCGAGCTCGCGCCAGCCGTGAGGGTCGGCGGCCGGGGTCATTTGCAGATGCCCTTGCGGACGTCGCGGATCCGCGAGGCCTCGCGGACCCCGGCATCGGTCAGCCAGTAGAGGGTGCGCTGGCCCCAAGGCGCCGTCCGGACGACCTTGCTGGTGGTCAGGCCCATCTTCTCCAGCCGGGCCATGCTGCCGGGGTTGACCGCGCGGTGGGTGATCGCGTTCAGCGCCGTGCCCAAGGATCCGGCGCTGAAGCTGATCAGCAGGACCAGCTGGTCCTCGAGGTGACGGGTGAGGAGGGGGAGGGCGGTCATCGGTCAGGCCTCCCTGGGCAGAAAGGGGGTGGCGGCCCGCTCGGCCGCCGTCAGCTGGTCGAGCGACGCGGTCAGCTCCTCGTCACCGACGCCGCTGCCGTCGAGCAGCCGTTCGACGATCCCCCGAAGGGTGCGGTTGGCGGCGTGGCTTTCGATCAGCGCCAGGCGCAGGCCGCGAACGATCGGGTCTCCCGTCGGGGGCTCGGGGGACACTTCCTCGGGCTGGGCCGGCGGGTCGGCGTCCGGCGTCAGCACGGCGGGGGCGTCGTCGTGGACAACCAGCCAATCGGTGACCCAGTCGGCCTTCGCGCGAGGCTCGCTCGCGCCGCAGGCCCGGCGCAGATTGTCGAGGAGGCACAGCTCGGCGGCCGGCCAGCCGAGATCGACCAACCTCTGCAAGCCGGCCATCGTCAGGGCGGCGTACGGCTTTCCCCCGACGTCGGCGTCATGCTTCGACAGGATCAGTCCAGCGGCGCGCAATTCCTGGAAGGACCTGCTGAGCCAGTATTTGCCGATGCGAGCCCAGCGGCTTTCCGCGCCCCAGCCTTCGAGATGATGCGGCGATGGCTGGCTGACCGCCTCGGCCAGTTCGACCAGGGCAAGCAGGCAGGCGTCATCCAGCTGGGGAACGGCGGGCTTGTCGGGCTCCGGCGCCGGCGCCGGCGGCGTTGCGGCCGCAGCCGGCGCGACCGGGGCAGGGGCCGGGTTGAAGTGCGGCGAGAGGGGCGGCAGGGGCGCCGTCTCGGCCGGCTCGGGCTTGGCGGCCTGGGGGGCTTCCTTGCCGACGTTCAGCCACTTGGTGATGTAGCGATTGGCCGCCCGGGCTTCCTCGGCGCGGGCCTCGCTGACGACCTTGCGGCGGAAGCGATGGAGGCGGTCCTGGCGGCTGGCCTCGTCCTCGCCCTCGACCGGGGCGCCGCCGAGCTGGGCGAGCACCTCCCAGGCCTCCGCATGGAGGTCAAAGCTGACCCAGCCCCTGAAATACTGGAAGCCGCACAGGCGGGCCTCGACCAGACCCATCGAGCCGCCGTGCGGGTAGGGATCGAGGCAGCGGCAGTCGACGCGGCCCTTTCCCCGGTCGCCCCACTTCCAGGCGACGTCGGCCATTTCAACCAGCAGCAGCTGCTGCTTGGCCGACAGGCCGGGCGACAGGGTGCCGATCAGGTCCTTGAACGAGATCTCGCCGGCCAGATGGCGGCGGACATTGTCCTTCGTCGCTTCCTTGGCGACCTTGATCTTTTCCTGGACGTTCTTGACGCCGGTCTCGCTGCCCGGGCTGGCGCGGCCGACGCGGAAGGCGACGGCGCGGGCGCTGAGGCCTTCGAGCTCGGACAGCTTGAGGAGGGCCTGGGCGTCCTGCCAGGGGCTGACGTCGAGCCGCTGGTGGTTTTCCATGATGGCCAGCACCAAGCGGTTGGCGCGGGCCTGGTCCTCGGTCTCGCCCTCCGCCGGTTGGCGCTCGCGGATCGGCAGGCCGAAGACGAGGGCGGCGGGCAGCAGGCCCTCGTCGCGCAGGCGGCGGGCGATGCGCCAGCGGCGGTGACCGAAGACGATCATGCGAGCGCCGCTCGCATCCGGCGGGTCGACCAGGAGGGGCTGAAGAATGTCGCCGGCCTCGAGGATCGAGGCGGCCAGGGCCTCGTCCTGCTCGGCGTCCTCGTCCCGCTCGCCGCCCGGGTTGTCCGGGTTGGGGTAGAGCTGGTCGATCGAGCAGCGCTCGGGCTCGGTGCTCTGCGGCGGATCGCCGGCGGCGCGGATCCCGGCGTCGGCCAGGCCCTCGGCGATGTCCAGCGCCAGCACGGCGCGGGCCCCCGCCTCGGTCAGGTGGTAGCAGTCCACCCCGCCCTCGATGGCGGTGCGGGTCTCGACCAGGCCGTCGTCGGCGAGACGCTGAAGGCTGCGGCGCAGGTTGGAGCGCAGGACCGCCGGGTTGCGGTCGGCCAGGTCGTCGAGACCGACCAGCTGGTCGGCCTGGGCGGCGGCGCGTATCTGGCGCAACAGTCCGGCGCTGGCGATGGCTGCGTTGGTAATTGGGCTGTGGGCGTTCACGGGCGGACTCCGGCAAGGCCCGTGGCGGCCAGCACGATGACGGCGGCCAGGGCGCAGAGGACGATGAGGACGTCGAAGGGGTCGGGGGCGCGCATCAGGCGGCGTTCCAGCGCCGGCGGTTCAGCACTTCGGCCGCCGCCTCGACGCTGCGGCCCTGCAGGGCCCAAAGCGCCTGATCGACATCCTGGCGGGAGCGGCCGGTAATCGCAGCCAGCCGCGCCAGGCTGTGGTCCGGGCCTAGCCGGCGGCTGGCGACCTTCAGATCGATCAGGTCGGGGAAGGACCAGGGCGCGCTCACTGGCGGCCTGCCTTCGCAGGATTGCCACCATTTCGGGTGGCGCGCTTGGCCGCCTTGCTGCCCTTGAAGGAGCGTTTTGCACACTGCTTCGGGGGCCTGATGCGCTGGGGGCGATCCTGTCGCGGCCGTTCGCCGCCCAGCAGCGCGAAAATGTCCACCGCGCGCAGGGCGTTATCCCGAGGCCCTTCCATCAGACCCCCTCCGCCAGCAGGGCCTGTTCGCGCGGCGTCAGGGGCAGGCCCCGGCGGCGCTTGAGATCGGCTTCGCGGGCGTCCCTGGCCTGGGCGAGGCCGCCGCCCGCCGCGCGGTTGAAGCGGGCGGCCTCGATCCGGGCGACGTCGGCCGGGGTCGCCGGCCGGCCGCCCCGGCGGCGGTCGTGGCGCCTGGCCGTGGCCACCTGGTGGGGGTTGGAGGGGTCCGGATAGCCGGCTGGGTAACCCTTCATGGCGGGTGCGCTCCTGGTTCGGTTGGGGGGTCAGTCGCCAGGGTTGGCGAGAGGATCGGCGGGAGGGTCCGGCGGCACGATCAGGCGCGCGGCCCTCAGGGCGTAGGTCACGAACAGCGGGTCGGCCTGTTTCAGGCCCTGGTCTAGGTAGCCGGCGGTGATGCCCTCGACGCGGGCCAGCTTGCGCCCGGCGGCGACGCGCGGGTCGCGCCCGGAGCCGATCACCCAGGCGACCCGGGCGGGAGCCTCTGGGTCGTGCTCGGGTAGGATGGCCAGCGCCGGCAGCTCGAGGCCGCGCAGCAGCGCCTGGGCGACCTGGCGCGGGGAGGGGCTCAGCAGCAGCTCGGTCGCGTAACGCGAGGCGCCCGGCCGATAGGCGATCCGGACCGGCGGATCGCGCTCGGGCTCGATCTCGGCGAAGGCGGGACCGGGCGGGGAAGGGCGGGGCAGGGTGGAAGCGGCGGGGGTCATTGGGGCCGAGACCCCCGCCGCAGCAGGCGGCGCGTGAGAACACGCGTCGCCCAGCGGGCCAGCCGAGGCCGATTGTTTACACGGCCGGACCGCTGTTTCGGGTTGGTGAGGCGGGCGCGCATCAGGCGGCCCGGGTGGCGTCGAGGACGCGCCGGCGGGCGGCGCTGTCCGGATCGGCGATCGCCTCGGCGTCGCAGGCGGCGCTGTCGAACAGGCTGGCCAGGAGGCCGGCGTAGCGACCGGCGCCCTCGAAACGGATGGCCTTGGCGACGAAGCGGGCCTCGGCCGGGGTCAGCCGGGTGGTGCGGCCGTTGAACCGGGCGCCGACGAACGGGCCGTGCTCGTCGGCCAGGCCGGTGAGGGTGAACCTGCGGGCGTCGCTGGTTTCCAGCAGCAGCAGGACGTCGGCGATCCGGTCGGCCGACGCTTGCTGCGCCAGCTGCTCACCGGTCGGGGCGAATGTTTCGGCTTCCATCGGGAAGGCTCCCCTCCCCGCGCCGGTCCCGAGACGTTTGTCAGGCCAGCCTCAGCGCTCGTCTGGCGTCTCCCGGGCGGCCGATCCGCCCAGCGGCCGGCGCGGGGTGAGCGCAGGGAGCAACTATTTTGTTGCTGTTGTCAACTGTGACAGCAACACATGTGTTCGCATCGTTTGGGTTCAGGTTGCTTGCGGCTCGCGCGAAAGACGACAAACTCGTTGTCGTTTCAGGAGGATCGGGCGTGGCGACCGAGGCGGGGAAGGGCGGCGGATTGGGCTGTGTCGGGGTCGGCGGATTGTTCGCCCTGGCGATCCTTGCAGCCCTGGCGATCGCAAGGGCAAAGGACGGTGATTCCCTCGTCGCCGGCGGCGCGTCGGCCGCCGCCTATGTTCCGTTCTGTGCGTCGGCAGTTGCCCAGGCGCGACAGCTTGCCCCGGCCGCCGGCATTGCGGCGGCCTCGATGGCTGAGCCTTCCGTCAGCTCGGAGGGCGGCCGCGCGATCATCGACTGCGCGGCCGAGACGCGGCGAGGCGGCGCTGCCCAGGTTGTGGCGAGGCTTTCCTGCAGCGAGGCCGGCAATCCGGACTGCGTCAGGGTGACGGCCATAGCCGGCCCCTTCGGCTTGATCCTGCTCGATGCGGACTGACGCCCTGGGCGGCCCGCCCTAGGACAGCTGGCGGATGGTGTGGAGCACCAGGCCGCGGATCTCGATCTCGACTTCCTCGCCGTCGGCCGTGCCGTGCAGCAGCTCCAGAGGCTCGCGCCAGCGCGGATTGGACGAGCGGGGCCACAGCAGGATGCCCTGGGCGGTCACCTCGGCCTGCTTGATGGTCAGTTCCCGCTCGCTGCGGCCGTGGCGGAAGCGCACGACCTCGACGACGTCGCCCGTCTTCACCGGGCGACCGATCCCGGCGAGCTCGACGCAGTGGACGAAGTCGCCGTTGAATATCCGCAGCTGGTCGACGCTGTCGCCGGCGACTTCGGTCAGCCATTGGTCGGCGTGCAGGTAGCGGGGGTCCTTGGCGGCGGGGTAGCGCCTCGGCCAGTCCTGGATGAAGTCGTCCGCCTCGAGCCAGGCTCCGGCCTGGGCGCGGTCCCGGATCGGCAGCAGCTGCTGGCTGGGCATCGCCGGGACAGGGGTGCGGTCGAAGGCGGAGCGGGTCGCCGGGGTTTCGGGCGCCGGCATGCCGAGGCGGCTGCGCTCGCGGTCCAGCTCGTCAGGCTCGACGCCCATGGCGTCCGTCAGACGCTTGCGGATCTGGCGCCGCAGGATGCCCTGTCGGCGGCCGCGCTCGTACAGGCCGAGGTTCTGGACCGTCCAGTCCAAGGCGTCGGCCAGCTGCGGCTGGGTCATGTTGAGGCGCTTGCGCAGGGAGGCCACAGCCTGCCCCCACGCCAGTTGCTCCGCCTCGTCCTCTGGCGTTTGGACCATGCCCCAACTGTGGAGGCGCGGCCTTTCGGGGGCGAGCGTCTGCAACATTGCGGCGCACAAAAACAAAAAGAGTTGTCAACAGCAACAAAATAGTTGCTGTCTCCGGGGTCATGCAGACCGATTCGCACCTGGCCGGGGCATCGAACGACCCGCCGGCTCTGACCCGTCACCCCTTCGAGCTCTGGCTCTTCGAACGGCGCATCAGCCAGCGAAAGGCGGCTGAGCGGCTGGGGATCAGCAACACCTGGCTGGGGCGGTTCCTGCTGCCGCCGGAGGACGTCCGCTATGTGCGGCCGAGCCCTGAGCTGCGGCAGGCGATCCGCGAGATGACGGACGGTGAGATCGGCGAGGACCGGTTTCCAGCCCCGGCGGGGCAGGCGGCCGAGCCGGAGGGCGGCCAATGACCTACCGCCCGCCTTCCTCCACGCCCGTGCGGCGCAGCAGCGAGCCGACCGACACGCCGTTCAGCGTGCAGCGGGCGACGATGCGGTCGTATGAGCGGCGGCCGGCGCGGCAGGCGAGGGTGCGGCCGAGGGTCAGCCGGCTGAGCGCCGCCTTGGCCGCCGGGCCCCGGGGCTCGGCCAGCTCGGGGGCGTTGAAGTCCGCCAGCCGCACCTCGACCCAGCTGCGCGGGTCGGCGCTGGCCCCGACGCAGAGGCTGTCTCCGTCTCCGACGTACCGCACCTGTCCGCCGAAGGTCTGGCCGGGCTTCAGCCAGGCGGGCGTCGGCCCGCGATCGGGCACGGCCTTGCAGGGGTCGGCCAGGGCCGGGGTGGCGGTTGCCATGGCGGCGAGGCTCAGGCCGGCGGCGAGCAGCAGCATCAACGGGCGCATGGGCGTCCAATACCACGGGAGGGGCCGATGAGCCGCTTTCGCAAGGCGCCGCCGGTCGCGACGGCGACGGACCTGGCCAAATGGGACCGCTTCCTCATGGCGGTGATCGCCGCCACCGAGTGTCCGGGGGAGACCAAGGCGCTGATGAAGGCGCGCAAGGCGGTCAGCCGGGGCTGCGCCTTTCCGGCCGGCCACCACCGCACCGACTCCCCGATCTATCGCGCCTGGAAGGACGCGGAGGCCTGGCTGGGCGGGACGATCGACCGCCGGCGCGGGATGGCGGCGGCGGCCCGGGCGCGGGCCGAGGCCTGCCTCGAGATCCTGAGCGCCGCGGCGGGCCCGGGCCCGCGCGCGCGCATCGATGTGGAGGGCTGAGGATGGCCCGGCACGATCCCCAAGACGACGACGCCCTGCTGGCCATGCAGACGGCCCGCATGAGCCTGGACAGCATCGCCGCGACCATGGGCTGGAGCCGGCGGCGCGTCGAGGCGCGGCTGGCGCAGCTGGCGGAACCGAAGGTCCGGCCGCTGGACCTTGGCGACCTGGTCGGCATGGTCGATCAGATCCGCCGCGCCCCGGACGAGGCCGGGCGGCGGCAGCAAGTCTATGCCTTGCGGGCTGGTCTGGCGCTCGACGGCATCTCGGTGGCGATCGCCGGGATCCCGCGCGAGGCCGCGCGCCAGCGGGCGGCGTCCCGGGCGGCGTTGGGCCTGCTGCTGGCCGACTTCGGTCGCGACCTCTTTCGGGGTTTGCGGGCCGAGGCGGCCTTCGCCGGGATCGGCCGGCTGGTCGAGGGCCTGCCCCGGCTGGCCTGGCGGCTGGTTCGCCGGGCGCTTGAGGCCATCCTGGTCGAGATCCCCCGCGCGGCGGTTCGCGACGCCGAGGACCGCCGGCTGAGAGAAGCCGCCCGCGAGGCGATCGCCGACCCGGCGCGGGTGAGCGCGGCGGTCGAAACGATGCGGGCCAATCTGGCGGAGCCGCCGAGGCCGCTGGCGGCGCACCGCCGGACCTGGACGGCGGATGAGGACGCCCTGCTGACCCGCGTCTGGCGATCGGAGGTCGTCAACGCGGCCGAAACGGCGGCCCGGCTGCTGGGTCGCAAGATCCCAGCCTGCCGCGCCCGCGCCAAGGAGCTGAGCCTGCGCCGGCCCGACATCCGGCAGCGGATCGGCGGCGAGGGAGCGGCCCGGGTGCGAACCTGCCGAACGCCGCCGCTGGTCGAGCCGGCCGAGCGCCGTGGCGTGGTGTTCGTTCGCCCGCTGACGCCGCGCCGGCGGAGGTACTGCCGCTGGTTCCATGAGGCAGCCTGGGAAGTCGACGAGATCGCCGCCCTGTTCGACGTGGCGGGGCGCGACCTGGCCGAAGCCCTGGGGGTGGCAGGATGACCCACTTCACGTATGCGACCGATGTTCGCCTAGTCACAAGGCTAGGTGAATGCGCCAGATCGGTAAAACTCGAATCCGTCGATCTCGCCATACAACACTCGCTCGACAAACCATCTATGGGGCAGCCCGTAGGGTCTGGTGGCAGTTACGGCGAGGACGGTGCCGCTGAGATTTCGCCAACACTCGTGCGCCCTGGGATTCCCCCGTTGGGCGGCCCGCTCATTGAAAAATTTCATGTCTCGCAACATGGCCAAACCGAGATCGATGCCGACGAGAACCTCGAGGTAGCCCTCTGCTTCGCGGGCGACGAAAAGCGTTTGGTTTACGGGAGTGGCGACTGCCCAATCCCTCGGGTCATGCGCTCTAAAGCTTCTCGTGGTGACCACGGTGGAGTTGGCTATCGTAACTACTTCAAGAGCATGACCATCGGCGAGACTGTCGCGAATGAGCGAGATGGCCATCTTTGTGTGTTCGGGCAGAGGCGTAGGTGTGCTTGCAGGCGGCGGGGCTTCGTCGTCTTTAAGTCCTCGCAGGTATCGGAGGGCCCCCTCGAGGAGCACATAGCCTCCGCCCAGCAGCGTGACGAGGTCGATCAGTGCCTGGGTGACGCGGTGCTCTGTGAACGCGGCAAGCGACTCGCCGCTTGCGGACAATGCGACTGGAATGGCGTCCAGCAAGCATTCAACAGAGCCCAGTCTGACCTCGCGCACGCTAAGTCTGATGTGTACGAGTACGGGCGAAAGGCTGTCAGAAGAGCCGAAGCCAGGCACCTTCGGCTCGGTGCGCCAAACTGTGTTCAAAAGGAACTCCAGGGCGCGCACCACGTCTGCAAGGCTCCGAAAGGTGGGCGGAAGCAACGGACCCGCGCCCGTCGAGTTTTCTGCCCACATCCGGACGAGCAGCTGCTGACCTGTTGGCTGGAGCACGCCGCACCCTCCCCGAGTAGTCCCAGATCGACAATCTGCCGCAGAGTACCCGTTGGTCAATCTCGATGGGGGCTGGGAACTTGACTGCGAGCGCGGCTCGCATTGCGCCAGCTCGCGGCGCCGTTGCGCTGCAGAACGCCCATCGGGTGTCGGCGGCGGACGATCCGGACTTCTATCCGACGCCGCCCTGGGGCGCGCGGGCCGGGGCCGAGCTGGTGCTAGCGCTGGATCCGAAGGCGCAGACGGCCTGGGAGCCA
>VFQU01000672.1_pt1 | contig 26558 bp, 22 predicted proteins | sample 3512311 | NCBI WGS metagenome assembly VFQU01 (sample SAMN10412377, study PRJNA504923) | tailings metagenome | isolation source: Relicate 3 Philex TSF3 active mining site | place: Philippines: Tuba, Benguet | collected 2017-08-29
ATCGCCGTTCCTTCCGTCCTCGTTGTCAGTCGACCAGCAACAGGTCAGGCGGCCGTACCGGCAGCCCGCGATCGAATATGTGCTTCTTCGCCAGATAGAAGCTCTGGTCGTAATATTGAAATATGTTGGCCGCAGCGACCGCATCTGCGCGGGTCATCGCCAGCACGTCGCCCATATGCGACCACTCGCCCGCCCCGCCGAGCGCGATCACCGGCACGCGTACCGCAGTCGCGATCGAATCGATCAGATCGAGATCGTAGCCGCCGCCAGCCCCGTCGCGATCGGCGGCTTGCAGCAGAATTTCCCCCGCCCCCGCCGATTCGACGATGCGCGCCCATTCGACGGGCGTATGCGCCGTCGCGATGCGCGCGCGATCGCCCATGACGCGCGGGACGCCGTCGATGAAGCGCACGTCCATGCAGACCACAACGCATTGCGCGCCGAATTCCTTGGCCGCCGCCGTCACGAAGCCGGGATCGGCCAGCACTTGCGTATTGATCGACACCTTATCGGCACCGCGCTTTAATCGATCCTCGATATCGCGCAAGGTACGTATGCCACCGCCGAACGTGACCGGCATGCGCGTGACGCGCGCGACGTCCGACACGATGTCGAGAAAACCGGAACGGCTTTCGTAGGCGAGGTCGGCGCGCTGTGTCTCAATTTCGCCGGTGCCCGAAATATCGAGATAGATGATCTCGTCCGCCGCCCATTCCGACAAGCGTTTGACCGCCATGAAGGGATTGCCGAGATTCTTGTGACGCGAAAACGCCTTGCTTTGAATGAGTTGGCCGTTCTTCAGCAGCAAGACAGGAATAACGCGTTTCTTCTTCATCGCCGCGCCACCGTCACATCGCCAGAAAGTTTTCCAGCAGCACCCGGCCCGCCTTCTGACTTTTCTCCGGATGGAACTGGACGCCCATCACGTTGTCGCTTGCCAGCACGCAGGCAAAGTCCTCGCCATATCCACAGCGCGCGACGACCGAGGCGTCGTCGGCGCCCGACCAGCAATAAGAATGCAGGAAATAGAAGTCCGGCATTGTGGGGAAGCGGCGAAGCAACGGATGCGGGCCCGCTGCTTCGATCGAGTTCCAGCCGACATGCGGCAGCGGCAGATCGCCAGAATCAATCCGCCGCACCTCGCCTTTCAGCCAGCCAAGACCTTCCGCCGTGCCGAATTCGTGGCCTCTTTCGGCCAGCACCTGCAAACCGACGCAGATTCCCAGAAACGGCTTGCCCGCGCGGCGCACGTCGCGGTCGAGCCGGTCGAGATCGAAGCGCTCCTTGATACGGGTCATTGCGGCAGCGAAAGCGCCCACGCCCGGCAGCACGACATGCGTGGCGTCGGCGATATCGGCGGACGCGTTGGAGATCTTCACGCGGGCCGCCAGCGGTTCCAGCGCGTTGAACACCGAGCCGACATTGCCGGCCCCGTAATCGAGGATACAGACGCGGGCTTGGGTCACTTTTCCTTATTGACGGCCATCATGGCCGCAGATCCTGAAGTTCGACGAAACGGGAATAGAGACCGCCTTCGGCGATCAGATTTGCGTGCGTGCCGCGCTCCACCAGCTCGCCGCGCTCCAGAACAACGATCTCGTCCGCTTCGCGTACCGTCGCAAGACGATGCGCAATCAGAAGGACAGTACGATCGCGCGACAGACGATGCACCGCATCCTGAATCGCGCGCTCGGATTCCGCATCCTGCGCGGAAGTAGCCTCGTCGAGTACCAGTACTGCGGGATCGGCCAGAACGGCGCGCGCGATAGCCACACGCTGCGCCTGGCCGCCCGACAGGCGCACGCCGCGCTCGCCGACCCAGGTATCGAGACCGTCCGGCAGGGATGCGATTACCGTATCGAGATTGGCGCGCCGAACCGCGTCGGCGATCTCCGCGTCGGTCGCATCCGGCCGGCCGAAACGGATATTCTCGCGGATCGTGTCAGCGAAAAGATATGTGTCCTGTGACACGAGCACCACATGCCGGCGCAAAGTTGCGCCGCCAATATTGGCAATATCCACGCCGCCGATCAGAATTCGGCCACCCGTCGGACGACGCAAACCTAGCAACAGATCGACAAGTGTCGACTTTCCCGCCCCCGATGGTCCGACGATTGCTGTTACCTTGCGCGGCGCGATCGCGAAATCGACCGATTTGAGGACCTCAGGCGCATCTGGCGCGTAGCGGAAAGAAACACCGTCGAAGCGGACCGACCCGTTCAAGCGCGGATCCGGCATCCCTTCGACCCGATCGGGCTTGGGCGTTTCAGCGACGAATTCGGCAATCAAGTCGGCACCCGGCGCGCGCGCTGCGAACTCGCTGCGCATTGTGTTGAGCTGTGAGGCTGGCGCAGCCAGGCGCATCATCACGTAGAGGTACAGCAGGATCGTCTCGACCCACACCGCGCCCTGATCCGCGAACAAGGTGGTACCCAGCATAAAGATCGCCACCGCGCTGGCAATGGTCAGGAGCTGGGTGACGGGCGAAACGAGCTGCGCAAGATATTGCGAGCGGCGATAGGTTTTCCAGTAGCGGTCCGTGACTTCTATCTGCTTGGTGCGCATCAACGCTTCACGGTTGAACAGGCGGACGGTACGGATCGCGGAGAACAGCTCGAAAGTTCGGTGGTTGAGGGCCGCCGCATCATCGCCGAGATGCGCAAAGATCTTCTGCTGGCGCGACACGATACTTGATATTGCGAACGCGACCACGACCACAGAGCCGAGCGCGACTAGCGTCAAGATATGCGACAGATATGCGAGAACGGCGGCGGACACTGCAATGCCAAGTATAGGCACGACCATCCGAAGCACGACCATCGTCGCGTCTGCCGCCTGTTGCGAGAAGGAGTTGAGGATCATGTAGTAATGCGCGATCGGTGCCGATTGAAGTGTATCGAGCGGCATCGCGATGATCCGATCATATACCTCCAACCGTAACATGTTAGCGAGCTTGGCGTGCATACGCGTGACGATCACCGCGTTCAAATACACGGTCGCCTCGCGGACGGCCTGGATCGCAAGCATTCCAATCAAGAGCCAGCGGATCCGCGCTTCGATCGACAAAGTCGATAGCCATTCGACAAGCCAGAAACCTTCTATGCCCGGAGCGTACGAAAAGGTCTGTCGCCCGACGATCGTTTGAAGCAGCGGGAAAAGCAGGCCAATCGATAGGAGATCCGCCGCCGCCGCTAAGATGCCGCATAGAACGACAACCAGCATCCGCCCGGTGAACGGCCGCAGGATCGGCCACAGGCGTCGCACTATGGTCTGAAACCGGGGTTTCCGGTTCTTCACCATATCCTGCCAATTGGCGATGATGCCGCTCAAGCCGCAGATCCTTCCGCCAAAACCGCCGCGATCTTTTCAGCTGCGCGGCCGTCGCCGAATGCGCGTTTGGGCGCTGTCGCGGGTCTGGGCCGGCGCGCCGCCGCGATGATCGCGTCGGGCTCATTCGCCAGCACGTTCCAGCCGCCGTCGAGCGTTTCGATCCATTCGGTTTCGGGGCGGATGGTTACGCAAGGCACGCCCAGGAAATAGGCTTCCTTCTGTACCCCACCCGAATCGGTCAAGATCAATCGCGCATTGGTTTCAAGGGCGACCATATCGAGAAATCCGACCGGATCGATCAGACGCAAATTGGCAGGTAACGCGATCGTGCCCAATCGGGCGCGGGTACGTGGATGGACGGGAAATACGATATTCATGTCGATTTGGCCCAGTGCCGCGACCACAGCCGCCAATCGGGCGAACTCGTCGACGTTATAGGGCCGATGCAACGTCGCGAGAGCGTAGTTAACCTTCGTCACGCCGATTTTTGCCAGCGTATCGCGATCGGAAACCTTATCGCGCGCCCACAGGATTGCGTCGAACATCGTATCGCCGACCAAATGCACCCCGTCCGAAATACCTTCGCGGCGGAGCAGATCGACCGAAGTCGGCGTCGGACAAAAGAAAAGATCGGCCGCGTGATCAGCGAGCTTGCGATGGAATTCCTCGGGCATCGTGCGATTAAAAGAACGCAATCCCGCCTCGACATGCGCAAGTTTAACCCCTGCGATTCCGGCCGCGAGCGCGCCCGCGAGCGTTGACGTCGTATCGCCATAGACGACGACCACGTCGGGTTCTTCGCGTTCGATCGCGTCGGATAAGCCTTCGATCATCCGCGCAAGCTGCACGGCACGCGATGCTGACCCGACGCCAAGATGGATCGACGGGACGGGGATATCGAGTTCTTCGAAAAACACATCCGACATGCCGCGGTCATAGTGCTGGCCGGTATGGACCAAGATCTCGCCAAGTCCCGCCTTCGCCAAAGCGCGCGACAACGGCGCCGCCTTGATAAATTGCGGTCGGGCACCGACGACTGTGAGGATTCTTGGTTTGGGCATTCCGGTTCGGCGGGCGATCGTGATGGAGTGATTAGGAAGCCACTATCGGCCGCAATGCACCGAGGAACTTGTCGATCAGCGCGCCGTAAGTCAGTTGCGTGCGCGCAACCTCCGCAGCTGCCGCGACGATACGGCTACATTCGCCGACGTCGTTCAGCCGATCGAGGCACTCCTCGACATTCGAATAGTCGTGAGCCAAGGCGATGTAGTGCTTGTTCGCTTGGAAGTAGCCGGCATAGTGACCCGCCAACAGAATCTGAACGCATCCCGCTGCGGCGGCTTCGGTAATCCGACCGGAGAGGGCACGGCCGGCGCCGTCACCAGGGTTTTCTGAAAAGAAACGCTTCTGGATCTGATCGAAGGTCAATTCAGGTTCATTTTCGAGTGCGCTATTGACCTTCAATCGGATCGTATCATCAAGATCGAGATAATCGCCGCCCGCTTCCGTCCCAATCTGCGCGACACAGTTCGCAAGAAATGCCGCCCATTGAGTTTCGTCGAGCCGATCAGCCGGATCGAGCGAGATATCACATGTTAGCCCTCTAGCGCGGGCCGCCGAGCCAATGCGGCTTGCGATCTCGTAGCGCTCCCGATGACCAAGATAGAGCGCCGAATCATAAGCGCGATAGCCGATGTCTATTGATCGGTCTTTGCGGTCGCGTGAGTTCGCAAATAGCTCGGGGTCGTAGCCAGCGCTCGGCAGTGCGAATACAGCACATCCGAGACGCCGGCGATAATCTGCAATCGCGCGCGGATGGTGAAGCATCGTCACCAAAAGCGCGGCGCCGATCCGCCGCGCGAGGGCAAGCTTTTCAGGGAGATTCTTATACTCGTTCCCCATGAAAAGCGCTTTCGGGAGCTTGCTGCTGGAGATTTCGTCGAGCCAACGTCCAGTAAGATAGCAGGCGTTTGAATAGACCGAATGAAGCAAAACGATGGCGTCGAACCGCCCCCATCTCAACGCCCACGTCGCCTTGATACTGGCCTGAATTCCGGTATCAGCAAGATTGAGAAAAGTCGCCGACACGCCCGGATTCGCCCGAAACGCGCGCGGCCAGCCGCGCTGATAAGACAAGGTGCTGTTTGCCGTTTCGCTGGCGTAGACGACAAGCAGCCGTAGCGGACCTCTCGTTCGTATCATTTTTTCGTCGAAACTCGAGGCGCTTGAACTTTGTCGGCGTGTTTCGCCATCGCCGCTTCGATCATGCCTGCGCTCGCACGCGTCCAAGCGATCGTGCGCGCAAGCCCGTCTTCGATCTTCGTACGCGCGATAAAGCCCAATTTTTCACGCGCCTTGTCGGTGGCACCCACCCGGCGAATCGAACGGTCCCAATCACGGGCGGGTTTGATATCCGGCGGCGTCGGGTTGCCGGTCAACCGATTGATCAATTCGGCAAGCTCCGCGATCGTCGTTTCCGCGCCGGAGGCAAGATTGTAGACCCCGCCAGCATCGCCGAAGGCCGCGCAGCGCATCAGACCTTCAACGATGTCCTCGACGAAGATGAAATCACGCGTCGCCTGGCCCGCGTTCTCCAGCGGCAACGCTTCGTGCGCGAGCGAGCGCCATACAAAGGTCGGCGTCACGTTGCGCCAAACCGTTTCCGGGGTCCCGCGCCAACGGCCGGCACCCAGGATTTCACCCGGTCCATACACGTTCTGAAAGCGCGCCTTCACGAACGGCATCTTGTAGCGGCCGAAGTAATAGTTGCCGTAGAACTCGCCGATCAGCTTCGACACCTGATATGGACTGTCGTGATAGAGCCCGACGGGTGCGTCCTCCGTCGTCGGCTTCGCGAGGTCGGCGGTTTTTTCCGCGACCGTACAACCGGCCGACGCGTATACGACTTTCTTCAGTCGGACGAAGCGCGCGATACGATCGAACAGCTTCAGCGTAGTCAATGTATTATTGGCGTGATCGGCCAGCGGGTCGGCGATGCTCGACTGATTGCCGTGGTAGGTCGCGAGGTGGAAGACGTAATCGAGGTCGTCGTTCAATCCTGCGAGTACCGAATCGTCGGTTATCGACGCTTCGATGAACTCCACGCGCGGATCGTCGGGCAGGTTCTTTCGTTCGGCCGATAGCAGGTTATCGACCACGCGCACCCGCGCGGGATTCGCCGTCAGCAATGCGCGCACGAGATTGGATCCGACGAACCCCGCGCCGCCGACGACCAGGATCTCAGCATTTGCGAAAACGGGAAGCGGCGACGACTTGTCGGCGGCGGTGCTCACGACTTGTGCTGCTCTAAATGCGTGAAGGTCTGTTCGATGCCGTACTGCTTGTAATAATCGACCGCCTTCGCCACACCGTCCTTTAGTTTGGTCTTGGTCGACCATCCGAAATCTTTCGCGGTCCGATCGGGCGAAAGAAGGATCGACGGCGCATCGTCGGGATTGCGCGGCCGTTCCTCGACCGGGCGCTCCAGATTGATGCGCATCGCGGCGATGGTCGCGTCGAACAGTTCCTTGATCGAATAGTCGCTACCCGACGACAGGTGATACGTGCCCGACCCTTTGCCGTCGACCGCCTTCTCGGCGCAATCGATCATATCGTCGACGAACACAAAATCGCGGCGCGTATCGACGACGAAGCACGGCTTACCTTCCGACAGGCGCTTGAAAAAGGTCGGCAAGGGGCCCGAGATGTTGCGGGGACCGTAAGCGTTCGCGAGACGGAACGACACCCAATCCAAGCCGGAGAGCTGCACGTACTGCTCGCCCGCCGTCTTGCTGATCGAATAGCTGGAGTTGCCGGGCAGGATGGGATGATCCAACGTGATCGGCTGTTCCAAGGGCTTCACGCCATAGCAAAGCGCCGTCTGAAAATAGACGAACTTTTTAACCTTGGCTGCTTGGGCGGCACGCACGACCAAGGCGGTTCCCAAAGCGTTAACGCGCGCGTCGCTCGCCCAATCGTTGGGATCCTTGTAAGACGCCGCCGCATGAACGACCACGTCCGGCGCGAACGATCCGAAGGCGGATTCGATCGCCGCGGCGTCCGCGATATCGCCTTCCACCACGGTCAAGCCGGGGCGCGCCGTCAGATTGTCGCGGCGTCCGGTCGCGAAATTGTCGATAACGCAGACCTTGTCCCCACGCGCGATCAAACGATCGGTCAGATGCGAGCCGATGAAGCCGGAGCCGCCGGTGATGAGAACTTTCATTTTTGAACCTCTTTTAAAAGCGCTTAGACGGCACGCTTGCGCATGTTCATGAAACGAATCGGATAAGGCTTCAGCGTCATGTGCTTCATGCCGATACCGATTACGGTGGCGGAGACCATCTCGAAGTCGGGAAACGACCGCGCGATCATTTCGTCGTCGACGGAACGAAGATGGACATACTTGTACTTGGCGTATTTCGACTTGTATTCCTCGGTTTCGTACACCGAGAGATCTTGCCGCCACGGCGTTGCGAGCAGCAATTGGCCACCCGGCTTGAGAAGCCGGGTCAACCCTCTCGCGAGCGCCATTTCGTCCTGGACATGCTCAAACACGTCTGTGCAAACGATGCAGTCGGCCAAACCGGCGACAAAAGGAAGATTCTCGGCATCCGCGCGCACCCGGCAAATCGACGGATCGATCAGACGCAGATAGTCCAGCGCGATATCGACGGCGATTTTGCGCTCGGCTTCCAAGCGCGAAACAATGAAGCCATACGCGGCGCCGATATCGACCAGCGTGCCGCCCGGTCGCTTGACCAGTTCGCAGCAATTCAACAGAACGTCTTTGACTTCGTCCGGCATGATGCGCTTGACGATGTCGTCCCGAGCGATCTGATCGTAATTGTCGACGTAGTCGTCGTGGCGCTCGAGAAAATCGAGCACGCCATCGACTTGGGTCAGCGGCGGCCTTTCGAAGTATTCCATCGTCATTCCGCGAGATTCCTGAGTTCGGCAGAGCGGTCGTGGAAGCGCTGCTGCCAGAGTTCGAGACATAGCAGGCCCCAAACCTTGCGGCTGAAGGCCTGCGGCTTTTCGAGCATTGCGTCGACCGCTTTGGGTTCCAGATAGGCGCGTCCGCGCGCCTTGGCAGAGCCGAAGACATCGCGGAACCAGTCACGCAACTCGCCACCCGTCCATTCGGCGAGCGGGACGGGAAAGCCCATTTTGTCGCGGCGCGCGACAATCGATGCGGGCAGCGTATCGGCGTACGCGGTCTTCAACATTTGCTTCATGTTGCCGTTGGCGAACTTGACGTTCGCTGGCACGGTCGCCGCGAACTCCACCAGCGGATGGTCGAGGAACGGCACGCGGCTTTCCAAACCATGCGCCATGCTCATCCGATCTTCGACATGCAGCAGCGCCGGCAGCAAGCACTTGAAGTCGAAATGCGTCATCGAGTCGAAATACGCTTCATGCGCGACGTTCCGGCGATTGTTAAACACGGCCAAGAACCGGTCCTCGGTCGCCTTGCGGTCGAACATATCCCAGCGGATTTCGCCGGCCATATCGGCCGAGCGATCGACCAGTCGCAGATATCGCCGGTCGAGCGATTCAAACAGCCCATCGCGCCAGAAACTTTTGATCAACGGCTTGTATTCGCGCAGGACACCGAGATTGGGAATGATCGATTCGGCCGTCACCACGAAATTGCCACTTCGATACGTGCCCTCGATCGCCGCCTTGATGCACTGTTCGAAATACGCGACGACGTAGCGCGCATAACCGCCGAACATTTCGTCGCCGCCCTGCCCGCCTAGCGCGACTTTCACGTGGCGCGCCGCCATCCGCGATACGACATATTGGGGAAATGAACCGGGACCGGCGACGGGATGGTCGAGATGCCAGACGACATCCTCGATATCGGCCGCAAAATCGGAAGCCGTGATGTCGGCGACGTGCAACGTCTTTCCAGCGGCGTCCGCAACGGTTCTGGCGTGGTTGCTCTCGTCGTAGCCGGCAGGATCGGTGAAACGGCCGTGGAAAGCGTGCACGTTGCGGTGATCGTGGCGGCTGGCCAGGATGGCCATCAAGCTGGAATCAATGCCGCCGGACAGGTAGGCGCCAATCTCCACATCGGCGCGCAAATGGATGCGCACGGAATCGTCGAGCAGCTGGCGCAACCGCTCGCCGAACCAATCGGCGCTGTGATCCCAATCGATGTCGTATCGCACGTCCCAGTAACGTTTGACGTTGATTGCGCCATCCGCAACCGTCAACGTATGGCCCGGCATCAGCGGCTCGACGCCCGCGAACATGGTGCGTGCGTCGAGCATGTATTGAAACGTGAGGTAATCGCCCAATGCTGCCGCGTTGGTCTCGATCGACGGCAGCAGCGGCAAGATCGCCTTGATCTCGGACGCGAACGCGAAACCCGATGGCGTGCGCGCCCAGTAAAACGGTTTGATCCCGAATCGGTCGCGCGCGCAGAAAAGCACCTTGCTGCGCGCGTTCCAGATCGCAAAAGCGAACATGCCGCGCAGGCGATCGACACACGCTTCGCCCCAAATTGCGTAGGCGGCGAGCAGCACTTCGCTGTCCGAATTGGTGCGGAACCGCCAGTGCGGCCTCAACTCATCGCGCAATTCGATGTAATTGTAGATCTCGCCGTTGAAGACGAGAACCGAGCCATCCTCCCCCGTCATTGGCTGGGCGGCGTCGGCCGTCGTATCGATGATCGCCAGTCGGCGATGCGCAAGACCGACACGGCCATCGGGGGAAAACCATTCCGCCGCGCCGTCGGGTCCGCGATGCGCAATCAAACGCGACATCGCGCCCAATTTGCGGGCGATGCCGACGATCGGCGCGCGATCGAGAGAGACGAGTCCGGCGATTCCGCACATGCTAGAACGCGAAGCCCTTTATCGACGCGCAGCGGGAATGGCGCGGCGCAACGCCGCAACGATGCGATCTTGCGTCGCTTCGTCGAGATAGGCGTGCATCGGCAGGCTCAAGACCTCGCCCGCCAAACGATCGGAGACCGGAAGACCATTGCCGGCCACCGGATATTTCGCATAGGCCGTCTGCCGATGCATCGGCTTCACGTAGTAAACCATCGTCGGAATGCCTTCCGCTTTCAACGCGGCGGCGACTTTGTCGCGATCGGCGTTCGGCAAGCGAATGGTGTATTGCGCCCAGACCGAGACGAGGTCCTTCGGCACGCGCGGCACGATGCACAGATCTTCCAGCGCCGCCGAATAACGCGCGGCCACCTTGTTGCGCGCGTCGATTTCGGCCGGGAACACGGCAAGCTTCTCGAGCAGCACCGCGGCCTGCATCGTGTCGAGACGCGCGTTCAAGCCGATACGCACATTGTCGTATTTGTCGCTGCCCTGGCCGTGCACGCGCAGCGAGCGCAGCACGTCCATCAGCTTCGCGTCGTTGGTGAACACCGCCCCGCCATCGCCGTAGCAGCCCAACGGCTTCGCCGGAAAGAACGACGTCGCGGCGAAATCGCCGATGCCGCCGGTCGTGCGGCCCTTATAGGTGCCGCCGAAACCTTGCGCCGTATCGGCAAAAACCCAGAGATCATTGGCCTTGGCGATCTTCTCGATCGCGTCGTAATCGGCCGGAAGCCCGAACAGATCGACCGGGATCACGCCCTTGGGCTTCAAGCCCAAACGGCGCGCCGTGTCGATCCCCGCTTCGAGGCTGGCGGGATCCATGTTGAACGTATCGGGCAAGCAATCGACGAAGATCGGCGTGGCGCCGACCCACGCGACGACTTCGCCGGTCGCGGCGAAAGTGAACGACGGCACGAGGATCGCGTCGCCCGGACCGACTTCCTTGGCCATCAACACGATGCCGAGCGCATCGGTACCGTTCGCGCAGCTCAGCACGTATTTGGAACCGCAGAACGCGCCGAGCTTGGCCTCAAGCTCCGCCACTTCCGGCCCCATGATGTATTTGCCGTGGCGCACGACTTTTAGGATCGCGTCTTCCATCCGCGCACCGATATGGTTGCGCTGGGCTTTGAGATCGATGAAGTCGATGGCAGGCGCGTTGCTCATTTCACGATTTCCAATTTGTCGGTTCCAACTTCGCGATATTTTTCACCGGTGCGCGGGCAAACAAGATCGGGCCCGAGCCGTTCGCCGGTGCGGCTGACCCAGCCGATGCGCTTGGCGGGCACGCCAGCGACGAGCGCGTAATCCGGCACATCCTTGGTGACGACCGCACCGGCGGCAACGGTGGCGTAGGCGCCGACGTTATGCCCGCAGACGATCGTCGCGTTGGCGCCGATCGTCGCGCCGCGCTTGACCAGCGTGGGCGCGAACTCGCTCTTGCGCTCCACTTCCGCGCGCGGAGTCAGCACATTGGTGAACACGCAAGACGGGCCGCAGAACACGCCGTCTTCCAGCGTGACGCCCTTGTAGACGGAGACGTTGTTTTGAAGTTTGCAATTGGCGCCGATCGTTACGTCCGGCCCGGCGACGACGTTCTGGCCGAGGATCGTATTGGCGCCGATCTTGGTGCGCGGCAGGACGTGGCTGAAATGCCAGATCTTCACGCCTTCGGCGAGCTCGACAGGACTGTCGACATAAGCGCTTTCATGCACGAAGGGCGTGGACGCTGTGGGTGCCGCCACCGGCTTCGTGTCAAGACCCACGGGCGTGCCGGTGCGCATCGAACGTGCCGCGGCATCGAGCACGCGCAGTACGCGCAAGCCTTCCTCGCCGTCGGTGATGGGCTTCGCTTGCTGACCCGCGATGCAATCGAGGAAATGCGCGATCTCGGCCTTCAACGGCTCGCTTTGTGCGACATTCACCGGTTCGGCATCGGCACGCGCGGGCTCGGGCTTGCCGTCGACCCAATCGATGCGATGGCGATAGAGAACCAGCTTGCGCTCCCACGGCTGGCCGTCGTCGAACACGGCCATGCCCTTTTCGCCGACGACCGTCAGCTTCTGTTCCTTCGTGGGATGCAGCCACGAGACATAGACATGCGCCTTCATCCCGCTGGGGAACGAAAGATGCGTGGTCGTCACGTCGGCGATCGCGGCATGTAGCACGGGCGCCCCGATCGCCGTCACCGTGTCGGGCGTTTCGCCGGCCAGCGCCAGGATCATCGAGATATCGTGCGGCGCGAAGGACCAGAGAATATCTTCCTCGCGACGCACCTTGCCGAGATTGAGGCGATTCGACGCGACGTATTGCAGACGGCCCAATTCGCCGCATGCGACCAAAGCCGATAGCGCTTCGAACGCCGCGTGATAGCGCAGCAAATGCCCGACCATCAGCGTCCGGCCGACACGCTTGGCATGCGCCACGACTTCGTTCGCGTCGTTGGGCGACAACGCCAGCGGCTTTTCCACCAGCACATGCTTGCCCGCATCCAACGCGGCGCGCGCCAGTGCGGCATGCGTGCCCGCCGGTGTGGCGAGGATTACGCCGTCGATCGATTTGTCGGCGAGGATCGCTTGCCAGCCCGGCGCCTTGGCGCCGGTATCGGCCGCGAAGCGCGCGGCCAGATCGGCATCCGCATCGTGCACGGCGGCAAGTGCTCCCAGCGCATGCGCGGTGCGGACGTGGTTCTTGCCCCAATGGCCGAGGCCGAGAACGGCGATCTTGGGCGAAGGTCGCGAGGTTTTTTCCATGCTACCGCATTCCGGGTGAAGCGGGGTTCCGCCGCACCGGTGGCAAGGCGCTTCGGAGAAGCGCCTTCGTTGTGACGGCCGGTTAGGCCGCCGCGATCGCGCGCGCGGGCAGTTGCGCGCGCACTTCCCGACCGAGAAGGTCGAGCAGAACGATGACGCGCTCGGACTCGCCAAGCGCTTGGAATTTTCCGATCAGATCGGCGAACGGTCCCGCCAACACGCGCACCGCATCGCCCGCGCGCAAGCGCGTCAGCGGATCGGCTTCGTCGTGAAGATGGGCAGCCGTGTCGGCCTGCAAGGCTTCGACGACGCCATCGGGCATCGGCGTGGGGTTTTCGCCATGGCGCAGCAAATCGGTGACGCCGAACGTACCCAGGATGGAGCGCCACGGCGCGGTTACCAGATCCAACGCCACGAACATGTAGCGCGGGAAGAGCGGCCGCTCGACGATGTCCACCTTGCGCGCATGGACACGCCGGCGCTTGTGACGCGGCAGGAAGGTTTCGAAACCTTGGCGGCGCAGATTGTCGAGCGCGCGGCCTTCACCGTTGGCGCGCGTATGGACGACGTACCAGCGCTTCATGCGTCGGCCTCCGCCTTTTGCTGGCGCGCACGGCGCAGATTGAGGCGCAGTAGGCCGGGTGCGAGAACGCGATTGCGATCGATGTTCAGCGCCGGCGCGGCGGCTTGCGCGGCCTCGTAGACCGCCAGCGGATCGCGCAGATCGCAAACGAGCAACGCGTCGATCGGGCCGGGAATGGCATCGAAACCCGCCACCGCCGGCAGGCCGAGATATTGGGGTAACTTATGGGCGGGATCGATCACACACACGACCTCGACGCCCGATTCGCGGGCCGACAACAGCGCGGCCTCGGTCAGCTCCGACACGCCGATCAGCGCCACGCGGGTGGCGCCGCGCTCGGCCAAGCCGTTCATAATGTCGCTGAATTGGCGCCGCGCATCGCGGAACAGGTCGAATGAAACCCGCAAATACTCGACCGTCAGCCGGCCTTTTTCGGCCATGCCCTGTGGCGTAAGGTAATACGCGTAGCGATTAAGCGGCGCATTCGCGATCTTTATCAAGCCCTTACGGACACAGCGCTTGAGGACGGCATTGGCGAGGCCCAGCGCGATGCCCAAATCGCTCGACAAGCCGCGTTGGGTGACGGCCGAATCTTGCTCGACGGCCGACAGCACGCCCAAAACCAGAGCGGCATCGTCGCGGGTCGGTTTCGTCGTCGGGATATCCGTCATCGGTCCCTGCAGGCACGCCGAACGGCAAAATCATTTGCCTTCGAGGATGCTCGTCTATAGCTTGTTCACGCGGTGAACGTCAAGCGTGTTCAAATCCTGAACATTTAGACGAATCACCGTACTAGCGGGCGTCCGGAGGTTGGTTCATGTGCGGAATTACGGGGCTTGTCGATCGCCGGGCACAGCTTGGCGAAGCGGCGCTGACCCAGGCCGTGCGCACGATGAACGACACGCTGCTGCATCGCGGCCCCGATGGCGGCGAGGTATGGGTGTCGCCCGAATCCGGCGTGGGGTTTGGTCATCGCCGCTTGGCGATCGTCGATCTCTCGCCGACCGGCATACAGCCGATGGCGTCGGGCGATGGGCGTTTCGTCGTGACCTATAACGGCGAGATCTTCAACTATCTCGAATTGCGCGCCGAACTGCTGGCGATGGGCGTGAAGTTCCGCGGTGAATCGGACACCGAAGTCCTGCTCGAAGGCTTCGTGCGTTGGGGCATCGCCGACACGATCGCCAAAACCGTCGGCATGTTCGCGATTGCATTGTGGGACAAGCGCGAAAAGTCGCTCTGGCTAATCCGCGACCGGCTGGGCGTGAAGCCGCTTTACTTTGCACATGAAGGTCAGCGACTCATCTTCGGTTCGGAGCTGAAAGCCTTGCGCGCCGTTGCCGATTGGCGGCCGGGCCTCGATCGCGACGCGCTGACCGGTTTCATGCGCCATGGCTACGTGGCCGGGCCGCGCACGATCTACAAAGAAGCGCGCAAGCTGATGCCCGGCCAAATGCTGGAATGGCGCGACGGTCAGGCACCGAAACTGAGCACCTATTGGGACGCGCGCGCCAAGGCGATCGAAGGTCGTGCGCAATGGGGCAAGCAAATCGATCCGCGCGAAGCGGTCGATCGGCTCGACGCGTTGCTGCGCGAAGCCATCCGCCAGCGGATGATCGCCGACGTACCGCTGGGTGCGTTCCTGTCGGGCGGCATCGACAGCTCGACCGTCGTGGCGCTGATGCAGCAGCAGAGTTCGCGGCCGGTGCGCAGCTTCTCGATCGGTTTCGCCGAAGACGGCTACGACGAGGCAGGCCATGCCCGCGCGGTCGCCAAGCATCTGGGCACCGATCATACCGAGCTTTATGTCGAACCGTCGCACGCGCTGGGCGTCGTGCCGAAACTTGCCGAGTGGTACGACGAGCCCTTCGCCGATTCCTCGCAGATCCCGACCTATCTCGTGTCGGAGATGACGCGCAAACACGTCACGGTCGCGCTGTCGGGCGATGGCGGCGACGAGAATTTCGCGGGCTATAGCCGCTACACTTATGCCGGCACGGTTTGGGACAAGGTCGCACGCTTGCCCGCACCCATCCGCGCGTTGGGCGCCGCAATCCTCGAGAAAGCCGGTGCACCGCTATTGACGGCCGGATCGTTCCTCCTGCCGGGCGGCGTGCAAGCCGTGCGCCCGGCGGAGAAGGCCGCGAAGCTCGCACAGGTGCTGCGCCTCGATTCGATAGACGCTGTCTATCGCCGTTTGATCAGCCAATGGCCCGAACCCGAAGCGATCGCGCCCGGCGGCACGGAACCTGATGGGCCGTTGTGGGACGAGACGTTGGCGCACGACATGCCCGATCCGGTGGCGCGCATGCAATTGCTCGACACGTTGACTTATCTGCCAGACGACATCCTCACCAAGGTCGATCGCGCGACGATGGCCGTAGCGTTGGAAGGCCGCGAGCCGCTGCTCGACCATCGCGTGGTCGAATTCGCCTGGGCGCTGCCGATGGCGCTGAAGCTCAGAGACGGCGAAGGCAAATGGATCTTGCGCGAAGTGCTGGCGCGCTACGTGCCGCGATCGTTGACCGACCGGCCGAAAATGGGCTTCGGCGTGCCGATCGATTCCTGGCTGCGCGGCCCCTTGCGCGACTGGGCCGAAGACCTACTCGACGAGAAGGCGATGAAGGCCGATGGCTTGCTCGACCCTGCCCCCATCCGCGAGGCGTGGAACATGCACATCTCGGGCACGGCGAATATGCACTACCCGATCTGGACCGTGCTAATGTTCCGCGCGTGGCAGAGAAGGTGGGGATCGGGCAGTTAATGTCAATGAACGCTACTATTCCACCGGCGCAGTATCAGATGCCTTCGTTCGGCGCACCGGGCGGCGTTACGTATTTCGCCAATGTGCTGCTCGAACTCGGCTTCCACGTCTACAATGCGCCCTACGGCCCGTGGTTCGACCGGCCGAACGGCAAGATCTTCGAAATCTCGCGGCAGATCGAACGTACGGCGGCTATTCCCTATTTCCTGACCGACCCGCTCCTGTCACCCATACGCGCGGTTGACATCGCCTGGTCGCATCAATGGGCGACGCCCAGCTATGCCGGAACGCGCGCGATCGTCGGGATCCGCGACCCTCGCCAGGCCTTGTTTTCGCAATGGCGGCGCACAAACAAGTCTGGCCGCTTCGCCGGCGATTACCGGAAATTCCTGGAAACGCCTTATTACTATCTCGGCTTCTCGCCGGTCGACGAATGGGTGCTGTGGCACGCGCTATGGCTGAACCGCCCCGGCGGCGGCGATTTCGTGCTGCGTTTCGAACAAGCCAAGTCCGATCCCGTCGCGGCCTTCCGGCCGCTTCTCGAATGGATGGGCCAGACGGCGGACGATGACGCGATCCGCAATGCCGCGGCGCGTTCGTCGGTCGAACGCGCGCGCGAAGCCGATCCCGCTGGCGGCATCGTGGTGAAGGGTGCGCTGCGCGATTTCGATGCGCATAGCGACGGCGCGATCGAAGCGATCTTCAACCGGAGCGCCACGCCGATCTTTGAAACCCTCGAACTGCCCGCCGACATGCGCGATCTGCCCCGCGCCGTGGAAAGCCTGGCTGCCCGATTCGACGGGATGCGCGCAACCGATCTGATCGCGCTCGCGCGTGCCGGGCTTTTCACCGATCTGCGCGCCGCCCTCGCCGCGACGGCGAAGAAAGGCCCGTTTGAGCTGCAATTGCAGGCGGCGATCAAAACGCTGGATCGCTTGTTCGCAACTCCGGTCTTTCCGCATCTCAACCATCAAGATCCCGCACTTTCGTCGAGTGCGGCCGCAGTCATCGGCACGCTCGCGCGCAGCGCCACGCCCGATCTCAATCTGAAAATCGCGAACGACGTGCAGGCACGCCCGCTGTCACGACGACTGCTGACCGCCGCCCGGCGTCTGCTGCCGGTTTGAGGTCGAATGCGATGGTCAACCCGCAAGGTCGTGTCATCTGGATCACGGGGCTTTCTGGTGCGGGCAAATCGACCCTCGCGCGGGCGCTGGCGCCGAAGCTGCGCGCGACGGGTATCCCGGTTGTGATCCTGGATGGCGACGAACTACGCGAAGCGATGGGGGCCGCATCGTCTGGGAACCACGGCCGCGCCGAACGTTTGGCGCTCGCTCGGCGCTATACGGCCTTGTGCAAGCTGCTCGCCGACCAGGGCCTCACCGTGGTGATCGCGACGATTTCAATGTTCGCCGAGATCCACGCCGCCAACCGCGCCGCGTTGCCCGGTTATTTCGAGATCTTCCTCAAGGTTCCTCTGAACGAGTTGAAACGGCGCGATTCCAAGGGCATATACGGTCGCTTCGAAAGGGGAGAATTGCGCAACGTCGCCGGACTCGATCTCGAAATCGACGAGCCGGCCGATGCGCATTTGGTGGCAGCGTTCCGGCCGGATATTTCGGCGGACGAACTGGCGGACGAAGTGATGCAGCGACTGGGCGAAGGAGCCTCATCTTGAGCGGAACGAATCTGAAAGCCGGCGAATTCACAGGGCTCGCCAAAGATTATTCGCAGAACCGGCCCGACTACGCCGTTTCGGTCGCACGGGCACTGTTCGGTCTGCTCGGCCGTCCGGCAAGCGAGCTCGATTTCGTCGACGTAGGTGCGGGCACCGGCATCTGGACGCGCATCGCGCAGGGCTTCGGCGTGCGCTCCGCGACCGCCGTCGAGCCCAACGACGACATGCGCGGGCATGGCGAACGCGACAGCGCCGGCCTCGGTATTCGCTGGCTGGCCGGTTCGGGCGAAGCCACGGGCCTCCCGGACGCGAGCGGCGATTTCCTGACCATGGCATCGTCGTTCCATTGGGCTGATTTCGACAAGGCGACACGCGAGTTCCATCGCGTGCTACGGCCGGGCGGGCGATTCGCGGCGTTGTGGAATCCGCGCCTGATCGAGGTCAACCCTCTGCTGGTACGGATCGAAGCGAAACTCGACAGCCTGAAGCCCGAGATCAAGCGCGTGTCGTCCGGGCGTTCGGGTATCACAGCCACGCTGACCGAACAGCTTTGGGCAAGCCCGTATTTCGAGGACGTCGTCTATCTCGAGGGCCGCCATATCATCCCGATGTCGCGCGAACGCTATATCGGGGCGTGGAGATCGGTGAACGATATCCGCGTCCAACTCGGGCCCGAGAAATTCGACGCGTTCCTCGCCTATATCGAAGCCGAGACGAAGAACATCGAAACGATCGAGGCGACCTATCTGACCCGCGCTTGGTCGGCGCGCCGACGCGACTGAAAGGAAGACCGGGCGCACGCATGGATCCGGTATTCTCGACCAAATCCGGCACGTTGATCGCGTTGCGCGAGATTTTGCGCAGCGCACATATCGCGAAGCTGGCGCGCTTCACGGTCGAGGAATGGCGCCGCGATCCGGCCGCCTGCCGCGCGGCAGTTCTCGCTATGGCGGGCCCCTGGATCGTCCGGTCGAGCTGTGCGCGCGAAGACAGCGCCACGCAATCCAACGCCGGCGCCTTCCTTTCGGTCCCCGATGTCAACGCAAACGGCCTCGACTCGGCAATCGATCGGGTTATCGGATCGTATGGCGACGGGCCGCCGACGGATGAAATTCTCATCCAGCCGATGTTGCGCAACGTGACGCGTTCCGGCGTTGCTTTCTCCCACGATCCCAATACATGCGCACCCTATCGTGTGATCAACTGGAACGACGGCGCCGATACTGCGGCCGTCACCGGCGGCCTGGGCGGACGCATCTGGCAACAGGCGGCGTCGGCCCCCGTCCGCCCCGACGGTTGGATCGCGCGGGTACTCGATTTGCTCGAAGAATTGCTCGGCCATGCCAAGGGCGCGCCGATCGATTGCGAGTTTGCATTCACGCGCGAGGACCAGGACGAACAGCTTTGGCTTCTGCAGGCGCGGCCATTGATTCTGGCGCGCGAGTCCGAAAGTAACGATGCTCAGGCCGCGCGAATTTCGCGTATTCACGAGAAGATCGAGCGCGGCATGCGTCCGCATCCGTTCCTCAAAGGTCGGCGCACCGTTTTCGGCGTGATGCCCGATTGGAACCCGGCGGAGATCATCGGCGTACGGCCTAAGCCGCTGGCACTGTCGATCTATCGCGATCTGGTAACGGATTCGATCTGGGCCTATCAGCGGCACAATTACGGCTATCGCAATCTGCGCAGCTTCCCGCTTATGCCGCATTTCCACGGGCTGCCCTATATCGATGTGCGGCTATCGTTCAATTCGTTCGTACCGGCCGATCTGGACGAGGACCTCGCCGACCGACTGGTCGATCACTATATCGACACACTTTTGTCGCGTCCGGCATTGCACGACAAGGTGGAGTTCGAGATCGTCTTCTCGTCCTACACGCTGGATCTACCCGAGCGCACGCGCCGCCTGCGCGACGCGGGTTTTTCCGAATCCGATCGCACGGCGCTCGCCGATGCGCTACGCCGCCTGACCAACCGCATTCTGCATCCGCAGGAAGGTCTTTGGCGCCAGGATGCGGCCAAGCTCGATCAGCTCGAAATCCGCCGCGAGACACTGAAGGCGTCGGGTGCGGACGCGCTCGAGCGTATCTACTGGCTGCTCGAGGACGTGAAGCGCTACGGCACGCTGCCTTTCGCCGGGCTCGCACGCGCAGGCTTCATCGCCGTGCAGATGCTCAAATCGATGGTCGCGGTCGGCGTGTTCACGCCCGCGAATTACGACGCGTTCCTGGCGAGCGTTTCCACCGTCAGCGGCCAGTTGGCCCATGATCGCGCCGCTCTCGACAAGAACGCTTTCCTCGGGCGCTACGGCCATCTGCGCCCCGGCACCTACGACATCCTGTCGCCGCGCTACGACGAAGCGCCGCATCTCTATTTCGAATGGGACGCGCCCGTCGCCGTACCGGCGGCATCGCAACCATTCTCGATCACACTGACGCAGATGCGCGCGGTACAGGAACTTCTCGCCGAGCATCGGCTCGAATCCGATCCGGTTGCGCTGTTCGAATTCCTGAAGGCCGCGATCGAACAGCGCGAGCATTCGAAGTTCCTTTTCACGCGTTCGCTGTCCGACGCGCTGTCGCTGATGGCGCAATACGGCGAGTCGCTCGGCTTTGCCCGCGAAGATCTGGCCTTCGCTGATGTCGCTGCGTTCCGCGAAATCCATATTGCGTCGTCGGACGCGCGTAGCGTACTGGCGCGCAGCATCGAAGATGGCCGCAAGCGCTACGAGGAGACGTTGCGCACCAGCCTGCCGCCGGTGATCGTCGATCCCGACGACGTCTGGGGATTCGAATGGCCGGCGACTGAGCCAAATTTCATCACCCAGCGCCAGGTCACCGCGAACGTCACCGGTTACGGCAATCGCGCCGCTCTCGCGGGCGCTATCGTATGCATTCCGAACGCCGATCCCGGTTTCGACTGGATTTTCGCGTATCCCGTCGCCGGGTTGGTCACGGCCTGGGGCGGCGCCAATTCGCATATGGCGATCCGTGCGGGCGAGTTGGGCCTGCCCGCAGTGATTGGGGCGGGCGAAACGTTGTTCGCGCGCTGGTCCGCCGCCAAGCGCCTTCATATCGACTGCGCCGGACGGCGGGTCGAGATCCTCGCCTGACGCGCATGCGCATCGCGATCAGTCAACGCGTCGATTTCCTACCCGACCGAGGCGAATCGCGCGACGCGCTCGATCAGCGCCTGGCTGCACTACTTGCGCAAGCGGGTTTGATCCCCCTGCCGGTCCCCAATTCGCTCGATGCAGCCGCGCGCGATGCTTGGCTCGCGACGATCTCTCCCGCGGGCGTGGTGCTGTCGGGCGGCAACGATATCGGCCAGGCGCCATCACGCGATGCGACAGAGACCGCCCTACTGGATTTCGCACGGAAGCGGAACCTGCCAGTTCTCGGCATTTGCCGGGGCATGCAGATGATGGCGCATTTCGCGGGCGGACGATTGGAGCGCGTATCCGGCCATGTGCGGACGCGTCATAATCTGACCGGGACGGACGCGCGCAACGTTAACAGCTTCCACGACTGGGCGCCCGCCGACTGCCCGCCAGGCTATTGCGTCACGGCGCGCAGCGAGGATGGCGGGATCGAAGCGGTCCGGCACGCGACATTGCCATGGCGCGGCTGGATGTGGCATCCCGAGCGCGAAGCCGCGATCGACCCGCGCGACCTAGCGGACATCCAGGATCTGTTCGGCACGCGGGGGACGACATGAAAGCCATCATCTTGGCCGCAGGGCGCGGCAGCCGACTTAAGTCAATGACCGACGACCGGCCCAAATGCCTGGTTGAAGTGCAGGGCCGCCGTCTGTTGGACATTCAGATCGCCGCACTGTCCGACGCCGGGATCGCCGAGATCGCGATTGTGACCGGCTATCGCCGAGAGATGCTGGCGCTGCCCGATGTGAAAGAGTTTCACAATGCCGACTGGGCGCGCACCAATATGGTCGCGTCGCTCGCATGCGCCGCCGAATGGCTCGAGCAAGACGTCTGCATCGTCAGCTATTCGGATATTTTCTATCCGGCGGCAGCGCCGAAGCTGCTGGTCGATCATACCGCCGATCTGGCTATCACCTACGATCCCGATTGGCGCAAGCAATGGGAAGCGCGGTTCGGCGATCCGCTGCTCGACGCCGAGACGTTCCGTCTGGATGCAACCGGAAACGTCGCGGAAATCGGCCGCAAGCCGCAACGCGTCGAGGAGATCGAGGGGCAGTATATGGGATTGCTGCGCTTCGCGCCGGCCGGTTGGGCGGAGATCGCGCGGCTACGCGCAACGCTGCCTCCCGAGACTCGCGACAAGATCGACATGACGAGTACGCTGCAACGAATCGTCGAGGCGGGCCGCGTGAACCTCGCCGCCGTGCCATTCCGCGGCGAATGGGGCGAGATCGACACCGAGCTCGATCTGCGCGTGTTCAACGCGCTCAACAAATAAGCGTCGTACGATCTCTCGAAGACACCACTTATACGGCGCGGCGCTATCTTATACGCGTGCTGGGACGTGTCTTCATTTTGGCGTCGGCGTTTTTCACGTTCAATGTTCTGATCGATCCGCTGGGCCTGGTTCTTATTACGGCGATTCCCTGCATGAACGTCGACCGACGTATCTCATTGGAAGCCGGGCATCGCGGGGGCGATCTGTTGGGGGTTGCCGAGCACGAAGCAGATATTCGGCTGGCGCGAAGGCAAAGGAGCGATCGCTTCACGGCTGATTTGGCGTCCGAGCATTGCATGGTCGCTGGCGATCGCGACAGCGATCGTGGCCGCTCTTGCCTATGTACCAGCGGGCGTACCGTTTATTTATTTCCAGTTTTAACGTTCATACGAATCGGCTACGGGCACCGCGCCGTTATTAGCGTCCGGGCAACATGGGCGCGATCGTGCGCGCGATCGCGTCGGCGGCGAGCAGCGAACCCCGGCCGGTCATGTGGACAACATCGTAGATGTAGTCCGAATCCTTCGGCACGAGAAGGTCGAGATCGACCAGCGGCACGTCCAACGCACGCGCCGTTTCTCGCACGATGTCGTTAAACCGGGCGTGAAGGCCCGCGAAGGCGTCGTAGCCGATTGGATTGTTGGCGCGCGCGAAAACCCCAGCCACATAGGCATCGGGCCGCGCGGTCAGACGGCTCGGCTGCGTCATCAAAACGGGCTGGCCGCCGCGCGCGCGCACCAGCGCCACGAAGCGGCGCAGATTGCCGGCATAAATGGCCGCCATCTCGTCTGGCGGCATCGCCGGTGGGCGCGGACCAGCAGCACGCGCAGCAGCGAACTCGTCGCCCGCACCTGACCGACCCAGACCGCTGATCAACCGGCCAGCGACCGTCGCGATATTGGGGAACGTGCCCAACAGCGCCGAACGCGCCGTGTCACGCAGATGGCCGAGCCGCGATTTCGGGATTTCGGCTGTGAACAGAATCGCGCGCGCCTCGCCACCGTGATACGAGCCAAGCAACGAAAGCGCGGCGACGTCGTTGATGTTTTCCATCAACACGACGACCGACGGCCGGTAAGGCTCGATCTTCGCGAGATAGATCAACAGCGCATGCTGGGTGTGGTTCCCCGAACGGCCGGCATTCAGCGCGTTGATTTTCAACCTGGTCGTCGATTCGAGCAGACGCGCCGTCGCGGCGGGAAAACGTTCGTCTTCCGCCATGAGCAGGGTTTCGGTTGTCGACCCGCCGAGAAAGGCGATCGTCGCGTCGGGATCGGCATGCGTTCGCGACGGCACGATGAAACCGTCAGAATCGATGTGCGTATCATACCATTCGCGTGCAAAGCGATGATCGGTCGCGGGCGGCTGCGGCACGGGCTCGCGCAGCGTGGCACCGGGCGCCCATTCGCGCAAAGTGATGCCCCGGAGCGTGCCGCCGCGATAGATCGCAGAAGCTGCCGGCCTTTCGTCTGGTGCCATCCGCGGCGGGTCAGCGACGACCGATGCAGCTGGCAAGCCAGGATCGAGTCGCCCAAGCACCCATTCCGTCGCGGCGGCAAACACCGTCAACGCCATGAGATTGGCTGCGATCAGGGCTAGGATTTTCGGAGCCGACTTCACCGGCAATTCCCGCTCGTTCATGGAATATCCGTCTTTGTCAGTCGCCGCAATGCACGTCAAGAAATATGCAGGGCCGGCACGGAGGCTGTGCTAAGGGAGTTCCAAGTCAACCGATCTGCCGCCCGGCGAATTCACGATGTCCGCCGCATCGCATCGACGCCGGAGCGGGATGAACGAACTGGTTCCGGGATCATGAACCGTTTTCTACGGCGCGCCGCGCATCGACTGCGATCGAAGCTGCTGACCTTTCTGATACCGGACGGGCGGCAACCGATCCGTGGCTTCCAAGCGCGCTTGGGCGGCGAGGTACCGTCCGCGAAGATCGAAGCTTGGCACGAGACGTCGCGCGGCCTGCGCCTGCCGGTCCACGAATCCTATCGGTGGTCGATCAAGCCGGGCTGGCGTTCGTTTCCGGCGCTAAATGGCCTCGTCTACCTCGACGGCGCAAAACTTCTGTCGCCGGCTGAATCGGTGTTCTTCAAATCGAGTATAGGTCCGCGCACGCTGGCGCGACCCGAGGCCGAGATCGACGATTTCGCGGCACCGATCTTCGCGCGTCATGCCGAATTCTTCATCCCTAACGCGAAAGGGCGCGTGCCGCGGTTGATCGTGGAATCGGCACCGGCGATCGTCGAATCGACCATGCGGCATCACGCCTTCGGCCTGAATCTGGCGCGCGAAGCCGGAATTTCCGTTTCCGGCAGCCGCGCGCTCGAAATTGGCTTCAACGAAGGCTATTCGCCGATCGCGCTCGCAAAAATGGGTTTCGAAGTCCATTGCGTCGACAATTCCTACGGCCTCGACGATGCGCCGCCCGCCGAGATCGGCTTTGTCGCCGCGAAGTTCGGCGTCGATATCGCGACACGCTTCGGCGACGCGGCAAAGCAACTGCCCTTTCCCGATGCGCATTTCGACTACGTCTATTCGGCTTCGGTATTGGAGCATATTCCCGATGTCGAAGCGGCGCTACGCGAAATCCGGCGCGTGTTGAAGCCAGACGGCGTCGCAATTCACAGTTTCGGCAGCTTCCATTGCTGCGACGGCGCGCACGCATTGGCGATCCCCGATCAGCCTTGGGGCCATTCGCGCATGACCGCCGATGAATACGCGGCCTATATCACTCATTGGCGGCCCTTCGAAGCAAACCGGGCATTGCCTTGGCTCGAACACGCGATCTCACGCCGGTCGATTGCTGCGACGGAATCGGCGATCGCGCGCGCCGGGATGGGGATCGTCTATTGGCAGGAGACGCCGTCACCGGATTCGCATCTGCGGCATTTGACGCCGGAGATCGCCCGCGAAGCGCTGGCGGCGAATCCGGGTATTTCGCTCGCAGATCTTTGCATCCGCGACGTCTACTTCGTCGCCAAATCCGTTTAAAGCCGGCGATAGAACGCGACATATGCGGCCGTGCACGCATCGAGAGAAAATTCAGCCTCGACGCGCGTGCGGCCCGCTTCGCCCATCGCGGTTCGTAAGGTTACGTCGGCGATTAAGCGAGCCAATGCAACACCCAGGGCGACGGGATCGCGCGGCGGGACGATCAGGCCCGTTTTGCCGTCGTCGATCGCTTCGAGGATCCCGCCCGCGCGCGTGCCGACGACGGCGCGGCGTGCGGCCATCGCTTCGAGAACCGCATTGGGAAAGCCTTCTTCGTGGCTCGCCAGCACGGCCAGATCGGCGGCAGCGAGCAGATCGGGCACGTCATTGCGCGCACCCAGCAGCTTGACCCGATCGCCGATCCCCGCCGCTTGCGCGCGGGCTTGGAGGGTCGCACCGATGCCGTCATCGCGGCCCGCGCACCAAAGTTCCCATGCCGGTTCGCGCGGCACCCGCGCCAGCGCGTCGATCAAATCGGCGTGACCCTTATAGGGGATGAGATTGGCAACGCACCCGATCACGACTTTGTCCGCCGGTCGCGGCACTGGCTTGGGGTTCGCGAAGCGCGCAAGATCGATCCCGTTGCGGATGAGATGCACGCGATCGCGCGGCGCGCCCTCTTCGATCAGTTGCGCGGTCACAGCAGCACTGTTGCCGAGCAGCGCATCCATGCGCTTGTGCAACGCGCGTTCGAGCTCGGCGAGCAGCGGATGCTTCGCTTGGTAATCGTTTAGCGAGCGGCGCGACATGACGCGCTTGGCGCGTGAGGTCAGCAATGCAATGGGAGCGCCTACCAGATAGGATTCGGGCAGAAAGAAATGCACCACATCCGGACGCCATTCGCGCATGAACCGTGCGAGCGATAGCCCGGCGCGCAATGCCCGCAAGCCCCGCCCGACGAATCCGCCCGCCTTGGCGCCCGCCTCGCTCGAAGGCGGGGCGATCACCCGCGCGCCGGCGGCTTCCAGTGGTGCCGCCAATGCGCCACGCCCGGTCAGCGTGTGGACCGCGATTTCGAACCCGTCGGCGACAAGACGCGGCAAGACCTGGGCGAGATGGGTTTCCGCCCCGCCCACATCCAGCGCGCCGATGACGATCAAAATGCGGATGGCCCGCCCCTTCCCTCGCCAAGACCGATATTCGGGGGTATATCGGGATTCGCGATG